>WNFX01003084.1_pt1 | contig 16691 bp, 10 predicted proteins | sample 5400111 | NCBI WGS metagenome assembly WNFX01 (sample SAMN13153363, study PRJNA577476) | soil metagenome | isolation source: 40 cm soil or saprolite under grassland replicate 1 | place: USA:California | collected 2016-06-15 | reverse complement strand
GCCAGGAAGACGCCACAGAGGGCACGTTCAGGCCGGCCGCGTTGATCGAAATCAAGAGCGCCTTCCGCGCGGACGGCAAAATCACGGCATGGCAGTGCGAAGCGATTCACGCCGGTCCGATGGGATACATAGCGCAGCGCGGCGCGCAGACGCCCTACGCCATGAAAGACGTGGCCGTCCACGTGTACTGCGCGAACACGCTTGTACGCGTTGGGTCTTACCGCTCGCTGGGCGGCGCCGTCAACCACTTCGCGCGCGAATCGCACATCGATGAAATCGCGAGCACGCTTGGTATCGACCCGTTTGAGCTGAGGATGCGCAACCTGGCGGACGAACGATACCGACGTATCCTCGAGGCCGCTGCGTCGCGATTTAGCTGGCAGTCTGGCGTAGCTCCTACGAAACGCGGAGTTGGTCTGTCGATCGGGGAAGACGTCGGAAGCTATGTCGCGAGCTGCGTCGAGCTTGCCGTCGACGGGCGCGAAATACACGTGCGGCGCGTTGTCACCGCGATCGATTGTGGGCTCGTGGTCAATCCCGAAGGGGTGCGTAACCAGGTAGAGGGCTCCACGGTGATGGGTCTCGGCGGCGCGTTGTACGAGGCAATCGAGATCGGTGATGGCTCGATTCTGAATACGAGTCTCAGTCGCTACCAGGTCCCGCGCATCACGGACTCGCCGGAGATTGAAGTCGTCTTGATGGACAATCCCGACGCTCCATCCCCCGGCGCCGGCGAACCAGGGCTCGTCACGATTGCTCCAGCCGTCGCCAATGCAGTCTTCGATGCGACCGGTCAGCGCATCCGCGAGTTGCCTCTCAAGCGACAGCTGCGGTAGCAAGGCCCGGAGATAGGGTGCCGCCCCAATATTTGAGGGGGCACCCTTGCCGCGCCGCCGGGCACCAACGTACACTCCCAACCGTACAATCCGGATGACGAAAATCGAAAGGGGAGCGGGCGATGTACGAAGAGATTATCTACGAGGTCGAAGAGCCGGTCGCTACGATCACGATCAACCGTCCGGCGCGGCTCAATGCCCTCACGGCCAGGACGCAGGTCGAGATCAAACACGCCATGATCGCGGCCGAGCGTGACGAACGCGTGGTCGGGATCATCCTGACAGGGGCGGGCAGGGCTTTCAGCGCGGGAGCGGACATGCGCAGCCTCGCGGAGATCGCCGAGCGCCGGGCCGTCGACCAGGACGATACTCTGGCGCACCTGGAGGCGGAGTCCCGCGGCCGCGAGGTGGACCCTGAGTTCCGTGTAACGTGGAGCTTCGTTCCCTCCTTGAAGAAGCCGGTGATCGCCGCCGTGAACGGTCCTTGCGCGGGCATGTCGACCGCAATCGCCACGATGTGCGACCTGCGCTTTGCCTCGGACAGCGCGGTGTTTACTACGTCGTTCTCGCAGCGGGGCCTGGTTGCGGAGCACGGCCTGAGCTGGATTCTGCCGCGGCTAATCGGACCAGCGAAGGCCCTCGACATGCTGTGGAGCGCGCGCCGGGTGGACGCGCAGGAGGCGGAACGGCTGGGCCTCGTGGACCGGGTGGTCCCTGGCGACGAGCTCCTGCCAACGACGCGAGGCTATATCGAGGATCTGGCACGCAACAGTTCGCCTGCCTCGATCATGATCATGAAACGGCAGGTCTACCTGCACCTAATGAAGCCTCTGCACGAAGCAATGGAGGACACAAACCGGCTGATGGCGGAAAGCCTTACACGGGACGACTTCCGGGAAGGCGTTGCCTCGTTCGTGGAGAAGCGCGCGCCCGCCTTTCCGCGGGTCTAAGGGCGCGGGGTGCGTGGGTACGCGGCTTGTGCAGCGGCAAAGGATTCCACAGGCTCACTCAGGTGACAGCGGAACACATTCGAGAATGGCCGATCGCTCTGCGTGAGCGGGCAACAAGCCAGCCACGGTAAACACCGCTACCGGGCGGCCAACGCCTTCTTACTCTCGACTACGCCTCATTTGTCAGGGTCGGGCCGTCCAATTCCACGTCCGCCAATCGACGTCATCGTCGGTCACGGTCGCCACATTCCATTGATTACTTAGCCAAACAACTCCTGTGGTTGAATCAGCCGAAGCCACTGGATCGGGAGCCGCACCTGAGTAATCACCCCAACGGCAAGCAGGCCGGGTCGGCTGGAAGCAGTTGAAATCGACGTTTGGCCCGGGTGATTGGGTCACCAAAACGAAGCCAGATTGGGGATTGTCGGCGACCTTCGAAACCATCTGAACTGCCGGAAATGACGTCGCTGAAGATGTGGAGAAACCAAGCACTGCCGCGCTCCCAAACAGCGCCTGACTGCCATCTACAGCGCGATCGGGCGCAATTGCGCCGTTGAAGACATACAACGCGGGATCGGATACTTCTCCCCATTGGTCAAGCGTCAGATCGGCTGGATCGATCTCGTACCACCTGAGCTCCGACCCTGCGCCTCCTGCTACAGTATGGGCGGTCCAAACCGCTATATTACCGAGTCGAGGATCGAAGGACGAGTAGGCCTGAGTCAGCTTCCCGCTGAGAGTATCGATGTAGGGCGCCGGCGACCCGCTCGACGTTGTACCCGCTTGTGGCGCGTTAGGAGGTGTGCGGTAGGTGGGTACTGCAACTGACGCAGGAGCACTAAGTGCGAGACCGGCACCTTTCCGCTCCACACGATATAGCGTCAGCGCGTTCGGCGCGCTCCAGGGAAAGGGTGTGGCGACGACCCAGCCGTCGCGTGAGCCGTCGACTTGACGTGCGGGGACCGGAGTAAACGTTTGAGTTCCGTCCGCATTGCGGAGGTCAGTGAAATTCCCTTTGCGAAATGAGCGTTCTGATCGGCACTTCGTTCCCGGTCCTGGCTTCGTGATCCAGGCAAGATCGGCTCCCAAATAAGACTCGGACAGGCTGAAGCGGTTGGTCCCGATCAGCAGGAAGCCCTTGGTGTCCCCTAGCCTGGGAAAATCCGGAAAGGACGTGCCTGCGTAAGAAAAGCGGCTGAAGTACTGGCACCAGTCGGCTGCTGAACTGGGGGACGCATTGCGTGAGAACCCCCAGGCCAACCCTTCGTCGGGGCTTGTAGGGCCATTGGCGTGATTCTCAAAAATCACGAAGAAGAAGCGCTCGGTTTCGGGATCCCACATCACTTGGGGGTCCGAGATGAAATCAGCTGAGGTTGCTCCGACCAAATCGCGCAACGGCCCCTCGGAGAGGAGATTGCTGCTGCGGTCGTAGATGCCGAACCGGCTGTTCACCATCTCGATCAGGCGCGTCGAGCCAACTGCGATGGTCGTATCCGGGGGGCCTGTGGAAGTGTCGTAGATGCCGTCAAAGCCAGCTAGACTCACAGGCGCCGCCACGTTGATTTCTGGCTTCGCTACGGAATCACCTTCGGCTGCTTGCGCCGCTGCTTCTTTCGCGCGGGCGACCGCGTCAGGGTCGGGCACAAGTTCGTGTCCCCTCTGGCGAGGGGTAAGGCCAGTTGGTAAATCTGCGGGTGCCTGTGCGGATACAGGAACGGTCAGCGTGACCACGAAGGCGAGGATTGGCAGCACTAATACGATCGATATCGCGTTCGATCGAGCCTTCACGCTTCCAATCCCTTCGCGAGTTCCAAAGCGGCTTGATCCCCAGGTTGGTGCTGTGAGCCGACAGTAATCAGCGAGTATGGTTATTGTCAAGTGGGCCACATGTCGGCAGACTTGGCGCGGCCCGCCCCCCCCTCAAATACCGGACCTGTTTGCCCCCAATGATTCACGCCTTGTGTGGGCGGGGACGTCAGTCACAACAACTCCTAGTACGTGCCGGGCGGGTCACCCAGTTCGGAAACTATGGATCGAGCCGTCGTGTCACGAAGGACTCACCAAGCGCGGGCATCGGGTCCATAGACAGGTAGGAGTTGCGAAATACCGACTTGACCTGGCCGTGCTAGCGACACTCCATCAGGAGTCGCTTGCTCACGCAAGATCGCGGCAGCCGAACGAAATTTAAGAGGCGACCGGCCGAAGAGTCCGATGTTGTCTATCGACGAGGCCTTCTAACCCCGCGATGTCCAGCGAGGCGCCCATGCGGGCCAACATTTTCGCGGCTCGCCGAAAAGGCCGCCCGGCCGACCGACTTGTACGCGGTGTATCGAGATTGAGGCGGGCGAGCGCCAAAAGCGAGAGCGCCTCTTCGTACTCCGCACCGGCCTGCCGCGCTATCGTGATACTCGTGCGCAGGTGGCCGCCCGCACGCTCGGAATCGCCAAGGGATGCTTCGGCCTGTCCCAGAAGACGTTCGCCGCGCGCTTCAAGCACCTTTGCTTCGAGCCCGCCGACGTTTTGAAGCACCCGGCGGCACTCATTCCGTGCTCGCCTGGCTCGTCCAGCCGCCAACTGCAGCTCGATCCTCTGCAGAAGCGCTTCGGTCAGTAGTCCCTCAGCGCCCACACCGCTCAGGAGGCGCAGGCCTCGCTGGAGATGACGAGCGGCTGCGTTTAAGTCGCCCTGTCGCGCATAGCATCGGCTGAGATTTACCTCGGCCAGGCCGGCCAACGCTGCTCGTCCGCTCCCTTCCCGGCATGCCCTTAGCGTTTGCTCTAGGTGAGCCTTGGCTTCTTCCAGACGACCTTGCATTAGCAGCACTTCACTCAGGTTGTTATGCACTATGGCCGCGTGGCTGACATTCCCGATTCTCTTGTCCGCGCTCAGCGCCACCTCATAGTGATATAGCGCCGCGTCTAGAATCCCAACCATCTGGTAAGAGAGTCCGAGATTGCTATTCGCCCGAGCCTGCCCGGCGAAATCTGTCAGCTCATGGTACAACCGCGATGAAAGGCGGTCGTGCTGTAGCGCCTGCTTCAACTTGCCCAACTCCCTACAGGCACCTGACAGAATATGGTGCGCGTAGGCCAGCAGCCGCCGGTCGCGACTCCGCCGGGCCAAGGCGAGCCCTCGCCGTCCCCAATTGATCGATTGCTCGTATGCTCCTTTGCGAAAGAACGTCAAGCATTTCGTGGCGTATATCTGCGCGGCAATGCGACCGGCGCGAGTTGGTAAGATCGACAAGGCTTCATCGAGCCAGCGCAAGGCCTGCTCGTAGTCCGAGCACCGTTCATAGGAGACAGCGACTTTCCTGCATAAAATCGCCTCCCGCAAGCGCACGCTGTCCCTCATAGGCACGAGACGCGGCCTTTTGCGCCAGTTACGCCATTCGTGAAGGGCGTCCGCCAACTTCTCTGCGGCCTCTCTATGGCGACCCATCGTATCCAGGCAGTCACCCAAGCGTTCCAACAGCTGACTTCGGTCGCCCTCGAACCCCTTACCAAGGGCCGACACGACAGACAACGACCGCTGGTAGTATTCCAGGCTCTCCTTGAGCGCGAATACGGCCAACGCCTTATCGCCGGATATTGTTGCGTACCGGATTACCTTGGACTGGTCGCCGGCCAGCTCATAATGATGCAGGAGCAGCTCGCACGGCGAATCCATCCTCGCTACGTACTCATGCTCGATCTGCTGTGCGACCCGCTTGTGCAACTGGCGGCGTTGAGCATACGGCAGAGTCTCGTAAGCCACTTCGCGCGTCAGCATGTGCGAGAAGGCGTACCCGGCCGCGCCTTCCTCCTGCTTTCGCGTGAAGCCCAGCTGACCCAGCTCGATAAGGGCCGCATCCACCAGCACGGGTGCTGGGTTGCCACCAGCCAGAACATAGAGCTGTCGCGAATCGAATGAAGGACCTATGACAGACGCCAGACGCAATACCCTCTTTTCTTGCGGCGCCAGGCGGTCAAGCCGGGTCAAGATTACGTCATTTATTGTCTCCGGAATGGAGTCGGCGCTCGTGAGATCCAGGCGCGCGATCTCCTGGAGAAACAGAGGATTCCCCTGCGCTCTCGCGACGACAGTCTCGAGCACCTGCTCGCTTAATCTGGATGTCGACGTCACCAGAATGCGCGCCGCGTCCTGGTTCAGTTCTGGAAGATGAATGCGGACAGGGGCTCGCGCAGCCGAGAGCTCTGGGGCCGCCTCCGGCACGCGGGAGGTAACAACGGCGAGGTAACTGGCGCTAGACGCAAGGACCTCTGTCAACAACTCTGATGATGGTGTATCCGCCCAGTGTGCATCCTCGAAGACAAGCAGGACTGGTTGGACCTTCGCGACCGATTCTATGAGCGCCACCAGTAAAGACGTGAGTTGGCGGCGGCGCGAATTGGGATCAAGAGAAGAGATGGCTGGTACATCAGGTACGGGCAGCGAGAGCAATTCACCGACCAACGCAGCGTACGGAGCGAGATCCGGCCGAGCCTTCTCGATGGCCGAGGATAGCCTTTCCGCCAGCTCTGCCGCAGTCTCATCGGGACGAAAATTCAATAGCGTCCTCAGAGCTTCACGCCAGGGGGCAAAGGGCGTATGCCACGTGTGCATCTGGCAGGTGGCTTTAATCTGCCGCCAGCCCGCTGCTTCAAGCTGAGCGGCAAGCTCCCTCGTCAGGCGGGACTTTCCGATGCCCGGCTCTCCCCATAGGTAGGCCCACCGACCTCTTCCGCGCTTCAGAATCTCCCTGGCGAGTCCTGAGAGCGCTGCCAGCTCGCGGTCACGGCCTACGAGCGGGCCCGTATCGCGATCTTGTTCAACTAGATGCTCCGAGGCGGCATCTCGCAGGCGATAGACGGCCACCGGCGCCGCCTTCCCCTTGACTCGCAATGGCCTCAGCCGCTGAACATCGAACCCGCTGCCTGCGCGCTCGATCGTAGCTTTGGATATGAGAATCTGTCCCGGCTGTGATGCCGCCATGAGGCGAGCAGCCAAGTTCACGGTGTCGCCGATTACCGTGTATTCGCGCCGCGTTGACGACCCGATCTCTCCCGCGAAGACAAACCCGGAACTGATACCAATCCTGTGCCTCAACTTGAGACCTGACGAGCGGAACTCGCGGTCCAATTCCAATGCGGCGCGGAGAGCTGCCCTCTCCTCGCGCTCCACGGATAAAGGCGCCCCAAAGAGGCAGATTAGTTTGTCGCCTTCGGGCGCGAGGTCGCTCGCCGCGAGGAATCCACCGTGCCGCTCGACGGCGCCGATCAGCATTTTCACGTAAGTATCGGCCTGTGCCAAAGCCTGCGCCTCGCCATGGGTTTCGAGGAGCCGAGCAAGGCCGATTAGGTTGATGAATACGGCGGTAACGCGGCGATGTTCGCCGGAAAAACTCGGGAGGCGGCCTTCTAAGAGTGGAGTCGCAAGGGGCGCTAGGAGGTAACGCTTGAGCGAGTCGCTCGAAGCCGGGAGGTGATGCTCTAACGCCGGTCTGGCCGGCTGTTTCAACCGGCGCACTCGCCAAACGCCGTCGCGAGCCACCAGCCGACAGCCCGGGCTCAGTTCCGCGGCCGCCTCGGGGCTCACCACCACCTGCCCTGGCTCACCAGCCCCTTCGATTGAGGCAGTTCGGTTCACGTCCGGGCCTATGAGCAAATAGTGAAGTGTTCCATCCGTCTGTCCTACCGACGCCCCGTAGAACCGGCCGCTGTGGATGGCGACACGCATCCTCAGGCGGTACGTCTCATTTGCGACAAGCAGCCGGCGGAAGTCGCCCATCGCAGCCTGCATCTCAATGCCGGCAGCCGCCGCGCGGTCGGCATGCTGGTCTCCCGAGAAGAGAAGAAGCATCGCATCGCCGCCGAACTTCATCTGGGCGCCGCCCCAACCGTCGGCAATGGCGAGCATGCGCTCAAAGAAGCCATTGAGGACGGACGCCATCAACTCCGCGCCCTCCCTGCCGACCTGCGCCAGTTTTTCGGACATCGCCGTGAAGCCCGAGACGTCGCAGAACATCAGCGACCCCTTCAGCCAGACGCCCCACAACGGGTGTTGCTCCGGCCGGAGCGCCCACTGTTCGACAAGTGTTGCGGGCAGGTACGCGCGCAGCAGCGTCTCCTCGCCCGTGCGATATGTTTTTTGCATCGAGGCCCCGCCTCGCCCTCAACGGCTATTCCCGCTCCCCGCCTCGGGACGACAGGCGGGAGAACGCTAAAGCTTAAGCATCTTTCGTTGCTTCAGGGTACCATAAAGGTCTTAAACCCGCTGTCCGGCATGCGGTCCGGGAAGCCCACACTTGGATTCCCCGGCACACCGTGCTGTGCCTCCGCGTACCATTGCAGCTGGCCGCCACTGGTCAGGCCCACCTCTGCGAGGCTGAACGTGAAGCGCAGCTCGCTAGGATCCGGGCGCGTGACCACCAGGCTGCTCAGCGGGCTCGTCACCTTCCCGTTGGCATACTTCAGCTGCGCATTCTTCGTCGCCGTCAGGATGTTGAGCCGGTACTGAGAAGCGTTTTCAATGGTGCCGACGACTCGCACAGCAATCGTCATCGTGGTCGCCGACGTCGAGACATCACAACCCACGAAGTCAGTACCAGTGGTCGGTGAGTCACCGGTCGGGTCACAGCGCAGACGGACAGTCGCCGTGTCGGTCCCGAGCCGCCCATCCGCGTCCATGACTCGTATTTTGGCCGTGGTCGGGAACTGGGTGCCGTTCGGGTAGGTATGCATGACAGTGAAGCTGGTGCCCGTCACGGGTCCGCTGCCAAACAAGCCGTCTCCGAAGTCTATCGTGTAGAAAGGCTCATCGAGTTGGGCAAAGTCGGGGACGCTCACCTGGAAGGTCGCAGGCGAACCGGGAGCTACATACTGAGGGTCGGGCGTGAGATCGACGCTAAGGAAAGTGAACCCGATCGACCCCTTCGCCGTGAAGTAAGCGATGTTGTCCGCCCCGTCCACCACCTCGCCCGCTATGTCGTCGTTCGGCTGAACGTTCGGCACATTAATTGTGAATGTGCCTGTGGTTGGGAACGGTTGCGGCAGGTTCAGTTCGAGAGGCGTAAAGGCGCCACCGCTGTATTTCAGCAGGACTATCCTGGCGATGCCGCTAGGGTCATTTGCCCTGACTGTAACGTTCAGGCTAGTTCCGCCCCCCGGGCTCATGCTGATCTCGTTGACCGTCGGCGGCTCCGTATCCGCCGGGTTGGAATGCAGCAGCTCGACCGTCAGCGACGAATAGTTGCGTTGAATGCCTGTGACTGTCGCCGCCGAACCGCTCGTACAGCGGAACTGGCCTGGCGTAACGACTAGCGTTTGTCCGCCTCCCGGGTCGACGCTATTCAAAGTAACCGGCACAGAAGGCCAATAAGCATCTAAGCATGTCTGCGGTTCTTGGTGATTGAGCAGCCAGTCCTGAGTGGGCCGTGATATGACAGGATCGAAGCCCGGGGTATCCGAGTATGCTCCGGATCTTATGAGCACTCCCTGGGCGGTGTGTCCCGGAGGAATCGGAATGACGATTCGCGGCTCGACCGGTCGGAAGGCCGTAGCCTGCGCGTCGCCATCGGCCGTGAAGTAGCTACCACTGCCCGTCGTCACCTGCTCAATGCTGTGCGTGGTTGTGGTCGTAGCGGCCCCATCCTGGACGGTCAAGCTAAAAGTCTGAGTGGGCGCCGTCTCGGTCGGCAGAGCGGTTATCGAGCCGGCACCGGGGGGGACGCGCACCTGGTACATCGGCATTCCGTACATTGTGAGCTGGATCGAAGACTTCTCATCGTAGGGCGTCATCGAGAGGAGGCTGAGCAGATAGGACTGCTTGGCGTTCGTCAGCGCGTTTCCGATGAACACTTCCCCTTGCACCATCTCCTTGGCGAAGATGGTGAGAAGAAGCTCGGTGCCTCCGAGGCCAATGTCATCACCGAGTCCATAACCTGTGCTGGCGACAAAAACCGCACGCTGACGGGCCATTGCCTGAGCAAAATCAAGCGAGGGGTCTACGCCCAGCCCTGGGTCAACGGGCCGAGCGGCGCGATCCGGAACGTTTAATCCACCGTGGCATCCCATGGTGAAGACCACGTGTCGTTGTAAAACCGGCGTCGACCCGCCAGCCGCCGCTACCTCGTTGCTCTTCAAGGTGTCGGTGAAGTCGTGTGTGCCAAACCCATTCGCAGCTAGAGCCAGATAGTGCGTGTAGTGAGCGTTGGCAGCGACCACGCTGCGCACTCCGCAACCGGTCAGGCTCCCCGAGGCTTGGCCCAACATCGCGCAACGAAGTTCATCCGATGTCCAGGTGGAATTTATCAGGGTCGATGTGTTGAGCTTGCTGGCTAGGTTAACTGCGGTGACGTTGGCGCCGTCGGTGAAGAAGTCGTATCCGGTAACGAGGGCTGTCGCGGACGCGCCGCTGCTGTAGTCTAGAAGGCCGTTGCTGGCCAAGAAAGCGTCCGCCCCCGCTCCTATCTCCTCCGGCGTTTCCACTAGCCTGGAAATGGGCCGGTCTGGGACATACAGCTCTCTGCCATTCCAAGGCGTCGGCGCGTCGTCCACGTAATAGTCATCGGTGAGGATGTAGCCGCCCAGCAGGCTCGAGAAGAGGGGGCTGCCAGGATTAACCAGAGCGTCAAACAAATAGTTGCTCTCGTTGCCAATGATCGTTTCGTCAGGGACCCGCCGTTGCGGAATCACATCATCGTCACCGGCAAGCACAACATACTGAATGCCAGGATCGAGGCCGAGACGCGCCTGGATCTGGCCGCGGATGGCGGCCGCCAATGAGTTCGCTTCGTCCACAGAGCACGGATTTCGATCCGCGTTGTCGTAGAGAATACTCGGCACGGAGATAAGATCCGCCTGCACGTTCGGATGCTGTGCAAGGGCTTGCAACTTTGGCAGCAGCGCGTTCCAGCGAGCGAGTCCCTCATTCGTTGCTGTGGTCGGGTCGTCATAGAGAGCGATGATCCGCTCCCGCTGAGTGACGATCAGTGTTTTGGCTGGGTCCTGGCTCGGGAAGCCAGGATTCAGATCGACAACCGTCGTCGTTGGTGGATTGGAGGGATCGGAGCCGACCATCGGCGGTCGGCTACAGACCTCCGGCCCAAGCACGCTAGTCAGGTCAAGAGGTACTGACGTCTCAATCTGAAGAGTATATGGTTCGCTAGCGCTGAAGGCGCCATTCGCACCCAGGACACCGATAAAGAACCTTGTGCCCGGGACGGCTGAGCGGGCGAGCGCCACCTCTTGCTTTGTGCCATGGTTGCCTGAGTAAGCAGCGACGGAGACGCTTCCGTTCAGGTTGCCGAGCCCTAGTTCATCAAGCGTGATATCGGCAGCGCCAACTCCGTTGCCTTCCAGTCCGTTAAAGCCCATCTGGGAGAGGGGATAAAGGGCTGAACCACTCTGGAACCCGCCGCTCTGGAAGCCGCCGCTCTGAAAGCCGCCAGGACGAATGCTGCCGCTCTGGAAGCCGCCGCTCTGGAAGCCGCCGCTCTGGAAGCCGCCACTCTGGAAGCCGAACGTGTTTACGCTGGTTTGTCCGGCATCGCCACTCTGAAATCCTCCCACTCCGGCGGGCATTTGTGAGAGGATGACCAGGTCGTAGTCGGCGTTTAACCCCGCTCCTGCAGGCCCCTTTAGGCTCACTAGGACCTCGCCCCCTGCGGGCAATAATGGATGGTCGGGGCCGGGGAGACGGACCTCGAAGAAGTCTTGGTCACCGACCGACTGGATCCATGAAAGGTATGTCGAGTCGCTTGTGAGCAGAGGAGCGCTTTCGAGACCGTTGTTCGGTTCGTAGCGCTGAGGATCATCAGGTATGACTCTCACCTGGAACGCGTCGGAGCCGGTTCCTCCATCCTGGTCTGAGACAGTTAGCGTCCCAGCAACAGTTGTGGCTGTTGTAACCTGGCCGTTCACGATGCCGGTGGCGAGTAACGGCATTCTGTCGTCGGTTATGGTTGCGGTCGGCGACTGTCCGTCCACCTGCCAGCTTGCCGACAACACATCCTGCCAGCCGGGCTCCAAGATGCGACCGAACATCCCGACCGGCTGGCCGGCCAGCGTTTCGACGTTTAATGCGTTCACAAGCGGTGGCTGATTGGCCACTGTTACCGCCGAGATCGGGGTCCCGTCACTGGCGCTTCCGCCAGAGCATGCCCGGTTGGTGTCGCCGAAGCTATCTGTGACCGTCAGGCAGGCACTGTACGTACCCTGGTCCGCAAAAATGTATACCGGGTTCTGGTCATTGAATACTTCCCCGTTGATTTCCCAGCGCCAGGCAACGATCGCGTCGCCGTCGGGATCGAACGACGTATCTGTGAACTGCACACGCTCCCCCTCACGAACGCCCACGGTTGGATGATCGAACCGGGCCACGGGGGGTGTATTCACGTTGTCAAAATAGGCCCAGGTGGCAAAGCCATTGTCCTTACCGCCGACCACGCTGTAAGTCAGCGTGAGATTCTGCCCCATTAGGGACTGAGGGATGTCGACGGCCATTGTTAGCCAGCCTGTGGCAACGAAGCCGCCCGAATTGCCTGCATCGATCGTAAACGTACAGGGAAGCGCACCTGAGCACGTCTGCTGGCCACCGGGTACCCCCGCCATTGGCACGGATACGGGGCTCTGCAGTGTCCCCACCGCCTGGTTGCCTTTCTTGAGCTCGATCAACAATTGATCGTTGCCGCGGTGTTCCCACGAAAAGAGGCGGAACGCGACTCGGAGCGGGGAGCTAATTGCGGTAAACGTCTGCGAAGCCTTGTTGGTCCCCTTGGGCTGGGACTGATTGATTGATCGGCAGGCTCCCAGCCTTAGTGACTTCGCGCCCTTGAACGGGGCAACGCTGGCACCTCCCATGTTGGCGTAGGTTGGGCACTGGGCAGACGTTTCGGTCCCGACAACGACAGCGGCGTCTACTGCGCTAGTCGTCCAGCTCGTGAGTCCTTGCTCGAAGCCGGGGTTTTGGAGGCCGCCCAGCGCGAAACCCGTTGACGGGGTCCCCAGGGCAACCAGCGCTAGTAGTGTGAGAACGATAATCGAAGCACTGAGCTTGCCGTACTTCGAGTTCACTGCACCCCCGAATGACTTAATGCTTAGTCCGGCCAACTCGCCTGGCCCGGACGTTGCCGGCCGTTCCCCTCAGCGCGAACCTAGGCCGCTTCCCCCTACGCGAGTGAGACCAATATTCGTAAAGATAGGGATACTGTGTCAAGTGAAGTGCCCGTGACTGCGGCGCCAAGCGTTGAGACAGTGTGCTGGTGCTTGCTACCGAGGGCACCGGGCGGACGCCGCTTAATCACCGGCGACTGGCCGAGTTCCGATGTTATAATCACCCAAGGAGGAGCGAGAGCCGACCCCCTAATTGCGCCGCCTCGTGACCCCCTAATTGTTAGCAGCTAGTACTGGATAGGCGGGCGCCGTAAACAGGGAGCAGCCTGGATGAGGTCCTGCTAATTGCCAAGGAGGGGATCGTGGGTTCGAATCCCGTCTTCCGCTGCATTTGCTTTTTTGGGCAACCTCGGCGTTCCCCTGATGCTTGGATGGAAGCTGCTGGCGATTCCCGGCGTAGTCCTTTTCGCCGGGCTTTTATACTTCACATACGACACGTTTCTTGAGACAAGCAGCTCGGAAGAACAAGCCGCAGACGGTCCGACCACAACTTCTAGCGCCACGCCCGTAAGGACGCGCTCGCCCACCCCCGGATCCACCGCGCCGCTGACCCCCAGCCCGGCACCGACGGCGGGCGACGCGGTTCTCGTCGGCGCTGGGGATATCAGCTCCTGCACCCAGACCAACGACGACCGCACAGCCCACCTCCTCGATTCCGTCATCGCGAGCGCCAACGGCGAAGTCATCGTGTTCACCGCCGGTGACAATGCTTACGAGTACGGGACTCTCGAGGAGTACCAGCAGTGCTATGACCCAACGTGGGGACGCCACAAGGCAAGGACGCGCCCGGCTGCTGGCAATCACGAGTATTCGACCGGGAACGCGGAAGGCTACTTCTCATATTTCGGCGTGGCGGCAGGAGATTCGGGACAGGGCTATTACAGCTATGAGCTCGGCGCCTGGCACATCATCGTGCTGAATACAAGTAATCACTGCCAGCTGCTTCTCTGCGACGGCGGCTCCCCCCAGGTATCCTGGCTCCGGGCCGACCTGGAGGCACATCCTAACTTTTGCACCCTGGCGATCTGGCATGATCCCCTCTTCAGCTCTGGACGCGTACACGGGAGTTCGCAATACGTCCAGCCCTTTTGGGATGCCCTTTACGCATCCGGCGCCGACGTTGTCGTAAATGGTCATGAGCATAACTACGAACGCCTCGCTCCCCAGACGCCCCTCGGTGCGCTCGACCCGGAGCACGGCATTCGGGAGTTCATCGTCGGCACCGGCGGCGAAAGCCACTACCAGGGGGGGCCATTCCTTTCCAACAGTGAGATTGGCGATGGGAACTCTTTCGGGGTGCTAAAGCTGACCCTTCACCCTGCGTCGTATAGCTGGGAGTTTATCCCGGACGAGTTCGGTGAGTTTCAGGACGAAGGCAGCGGTAATTGCCATGATTCGCCACTAGGCTCATAGACGCGGCGATCTTTGCGAAGGACATGCGGTTTGGAGTTGAGGTACTAACTCCTCAGAAGCGATGACGTCGGGACCAGCCGGTAATGAGCCAGGTGATGAGCAGCGCCAGCACTACAATCAGGAACAGCTTCGTAACGAACACTGCCAGCCCGGTGAAGAAGAGTAGCAACAGTGCTACAAGTACAATCAGAAACACCATTCGAGTGTCCATTCTAGATCGGCACCATTTCCGGCATCTCGTCTTCGGATACGTCCCAGACTGACCAATGGCCGGTTGCCCAGCGTTCCGGCGTGATCGAGAACTTCTGGAACCACCAGCGCCGCCGCTCAGCCAGCGCCCGTTGCCGTTCCTTTGGCAGGTCTATGAACTCCACTGGGTACCGTTGGCGGCTTTTGCCCTCACGGTCCATCTCGCGTTGAAGCGCATGCATTACCACCCCGACATGCTCATCGGGTATCTGCACGTCCGGAATGCCGGGATAGTACGAAGACGTGAACGCCTGCCCGGCTTCGGCCGCCAGGATGTCGGCCAGGTCTTGGAGCATCGGGACGAGCTCGGGGTCACTTAACGCCGACCGGCCCGGCCGCGAAATCGGCACGTTGGCCAGGCGGTCCCTAGACCAAGTGTTCGCGCTGCAAGCAGCCATCAGGCCGGTCAGGGCGGGCTCAACAGGGTGAATCTGGAAGATCTGATCGGACGTGTGGACGAACTTTATCGAATCGTGGTCGAGCGCCTCCACCGTACGCGAAAAAGCCCGTTCTCTCAGCCTGTGGGCGTTACGCAGGAGGAGCCAACCCGCGATCGAGAGTTCAGGGTCTCTCACAAGCATTCAGGGGCTAACGTCCGGCGAGGCCATTTCGCGCTTCTGTTGCGGGCAAATCTCGGCTGGCAGCAGCTTTGGGTTTGGCTCTACGGTTGGGGTTTCAACCGGCGTTCGTACCGGCGTCGTAGTCGGCTGCGGCATCTTTTCTTACCTCCCGGTATGCGAAATCGTTCCCTTCATGCTCCACCAATCCCGAGGACAGCTCACTCCGTGCCCTGAATATCTTTAGCAGCAGGTTCTTGCCGCTCGCGCCTTCGGGTGTGCGATGGTCCCGACGGATAAAGAAGTCTATGACCAACATATCGCCCTTGGAGAGCAGGAGAGTGTATTCCGGGAGTTCATGAGTCTCGCAGGCGTCCAAAGCGACCACGATTTCTTCGTTCAACTCTTCGGATGCGGGCGGGTAGCGCCACTGTCGAGACTCAGGCAGCTCGTGGCGGACGAAATCGTGAAGGAGCCAGAGCTCATCTCGGGAGAAGGTGACTGGTTTGCGTTCAATTTCCGCCGTCGTCCTGGTGGTTCGTCTGTTCATGCTCCGCTTCCTTTCTGATTCGCATCTTCTCTCGCGATTTGTCGCCCGCACATAAAACGCCGATGCTACTCCGTTGCAATGACATTGCAGGTTACTGCTATGGTTTTGAAACCGCATCACTCGGCTAGTTGCTCGCGGAGTCTGGAGAATCGACAAGTTATGGCAAGACTCGACACGCTAGTGCGACTTCTGCAGGAAGATCTGGCGGGATGTGCACAAGCAGAAAAAGCTCTTGATCGAAAAGATCAGACAAGGGATAACTAACCACGTAAAGGGACGGGGTTCATTTATTCGGTGCCGGTGGCGGGGGAAGCTTCGCGGGTCCGTGTCGATCAACGAGAGAGGAGACAACCGATGAGCAAATTACCTTTAGTGGTGGGGATGGCTGCGGGAGCGTCTGCGATGTATCTACTCGATCCCAGCCGCGGAGGTGATCGCAGGCAGCGACTATGGGACCAAGTCCAGCGCGCTCGCGACAAAATGAGCGACAATGAAGGTCGCCTGGCGCCGAGGGACCTCATCAGCCGCACCAAGGAAGCCGTCTCAGACGTCCGAAACAGGCTCTCAAACGGCTACCGTGAGGACATTGTCGCAGAGGCGAAAGAGACCGCTCAGGAAATGGCCTCGCCGGGTCGTTGGTCCACCCGGACGCGAATTGTCGCGGCAGGGCTGGGAAGCGGCCTCATATTCTATGGCCTCCGCCGCACCAGCCCAACCGGGCTCGCCTTGGTATCGGTAGGTGCCGGCCTCATGGCTCGCGCGCTCACAAACTACGAGATTCTTAAGGCCAATAACGTCGAGGGTTCGGCCGGATCTACCTCCAGGCGCGCCCTGGGTTCGCGTGGAACATCCCGTGGCCCGCGCTCCGAAGGCAAGATCAAGGCGGAACAAGACATCGAGCCGAATGCGCGCGATCTCCGCGACATAGCCGCGGAAGAAGAAATGACGGCGTTCAACGAAAACCCGGGGGGTATTCCCTCCGA
>WNFX01020058.1_pt1 | contig 16692 bp, 18 predicted proteins | sample 5400111 | NCBI WGS metagenome assembly WNFX01 (sample SAMN13153363, study PRJNA577476) | soil metagenome | isolation source: 40 cm soil or saprolite under grassland replicate 1 | place: USA:California | collected 2016-06-15 | reverse complement strand
TCTCCGCAGATGCTCACGGGAACGGTGGAAGGGCGGTTCCTATAGCTGCTCGTCTACGCCAGTGGTGCCATGCGCTTGCTCGAGCTCGGCACCTACAGCGGCTACTCATCGCTGTCGATGGCGGCCGGTCTCGCACCGGACGGCCGGATCGACACGTGCGAGCTGGACGAGAACCGCGCCGCAGTTGCCCGCCGTTACATCGAGCGGAGTCCGTACGCCGACCGGATTCAGATCCATCTCGGGCCAGCGCTGGAGACGATCGGCCGGCTCGACGGGGACTTCGACTTCGTCTTCATCGACGCCGACAAGCCGAACTACGTCAACTACTACGAGGCTGTTTTGCCGCGGTTGAGCGAGCGCGGCTTCATCGCCGCCGACAACACGCTCTGGAGCGGCCGCGTGATCGACGACCGGGACGACGAGGAGGGTACGCGAGCCATCAAGGCATTCAACGAGCACGTCAAATCCGATTCGAGGGTGACGTCGGTAATGCTCACGGTGCGTGACGGCGTCACGCTGATCCGTCCGAAGAAAGGAAGTTGATGGCGGTTACGCTGCATCGCTGTAGCGGGATGTGGGCGAAGTTCGGCGCCCATCCGTGCTGGCGTGTCCAGAAGGCGCTCGATGACCAAGGCATCGACTACGAGCTCGTCAAGGAAGGTTCGGCCCGGCGGAAGTCCAGCCGGATCCGGACGATCGAGCGCACGGGCCAGAGCAAGTTCCCGTGGATCGAGTTCGAGGACGGCTCGGTCTACCGCGAAGAGTCGAAGGACATGGCCGAGACGATCCGCGCCGGCCGCCTGAACGAGAAGCGCGGCACCGGCGCGCCGGCCCAACCTCGCCGTAGCCGAGGCTACACTTCGCCCCGCTAGGGGCTATAGCTCAGTTGGGAGAGCGCCTGGATCGCACCCAGGAGGTCGCCGGTTCGAGCCCGGCTAGCTCCACAAGGAAAAGGCCCGCTCAGCGGGCCTTTTTGTTCTCGCAGCTCAAACCGAATGAGCGTCAGGAGGCTCGTCGCCGCCACTCGCTCTCGCGGAGCCGAGCGCGAGCGACACCCCGGGGCTCGCGCGTCTGCTCCTCTGATCCCGTGGTTCGTCGATGCGGAGGAGCGGGATGAAAACGTGCGCCAGCGGCCCGATTGCTAGTGCATAAACGATCGTGCCGATCCCGACCGTGCCGCCGAGCACCCATCCGCTCGCGAGGACGCCTATCTCGAGCGTGGTACGCACAAGGCGAATCGAGTGGCCACGTGCCGCAAGCCCCATCATCAGCCCGTCGCGCGGGCCCGGACCGAGACCCGCCCCGATGTAGGCGCCCGTGGCGACGCCGTTCAGGAACACGCCGGCGAGCAAGAAGGTCGTCCGGAGCGCTAGCCCGTGCGGAGCGGGAATTGTCGCCATGCAAACGTCGATGACGGCGCCGATCACGACGACATTGCTGATCGTGCCGAAACCCGGTCGCTGCCGCAGCGGAATCCAAAGGGCCAGCACCACCGCACCGACGATGATCGCCCAGGTCCCAACCCCAAGCCCGAGCCGTCGCGAGAGGCCCTGGTGCAGCACGTCCCACGGATCGACGCCCAGCCCCGCGAGCAGCATGAGGGCATCGCTGAAGCCGTAGAGCACCAGGCCCGCGTAGAGCTGAGTGAGGCGGCGCAGGCGGGGTGGTGGCACCGAGGGACTATCGCTGAACGGTCTCGAAAGCCGGTCGGAAGTTCTGGGCAAATGCACGGCGCCTGCGTCGCGCCCAGGAGGCTGCTCTCCCTGCCGCTCGCTGATGTTCCGCGAAGCAATACGCTCTAGAATCTCGGCACGATGACGATGGTGACGTTCCGTGGCCGTCCGGCGGCGACCCGCGAGGGAAGCGCCCGGCCAGCACTTCCTCCGAAGTAAGCAACTAGCAGCCGACCTTGTCGCCGAAGCGCGGCTCGGGCTCGGCGATCTCGTAGTTGAGATCGGCGGCGGCACGGGTGTGCTCACCCAGGTGCTCGCCCGCACCGGGGCTGGCGTGATCGTGATCGAACGCGATGAGGCGCTGACTGCTCAGCTTCGTGCGCGCTTCGGCCACCTCGAGGCCGTCGAGATTGTTCAAGGCGACGCTGTCGAGCACACCTGGCCGAGTGAGCCATTCGTGGTCGTCGCCAACCTGCCGTTTGCCCGTTCCGGGGCGATTCTCGCTCGCTTGCTTCGTGACCCACGCCTGCCGTTGCGGAAAGCGCACGTGATCGTGCAGTGGGAGTTCGCCACGAAACATGCAGCCGTCTGGCCCGCGTCGCTTCGGTCGACCTACTGGCGAGCTTGGCACGACATCTCGATTGGCCGGCACCTGGACCGGAAGGCGTTCTCGCCGCCACCGAGCGTCGGCGCCGCTGTCCTCCAGCTCAAGCGTCGCAGGGAGCCACAGGTACCGCTCGAGCTGCACGAGGCATATTGGCGCTTCCTCGCCGGCGCCTTCGCAAACCCTCGACCGATCCGTTTGGCTCTTCGACCAGCGCTCACTGGATTGCAGATCAAGCGGCTTGCACCGGCTCTTGGGTTTGCCCCAGAGGCTCGCGCGCGGGAGCTCGACGCTCAACAGTGGGCGCGTCTCTTCGCCTTCGCTTCCGAACGTGGTCTCGTATGATCGCCTCAGGTCTGCGTTGCCTAGCCAAGCAACTCCCATCTCTAACCCGGGAGGTCGCAGGTTCAACCCTCACGGCGCAGGAAAGCCCTCGGAGCGCTGACGTACAGGCGAGACGCCGAGATCGTGCAGCGTACGCGGACGATCTAAGCGGTTTGGGTCATCTCATCCAGTCGGGACGATGTGGTCGGCGGTCATGGCGCTCAGATTGGAGCGAACCCACAGCCTAGGCGGCGAGAAATGAAGCTCGAGCTGGGAACATCGATCCGTTGCACAGATGGTGCAACCCGGGAGCTGGTTGACGTGGTCATCGACTCCAGCTCGAACCTCGTGACGCACCTCGTGATCCGGCCGGCGCAAGATGCCGAAGATGCCCGCCTAGTCCCAGTCTCGCTTGTCAATGGCGCCGAACAGGATGGCGCGACCGAGATCTCGTTGAACTGCTCGGCCGCGGATCTGGAGCGGTTCGAGCCGGTGCACCAGGTCGAGGTTCTCCCCGCAGGGGAGCGGCGGAACGAGGATCCGAAATGGGACGTTGGAGTCGAGGACCTCACTGTTTCGCCAAATTACGCACCCTCCGCGTTCGGCGACTACGTGGGGACACTCGATTCGGATGCGACGATCTCCTACGACAGAGTGCCGAAGGGCGAAATCGAATTGCGGCAAGCGAGCTCCGTGTACTCGGCGGACGGGCACCGCCTGGGATCCGTGGACGGAGTGGTCGTGGACGACGCCGACCGGCTCACGCATCTCCTGCTCGAACGCGGCCATTTGTGGTGGAGGCGCGAGGTCGCGCTCCCTGCGGAGACGATCTCGAAGTTCGAGAGCGACATGGTCACCCTGGGCGTGACCAAGCGCGAGTTCGCGAAGGCCGATCTGAGCGCGTCATGATCGCCTCGAGCCGGTCAGCGGCCCACTGATTTCTTTCCTCCGCCCGGGCCGGAGCCATGCTCGGTGCCCGCGCTTGCCGGCGGCGCTGCCTCAGGAGGCGTCGTCTGGTTCTTTTGGCTTTTGGACGCCTTACCCGGCGGTCCAGTGTGATCGTGATTGGGATCTCCGTGTCCCCATCCGGGCCTGGTTGTGTTTTTCGGCCGCTTCGGTTTGTCCGTCGGCGCCGCGGCGACCGTCACGGATGCAGGTGGCGTAACCGGCGGCGCGGGGGGCGAGCTCGGGGGCGAAGGCGGCGCAGGCGGCGGGGGCGACGAAGCTTCAACCGGGCTGACCTGCCTCGGGACGGGGCGCGAAGACGGCCTCAAGGTCGCTGACGCGCGAACCGGCCCGGGACCGCTGCGGTCGGCCGAGCGCGCGACCTGGCTCCGGCCGCGCGGTAAGAGCCGTGTCAGAGGCGAGAGCGGGACGGAGACAGGCCTCGCGTCTCTCGTGAGCGGCGGGACGCCTGGCGGCGGCCCTAGCGCGTGCGGCACCGTGGTGAGGAGAAGCGACGACACGCAGACGGAAGCACCCACGGTCGCGAAGGCGGGCACAAGAGGACCGATTCGCTCGACCGATAGCTTCACTTCTGCTCTGGCGACTCCCCCATAAGCTTTTCGACACCTACCAGGTTCTCTTCGGCGCAACCTGACGCTGACTTGAATGCGTTCGCGTCTTCGATTCGTAGCGCCGCTTCGAGCCTGCTGGCTCAACCTCATGATCGAGCCGGCGGCGATCGGCCGACTGGCGAGTTTTCGTACTCAGGTCAGCCGGGCGAGCACGAGTCGTCGCCTTCGGCGACGCCGGGAAGCTTGCCGAGAATCTCGGCGATCGCGGCAATCTCGTTTTTCGCGAAGTGCTCCTCGAACAGCGCACGGATCGAGGCGACGTGGCCGCACGACGCCGCCTCGAGCTTGTCGCGGCCGGCATCGGTGAGTTGCGCGTAGGTGACTCGTAGGTCGGTTGCGCAGGAGGCTCGCTCGACTAGTCCTGCATCCTCGAGCCCCTCGAGAAGTCGTGTGATGCCCGATGGTGTCAGCATCAGGCTCCGCGCGAGATCCACTCGCTTCAGTCGGCGGTCTTCGGCGCGGGAGAGTACGAGCAGGGCCTCGTAGTCATTGATCGTCAGGCCGTGCCTCTCCTGGAGCTCGGCACTCAGCAGTCTCGTCGTCGAGACGTAGGCACGCAACAGCCTCGACCACGCCTGAACGGCCGGTTCGATCGCTTGCTCTGACAAAATTTGCGTCATCAAGGAATAATGGTAGAGTTGTTTGCGTACTCAATAGTACACGACACAACGAAAGGAGCAGAAAAGCTCATGCACGCAGCAACTCTGACAATCGCCCCGGCTGGTACCTGGAGCCTTGACTCCGTTCATTCGCGGGTCGACTTCGAGGTCTCCTACCTCGCCGGAACGTTCAAGGGCGAGTTCCACGAGATCGGTGCCGAGCTCACGGTTGACGCCGACCGGGCATCGCTCGAGGGCACGGCGAAGGTCGCGAGCGTGGACGTGAAGGACGAGAACCTCTCCGCCCACCTTCAGACGCCCGACTTCTTCGACGCCGAGAAGTACCCGGAGCTTCGCTTCACGACCGAGTACATCCGCCTCGACGGCGATGGCAGGGTTTCCGTGGGTGGCGAGCTGACCATCAAGGGTGTCACCCAGCCGGTCACGGTGACCGGTCAATCTGAGCACGAAGATCGATCGCACCGACTTCGGGGTCAGCTGGAACAACCCCCTCCCAAACGGTGATCCGTCGCTTGCTAACGACGTCACCATCCTCGCCGAGCTCCAGTTCGTGAAGCCGGGAGGCGAAACGAACTAGTGACCCGGATCCTGGGCATCTCCGGCAGCCTCCGCCGCGACTCGCACAACACGAACCTGTTGCGCGCCGCGGCCGAGGCTGCGGGCCCGGACGTCGAGCTCGAGATCTACGACGGCCTCAAGGAGATCCCGCCGTACGACGAGGACGACGATCTGCACCCGCGCTCCGAGAGCGTCGCGCGCTTGAACGCGGCGATCGCAGAAGCGGACGCGGTGCTCTTCGCCACGCCGGAGTACAACTCGTCCATTCCCGGCCAGCTGAAAAACGCCATCGACTGGATCTCGCGCCCGGTCGCGACGAACGTGCTGAGGAACAAGCCGGTGGGCGTGGTCGGCGCGAGCACCGGCGCCTTCGGCGCGGTTTGGGCACAGGCCGAGCTGCGGAAGGTGCTGGCGGCGGTCGGCGCGCGGGTGTTGGATCTCGAGCTCCCCGTCCCGCATGCCCACACTCGCTTCGACGGCGGTGCGCTGACCGACGAAGAGATCCGAGCCAGCCTTGCAGACACCATCGAGGCGCTGGCTGGTGAGATTCGAGCGCGCCAACACGCGCAAGCCGTCGCCTGATGCGGATCGACGCCTCGGCAACGGCGATCACTTGGCTTCCCTTCGACGCGCTGGATCGCATCCAGACGATCCCGCTCGAGCTCGCTGTGGCCCACCACGACGAGCCTCCCCCCGAGGTCGTTCCGGACCTCGACGAGCTCCGGCGCCGTGATGCGTTTCGCGAGGCCAACGAGCTTCGCGCCTGGATCGAGGTCGACGGCGGCGAGATCGTCGACTACGGCCAGACGGGCAGGAGCTTGATCGGCGACGGGCCCGAGCTCGATGCGCAGCAGGTCTCTTTCGCCGCCGTCGAGTTCCCCGTGATCCAGCCTGAGCCGGAAGTCGGTCACGGATGGATCCGGTTCACGCAGACCGTCGGCGGTCGCATCGGCTTGCCGGCGCCGAGACCTGTCGTCGGCCGACCCTACTTCCACGTCGGCGCCATCTCAGCCTGGACGACGCTCGAGCTCATGATGCGCGAGGACGGGACGTCGGAGACCAGGCTCGTCGCCGCGAGCCCGTTTCCTCGACACTCGCTCTACGGCGCGGACCGCCGGCTCGTCGACGTCTTCGGCGCGGTCGAGTTCGAGCTCGGCGACGGCACGCCGTGGGGAGACGAGGGGACGCCGGCTTTTGCCGCCGCCGTCGAGTCGGAGCTCGAGCGGAAGCTCGCGACCTCGATCCTGCGCGAGGGCGCGAAGCTCGTTCGCCGTCGCGTCGCACGCGGCGAGACGCTCGTCGAGCAGGGGCAGCCCGGTCACGATCTGTTCGTGCTCCTCGACGGGGTGTTCGACGTCGAGGTCGACGGCGAGGTCGTGGCGCAAGTGGGTTCAGGAGCGATCCTGGGCGAGCGCGCGGTGCTCGGAGACGGGCGTCGCACCGCGACGCTCCGCGCGGTCCGTTCGTCACGCGTCGCGGTGATCGGCCCGGACGAGATCAGCAGGCCGCACCTTGTCGAGATCTCGGCGTCACACGCGCGCTAGCTGCTGCAAGTCCTCTTAGGCTCCAGGCATGCGTCCGGCTCTCCGCGTCGTGCTGCGCGTCCTCGGGATCGGGGCGCTTGTCGCCGGCGGGCTCGCGGTCGCGGCTGCAGTGCTCGCAGTGGTGATCCTGCTTGCCCCGCTCATGTTCTGGATCGCTTGGAACGTGCTCGACTTCGCGCACGCGGTTGGCCTACCCGAGCTCGGCTTCTGGGGGATCGTGCTGGCGACGGTGTTTCTCGTCGTCGGTTGGCTCGGCAAGGTCGTGATTACCGGCATCGTCTTCCTCGTCGACCCATCCTGGTTCGCGGACGGTCGCGCGCTGGTCCACTGGCCCGAGCCGACGTTTCGCAACTTCGCGGCCGTCGCTCTGCTCGCTTTGCTCGCGTCGCGGCCCCACGCGCATGCCCACAAGGCCGGCCGTCGCGCGGCGCGCAGCTCGACCTCCTAGCTCGTCTCGACGAAGAGCCCACCGTGGCCACTGCTTCTGTTGTCACCGCCCTCGTTCGAGGGATCCGCCGGAATCCGCCTATGCGCGGCGGGCGGTGGTGGCCGACTCGGGTGCCGCTTTGACGCGGTTCTTGCCGCGGCGCTTCGCGTCGTAGAGGGCATCGTCGGCCGCCCGGACGAGCTCCAATGCGTCGGCCCCCCGGACGAAGCCGACGACGCCGAAGCTCGCGGTCATCGTCACCCGGGCGCCTTCTGGCCCGAGCTCGACTGCGGCGAACCCGGTCCGGATCCGCTCGGCTGCCTCGATCGCCCCTTCGAGAGTCGTCTCCGGCAAGACGATCAGGAACTCCTCGCCGCCCCAGCGTCCAATCAGGTCGACGTCGCGAAGCGTTCCGCGCAGGACGTCCGCGAACCGCTGGAGGACGAGATCGCCGAAGGCATGTCCATGGGTGTCGTTGGCCGCCTTGAACTCGTCGATATCGCCGACGATCACCCCCAGGGGCGTGTCGTACCGCTCGCTGCGCGCGATCTCCGCGACGAGCCGCTCTTCGCAATGGCGCCGGTTCGCGAGTCCGGTCAGCTCGTCGGAGATCGCCTGCTGGGCGGCAGCTTCGTGTAGGCGCGCGTTCTCGAGAGCGTTCGCGCCTTGCGCGACGAGGGCCCGGCTGGCGATCAGCTCGTCCTCGCCCAGCTGGTCGGCGTACAGGATCAGGATCCCGAAGCGGGAGTTGGGGGTCGCAATCGGAAGCTCGAAGCGCTTTGCATCGTCGGCGACTGTTCCAACCTCCACGAAGGCCCCGTCCTCCCCAAGCAGCACAGCCCCTTCGGCCTCGGCGGCCTCGACCGCAGCCGACGCGATCAGGAACAGGAGCTGCTCGACGTCGTGTGTCGCGGTCAGCAGCTCGCCGGTACGGCTGAGTGAATCTCGAAGCCGCTGTCGCTGAAGTTCGAGCTCCTGGAGGCGGGTGCGAAGCTGGTCCGCCATCGAGTTGAAGGACGTTGCGAGCTCGGCGAACTCGTCGCGGCCGCGGACGGGCACGCGGCGATCGAGTCGGCCGCGGCCGATTGCCTGCGCCGCGGCGGCCAGCTCGCCGACGGAGCGCATGATCGACCTGCCCTCGGCGGCCGCGATCGCCGCGAGAATGAGGAGCGCTCCGAGCAGCACGTAGAGGAGCCGTCTTCGAATACTTGCTGCCTCTGCCGAGATTGCTTTTGCAGGTGCGAGCACCGCCAACTGGGCCTCCGGCTGCTCGGTCAGCGGGCTTGTTGCGAGCGCCCGGTAGGGGCTCCCTGCCACCGAAAGGGCAAGCGGGCGGCCGGCAGCAACCGAGTGCAGGCGGTTCGGTTCGTGCTTCGACCTCGGCACGAACACGATCCGGTCGCCGCGCGCCAGCCCGCTGTCCGAGCTGAGTCTTCTCAGGAGCCTCCTGTCCAGCGGGAGGACGGCAAGAATCGACCCGACCACTCGGTTGCCCGCCCTGACCTGAACTGTCCGGGTTGCCTCGAGCGTTGCCTCGGTCCCGAAGGCCAGCCGGCGTGGCCCGACGACCCTGACACCACGCGGCAGCGCGCCGAAGCTGCGCACGCGGAGCCCATGCTGGATGTCTTGGCGGCTCGCCAGGCGCCTGGCGCGTTTCGTGAGCTGGTCGGTCTGTCGCTCGTAGGAGGCGAACACCGCCCTCAGCTCTGCCCCGAGCCGGGAGTCGACGCGCCGCTCTTCCGCGCGTTTCGCGATCGTGCCGAAGCCCCAGAACGCCGCAGTCAGCGGCAGGACTGCGAGCAACAGGAAGTAGACCGCGAGTCTGTGTTTGAAGCTTGGAAGCATCCTCCGCCCATTTCGCTCGCTCTGTCCTCGTTGTCGGCGTCGAGGGCGGGTTGCATGAGCCCGGCCTGCGGATGCCGCCCGATGCGGCATCCGCGCGGTTTGCCGGGTTCGAGGAAGAACCTCTAGTGGCGCTGCGGCGCTTTTTGCGAGCCGTACCGACTTGGTCTTCGCTGCCTTAGCTGGGCGTTCGGGCGACAGTGGCCATCACCACCGCGAAGGTCCGCAACGCCCGCCGCGTGACGGTTCGGCTCAGGTTGGTGACCGCGGGACGCATCGCAGCGTCGGCCCACAGCAAGGGTGGCGCCAGACTGCGCGCGCCGGTGCGTGGGCGGACGTACAGGCTCTTGTTTAGCGCGGACAGTCTGAAACGTCTTGCGTATGTGCTGACGATCAGCTATCCGTGAGCGCGCCGCAAGTTTCCGGGCGCCGGGTTCCCTAACTCCCTGCGCTGCAACAACGAAGGAGACGACGACTTGGACAGAGCTTGCTCGGTTCCCTCCAAGAGCATCCCCCTCGCCGTGTTGGCTCTGTCCGTCTCCTTCCTCGCGGCGCTTGCAATCAGCAATCCGGCGCGGGCGTCCCAGCTCGTCGACCGGGACGCGACCAACGTGCGTCTTGCCGTGAACAACAAGGGGCAGGCGCTGATCACCTATCGGGCTAGCGGGCGGCTCCGGCGCGTGCTCGGTTGGGGCGCAGTCAACGCGCGCTCGTCGGCGAGCGGTGGCAAGCAGGTCTCGTTTCGCCTCGACTATTCCGGCGGGTGGGGGACATACCATCGGCGCGTGTGGCAGACGTTCCGCGATACGTGCCGTCGCTACGACGGTCCAGTGCTGGCACACGTCGTCGCGAGCTGTACCGCAGCCGACGGAACCTACTGGGCGCTGCAGAGCTGGCGCGTCCCGTTGCCTGATCTCGGGTTTCTTCCCTGGTTCCCGACGCAGAAGGTGGCCTGGCTGACGCTCTCCCACTGGGGCGGCGAGACCGCCGAACTCGACGTCCACACGGACTGGGTCTACAGGCGCCGCTTCCAGCAGGTCTTCGGCCGGCTCACATACCTCGGCCGTCCCGTGTACGGCTATCGCACGACGCGCCTCGGATCGCCGACAGACGGATTCGGGCGGCTGATCTACCTCGACACTCTGAACGCGCCCGCCTATGCCCGCGGCTGGCGGCGCGAGAACTCGTTCGTCACCCACAAAGGCACTGGTGTCTTCTGCTACGGCTTCTTCCGCTTCGATCCGACCAGTGGTGGCTACAAGGCGCCGCCGTACTGGCCGGCCCACCGCCGTCGCGGCCCGGGCGTCGGCACGCGTTACCGGATCACCGTGATGGGCCCCGGCGTGACGCCGGACATCAGCTGGGACGGGCCGGGACTACACGCCTACAGCGCCAGGAATCCCACTGACGTCGCCTACGAGCGGGAGCAGAACGCCATTCTCGACTCCTACGGGGACCGTCTTTGCCGGCACCACTAAGCCGAGGCTGAAGACCTGGCTAGCGGCAACGCAAAGCCGAACAGCGCCTCGCCGTCCGGGCCTTCGCCGATCCAGACCCGGCCGTGCTGGAGCTCGGCGAGCCGCCGCACCTTGTAGAGCTCGAGTCGAGTCCCGTTGTCAGTCCGGTCCGGGGTTCGAGCGGCGAGAACCGCTCGAACGCGAGGGCTCGCTCCTCCTCGCCGATGTCGCCGCCAGGATCGCCCGCCTCGATCTCGATGAAGCCGCTCACGCGGCGAACGCGTAACGTCGCACCGGCGTTTGCGGCGCGGTGGCGTGCGTTTTCGAGCAGCGTTGCGATCATCGAGAGGGCATAGTCCGGGTCGGCGAGGACCTGTGCGCCTCGGTACGTTCGTCAGCCTCGAGGGAGACGATCGTCTCGCGTTCCCGGGCCTCCGCCACGGCTTCGTCGACCAGCGTGCCGACCGGTGTCGGTGCGGGCGCCAGGTAGAGGACGTTGGCGTCGATCGCGTAGACGGTGAGCAGGTCGTCGACGATGCGTTTCAACTCCCCGGCCGCTTCTTTGACCCGCTGCGGCGCCTCCGACAGCGTCTCGGCGTCCTGCCTGATCTCCAGCAGCTCGGCGTAGCCGGCGAGCGCGGGGCCGCCGCGGCGTCGCTTCGGCGCCGGACGCCGAGCTTCGCGCAACTTCGGGCAACCAACGTCTTGACGGTCTGGTCGCTGATTCCCAGTTTGCTCGCGGTCTCTTCGGCGCTCGCGGCCTCGCCGGCGACGCGAAACTCGGACTCGCGGAGCGCCAGCTTGAGCCACCCACGCAAAGACGACTCCCCGTCAACGACGAGGACGCGACTCTGAGCGGACATGTCATCAACCGAGAAGGGCGATCGATCGCTCAGCCGGTCGATCCTATTGGGAGGCATCGAAATGAGCAAGATCGAGCGGAGTTTTGTCATCGAGGCGACATCGAAGGCCACCGTTTCTTCAAGCTCGCAGAGCCGATCTTCACGCGCATGGCGGCCCGCGAGCCGAGGCGAATCTCGGGCATCTGAAGGACCTGCTCGAGGCGCGCACCTGACAAGGCTGCGGCTTTCCCGCACTGAGCTTGCGGCCGGCGCGCGATGCGCGGAGACGCCGCCGAGACGACCATGGGCGGATGAAGCGCAGTTACGGAGTCGTCTGGCGGGAGGGAAGCCGCGCGCCGGTCACCGGCAAGCTGGAGCTGCTGCCTCGCGCGATGCACCTCGAGGGGCTGAACGCCGAGCAGGAAATCCCGTATGAAGGCGTGGCCGCGATTCGCGTCGGCCGTTCCGTGTCCGACCGGATCAACGGAGGCCCGTCGGTCGTCGTCGAGCGGCGCCTGGGCGATCCGATTACGATCGGCACAGTGGCGCAACCGAGCGTCGTGGGGGAGATCGCCGAGCGGCTGGCGGCGCTCCAGCTCGGTGCGCAGAAGGGCCGCCGCGTGATCGTCGTCGTTCCTCTCAAGCCCGGTGAGCATGCGAGCGTGAGCCGGCTTCTCAAGCAAGGTCCGCCGTTCGATCCTGCAGCGATCGCCGGTCTCGAGCGGCACGAGGTCTTCGTGACCTCGGACGAAGCCGTGTTCGTGTTCGAGTCGAAGCTCGGCTCGGACGCGCTGGCACCATTGCTCGCCGACCCGAAGCTCTGGGAGGCAGCCGCGGCTTGGGGAGAGCACGTGGCAGGACCACCCCGGATCGCTGAAAGCGCCTTCTCGTGGAGCCGGAACGAGCCGGAAGAAGAGATTTCCTTCCTCCCGACGCCGGGCCCCGGCGACAGCGACGGCGGCGACATCTACTAGAGGTCGAGCAGCTCCCTCGTAGCGCGAGCAGCAACTATGTCCTCGCGTGCCTCGAGCACGACGACACGGACCAAGCTGTCGCTCGCCGATACGGTTGCGTCTGGCGTCGCGCCAGCGTTGGCCTCGGCGTCCAGCTCGACGCCCAGGAACCGGAGCCGCTCACAGACGGCTACGCGGACGGAGGCCGAGTTCTCGCCGATTCCGGCCGTGAACACCAGCGCGTCGAGGCCTCCGAGCGCCGTCGTCATCGCGCCGACGGCTGCCGCCACGCGATAGGTGAAGACGACGAGGGCGAGCCGGGCGGCCGGAGCCTTCGAGCTTTCCAGATCACGGACGTCTCCGGAGAGCTCGGAGAGCGCGGCCAGCCCCGATTCGTGTTCGAGCATCCGGTCGAGCTCGTCGATCGACTGGTGGTGGCGGAGCAGGTAGAGCAGCGCACCGGGGTCGACAGTGCCGGGGCGCGTCGCCATCGGGACGCCTTCGAGCGGTGTGAAGCCCATCGTCGTGTCGACGGAGCGGCCGTTCCTCACCGCCGTCACCGAGCAGCCGCCGCCGAGGTGGCAGACCACGAGGCGCTCCGCGCGCACCCGCTCGCTCGCCCACTGCACCGAGAGCCCGTGAAAGCCGTAGCGGCGGATGCCCCAGTCGTCGCGTACCCGGCGCGGCAGTGGGTAGGTCGACGCCTCCTCCGGAAGCGTCGTATGGAAGGCCGTGTCGAAGACCGCGACGTGGAGGAGATGCGGCAGCTCTGCTCGAGCCTCCCGCAGCGCCGCAACCGCAGGCGCCATGTGCAGCGGCGCCAGCTCGGTCAGCCGCGCTAGCTCGTCCACGACCTCGTCGTCGACGAGAACGGGCTCCCGAAAGCGCGCTCCGCCGTGGACGATGCGGTGCGCGACGGCGGCGACCTCGGCGGGAACGACGTCGAGCGACTCGAGCGTGGTGGTCGACCCGTCCGCCTCGACGGAGGAAAGCTTCAGGCTCGTCGAGCCGGCGTTGACGACGAGAATCGCGTTAATACGGCCAAACCCAGTCGCGGATCTCTGGATCGTCCTCGCCACGCTCACGCGTGTAGGCGCGCGCGCGAATCCGCCGGTCGCTCATCTCCTGGCGCAGCCTGCCGCAGCTCTCGGCCAGTCCGGGAACGCGGTCGATCACGTCCATGACGAGGTGGAACCGGTCGAGGTCGTTGAGCATGACCATGTCGAAGGGCGTCGTGGTCGTGCCCTCCTCCTTGTAGCCGCGCACGTGCAGGTTCCCATGATTCGTCCGCCGGTAGGTGAGCCGGTGGATCAGCCACGGGTAGCCGTGGTAGGCGAACACGATCGGCCTGTTCGGCGTGAACAGGGCGTCGAACTCATGATCCGAAAGGCCGTGTGGATGCTCCGTGTCGGGCTGGAGCCGCATCAGGTCGACGACGTTCACAACTCTCACCTTCAGCTCGGGCAGGTGCTCGCGCAGCAGCGCGGTCGCCGCGAGCGTCTCGAGCGTGGGGATGTCGCCGCAGCAGCCGAGCACGACGTCCGGCTCGCCGCTCTCGTCGTTCGAGGCCCATTCCCAGATGCCGGCGCCCCTGGTGCAGTGCACGATCGCGTCGTCCATCGCGAGGTAGTTCAGCGACGGCTGCTTGCCCGCGACGATCACGTTCACGTAGTTGCGGCTGCGCAGGCAATGGTCGCTGACCGAGAGCAGCGTGTTCGCGTCGGGCGGCAGGTAGACGCGGATCACCGCGGCCTTCTTGTTGACGACGTGGTCGATGAAGCCGGGATCCTGGTGGGAGAAGCCGTTGTGGTCCTGGCGCCAGACGTGGGAGCTGAGCAGGTAGTTGAGCGACGCGATCGGGCGCCGCCAGGGAATGTTCCGCGTCACCTTCAGCCACTTTGCGTGCTGGTTGAACATCGAGTCGACGATGTGGATGAAGGCCTCGTAGCAGTTGAAGAGCCCGTGCCTGCCGGTCAGGAGGTAGCCCTCGAGCCAGCCCTGACACTGGTGCTCGGAGAGGACCTCGACGACGCGCCCCTCCGGCGCCAGGCTCTCGTCCGTCGGCACGATCTTCGCCTCCCAGACCTTGTCCGTGACCTCGAATACGTCGCCGAGCCTGTTCGAGGCCGTCTCATCGGGCCCAAAGAGACGGAAGTTCTGCGTGTTGGCGTCGACGACGTCCCTGAGGAAGGCCCCCAGGACCCGGGTCGGCTCGTTGAGGGTCTTGCCGGGTTTCGGGACGTCGACTGCGTAGTCGCGGAAGTCGGGGCAGACGAGGTCCTGCATGAGTTCGCCGCCGTTCGCATGCGGGTTCGCGCTCATCCGCCGCGGTCCGCGCGGGGGTAGCTCGGCTAGCTCCGGTACCAGCCGTCCCTGCTCGTCGAACAGCTCCCCGGGGCGGTAGCTGCGCAACCAGTCCTCGAGCAGGCGCAGATGGTCGGGGTTCTCACGGACGTCGTCCACGGGCACCTGGTGCGAGCGCCAGGTGCCTTCGACCGGGAGGCCGTCCACTTCCTTGGGACCGGTCCAGCCCTTCGGCGTCCGCAGGACGATCATCGGCCACTGCGGTCGAGCGGTGACGCCACTCTCTCGCGCCGCGCGCTGAACCTCATAGATTTCGTCGAGCGCTTCGTCGAGCGCCGCAGCGAAGGCCTGGTGAACAGCCTCGGGCTCGTCGCCGGCGACGACCAGCGGGCGCCAGCCGCAGCCTTCGAGGAACGCGACGAGCTCGCGGTCGGGAATCCGGGCGAGCACTGTCGGGTTGGCGATTTTGTAGCCGTTCAAGTGCAGGAACGGCAGCACGGCGCCGTCGGTGCGGGCGTTCAGGAACTTGTTGCCGTGCCATCCGGTTGCCAGCGGGCCTGTCTCGGCCTCGCCGTCGCCTACGACACAGGCGACCACGAGCTCCGGGTTGTCGAAGGCCGCGCCGAAGGCGTGAGAGAGGGCGTAGCCGAGCTCGCCGCCCTCGTGGATCGAACCGGGCGTCTCGGGCGCGGCGTGACTCGGGATCCCGCCCGGGAACGAAAACTGGCGGAACAGGTGCCGCAGCCCTTGTTCGTCGCGGCCGACGTGAGGATAGAGCTCGGTGTAGGTGCCCTCGAGCCAGGCGTTCGCGACAACCGCAGGGCCGCCGTGGCCCGGGCCCGCGATGCAGATCGCGTCCAGGTCACGTTGCCGTATCGCACGGTTCAGGTGGACGTAGATCAGATTCAGGCCTGGCACGGTGCCGAAGTGGCCAAGCAGCCTGGGTTTGACGTGCTCCGCTTCCAGCGGCTCGCGGAGCAGCGGGTTGTCGAGCAGGTAGACCTGTCCGACAGAGAGGTAGTTGGCGGCGCGCCAGTAGGCGTCGAGCAGCCGGAGCTCCTCGGCTGAGAGCGCGGCGCTGATCGCAGAGGGGAGGCTCATCGCCGCGGGCTCCTCTCGAAGATGACCAGCACGCTGAGCTGCTCGTACGCGAGGAAGTGATGCTCGGCGCCGGCCGGCACGAACACGGCGTGCCCCTCGCGTAGCTCAACCTCCCGGCCCTCGACCTCGAGCACGCCGCTTCCTTCGATCACGACGTAAACCTCATCGTCCTCGTGGGGCGACTGGCGGTCGGCGGCGGGCGCCACGAGCACATATACGCCGAGCTCGAGTCCAGGCGAGCGGTGGACGACTTCGTAGCCCCCGGCCGTTGCAGCGAGCCTTTCCTTGGCCCCGGCGATGTCGAACGGCTCTGCCGTCCGCAGCGCGCCCGGCTGACCCGCTGACCCGCTCATGCTCGTTGCTCCTTTCGCGATCGCGTCCACGTGAGCATGACGCCCTCGAAGCACCGATGCACAGTCCGCGTCTTCAGCCACTCGGGGCGAGTGAGGAAACGTCGGCCTTGACGGGGAAGCCTTCGTAGGGCGCCGGGCCGAGAATCGTGCCCGACCGTTCCGCGAGGAAGGGGGCGAGGTAGCGGCCGACGATCTTTCCGGGCGGCCACCACAACGCCTCGCTGCCGTAGAGAAACGGATCGCCCGTCCCGGCCAGCTCGGCCCGGGCGTAGAGCGGTGCGCCGCCGGTCAGGATAAGCCCACGCAGGACGGGACGAAACGGGCGCGTGTCAAGCTCTACGCCCGCCAGCGCGGCGATCTCCTCGGCCGCCGCGTCGGCCTGCTGGGCGGCGAGGCCGCCTTGCTTGATCGGGAACGAAGTCGCGTCGCCTGCGGCGAAGACGTCCGCGAGACCGCGAACGCGTCCACTCGGATCGGTGGGGATGAATCCCTGCGCGTCCGCCGGCACGCCGC
>WNFX01003083.1_pt1 | contig 16694 bp, 18 predicted proteins | sample 5400111 | NCBI WGS metagenome assembly WNFX01 (sample SAMN13153363, study PRJNA577476) | soil metagenome | isolation source: 40 cm soil or saprolite under grassland replicate 1 | place: USA:California | collected 2016-06-15 | reverse complement strand
ATTCATTGCGCCAGATAACCTCCATCCACGACCAGCGACGTCCCGGTGGTGAATTTCGCGTCATCGGAACAGAGATAGAGAACCGCCGCTGCGATTTCTTCGCCGGCTCCAGTCCGTCCGACCGGGATAATAGAGGTAAGCGAATCACGTATCTCACCTTCCTTGCCAGCAAAGCGATCGAGCATATCAGTCGCGATGACGCCCGGCGCGACCGCGTTAACGCGAATGTTTTGTTTGGCGAACTCGAGCGCGACCGATTTGGTCAGACCCTCGACCGCGTGCTTGGACGCCATGTAGATGCTGGCCCCGGCTAAGCCAACATGCCCGGCCACGCTTGAATTGTTAACGATCGCACCACCGCCCGTTTTGAGCATGAGCGGGATTTCATTCCGCATGGAATCGAGAACGCCCCAGACATTGATGTCGAAGACGCGGCGATATTCGGCTTCGGTCGCCTGATCCAGTGGGCCTTTCCATTCGACGCCGGCGTTGTTAAACGCGACGTCGAGCCGGCCGTAGGTGTCGACAGTGAAATCGACCATTGCTTTGACGTCTCTCTCTTTCGCGACGTCAGCGCGGATAAACGCGGCCGCGCCGCCGTGCTTTTCTATTTCTGCAACGACGCCCGCACCTTCTTTTTCACGTCGCCCAGTGAGAACGACCTTGGCGCCGGCGCGAGCAAATGCGATAGCGGTGGCTTTACCGATCCCGGAAGTTCCTCCGGTCACGAGTGCAACTTTGTCTGAAAATGTTTTAGTGTTCATTTGAGTCAATTCTTCGTTGTTGGGCTTTTGAAGCCGGTGTTTGGTCGCCTAGCGGCTGACTTAACAATCCACATAAGCGAGAGCTGGTTGATGATTTTCGATTTCGGTGAAACCGTGCGGCGTTAGTACGTTGTCGTGTCGCGTGTCGGCCGGTTGCAGCCCGAGCTTGGCGATGTGCGCTTCCACCAAGTCGGGCAAAAACAAATGCGGAAAGGACAACTCCCACGCTTTTGCTTCCTCTTCGTCGAGGACGATCCGAACGAGGTCGCCCAAGCCGGGGTAGGCCTGTTCGTAGTCTCGCTGCAGGCGGTTTTTAAGTTTGGAAACCGCGCGGGGTAGGTTCTGGAGGAAAACTGTCACTGGCTCGGTGCTTTCATCAGTTTTCATGGGGTTCAGTTTTTCCGGGTTTCGTGTTTATATTTGACCAGTCGTCTATAAAATTGGCAAAAAAAGAGATCGTTACGAACTCGTTGCGTGTACGTGTTTCACGCCCAAAACATCCATTGCGACCTGCTTGAAATCGCGGATCAATCCGACGTCGTTTTGAATTCGGGCTTGGGCGAGCGTGCCATGGTAACAGGCGAAGAGTGCCCTCGCCTTCGCTTCGGGGTCCGGTGCCTCAATCAATCCTTGCGCATCGGCGTCCCGAATCGCGGACTCGAAATACTTTATCTTGCGGTCCCAGATGCGGTCAACGGTATCGCGCACCACCTGGTCCTGTGTGCTCACTTCGGTCCCGATGCTTAAGAGAGGGCATCCGAGGATGGAGCCGCACGTCTTTTGAAGTTCGGCCAGACGGTCGTGCACATAATCGAAGTAGCGATCGAACCGCTCGAGAGGGGAAACTGTTGGCGAAAAAAGAGCGTCCATGTTCGCCTTACTTTTGTTCCATTCTGCCTCCAATGCAGCGGCGGTGAGCTCGGACTTCGACTTGAAGAAATAGTAAAAGCTCCCCTTTTTTGCGCCGGCCCGTTCGCAAATCGCGTCGACCGAGGTGGTGCCATAGCTGTTATGCCAAATCAAATCCAGCGCCGCATCCGTCAGGCGTTCCTTCATGTCGCTCACTCTTGGCATACACGCAGAATAACCGTCTAGACTAATCAGTCAACTATTTTTTTAAAAGTTTTTTTGCGTCCGTGCTTCCCTTTTTTGAGGCGACCTCATTTGCGTCTCCGCAATTCCATTCCTTCGCTGCGATTTACTCTTGGCGGTCTCTTCGTAAAGTGGCCCAAGCCATAATCGACATGTCTGATGAGACCTGCTCACATCTCGCTGGAATCGGGACGATCAAACATCCAAAGCGCCGCGAATGCGAAGAGTGCGTGAAGATTGGCGCGGAATGGGTTCACCTGCGAACATGCCAGGATTGCGGCGCGACGCTTTGTTGCGACGATTCGCCAGGCCGACACGCCAGCAAGCATGCGCGTGGGAGCGGGCATCCTGTAATTGCGTCGGCAGAGCCTAACGAGCGCTGGTTATATTGCTTCCCGGACGACGCTTTCGCGGAATACTGAGCCGACCTTCGAGGCTTCGGAACGCTTAGGGTCCGGCACATGTCCTGTTTGTTGGCCCAATAGCTTATGAATAAATCACGCGCGGTGCCGGCCGCAATTTGTCCTTTCCCTGCACCCATTTGCGCCTTGGGCGTTTCTCCCTAACATTCCTCCTCCCTTAACGGGAAAATTATGGCGGACGCCGCGAACAAATATCCAGAGAACGTGCCGGGTAAATATTACGTCGATGAGCAGTGCATCGACTGCGATCTATGTCGCGAAACCGCGCCGGCCAATTTTAAACGCAACGATGATGGCGGCCATTCCTATGTTTATAAGCAAGCTGAATCGCCGGAAGAAGAAGCGCTTTGCAAGGAAGCAATGGAAGGTTGTCCGGTCGAAGCGATCGGCAATGACGGCGCCTAGATCGACAATTAGTGAATGACTACTGGAGCGGCGATCTTTGACCGTCGTTCACTCCAAATCTCGCGGGTCGTTGATGCTTCGGTAAAACCCCCGGGACGGCATTGAGACCGGCATCACCCGCAACAGATTGCGATTGATTAGTTTTCGCACGATCGGTTGGAGAGAAAAATCGTCGCCGTGCAAAGCTTCTTGAAACAGGCGTTCGGCGACTTTGGGATAAACTGCGCACAGCGGTTCGGCCTTTCCATCAATCATTGGAACCACCCCCGTTTCATTCGTCGCGCGATCGCACAAAGTTCGAAGATGCTCGGCCGGCATGAACGGCATGTCGACCGCCAGTGTGAGCAAGTGATCCCCGTCTGTCGCGGCGAGCGCCGCCGCCAAACCGCTCAGTGGTCCACGCGACGGCGAAACATCCAGGACTAATTTGATGTCGGCCGGTCGCCACGACACGTCCGATCTCGCAGAAAGCAAAATATTTCCCGGACCTACCGCGCGTAATTTTTCGATTTGCCATTGCCACAAAAGCCGTCCGCGCCACTCCAGCGTTGCTTTGTCGCGTCCGATGCGCCGCGATTCGCCTCCGGCGAGGAGCACCGCGCTTACCTTCATCCAATCGTTTCGGCTATGCGCGCGGCCGAACGCAACGTGCCATCAGTCAGAATGCGGGCGCGCAAACCGCCGCGGCCTTGGAGAAATTTCTCAGCGCCGACGCCGATCGCCCGATCCATCCAGTAACATGGCCGGCACTCCTGCGTTCCGTGAAAACGAACTCCTTGGACTTCAAAATCCTGGTCGATCAACTCCTTAAGATCGACCTGGCGCGTGATTACATTGCGTCGGGCAAGAGCGGGCGAGCAATCGTGCAATTCGAGTGCTCGGCACAGTTCGTCGAAAACCTCCAGCGAAAAAAATGTGACCTGGCCTTTGTAATCATCTTTGAAATCAAGATAGCGATCGCCACGGATGCCGCGACCGGCCATGCATTCGATCGACCGAACTTCGATCATCGGAAAGTCATCTGGTTCCCGGCCGTGGTGGCCGACAAAATTGTGGCCAGATGAAATATAAACGTGACAGATTTCCACCGGCATCATGATACCATCACCATCACTTCCGTGAAAGAAGACGGCATCGGCTCGGGGCAAATCATTCGGCGAAAGGATGACGGCGCGCTCGAATATCAACGGGACGATCTTACCGTCGAAGAGCCGCTCGAGATTCGCGTTGGGACGAAGACTCTTGCCATCACCATGCGCACGCCCGGTCACGATGAAGAGCTCGCCGCCGGTTTCCTCCTTTCCGAAGGAATCGTGATCGCTCGCGACAAGATCGCCCAGTTCTCGCGTCCAGCCGAAGCCAGTAATCGCGAAAACATCGTCGCGGTGCATCTGGCCGATGGTGTGAAAGTGAAACTCGGCTCCGCCAAGCGATTCGGAACAATTTCGAGCAGTTGCGGCATTTGCGGCAAGGAAAGCATTGCCGCGATTCGACAAAATTTTCCGCCGATTGCTTCGACGAAAGGTGTCCGGATCGACATCGAAACCTTGCTTTCGCTGCCGCCGCTTTTGCGAAAACTCCAGGGCGAGTTTGCGCGCACCGGCGGTATTCACGCCGCCGGCATTTTCGATCTTGGCGGCGAGCCAAAGGTCGTTCGCGAAGACATCGGCCGCCATAACGCCGTCGACAAGACAATTGGCCGCGCATTTCTTGACGACCAGCTTCCGTTAGATCGACATCTTCTTCTTGTCAGTGGCCGCGCTTCATTCGAAATCATGCAAAAAGCGCTTTCAGCCGGCATTCCGATCGTGGCGTCGATCTCCGCGCCCTCCACCTTGGCGATGGAGTTCGCCCGTGAAAGCAATCAAACTCTCATCGGTTTTCTTCGCCCGCCCTCGTTCAACCTCTATTCACACGTCGACCGCGTTAAACTTTCCGATTAGAGACGTCTCGCCTCAGATCGAATTTCTCGCGCGACCGATTCTGCGTCCGCGGCCGGCGCGATGCTGATGACAACAAATTTGCTCGTCGGCGTGTTTGAACGTTCCGCTACACTGTTGATCGGCACCAATACGTTGCCTTCAGGAAAATAGGTCGCCGTGCAACCGCGCGCGATCGGATAGGGCGCGATCTGGAAGTGGCAGGCGTAACGCTTCTCGCCGTCCCCAAAGTGACTGGTAAGATCGACAATCTGGCCCTGGGTCAGCCCGGCTTCCTTCACGTCCTCGGGGTTCATGAAGAGCACGCGGCGTCCGTTGTAAATGCCGCGATACCGATCGTCCAACCCGTAAATGTGGGTATTGAACTGATCGTGCGACCGGATCGTCATGAGGATAAATTTGCCCGGACCCAATTCGTTGCGCGGGATCGGATGCACCGTGAATAGCGCTTTGCCGATTTCGTTGTCGAACTTCCGATGATCGCGCGCCGCGTTCGGCAAATAGAAAGGATCTTCCGCGATCCGCTCGTTGAATCGTTCGAATCCGGGGATCACATGCTCAATGTGATCGCGAATCCGGCGGTAATCGCCAATCAATCCTTCCCAATCAACTGTGCTGCGACCATCCAACGTCGCACGCGCCATGCCGGCGATAATCGCGGGCTCGCTTTTCAATTGATCGCTTGCCGGCTCGAGAACGCCGCGAGAGGAATTGATGATTCCCATCGAATCTTCGACCGTGGCAAATTGCTCGCCCGTCGATTGTCGATCTTTCTCGGACCGTCCAAGACAGGGCAGGATCAATGCGATCTCTCCCGTAATCAGATGCGAGCGGTTAAGCTTAATCGAGACGTGCGCGGTCAATCGGCATTTTTGCAACGCCTTCGCGGTAAACTCAGTGTCCGGCGCCGCGGCCAAAAAATTGCCGCCCATCGCAATAAACACCCGGATTGCACCGCGGTGCATCTGCTTGATTGTTTCAACCGTGTCGGCGCCGTGCTCCCGCGGCGCATCGAAATTAAATTCATGGCCGAGCTTTTTCATGAACCTTTCGTTCATCCGTTCACAGATCCCCATCGTGCGATCGCCCTGCACGTTCGAATGTCCGCGCACCGGGCACGGGCCGGTCCCAGGACGCCCAATGTTTCCACCCAGCAACAGGAAATTCATGATTTCCTGAATGGTCGCGACCGCATTTCGGTGCTGGGTCAATCCCATCGCCCAGCAGCAGACGATCCGCTTCGAATTGATCGCGATCTCGGCCGCATCTCGAATCTGCTCCCGCGTGACGCCGCTGCTGACGAGAATGTCGTCCCAGGATGCCTTTTCAAGATCGATAATGAAGGAATCGAAGCCCGCGGTGAAATTTTTGATGAACTCCTGGTCGAAAACCGCGCCCGGCCATTTCCGCTCTGCGGCCAGCATTTCTTTCATGATCCCCTTCAGCACCGCGACGTCGCCGTTGATGCGGATCGGCAGCCAGAGATCGCTTAGCTTCTGGCCCTCGCCGAAAAGTAACCCCGGAATGCGCAGCGGATTTTTCAGGCCTTGCGGATCCTTGAAACGGAAGTTGCCGATCTCCGGCATCGGATTGATCGAGACAATTTTCGCGCCGGCTTCTTTCGCCTGCTCCAGACTGGCCAACATCCGGGGGTGATTCGTCCCCGGATTTTGTCCGATGATGAAAATCGCGTCCGTCTGCCCGAAGTCCGCCAGCGTCACGCAACCTTTTCCGACTCCGATTACTTCATTGAGCGCGGCACCGCTCGATTCGTGGCACATGTTCGAGCAGTCCGGCAAATTGTTGGTCCCAAACTGGCGGGCAAACAGTTGGTAGAGAAACGCGGCTTCATTGCTCGTCCGGCCGCTGGTGTAAAATGCGGCCGCGTTCGGTGTTGGAAGCGCATTCAATTCAGTCGCAATCAATTTGAACGCGTCATCCCACGAAATCGGCTGGTAATGATTTGCCCCGGCCGGTTTGATCAGCGGTTGCGTCAAACGCCCCTGCTGTCCGAGCCAGAAATCGCTTCGACTTCGCAGGTCGTCCAGCGAATGCGTTCGGAAAAATTCTTCGGTCAATCGCCTGGTCGTTGCTTCGTCAGCAACCGCTTTCGCGCCGGTCTCGCAAAATTCCGCGACTTTCCGGTCTTTATCTGGATTGGGCCAGGCACAACTTTGGCAAACGAATCCCTTTTTCTGGTTTACCGAGAGCAGCGTTTTCAGCGAACGCGCCGGTCCCATTTCGCGGAGTCCAAAACGCAGCGTTTGATAGATTGCGGGCAATCCTGCGGCCGCGGTTGATCGTGCCGCACGCTTTGCCGGTTCTCGCTCGACTGGAGGCTGCGCGCCCGGCGTGGGATTCTCCTGCGCGCGATCTGCGTCGACGATTGCTGGCGAATCGCGGTCTCCACTCGGATTCGGCATAACCACAATAACTAAACAGAGTGGCTGGGTGGCGCAGACGCCGGTGGTGACGCGCCCGGCGTAGATGTCGATCCTGGAGCGGGACTGGTCGATGGCGCTGCCTTGGCTGCGGCCGCCGCAGCTGCGGCCGCGGCTTTCTTTTTCGCCTCGGCTGCCGCCGCAGCCTCGGCCAATTTCGCATCGACCTCAGCAGCTTCGGTCGGGCAGATGCGATGGTAGTAGGCGTTCGATTTGGATAGCTCGTCCTTGCGCAAAAGCAAGGCATCGAACCGTTCGCGACGGCTGAGTTCGAATTCCTTGTCCATCTTGATCGCTTCGAACGGACAAACCTCGACGCAAATCTGGCAGCTCATGCAGACCGAAATGTCGATGTCGAAGACCGCCGGATAAAACTGCGGCTTGCCCATGTAATCGGGCTTCTTGTCTTCGCTCTTAATAATATAGATGCACTGTGGAGGGCATTCCTTCTCGCAAATCTTGCAGGCCACGCAGCGCAAACCGGCATGCGGATCGTCGCCGTCGTAGGGCAGGAAAGGAAAGTTGCGGTAATTCTCGGCGAGAGGAATGCGTTCCTCCGGATATTGCACCGTGATCAACCGGTCCTCCTCGAAATAACTTCCGACGAAGTTCCGCGCGGTGACCGCCATGCCCTTGAGTATGCCCGTGCCAATCATGTGTTCGTTAGAAATTTTCTTTGCAACAATTGTAACTCTTTTAACTTTTTTAACATCGCGCTAGCGATCGACTTCTCCCATCACGATGTCAACGCTGCCGAGAATCACCATTACGTCCGCGACGGTATGTCCGAGACAAAGATCTTCTAGAACCGTCAGATTGATGAAACTCGTCGGCCGCACTCGGTAACGATAAGGGTTCGCGCTGCCGTCACTGATCAAATAAAAGCCGAGCTCACCTTTCGGCGCTTCGATGCGCCCATAGGCTTCGCCGACTGGCGGACGGAACGCGCGGATCTTCACTTTCGAATTCATTATCGGACCAGCCGGGATTTGTTCGAAAGCCTGTTTCAAAATCCCGACGCTCTCGCGCATTTCGAGAACGCGCATCATCAATCGATCATAGGTATCGCCGTGCTCGCCTAGTGGCACGCGAAACTTGAAGCGCGGATAAAACCCGTAGCCATCCACTTTGCGAATGTCGTAATTCACCCCGCACGCGCGAAGCATTGGGCCGGTGATGCCGGCGCTGATGGCCAATTCAGCGGAGAGTTTGCCGACCTCCTGTGTCCGCGCGATAAGAATTTCGTTTTCGACGATCAGGTTTTCGAACTCATCGAGAAACCGCGGGAAAAGATCGACAATCTTCTTCGCCCGGTCCATCCAGTCCGCTCCGGCATCGACCCGGCAGCCGCCGAACCGCATGTAGTCGCACATCATCCGCGAGCCGGAAAGCGATTCGAAAAGATCGAGAATTTTCTCGCGCTCGCGGAATGCGTACATGAGCGGCGTGCCCCACGCTCCCATGTCGCTGAGCAGGAATCCGAGAAGCGATGCGTGGTTCTGGAGCCGTGTTAGCTCGGCCAGAATGATGCGCAAGTATTCCGCGCGCTCGGGCACCTCGATTCCAGCCAGCTTCTCCACGCTGAGCGCATAGGCCCAATTGTTAGTCATCGAACAAAAATAATCGAGCCGATCGGTGTACGGCATCGAGCCGAGGTAGCTTGTGTTCTCGCCGATCTTTTCGTGATTGCGATGCAAATAACCAAAGACCGGCTTGAGCTTGCGCACGATCTCACCTTCGAGCGAAACGTTCATGCGAAAAACGCCGTGGGTCGATGGATGCTGCGGCCCCATCGACACTTCGAGCAATTCGCCGTCGAGTCGCGAAGTCATTTGCGGCGGCAGCCGCGTCGGCTGTTCGGCCGCAGGCTCAAGAGTTTGAATCGTCGCGCTCACTGCTGTTTCGACATGATATTTTCCGCGCCGTCCAATTGCGGCCGCGGGCCATAATGTTGCTTCGCCTTCTCGAGCACGTCGTCGTGTGGAGTCGGTTCGTACTCGTAATCGTCCGGCTCGCGATAATCTTTGCGCATCGGATAATCGACAAATTCATCCCACATCAAAATCCGCCGCAGATCTGGATGGCCATCGAAACGCACTCCATAAAGATCGAAAATTTCCCGCTCCTGAAATTCCGCGCTGCGATAAATCGGAGTGAGCGACGATAGACGCGCACCAGCCGCCCGATCCGCTGTGCGCATTCGAATGATGACCGGACCATGTTTGTGGGTCATCGAGTAGAGGTGATAGACCGCTTCGAGATAGCCGGGGATTTTTTCCTCCGTCGTTTCATCGAAATCTTTCTCCACCCCATCGACGACCTTTTTTACTTTCGCGGTCTTCTTCACCGTGCGATCGAGCCAATCGACACCGGTCGCGTTCGAGCAAAAATCCAGTCGCAGCGCCGGATCGTCTCGCAAGAACTTTGCGACATCCGCTGCATGCTCGTGGTCGATCAAAAGCGAAGGCTGATTTGCCGGCCCCGGATTGGGCACGATATCGATCTTAGCACCGGGCACGGCCGCTTCGGCGCGCGCTTTGATTTGCTCGAGCGATTCCATCACTGCGTCCGCTCGATCTTCATCGGATGAAAGACATCGGGATTTGCCGGCGGTTCCAAATCATGCTCGCCAAACGCCGGCACCGGAAACTCGCTCGGTTGCCCTGAATCGAGGTGTTCGGCTCTGTTCTTCCCTGTAAGTTTCTGACTGTCGATCTTGCGCTGTAATTCCATGAACGCATGCAGCAGCGCCTCGGGCCGCGGCGGACATCCCGGAATATAAACATCGACTGGAATGTAACGGTCGATGCCTTTGAGTACGTTGTAACCGGTTTTGAACGGCCCGCCCGAAATCGCGCACGCGCCCATCGAAATCACGTACTTCGGATCGGGCATCTGGTTGTAGAGCCGCACGATTTGCGGCGCCATCTTCTTCGTCACCGTGCCGGCCACGATCATCAAGTCCGCCTGGCGCGGCGACGGCCGAAAAACTTCGCCGCCGAATCGCGCGATGTCGTAACGCGACGCCGCGGTCGCGATCATCTCGATCGCGCAACAGGCCAATCCGAATTGCAAAGGCCAGATCGAGTTCTTGCGTCCCCAGTTGTAAAGCTCCTCCATTGAGGTCACCCAAATCCCCTGTCGTTGCAGCTCGCTGCGCAGCCCCTCGTCGATTTCGCTCATGTCCCGTTGTAACAATGTAACGCTTTTAACGGTTTTAACTACCGCCCTAGCGCGCCCAATTCAGACAACCCTTGCTCCAAGCCCAAACCAGACCTTCAATCAGCAGGAGCAAGAAAATGAGGATGGCGATGAACGCGCCGATCGGCAAACCGGTGAACGCGACCGCAAATGGCACCAGAAAAATCGCTTCCACGTCGAAGATCAGAAAGATGATCGCGTAGAGATAATACTGCGATCGGAACTGGATTTGCGCGTCGCCAATCGATTCGACCCCGCATTCATAAGTCGCGTTTTTTTGGGCCCCCGGCTTCGGTGGTTGGAAAACTTTTCTCCACAACCAGGCCAGCGCCAGCGGCAGCACCGGAAAAACCAGGGCCACACCGACAAAAATGACAATAAAGAAATAAGGATTTGGAGTCATTGCCGATACATTAAACAGCCACAGATGAAAACAGATTTACGCTGGCCAATACTACAGCCTTTTTATCCGCGTTTCATCTGTGTTGCTCCGTGGCCAAATGATCTGCCTTGATTAAAGGATTGGGCACCGCTTTTCTTCATGGCAGATGAGCGGCGACGTTGTTGATCAGATCTTTATCCGCGCCAAGCAATGGTTGCTCTCCTGGCTGGCAGGCGCGCCTGATTGGATCATTCAGATCGCCTCGAGCCTCCTAAACATTTTCGCGCTGCTCGGTGTGTTTCTCACCCTCTTCGCGCTCATTTCCGTGCTGGAGCGGAAAATTCTCGGACGGATGCAAAACCGCTACGGACCAAATCGGGTCGGGCCGTTCGGACTTTTTCAACCAATCGCCGACGGGATCAAGATGCTCATTAAGGAAGATATCGTGCCGGCGCGCGCGGATAAGATCGTGCATTTTCTCGCTCCGATTCTAATCGCCGCAACAGCAATCCTTGCCCTCGGTGTAATTCCATATGGACGCAACATGACGCCATTTGCAATTGATGGCGGCATTCTGTTTTTCTTTGCCGTTGGATCGACAACCGAACTCGCCGTCTTCATGGCCGGCTGGGGCAGCAACAATAAATTCTCCATGCTCGGCGCGATGCGCGCGATCGCACAAATGGTCAGCTACGAGTTGCCGCTCATCATTACGACGCTTCCGGTGGTCATGGTAGTCGGCGCGCTTTCGCCCGACGCGATCGTAGCTGCGCAAGGTAACTACTCGTTCGGCTTCCTACCGCATTGGTTTGTCACTACGCCTTGGGGCGCGGCCGCGTTCGTCTTGTTTTTTGTCTCTGGCCTGGTCGAATCCAATCGCACGCCGTTCGATGTGCCGGAGGGCGAATCGGAAATTGTCGCTGGACACATGACCGAATACTCGGGCTTCAAATACGCCACATTCTTCATGGCCGAATACATCGGCATGTTCGCGATCAGCGGCCTGGCCGTGACGCTGTTTCTCGGCGGCTGGCATGCACCGGTCCGCATGCTCCAGTTCGTTCCATCCTATATCTGGTTCTTCGCAAAACTGTCGGCCTTACTTTTCGTTTACATCTGGCTTCGCGGAACGCTGCCGCGCACCCGAATCGATCACATCATGAATTTCGCCTGGAAATTCATGTTGCCGATGGCCTTCACCTGCATTCTCGCCGCCGCCGTCTGGCACTACGCGGGGCGCGGACTTGCTGGATGGCTATCGTCGCTTGCGGTGATCGCAATTGTCTACATCGCATTGTCGATCTTGCTCGACACGCGAAAAAGATTTGCCACTCGCACTTATCGTTTCGCCGAATGAACAGCGTCGCTTTCATCCTGATCGCGATTCTGACTCTGGCCGCGGCGCTCGCGGCAGCTTCATTACCAAAACTCATTCATGCCGCGCTGAGTTTCGCGGTCACGTTCGTCGGCGTCGCGGCGTTCTTCTTTTTGCTCGGCGCGGAGTTTGTCGGCTTGGTGCAGGTTTTTGTCTACATCGGCGCGGTCGCGGTGTTGATTGTCTTTACGATCCTGTTGACGCGGCGCGATGTCGGGAAAGATCGCGGCTTCAACTGGGCCGGCGTTGCCATAGCCATCGCCGTGTTCGTTGGCTTGATCTGGGCAATTCTCAAAACGCAGTCGTTATTTATCGCAGCGCCTCCGATCGAAGCGCTGACCGTGAAGCGGATCGGTGAAGTACTGATGACCAGTTACGTTTGGCCGCTTCAATGTGTCGGCGTCCTGCTGACCGCCGCATTAATCGGCGCGCTCGTTCTCGTGATGCATGAAGAACGTTAAAAGAGTTACAAAGGTTGCATCGCTACAAAGGTTTCAGGGCCGATCCCGTTGTAACCTTATAACCCTTTAACTTTTGTAACTGCTCAAATATGACGCCCACACTCACAATTTTCCTCGTCATATCTGCAGCTTTGTTCTGCATCGGCCTGCTCGCCGCGCTCAGCCGGCGTCACGCGATTTTCATTCTTATTGGCATCGAGATGATGCTTGCCGCCGCGAACTTGAATTTCATCGCCTTCTGGCGCTTTGGACCGCAAACCCAACAACCGACCGGCGTGATTGTCGCAATTTTTTCCATCGCCATCGCCGCGGCCGAAGCGGCCGTCGGCCTCGCCCTCGTCATCGCCGTTTATCGCCACTATCGAACCACCAATGTCGATCAACTTAACCAGCTCAAAGGATGACTTCCTAAGCTCGTGATCGTGCTCGTCTAATGAACTGGACCGGCAACAACGTCTGGCTGATTCCGGCGGTGCCGCTCGTGGCCTCGTTACTAATCCTGAGCCTCGCGAATTCGCGGCGTAAAAGCGCGGCGGCACTCGCAGTCATTGGCCAGGTCGTTGCGTTCACATTGTCGATCTTCGCGTTTACGACCACGCTGCAAACGCCCGGCTATCGCGCGTTTCACAATTTTACCTGGTTCACATTCGGCGAGAACGCATTACGCATCGGCTGGGTACTCGATCCGCTCGCGGCCGCGATGTTGATCATGATCGCGCTAGTCGGGCTCTGCATCTTTGTCTTCAGCGTCGGCTACATGGCGGCCGACAAAGATTTCACCCGCTTCTTCGCCTATCTCTCCTTCTTTTCCGCCACCATGCTCGGCGTGGTCATCGCAAACAGTCTGCTTCTTCTGTTTGTCTGCTGGGAACTGGTCGGGCTCGCCTCCTATTTGTTAATCGGGTTCTGGATTCATAAATCAAGCGCGGCGGCCGCGGCGAAAAAAGCGTTCATCACCACGCGTATCGGCGACATGGGATTCTTCCTCGGAATTCTCTGGCTCTATAGCGGCAGCGGCACACTGCTCTTTTATGATGACGGGCGCGGCTGCCTGGAAAGCGCGGGACTTCTTGCGCTCGGCGCCAGCGCCACGTTTGTCGCGTTGCTAATTTTCTGCGGCGCAGTCGGCAAGTCGGGACAATTTCCGCTCCACGTTTGGTTACCCGACGCGATGGAAGGCCCGACGCCGGTCAGCGCATTGATCCACGCGGCCACGATGGTTGCCGCCGGAGTATTTCTCGTCGCGCGCGTTTATCCGCTCTTTTCTGTTGGCGCAATCGACGGCGTCACGCTTTCGCTCACTGTCGTGGTATGGACCGGCGTCATCACCGCGTTGATGGCGTCGCTCATCGCCCTCGCGCAGTTCGATATCAAACGCATCCTCGCCTACTCAACCGTCTCGCAGTTAGGGCTGATGATGGTTTCGCTCGGCGTTGGCGGTGTCGCGGCCGGCATGATGCATCTGATCGCGCACGGCTTTTTCAAAGCGCTTTTGTTCCTTGGCGCGGGCTCGGTCATCCACGGCATTCATCACGAGCAGGACATTCGCAAAATGGGCGGGCTCCGATTGCTCATGCCGCTCACGTTTCTTACCTATGCCATCGGCATGATGAGCCTCAGCGGTGTGCCGTTCTTTTTTTCCGGCGGCTGGACGAAAGAGGAAGTTCTGCACGCCACCGCGCATTGGCATGCATCGCATCTGCCGCATTACCTCATGCTCGCCGGCGTTGTCCTGACCGCGCTCTATATGACGCGGCAGATAATCTACATTTTCTTTGGCAACCGCCGCGCCGCTTCCGAAGTCGCGCACGAAAGCCCGCGCGTCATGACCATTCCGCTGATCGCGCTCGCGATTTGCTCGATTGTTTTCGCCGCCGTGCTGACGCCGGCCTGGCCGTGGTTGCACAGTTATCTCACGGGCGAGCCCGCGCACCTTGATCTCGCGCTCTTAATTCAACCGATGCTTTTCGTTTCGCTGGCGCTAGTGGTCGTTGGCATCGGACTAGGGGTTTTGATGTATCGCAAGGCCGGCGAGACCGATCCTCTCCAGCAATCGCAGTGGGCGCTGTTTCGCTTTCTCGAAAACAAAATGTGGCTCGACGAACTTTACGCGAACACTGTTATCGCTTTCAGCAAATTGGCGGCGCGCATTTCGGATTGGATGGATCGAAATGTCTGGGACGGTCTCGTGCGCGCGCTCGGCGGCCTTGGCCAGCTTCTTGGAATTTTCACAATCAACTTCGACGAGCGCGGCATCAATGCGGGAGTGGACGAAACCACCGCCAGTACTCGCGGCCTTGGCCGCGTCATATCCGGGTGGCACTCCGGCCAAATCCAAACTTATCTCGGCGCCGTCGCTGTTGGCATGCTCGCGCTGCTCATTCTCTACGCATGGCTCACCTGACCACAGCACTATTTATTGTTCCGTTGGCCGGCGCTCTTTTCGCGACGATCGCGCCGAAAAATTTCGCGCGAAGGATCGCCCTCGGATTCAATCTCGTCACCGCGATTCTCGCTTTCATGTTGTGGCGAAATTTCGACACGACTGCCGCCGGCCTTCAAATGGTCGAACGGCACAACTGGATTCCAGCAATTGGCGCCGAATACCTCGTTGGCATCGATGGCTTGAGCCTGCTCCTCGTATTGCTGACGTCGCTTATTTTCCCGTTCGCATTCTTTGCGCAACGCGCGGGCCGTGGTTTTTGCGCCTTGATGCTGGTCATGCAGGCGGCGCTCTACGGAACGTTCACCGCCCAGAATTTTATCCTCTGGTTTTTGTTTTACGAGATGAGCCTCGTCCCTGCATTCCTACTCATTAAAATCTGGGGAGGCGAAAAGCGCGACCGCGCCGCGACCAAGTTTTTCGTTTACACATTCCTCGGCAGCGTGGCGATGCTGCTCTCCTTCCTCGGAATTTACTTCGCGAAAGGCACGTTCGACTTCGCCGCGCTCGCCGATCTCGGAAAGTCCGGGCTGCTTACCGGTAATCTCGCCTGGTTCGCCTTCGCTGGAATCTTTCTCGGGCTCGCGGTCAAAGTGCCGCTCTTTCCGTTTCACACCTGGCTGCCCGACGCTTACGAAACTGCGCCGACCGGTGTGTCGATGGTGCTGACCGGCGTGCTCTCAAAGATGGGCGTTTACGGTTTCGTCCGACTTCTTCTTCCGCTTTTTCCTAACGAAATCAAAATCGTCGGACCGTGGCTGCTTGCCCTCGCCGTCTGCTCGATCGTTTTCGCCTCGCTCGCGGCGTGGGCGCAGTCGGATCTAAAAAGAATGGTCGCCTACTTGTCGATCAACCATCTCGGCTACTGCATGCTTGGTCTTTTTGCCATTACCGCAAGATCGACATCTTCTTTGATCGACATGCAGGCGGCGTTGAGCGGCGTTTTCATGCAAATCTTCAACCACGGCATCACCGCGGCCGCATTGTTCTATTACGTCGGATTGCTCGAGCAACGCCGCGGCCTGCGCGGGATCGACGATTTCGGCGGTCTGATGCAACGGACGCCGTTGCTCTGTAGCTGGATGAGCGTGGCCATGTTCTCATCGCTCGGCTTGCCCGGACTCAACGGATTCATCGGCGAGTTTCTCATCTTTAAAGGTTCATTTGCTGTCGCGGCTTCGTTCACGGCCATCGCCGTGATTGGTCTGCTCGTCACCGCAATCGTGTTCATGCGCGTGATGCAAGCGCTCTTCAGTGGTCCGCTAGTCGGAAGTTGCAGCGCGCTCCCCGATCTTCTCCGCAGTGAGAAGCTCGTAATTGTTCCGGTGACGTTGCTGATGTTCGCCATCGGCATCGCGCCCCAATTCGTCTTCAACATCTTCAACACAACCGTCATCCAGATGGCGCGCTTGTTTAGCTGAGATTCACCCGAATGAGTAAGGAAATCGTTCCGATCGAGCGAATCGCGCGATCGATCTTCGTCATTCGTGGACAAAAGGTGATGCTCGACTTCGACCTCGCCGCTCTTTACGGCGTTGCCACGAAAGTTTTGAATCAAGCCGCGAAACGCAATCGGGAGCGGTTTCCAGATGATTTCATGTTTCAACTTACCGCGTCTGAGACCTCCTTTTTAAGGTCAGAATTTTTGACCTTAAAGGAGCAAGATGCTGCGAATGAGGGAGTTGTTGAGAACCGGTCACAATTTGTGACCGGTCCCTTCAAGCATCGTGAGACGCGGAGCCGCCCTTATGCCTTCACCGAAGAAGGC
>WNFX01007833.1_pt1 | contig 16698 bp, 24 predicted proteins | sample 5400111 | NCBI WGS metagenome assembly WNFX01 (sample SAMN13153363, study PRJNA577476) | soil metagenome | isolation source: 40 cm soil or saprolite under grassland replicate 1 | place: USA:California | collected 2016-06-15 | reverse complement strand
CATCAAGCACCTGTCCAGAGGCAGTCGCCGCTTGCACACGCGCTTCATGAGCCTGGATATTCGCTTGCCTGACATTCTCCTGAGCCTCGGCAATGGCTTTCCTGGCCTGCTGCTCCGTCTCCTCTTGTTTGACATGCAGGCGCTCAACGATGGCAGTATGCTCGGCCTGGATCTCCGCAATCCGCAGCTCGGCCTCTTCTCTCTGCTGCTGTGCCTCGACACGGAGACGTTCAATTGTCTCATTGCGCTCTGCCTCGATGTCCGCGATCTGTTGCCTGGTCTCCTTGAGCAGGCTCTGGATTCTGGCTTCCGCCTCTTCCATACGCTCGATGGCCTGTTCAGCCGCTTCCCGCTCTGCTTGTGCCTCTTCTTGTGCCGCCGTGCGGGCCGTTTCAGCAGCAAGGCGAAGCGATCGTTCGACACTCACGTCCTGCTGTGCGCTGGCAATACGAGCGTCAGCCTGGTCGAGAGCTGCGCGGATTTGTGCCGCGGAAAGATCCGGGTCCGCCATCTCGGTCAAGGCCACAAGATACCGTTCCATCTCACTTTGCAACTGAGTGATACGGCCAACAACGGAATTGCGCAAGGATTCGACAGGAGCCATTCCCACTGGTTTGGAACTCTCTCGCGTAAGTGCTGCGATCTCTGGTGTCACACCTGCAGCAAGATCTTTGAGGTACTGGCGAGCTCGGTGGCTAGTGACAGGGTTATGCTCTGGGTTCAAGCAATAGACGGCGGGCCTGCCTGTTGCTGGTGCAGTCTGACGTGGTTCCTGGCAGGTGGGATAGCGGCACGCGGTTGCTTCGGCGTCCTTCTCTTGCAGAGTAGCAAGGATCTTCGCTGCTTCAGTAGGGTCTTTTGTCAGTTGATCAAGGCTCATGAGAGGATCTCCTCTTTTTGGTGCGTGGTCTACCACAGAGTATAGTCTCATTTCGTTTCATTGTCAAGTAATGTAATGAAAGTAATGTAATGGTATGGTATGAATGAAACGAAAGTCATCCCCTGCGCAGGAGAGCGGGAGGCCGGCATGAGGAATCTGTCAGCGCCTCATGCTTGCAGGGGTGTGTTAGGATAGATGCCATGAAAAGTATCAATCTTAACGGCATCTCGTTCAGGTGGAACGGGGATCAATTGCTGATCACCAGCCCACACGGCCAGGACCTCTTATCGGGCAGTGACGCCGCGCTGCTGCTCGATTTCTTGCAGGCCCATCAACAGGAGATCTACCAGGCAGAGCAAGATCAACAGTTACCCAGCTGGGCACGGTCTGGACCACGCTTTGTTCTCAGAGAGGTGGCAGAAGAGGGACCCCGACAACTTGAAGAAGGAAAGAAATAGGCGCGACTCCCTGTAAGAAGGCGCGCCCTGTTTTTCAGTGATCGTTCTTGCTACGGACTCTTCTACCGCTAATTCCATTGGGACTGCCTACTCGTGAGCCCGCACCTACCTGCTTCGTGTTTATTTTCATAACAGCATAGCTTGTGCCATGTGACTTGGCTTCACCTCTTCCATGACTACTAACCAGTTCCAGACGGAGCCAGTCTCACGCCTTATCATGCTGAGAGCTTGTGGCAGGGTAAGCAGAAGCTTGAGAAGCTCCTGCTCAGTGTCTACTTGCCCGTTCACAGGGTTCTACCGTTCTTTGTACTTGCCAGAACTCAACAACTTCATGACCCCGCGAGAAACGAGATCAATGAGAAACGCTCTGGACTCTTCTACCGCAAAGTTCGTTGGTACCGCCTGCAGCTCGTTCGAGCCTTTTAGCTTCGTATTTATTTTAATAACTTTATAACTGACTCGCTGGAATGATGGACAGGCATCTGTCTTGCATCGAACTCACAGCCAAAGACGCGTATGCCTCCCGGACAGAAGGCAAGAATGGCGACGCCTGCAACCAGCCTGTTCATCGCCTCCGATGTTGTGCCCTTTTGATGAAACAGGATCGCATCCCCATGCTCAGCCAGGTACCGACCGTGTTCTCGCAGACGCTGATAGTGGTACTCAGTCGGACCGCCCTCTTCGAGCAGCTCTCGAATCAGGGATGGGACCGTTGCATCCAGATGGGCGGCGATGAGCCCGTAGGTTCTCGCTTGCCATTCATCCACAATAGTGTCTCCTTCTTCCTTCTTTCGAGAGGATCGCCGTGGTAGAATCACAGAGCGATCCTCGGATTGCTTGGGCTAGCATGTCATGCGTCGGAAACAGAGCGTGCTAGCGACCCACGGATACTGCTTCATCTACGAGTGGATAGATGTCCGTGGCATATTTGACATAATAGTCAGGATGGTTGTCTAAGAGCGCTTCCCAGGCGCGCAGGTCTTTCTGCTTGCGCTCCTCTTCAACGTTGCCAGATCCATCGAGCACGCCCCAGAGACGCAACTGCTCCGCACAGTTCGCATCGCGCCATGGCATCTCATACTCTTCGTAGACGGCACTGCGTGTATAGTAGAGCAACTGCTTCGTCATCTGACGGTTATCCAGACCATCCGCAACGGTGACGACCTCAAACAAATTGAGGACGACCTGAATATCATCGAAGTACACATCTTCTTCTTCGATGTCCTCGCAGCCCTCATCTGGCACCACCAGAAGAGCCAGATGGTCGATCACCGCTTGTGTGAACTGATGCGCGGCGAGAAACTGCTCGACCTTCTCACGATCGATCGCAATGTGCTGTGTGTCTGCTGTGCGTAGAACTTTCATGTTCTCTCCTTTCTGTCTGCTTGACTACTTCTCTTTTCAACAAGATGATCCGTACTAAAACAACCGCATCTGTGCGCGCACATCGGCAACCTGCTCCCATGCCTCGTTTGATGATTGAGGCAGGTCGATGCCGCGCTCGCGCAATCCGTTCACCAGGTCGCTGGTGGAGGCGAAATGCTGCTGGTTGTGATGTTGCTCGACGGTCTCTCTGATTGCTTCTTTCAGGTGCTCTTGATCCATAGCTTGTTTCCTTTCGGTGAATGGTTAGTTACTGAATGCATGCGACGCACTACGAACCTGGTTTCTCGTCGGCAACGGCATAGGCCATGGCCAGTGCTGCGAGCAGGTTGATGTCCAATAACTTGAGCAGTTGCTCAATGATTGATTCTTGTTGAGCAGGTGTCTTGCCAGCGAGCTGCTTGACGATCTTTTTCTTGAGCTGTTCGGTCGCAAAGTAAGCCGTGGTCCCATTGACGCCTATTTGATTGTTAAACACACGATTGAGATCACTCATGGCTGCACCCCTTTCAGATCTTTTCTCGACGACAGTATGACGACTTGTGCTACCTCTCTTCCCACTGATGATCATTGCCCTGCAGCAGATCATGGGGCCAGGGTTCCTCCTGCGGTGCACAGATCGCGCAGAGTGCGCCGATGACGAGCAGAACGATGAACAACGTTACCATCATGACATCCTTTCTTTCTAGAGCCAGCCTGCACGCCGCAAGCTTTCTCGATTGTAACGATAGACCTTGCCGCTCTCATCCTTGATCTCGACCGATATGCAGCTCTCCGACGAAAGATAGTCGGCGGCAGTCTCCTGGTGATAATAGTCATCGGTTCCACTACCATATTCATGCTCTACGGTTCTCTGCTCACGATGCACCAGCATGGTCCCTGGTGCTGTGTCCTCAATGCGCTTGGTGGTCGTGCGTCCACGAGAGCTGAGTGCAAGTAGGACAACAAGAATTACAATCAACAGGATGGCTTCCATCACGTTATTCCTTCCAGTTCGTGTACGGAGTGTCTTTTCCAGGCTCCGGATGTGGCCCCTCTTCCGACTTGCCGCTGTAGCTGATGCCATGCGGTCGCAATGAGAATGCCTGCGATGATGGTTATGTTACCTTCCCTTCCTGACTGGATACGCTTTCCCCTTACTAGTGACGACTCCCCTTGGGCTGAAGCCCAGAGGCTTCTCAGGAGCGCGTCCCCTGACGGCTCCGTCCGAGCCGAAGGATATTGAGAGCAGCGTTGTGATCTCGATCCAGCACGACTCCGCAGTGGACACACGTATGCGTCCGCTCACTGAGGTCTTTATGTGGACCTTCTTCCAGACACGCGCTGCAGATCTGGCTGGTCTTGTGGGGGTTCACCAACAGAACGGTGGTGTGCCCGGCACTCTCAGCCTTGGCACACACCATCCTGATGAAAGAAGCCCACCCAGCATCCTGTATACTTTTATTGAGTCCTCCTTTGACGGCAGCTCCATTGGGCAGGAAGTTGCCCTCGTTGTCCTGCTTCGGCTTTGGTCGCCTGCTCATATTCTTTGGGTGCAGATCCTCAAAGATAATCGTTTCATAGCAATCGACCAGCACACGCGACTCTTTGTGGTGGAAGTCCTGACGTTGATGACGTACCTTGCGGTGGCACCTGCCCACCTGCCGCGCCGCTTTCTTGCGCCGGTTGCTCCCGTGCCTCTTGCGGGCAAGCGCCTGCTGCTTGCGCTTGAGCGTGGCTTCCGAGTGGCGCAAAGGGCGGGGATTCTCTATCGTGTCGCCGGAAGAGAAGGTCGCAAAGTGCAACAACCCCATATCGATGCCAACGGCGAGTTCGGTATAGGGCAAGCGTGGGCATGCTTCCACCTCGCACGCCACCACCACATACCAGTGCTCCCCCTCCCGTTTGATCGCGCAGGTCTTGATGGTCCCCTGGACCTCTCGGTGCAGTTTCACCTTGATCGTGCCGATGTTGGTGAGCGTGAGTCGGTTGCCAGAGAGCTTCCAGCCAGCCTGATCGGGAAAGGTGAAGGAGTCATAGCGCGTTCTCGACTGATAGCGTGGGTAGCCAGGGGTTTGCCCACATCGGACACGACGAAAGAATGCCTGAAAGGCTTTGTCTACTCGGCGCAACACGTCTTGCAAGACATGAGCACCAATGGCGCAATACTCTGGTCGGAGGTCTCGTTTGAGGTCTGGCAATGCATTGGCTTGGTCGTAGTAGGTGATGCGATAGTCTCGCGCATGCTCAATACGCCACTCTGGATCGTGAAAGTTGGGATGGTTTTTGCACGCATTCCAGGCTTCTTTTCTTTCCTGCAAGGCGGCGTTATACAACTCGCAACAGCGCGCAAGTATCCAGTCCAGTTTTTCACCCTGCGCGTGTGTGGGATAGAGCCGATACTTGAAGGCTTTCATACATTTCTCCTTTCTTTTTACTATAGATGTAGTATAGTATAAAATAAGTAAACGGGACTTCTGGCTAAAGCCACGGGAAACCCTCCTATCCGCCAGGGCTGAAGCCGCTGCGGTTTGCGGAGGGTTAAACGATATCAGCAACGACACAGGCGCAGGGATCTTTCCCACAAAATGAACAACTTAAGCCTTTGTACCTTGCCATGTTGCTTACCTGCTTTCTGGTCATTCCTCACCGGGAAGATACCACCGCTTCCCGTCGTAACAATACCCTTGATCATGGAGGCGGTTCCCTGCCTGCCACCGGGTCTTCGTGTCTCCCTGCGCTTTCGCCTGTTCCCATTCTTCGGCGACCGCTTGCACCTCCTCATCGGTCACAAGCGGCGGCCTGAGATCAAGTATCACTTCGATACCGAATATCCTCATAGGTGTTCTCCTTGTCTTTCTACTCGTCATCATCCTCACAAACCCACTGGCGACCGTCCCAATGATAGCCGCGTGCGATCAGTTCGTTATGCGTCCTGACAATCGTTTTCTCATCGTCGGTCTGTGCATCTGCATCGTGAATGTAGGATGGACGGCCAGGAACGCTATAGTAGCGCGAACTGGCTTCCATGCTTTCTGCGATCAACTCTTTGTCACTCGGGCCAAAGACGGCTCTGCCAATACTGTTGAAGAGGCCCATGGTGTTCTCCTTTCTGCTCTGCTCTCAATCGCACACGGGAGGCAAGTGCGATTTCTGGCAAGAGTCACACCATTCTTTCCCATCATCAGGCAATCCGGCTGCTGCACGCGCCTCGCGTCTGTGTGCAGGATTGAAAAAGAGATCCGTCACTTCTTCCTTCTCATCCCCTACAGGTACAGTAAATTCGTCAGGGTCGAGAAACTCTTGGAGTATTCTCCCAATGTTGCTGAAAATGCCCATGTGTGTTCTCCTTTCCTCTCACGAGCGACGGCGTACCTCGTGGGTGTTGTAACCCCGCGCGCTCAACTCCCGCCCAACATTCTCCAGTTTGTCTCCCACTTCTTCAATGCGACTTCGCACCCCCTTGTTGGCAGGGTCACGATGGACCTGCGAGATGAGCCCGTTCTGCTCGTCCATACAGCTCCTTTCAGGGAACCCCTGTTTTCAAGCAGGGGAGGAATGAAAGGCGGACGCTGTGCTCCGCTCCGCTTGACGCCTGATCATCCCCTCGCGGGGGAGCGTTTTTGTGTAGGAACGCTCAAACCCACACCGCTTTCGCGGGTAATGTTTGCCTCGTCGAGGATACCGGTCGGTACTTTTCTCAGAGCACTGGCTCTTTTACCCCGTTTACCTGGTTAACTCTGAGATTGTAGAGCAGCACGAGGGCCTCGCACGCGCAGGTACGAATTTGAACACTTGCCGGTATCGTAGCCCGATAGGTGTTTCCCGCTCCAATGAGCGTGTTAGGAACCCCCCTGGCTGGGACTGGTCAGGTTCGGACGAGACCCCGGACGGGCAGAAATCACCCCCGATGCAAGCCCCTGGGTTTCAACCCAGAGGGTCCCTGACCGTATTGTTGAAGACGTCAATCAGGTACTCATCGCTCTTGTTGCTGTTGAACAACCGATCCAGTAATCCTACAACTGATGTCCTTCCTCTAGCTCTTCTTCCAATCGCTCCAACCGTTCCTCGTCTGAAAGCTCGCTCACGTCCAGTTCTTCCAGATCGTCGTTGTTGGCCTCATCGACCAGTCCTGTGTCCTTCTGCCAGAAATTCAGCTTCATGCTGCCACCTTTCTTTGCCTTGCGGTACGACTTCACTGTACATGACGCACTACAAACCGACTCATCATTGCCAGGCCGAGCATTGCCGGCTTTCTCCCGCTTCGACGGTGAAGGCAACGGGCTACTGGTTACTGCTGGTTTGCTTCTTCTTCATCAGTGGATTTCTTACGAAGGTAGCGTAGAATGATTGCTCGATACTCAATGACCAGAATGATCAACAACCCAACCATGAGAAACGTCCGTGATCCACTTGTTTTTGAGCATGAGAAAGTTCACGAGTTGATAAGCACAAAGTTCAGCAAATCATCCTGATCAGTCGAAAATGTGCATGAAAAAAACTCACTACCTCCCGCCGCAAAGGAGTGGAAAACCCCGCTCCACCGGAGTCGCCACAAACGGTCCCCGTCGTCCTTTTTACCAAACGTGCATGCCGCCCCGATGGCTGAACTGTCCACCGTCTGCCGCACCCGCTCACCGGCGTCCCTCCCGATGCGGGCATGTTCTCACAGACCACAACGTGTCAAGGCCGCGCAGGTGGAAGAGTGGGGGCGTGGGGGCGCGCTCGTCATACAGTTCCTTTTACTAAGATAAAGGTCCCGGAATGTTGGACTCACAGAAGGAAAGGAGTACACTGACTGTATCCACTACTAGCAAGTGCGCTCCTATCGTAGTGAAATAGGGAGTTTTCTCTGCTTTCACCAGAGCACCACAGTGGAAAATTTGGAAGAAGAAGAAGAGATCATATGTGATGTCCTCGTACTCCTTGTGTGCGCGACCCGATGCTTCGCATGGGCACCCGTACCTCGTGTTTGATTGCCAGGGAGAACTGCATCTGCCTCTCATTGTCTTTGCAAAGGAAGCGCAGATTCGCCTGGCCCCGTCATCTGTGCAGAAGTATCTGACGAATATCTTGCCTTTTTTTAGCTGGCTCGATACCGATCCCTGGCAACTACGTGCTCATCATTGCTGGACCGATCCGCCAGAAGTGCTCCGTCATGTGGTACGTGAGTACTTGGTAAGCAAACTCCAGTGCCGTGTGAAAGAGCATCCACAGGGTGGTGAGTGGCTGGAGACGACGGAGGAAGCTGTCAATCATGTGCGCCTATTGTTGGCCGGGCTCAAACTCTTCTACCGTATTGCCAGGACGCATGGCTACTACCAGTACACCAATCCCCTCATTGGCTCCTTTATGGAGACAGTAGAAGCGGCCAGAGAGCAGCTCGTGCGTGATGATGATGGGACGATGCGTCCCCAAATGCCTGATCAAAGTGGCGTTGACGCACCTCGTCGTGAAGGACGCCTCACCGATAGTTACTTCCTCTTGAAAGAGAAGTGGATTCCCCAGGTGGTCACCGACACTGAGCTGCCCCAGAAGCTTCTCAATGGAGGGCGTACACTCAAAGAGCAAGGAAAAGTGTGGGGACTCCGCGAGGAATGCCTGATTGTGTTGCTCTTCGAGACAGGGGCGCGGGTGTCGGAACTCATGTCGTTAACCCTTGGTGATTGGAACCGACGTGGACTGAAAGATACGGCCTGGGCACGCAACAAAGGGAGCCGCAAGCGCCGGGCCAAGTATGTCCGTTTTTCCGAGCAGACCGTCAAACTCCTCAAGAAGTACTTTGATACAGAACGTCAAGCGGTAGATCTGCACCACTACACGCTCGATGACTATCTGAGACTGGCTGAACTGCACGAAATTGACTTAGATACCGTCCCGTTATTTTTAAGTCAGCGTGGCACTCCCTGGACCGTCGCTTCTTTTCGTGCCCATTACTGGAAAAAGGCGTGTGCTGCGGCGAACATCGACGCTGATCCCCACCAAGCCCGGCATTGGTACGTCACACAGTCACTTATCACCATTCATGAGCAAGCACGAAAAGGGGAAACAACCGTTGAGCGAGGCAAAGAAGAACTCATTGCCTACATGCACTGGCGAGCAGGAGAGAAGACGCTCAAGGCGTACAACCATTTCTTTCAGCCAGCGAACCACGCAACAGTGCAAGACAGCGTCTTCAAGAAGCTCCGTGGCACACGGGCGAAGCAGTCTCAAACGAAGAGGACTCGCGAGGCAAAACAGGTACCGGTTCACCCATCCCCATCAGGGCAACAGCCATCAGTTCAGACAAAGGAGCAGCCACAGGATGGCACGGCGCTCTATGCATTTCTCATTGGCACAGGAGGGTATACAGATGAGCTCATTGCGGACCTTATCACCTCAGACTGATCCCTGGCAGGAACTGAACGGACATTGCGCGCCCGATGTGCTCTGTGCGCCCAAAACCTGGGGAGATCCGTTGTACACCTCTCAGATGGACACTCCACAGAACTTGCAGGGCCTTGTTGGCTATGTGCAGAGAAACCTTGTCGGTCACCTTTGGTGCGATCACCTGGTGCTTCTCGCTGCTGTCCTGTACAGCCAGAACGTGCAGTACAAGTCAATCCAGGGCAACCTGACTACTCTTCACACTGTCTTTGCAGATCTTTTCTCTGCCCTGGGTCTTCATTCAATGAATGAGTGGGACGTTGACAAGCATCTTTTCCAGTATCTGAGTTGCCGGGTGATTGATACGCATACCGCTTCGCAGAGAGTAGCATTTTGGAAAATCTATCAGGCGGGAAGTCGTCATCTGAAACGGTGGCTAACCAACCTCCCCCCTGAACAGCAGAGGCTGTATCGTCCCTATGTGTTGCCCTACCCTGATGATCCACATGAATTGACACGGCTCAGTGGAGTGCGACTCGTTGAGTATGAACGACAAGAGAAGCGCAAAGCAGACACTGATAGTTTGATGCCCTTCTACACTGACTTGAGAACACAAGCACACCTACGTTACAATCTCCTTCTCCGCCTCCGTAAGGCCTATTACAAAGCCATCAAGGCGGTGGAGCAAGGGAAAGCGATACTCCCGTTCGAGTTTGAGATGCGAGAGGGGGGCAACGAGAGACACAACCGTCCTCCCACCGAATGCCTCATTTTCAAGCTTTGGGATCGCCGAACGTTTGTGTTAGAAAAGGTCAAAGAAACCCCTACACTCTTTTCTCGGGACACAGCGCGGGATGCACAAAACAGGAAAGCCGCTTTCGCACCTGAACGAAACTCCTACCTCTTAGAGTTTGTCCGAGTAGAGTCTGTTGATGGTGCAAATCCGTCGGTGGGCCTCTGGTTCCTGGAGTTGCTGGAACGTGATGTCCTCGGAAAAATCACTAAAGGTTCCCGTGAGGTTGTGGCGGCAAAACAAGCCTGGTTAAGAGCACAAGGCTATGGAGAAGATGAAGAAGGGGTTACTCAACCATTTCAAGCTGAGACTTCGGGAGTGCTTCTCTGCACAAAAACGTCAGGGGACGGCGATTTCATGAGGAGCGCCAAAGAGCGAACAGGAGTCATTTTCATCCCCATTGAGCCATTCCTCATCGCTGCGACCTTTGGGATGGTGGCTCTCCATATCTTTACGGCCAACGGGATGAGAATTGGAGAAATATTGCAATTACGTGCCAGCCCCGAGTGCATTGTGCCCATGGTTATCCCTCCAGCGCCTGATGCAGAAGATCAACGCCCGTTGGTGCATTGGGCAGTACGTGCCGTTCCGAAAGGACATCGCACCCCCAAGACGTACTATCTGGATGATGAACACCTCCGCTTATTGTCCTTGATCAAACTCATGCAGTGTGAGCACTACGGCATTGATCTCAAGGCTGGCGGTGACCTCCCTATTGTCGCCATGCGTGGGAAAAACGCGCATCGCTTTCCTCCAGATCGCTACCTCTTTCAATTCAGTCACAAAGGGTTGGTAGAAGATGACCTGCGGGTGTGTATGCGGTTCCTTGTCCATGGATTGGTGTTTCAGACGCTTGAGGGTCGCCGTGTGATGATCCTCCCCCATTTGCTTCGACATGGGTTTGCTACCTGGGCGCTCAATGTTGCGAAAGAACCCATTGATATCGTGGCCGCCATTTTGAATCAGAAGAATCTGGCGATTACCAAGTATTACGGTCGCCCGAACCAACGCCTCATCGCCGAGCGGAGCCATGGCCTCATGAACCAGATCAGCAGCTACATCGATGTGGACGACTTGATCCTGCGGAGTCCGCAAGAGCTGCGCGAATTGCTTCTCAAAGCTCAACAGACGCATGGCACGCTTGCTCGTACTCGTGGGGGTCGCTGCATGCTCAATGGCGAGTGCCCGATCTTGTTCGCTTGTATTGGATGCTCCGCGAAGATTCCCGATCCGGCACAACGCGGAGAAGTCGAAGAAGTCCGGGAAGTGACCCTCATTCAAATTCAGCGTGCAAAGAAGAAAGGGCTGGCCCTGGAGGTAATGCAACACCAGAAGAAACTCAAACAATGCGATGCTGAGCTCAAAGAAATGGACATGCTGGAAGCCTGCCGCGAAGACGAGAACAGAGAACCGGAGGTGAACTTTGAGATCGACGCGTAAAACGTCCACATCTCAGGCTCCCACCTGGCTCGATGCTGCGGTGTACGAGCCAAAGCGACAGCGTACGTTCGAGATTGTGAAGCGAGCTATTGATACGCTGGTGGAACAACGTCAACGAGACGGCACCACGCGGATTTCGCTCAACTCCATTGTTGCAATGGCGAAGCAACAGGACCCAGCAGGCCAGGGCATTGCACATACCAGCATCCTGGAAAATGAAGAAGCCTATGCCTACTACAAGCGATTCCGCACGGCCAGCAAAACGAAAAAACGCCAACCAGCACGCCGGAATGATGATGCTGCTCCAGTGATCAAAGCTGATCGTGACCAGGGCCGCGTCCGGCAGCGCTACATGAAGATGAGCAGAGAAGAGCTAGTGGACCAACTGCTCTCCGTCGAACAGCAGTACGCCCAGCTCCATGAGCGTTATCTCGTGGTTAATGACAAACTTCTGGAATGGCAATTACGAGCAGAGCAGGCCGAGGCACAACTGAAGGTGCAGCAAGAGCGGTCACAAGGAGAAGGTCTACAAGAACGAAGCAGATCATCATCCCCCAGGCCGCGTCATCGCCCGAAAGCAGAACGCACCACGGGTCCACTCCCGAAGCATCTCGTCTCGCTGTTGGCTTTTGCCGACCATCACAACGTCGCTGAGACCAGGGTTCAGACGCACGTGGACATCGCAATCCTGCCAGCTAAACGCGGAGAGTGGACGGATACCGACGGCACGGTAGTCACGCTGGCCCTGGATGCGAAAGGGAGAGCCGCATTCCACCAACTCTATCACGAACTGCCTCCCTTCGTTCCATGCAAGCAGTGCCCCCACCAGGAGACGTAGACTCTTTTGACCAGGCGAAACAGTGATGAGCATTCTCGGAGAAAACATATGGCAACGCTTCTTGAAGTGAGCCAAAGAAGCAAATCAATACGCACTACTAGTGCATAGGTGAGATGGCCTTGCTAAAGCAATGGTTATGAGAAAGGATGGAATATGTCTCAACTCTACCGTGTCAGTATTCCCGTAGAAGCAACTACTCAAGATGGAGTAGATGTCACCATTACCCACAAGCTCGAACACGGCCTTGTATTTGGTAAGGTGCTCAGTACAGCTCCAACGAAGAAAGATCCTACTGCAAAACCCTCTCCGACCAGCCAGGAAGGTCGCTGAGGAGATGGCTAACCCGACCCCTTTTTCTGTGGAGTTGTACTCAGTGTTCGAGTCGAAGGTTCAGCAACCTATCTCGACTTTGAAGTGGCAGCAGAACAGCGCAATGACGCCATTACTACCGCACTATCAATGGCTTGGCGCGTGGTTCAACTTATATCATTTGTTTACAACAAGGGATTTGAAGTGAGTTTGGCTGGCATACAGGCGATACTCATTGCTCCAGTTGAGCCGCCATTCGAGGTGCGAGAAGAAGCGGATGGCACGCATCTGATTGTTCGTGAGACCATACATGTCTCAGATCATCTTCGTGTCACAGAACATATCTCCACACTCGATCCACTGCTTCCTTTTTGGGAAAGGCTTGATCAGGGTAACAATGTGATAGCTGATGGCTTAGAATGGCTCTATCTTGGAGGGATCGTAAGCAATGAGCGTATGGCATTCCTCGCCCATTGGCTTGCTTTTGAACTGTTAGTTGAGCGTACACCAGGAAACGAGCATGCCACAACGGTGCTGAAAAAGTACGTCCCAGAGAAGAAAAACCGGACCTTGTTGAAAGAGGAAATGAGGCAGGTTCTTAAGAAATATATTCAAGAAGAAACCGCACAAGATCGTCTGCTCAAATACTTGGAGCAAGCAAAGTTAGAAAGCAACATTGATCGTTGGACTCGTATCTTACAGAAAAGCGGTGTTAACGTCCAACTTGAGGATGTTCAGAATCTAATAAGTACACGTGGTGCTATCGTCCATCAAAGTGACAAAAGTAAGTCAGTTGCACCTTCGAAGTATCTACGCGAGATCGTAGTAGAATATCTCAATATGCTGCTAATTGCTGAGAACGAACCAAGCAAACCTTGAAAAGACTACGAAGCACGCTGTGGAGCTTATGAGATGACCTATGGTAGAACGCAACCAGATGAAACACGCGATTGATTCTTCATGAGGAGGTAAATGGTATGGCCGATCAGGAGCAGCTTGCCTTGCTCAAGCAGAGCAGGACAGCATGGAATCAGTGGCGACGGGAGCATCCAGAGATACATCCTGATCTTATCGGGGTAGATCTCAGCAAGGCGGACCTCGGAGAGGCGGATCTCAGCGATGTCTATCTCATCAGGGCAGACCTCAGAGAGGCGGATCTCAGCAAGGTGCGCTTTTACAACGACACCATGCCAACTGGCATCCTTACTGGGACTGAATTCATCGGGGCCAACCTAAGCAGAGCCAAGCTCAATGGAACAGACCTCTCCCATGTTAATCTTATCGGGGCGGATCTTAGTGAAGCCAACCTTAACAACGCTCGCCTTCCTAAGCAGATCATCTCAAAATCTACTCTTACTGGTGCTTTCCTAAGAGAAGTAGACTTGAGTGGAGTAGACCTCAGCAGAAAAGACCTTAGTAGAGCAGATCTCAGTGGAGCTAACCTCAAACAGACAAACCTAACCGATACCATCCTGCAAGAAGCTACCCTCACCAACGCCAATCTTAGTGGTGCACTCCTTTTACGGACGAACCTCGAACACACCACCCTCAATGGCTGCTCCATTTATGGCATTTCCGTCTGGAATGTGCAACTGGAAGGAGCAACACAAGATAACCTCATCATCACTGCTGAAGACGAACCAACGATCACCGTCGACGATCTTGAGGTAGCTCAATTCATCTATCTCTTGCTCAATCACAAAAAACTTCGCAACGTTCTCAACGCGGTAACGGAACGAGGAGTGCTTCTTCTGGGGCGCTTTGGTGGTGGTGGCTTGGAGGTATTGCAAGCGGTCGCGGCCAGGCTCCGAGAAGAGAACTATCTGCCGATCATCTTTGACTTTGAGCGGCCACACGACCGCGACTACACAGAAACCGTGAAAACGCTCGCAGGGCTCTCTCGCTTTATCATCGCAGATCTGAGTGGGCCATCAGTTCCGCAGGAACTCTATGCCACGGTTCCGCATTTCAAGATCCCCTTTGTCCCAATTCTTGAAACAGGAAGAAAACAATTTGCGATGGCTGTCGATTTGCTGGAGTATCCGTGGGTCATCAGACCGCCCGTGACCTTTGCAAGCACAGAAGAATTGCTCAGCCTCGTCCCTTCAAAGATTATTGCTCCTGCTGAAGAGAAGCATCAAGCGAGACAGCAGTTGCTCGATGAATTGTTCCGCCGTGAGTAAGTTGCTCTTCCTCAAGTCCTGGAAGCAGAATGAGGCATGAAAAGGGGTCAAGACCACTGTCTTCGCTGACGCTTCCGTGACTTACGTTCCTTCTCAAAATCTGGATGCGCAAAATCTGCACCTGTTCGGAGCACGTCTGCTTGCTCTCGTACTCTTGCATAAAGGTCGCACGCTACCTGTGCTTCCAGACGAAAGGGACGCGAATAGCTGTTCTTTGCTTTTGGGCCAAGAGCCGCCTCAAGTGCTGCTATGTCTACACCCAGGTCTTTAAGCAATGGCCGGATATCAAGCAAGCACCCATGCTCCTCTTGCGGTTGAAAGCTCTTGAGAGGATCGGCTTTCAAGGTGAAACGCTTGTACTTTTTTGCCTTCTGATCGCTGAATTGATGTTGCCCACGTTCGACCCACACATAGTGCTCCTTAAAGGCTGTATCTGACTCGACGAGAGGATCATTGCGGTCAATCCAGTTTGGCGTGGACCAGTTCAGCTTTTTTGCAACAACAAACACGAGGTCGCAGTACAGTTTTGAATAGTCGCCTCGTGTGTCGGATGTGATCCAGAAGTTGATATCTCCTCTCTCCACCTCAGTATGACCTCGTGGCATATTAAAATGCTCGCGCATCTGTCCCATATGGCAATAGTGTCGTTTGAATCAATTATCTTCGTTGCTCTGACTCATATCTTTTAGCCAGATTACGTTAAGATGGCCTATAGAGCCACTTAACGCTATATCAGAAAACGGAGGCTCTGCCACATAAATTTTCCAAGCAGCCTTGAGCCGTTTTTCTCGAATCGATGGCTGACGAAGCATCAGAGAAACATATTGTTTTCTGACGCATAACCGTTCATGTGGTGCCATGAATGCGCTTGAGAAGCGGCGTCAAAAGACATTCTTTTTGACGCATAATTTTTCGCGCCAGTGCGAAAAAGGCTGTTAGCGCACCGCCGACCAGAAGAAAAACGTCTGCCCTTCTGCTACGAAATTTTATGTGTCAAAACGCGCCCGTTCTGCCTTTGCAGTGCAGTGATACCTTGAAAAGATATTTGTCAAACGCGAAAAGAATTCGTTCAAACGACAATCGGAGTAAGCCGTGATGTTCCCGACCGTCGTTTTCACGAGATCTTGATGGTAGAGCAGCCGTCCGTTCATGTAACTCCCCTCTTTTTGTGCTGTCGCACCCTCACTCCGGATCGTGAGGAGAACTAGTCGTGTTTATTCATTTCAGGATGATGGCCATCCTTCCTCCCGTACAGCCTACTGCTGATTTTACCCCTTTGGCCGAAGGCAAGACAAGTGCGCCTACTCTTCAACCTTTCCCGCAAAGACTACTAGTGCATATATTGGATATTCGTCCAGATGACACATTGAGAGAATCAGGCGCAGTCGAGCTGATACAGGCTAGTAGTCTGTATGTTAGATCATTATATTTGAGCGTAGAAAGGAGTCACATGTTCGTAGGAAAAACAAATGAAGGAAACGGAGCGAAGCGGAGAGCCTTGACACGTTGTGGTAGGCTTGCAAGCCTGCACGGGAGGCAGCAGGAACAACATCCTAGAGCCAATAAATGCCACCAGCCATACTCAAGAGATGGTAAGGAGATCATTGAAGGAAAAGCTGTTATCGCTTGTGATGAATTATCCCATCAAAGATACCCACGCTAAACCATCGTAACACTATCCAAAACAGGAAACTGTAAATGCCTATTGCTAGCAATGTGGACCACTCAAATGCCTGGTACGGTGGATGAAGGGACGGTGAACGTAGGATGGTGCTGAATGGGAAGAGGATGATATCAGTCAAGGCGTAGAGAAAGCCTGCGAACAGATTGTTTGGGTCTGCGCCGATGAGCTTCAGAAGGAAACGCATCCACATTACCGCCTCGAAAAGAAGAAAAGCTAAAGAAAGGGCTCGTCTCCAGCGAGAGGGTTGTGGAGTGAACCCTTATCACCAGACCACACCCGAAGTTAACACTGTATCCCTTGATAATACGCAGCTTCAAACTCAACTGGAGGCGCATACCCCAGGCTGGAATGCAACCGTTTTGTATTGTAGACATCGTCGATAAAT
>WNFX01003622.1_pt1 | contig 16699 bp, 18 predicted proteins | sample 5400111 | NCBI WGS metagenome assembly WNFX01 (sample SAMN13153363, study PRJNA577476) | soil metagenome | isolation source: 40 cm soil or saprolite under grassland replicate 1 | place: USA:California | collected 2016-06-15 | reverse complement strand
GAGCACCACATCGCCCGGCTTGGCCGGCTGCTTGCTCAACCGCAACTGGACCGACCGGCCGACCATCAGCGACGCGAGTTCGGTGCTGGTGGTCGTCGGCGGCCGCTCCCCGACGACCTTCCCGCGCCTGATGACCGTGATGGTATCGGCGATCGCCTGGACCTCTTTGAGCTTGTGCGAGATGAAGATGATCGACCGCCCGCCCTCCCGCAGTTCGCGCATGATCCGGAACAGGTCCTGGGTCTCGCCGGGGGTCAGCACGGCGGTGGGCTCGTCGAGTACGAGCACCTGCGCGTCGCGGAGCAGCGCCTTGATGATCTCGACCCGCTGCTGCACGCCGACCGGCAGGTCCTCCACGAGGGTGTCGGGGTCCACGCGCAGGCCGTACCGCTCGGAGAGCGCGAGCACGTCGCGGCGCGCCGTGCGCCGGTCGAGCCAGCCAACGGAGGGCAGGCCGAGCGGCGGTACCCGGAGCCCGCCCAGATGGAACCCGGGGGTGGCCAGCTTGCGCACCGGCTCGCTGCCGAGCGTGACGTTCTCGGCCACGGTGAAGACCGGCACCAGCATGAAGTGCTGATGCACCATGCCGACCTTGGCCCGGATCGCGTCCCTGGGCGAGTGGATGGCGGCCGGCTCGTCGTCCAGCAGGATCTCGCCCTCGTCGGGCTGCATGAGCCCGTAGAGCACGTTCATCAGCGTGGTCTTGCCGGCGCCGTTTTCCCCCAGCAGGGCGCGGATCTCGCCGGGCTGGACGACCAGGTCGATCTGGTCGTTGGCGACCAGGCTCCCGAAGCGCTTGGTGATACCGCGCAACTCAAGTTTCACCGGCAGCCACCCTCCAGCCGATTACTGGTCAGTGCCCCCGGGCTGTTGCCGGGGACACTGACCAGCCTGACGGTAACTTCTTGCCCGGTGCCCTGGCTACACGGGGCTCTTGGTGGCGGGAACGATCTGGTGGCTGATGATCGCCGCCTTGATCGCCGCGACCTCGGCCTGGAGCTTCGCGGGGACCTTGCTCGCCCAGGTGTGGTACGGCGCCAGCACGGCCCCGCCGTTGGCGAGCGTGCCGATGTAGCTGCCGCCACTGTGGCCCCTGGCGGCGAGGAGGACGGCGGCCTTCACCGAGGCGCTGATGCCCTTCTCCACGCTGGTGATGAAGTACTTGCAGTAGGTCGCGGCGCTGACGCAGCCGTCGGTGTCCACCCAGTACATGGCGATGTGCTTGCCGGAGGTGTCGGCGGTCTGCACGGCCTTCGCCGAGCCGAGCCCGACGGCGCCCGCCACCGGGAAGATGATGTCGGCGCCGTGGGTGATGAAGGTGTTGGTAATGGTCTGGCCCGCGGTGATGTTGGTGAAGCTGCCCGCGAACGTGCCGTTCCCGCTCGGCTCGCTCCACCCGAGCACCTGGACGTGGGTGCCGTGCTGCTTGTTGTAGTACTGCACGCCGTCCCAGAAGCCGTCCATGTAGATCGTGACCGTGCCGAACTTCTCACCGCCGAACGTGGCCACCTTGCCGGTCTTGGTCATCCCGGCCGCCAGGTAGCCGCTGAGGAAGGCGTCCTGGACGGTGTTGTACACCAGTTGGGTGATGTTGTGGGCGATCGGCGGATGGGGCTTGGTGGACAGGCAGAAGGAGGCGTACGAGCAGTCGACGATCGCGAACTTCTGCTTCGGGTTGGCCAGGGCGGCGGACTGGGTCGAGGGGCCCATCAGGAAGCCGACGGTGACGATGACCCCGCACTTCTGGCTGATGAACGTGCTGATGTTCTTGGCGTAGTCGGACGTCGTGGTGGACGGCAGGTACTTGACCGTGATGTTCGGGTTGGCGGCCGCGGCCGCCTGCATGCCCTGCCACGAGGACTGGTTGAACGACTTGTCGTTGATGCCGCCGGTGTCGGTGACCATGCAGCCCGTGAACTTGGCCGTGCCCGTACCCGTGCCCGGGGTCGACGATGACGAGCTGGGCTTGGCGCACCCAGCAGCGAGCAAGGCCACCGCTGCCAGTGCCGCCGCGGCCCGGAAAGCTTGTCTCACTTGCTTACCTCCTCTTCCGGAGCGCCTGTCGCCTGCTCCGTTGGGACGGGTTCCCCGCTGCCCCGTGCGGACCGCTGGCCCCCTCCTAGCCCGGAGCGCCCATGGGTCGAAGATCCCAGGCGCCTGCTTCGGGATGATCGCAGGCTAGACCGGGTCAGCCGTCCGGGGAAGGCAGCGGGCATTGATCGTCGGCGCCGTTGCCAAATCGCAACCGGAAGTTCAGGAGAGTACTGGCAAGCGCCGGGATTGGTAAGCGAATGGCCCCCCGGTGAGCGAGCAGGCGCCCGCCGGGGGCAGGTCCCGGGCCCCCCGCCGGGCCGCTGTTATCGTGACCGTCGGGAGGGGTGCGATGGCTATCGACTGGCCGGCGCTGCGGTCCGCCGCCGCGCAGATGACGGAGCGGGCGCACGCGCCTTATTCGCGGCTGCGCGTGGGGGCCGCGGGCGTGACGGGTGACGGCAGGGTCGTGACCGGCTGCAACGTGGAGAACGCCTCCTACGGGCTGACCCTGTGCGCCGAATGCGGCCTGGTTTCCGCGCTGCACGCCAGCGGTGGCGGGACCCTGGCCGCGGTCAGCGTGGTGAGCGGCGACGGCCAGCGGCTGCTGCCGTGCGGGCGCTGCCGCCAGCTGCTCATCGAGGCGGGCGGCCCCAGCCTGCTTGTGGACACCGCTGCCGGGCCGACCGAGCTGGCCCGGCTGCTGCCCTCCCCGTTCACCAGCGCCGACCTGGCCCGGCACGAGGGCGCCGGTGACTGAGGCAGGCGGCCACGTCCGGCCGGCGGCCAGCGACCGGCCGGTCCCCGCCGCTGTCGACTTGATCAGGGCCAAACGAGACGGCGTGCCACTGTCCGGCCATGAGATCGACTGGATGTTCGGGGCTTACCTGCGCGGCGAGGTGGCGGAGGAGCAGATGTCCGCCCTGCTGATGGCCATTTACTTCCGCGGCCTGGAGCCGGCCGAACTGCGCGCCTGGACCGGGGCGATGATCGACTCGGGGGAGCGGCTCGACCTGTCCGGGGTCGGCCTGCCCACCGTGGACAAGCACTCCACCGGGGGCGTGGGGGACAAGGTCTCGCTGATCCTCGCCCCGCTCGTGGCGGCCTGCGGCGCCGCGGTGCCGCAGCTCTCCGGCCGGGGCCTCGGGCACACCGGCGGCACCCTGGACAAGCTGGAGGCCATCCCCGGGTGGCGGGCCGCGCTATCCAACGACGAGATGCTCGGCGTGCTCCGGGACGTCGGCTGCGTCATCTGCGCCGCTGGCGCCGGCCTGGCCCCCGCGGACCGGCGGCTCTACGCGCTGCGGGACGTGACCGGCACGGTCGAGTCGATCCCGCTCATCGCCAGCTCGATCATGTCGAAGAAGATCGCCGAGGGCACCGGTGCCCTGGTGCTCGACGTCAAGGTGGGCAGCGGCGCCTTCATGCGCCGGGAGGAGGACGCGCGGCTGCTGGCGCAGACCATGGTGGCGCTCGGCACCGAGTACGGCGTCCGCACCACGGCGCTGCTGACCCGGATGGACACGCCGCTGGGCCGGGCGGTGGGCAACGCGGTCGAGGTCGAGGAATCCGTCGCCACCCTGGCCGGATTCGGGCCCGCTGACCTGGTCGAGGTGGTGCTCGCGCTGGCCAGGCAGATGCTGCGGCTCGCGGGCGTGGACGCCGACCCGGAGGCGGTGCTGGCCAGCGGGCGGGCGCTCGCCCGCTACCGCGGCATGATCGCCGCGCAGGGCGGGGACCCGGATGCCCCGCTGGCGGTGGCCCGGCACATCCGGACGGTGCCGGCGCCCGCCGAAGGCTGGCTGCGGCGCCTGGACGCCCGCGCCGTGGGCAACGCCGCCTGGCGGCTTGGCGCGGGCCGGGCCCGCAAGGAGGACCCGGTCAGCGCGGCCGCGGGCGTGCTGTGCCTGGCGAAGCCGGGGGACTGGGTGGAGGAGGAGCAGCCGCTGCTGGAGCTGCGCGCCGACGACGAGTCCCGGTTCGACGCGGCGCTGGCCGCCCTCGGCGACGCCATCGAGATCGGCCCCTCGGGGCCCGACGAGATGGCCCCGGTCATCGAGCGGATCGCGGTGTGACAAGCGGTGTGACAATAGTGATATGAACGCTGACGTCGTGACGGGAGCGGCCGGCATCGTCGCGGCCGGCCTGGCCAGCCCCGGGATCACCGGCGCCGGGGGAACCGGGACGGCGGTGGTCGGCTCCGACGCGGCGCTGCGGCAGATCCTGCACGGCCTCCCCGGCGTGGACCAGGTCGGCGCGCAGGAGCGGGCGGCGTCGCTGGCGACCCGCTCGATCAAGCGCGAGGCCAAGCTGTGGGCGCTGGAGACCGCGGTCAAGATGGTGGACCTGACCACGCTGGAGGGCGCGGACACGCCCGGGAAGGTGCGCGGGCTGTGCGCCAAGGCACTGCACCCGGACCCCGATGACCCCTCCGTGCCACCGGTCGCGGCCGTGTGCGTCTACCCGGACCTCGTCGCCCTGGCGCGCGGCGAGGTGGCGGGCAGCAAGGTGGCGGTCGCCTCGGTGGCGACCGCGTTCCCGTCCGGGCGCGCCTCGCTCGCGGTGAAGCTCGCCGACGTGGCCGAGGCGGTGAACGCGGGCGCCGACGAGGTGGACATGGTCATCGACCGGGCCGCGTTCCTGGCCGGCCGGTACGCGCAGGTCTACGAGGAGGTCCGCGCGGTGCGCGAGGCGTGCGGCACCGCGCATCTCAAGGTGATCTTGGAGACCGGCGAGCTCGCCACGCTGGACAACACCGCCCGCGCCGCCTGGCTGGCCATGCTGGCCGGCGCCGACTTCATCAAGACCTCGACCGGCAAGATCACGCCCGCCGCCACGCCGCCGGTGGCGCTGGTGATGCTGTCCGCGGTGCGGGACTTCGCCCAAGCGACCGGGCGCCGGGTCGGCGTCAAGGTGGCCGGCGGCATCCGGACCGCCAAGGACGCCATCCGCTACCTGGTGCTGGTCCGTGAGGTCGCCGGGCCGGAATGGCTGACGCCGGACCTCTTCCGCATCGGCGCCTCCAGCCTGCTCAACGACCTGCTCATGCAGCGCAGCAAGCAGCTCACCGGCGCCTACGCCGGGCCGGACTACTTCACCCTGGATTAAACGGAGGCCAGTGCACAGTGGCGAGCGTTAGTACCACGACGCCGGGCACGGACTGGGAGTACGCGCCCGCGCCGGAGTCACGCGAGATCGTGACCATCCAGCGCGAGTACAACCTGTTCGTGGACGGGCAGTTCGTCCCGCCCGCCACCGGGGAGCACTTCACCACGCTCAACCCGGCCTCCGAGGAGCCCCTCGCCAGCGTCGCCCAGGCCGGCGAGGCGGACATCGACAAGGCGGTCGCGTCGGCCCGGACGGCGTACGAGACCAGCTGGGGCCAGCTGCCCGGCCGGGAGCGGGCCAAGTACCTGTACCGGATCGCCCGCGCCATCCAGGAGCGCGCCCGTGAGTTCGCGGTGCTGGAGAGCCTGGACAACGGCAAGCCGATCAAGGAGTCCCGGGACGTGGACGTCCCGCTCGCCGCGGCGCATTTCTTCTACCACGCGGGCTGGGCGGACAAGCTCGGCTACGCCGGGCTCGGCCCCGACCCCCGCCCGCTCGGGGTCGCCGGGCAGGTGATCCCGTGGAACTTCCCGCTGCTCATGGCGGCATGGAAGCTGGCGCCCGCCCTGGCCACCGGCAACACGTGCGTGCTCAAGCCGGCCGAGACCACCCCGCTGACCGCGCTGCTGCTGGCCGAGGTGATCGCCGAGGCCGAGCTTCCGCCCGGCACGGTGAACATCATCACCGGCGACGGCAGCACCGGGGCCGGGCTCGTCGGCCACCCGGGGGTCAACAAGGTCGCCTTCACCGGCTCCACCGAGGTGGGCAAGCAGATCCAGGCGGCCGTGGCGGGCACCGGCAAGCGGCTCACGCTGGAGCTGGGCGGCAAGGCAGCGAACGTGGTCTTCGACGACGCGCCCATCGACCAGGCGGTCGAGGGCATCGTCAATGGCATCTTCTTCAACCAGGGGCACGTGTGCTGCGCGGGCTCGCGACTGCTGCTGCAGGAGTCGGTCGCGGACGCCGTGCTCGACCGGCTCAAGCGGCGCCTGGCCACGCTCCGCCTCGGCGACCCACTGGACAAGAACACCGACATCGGCGCGATCAACTCGCGCCAGCAGCTCGACAAGATCGAGGGCCTGGTCGCGGCGGGCGAGGCCGAGGGCGCGCAGCGGTGGTCGCCGCCGTGCCGGCTGCCGGCCAAGGGCTACTGGTTCCCGCCGACGGTGTTCTCCGGGGTGAGCCAGTCGCACAAGATCGCGCGGGAAGAGATCTTCGGGCCGGTCCTGGCGGTGCTCACGTTCCGCACCCCCGAGGAGGCGGTGGCGAAGGCGAACAACACCCCCTACGGGCTGTCGGCGGGGATCTGGACCGAGAAGGGCAGCCGGATCCTGTGGATGGCGGGGAAGCTGCGCGCCGGGGTGGTCTGGGCCAACACCTACAACAGGTTCGACCCGGCCAGCCCGTTCGGCGGGTACCAGGAGTCCGGGTTCGGGCGGGAGGGCGGCCGGGCCGGGCTCGCCGCGTACCTCGATGCCTGACCGCGCCCACCCGGTGGCAGCCGGGAAGACCGCGAAATCCGGGCAGACAGCCAAGACCGGGCGCCCGGCGAAGGACCAGGGTGGCGACGCTCCCGCCCGCGCCGTGAAGAGTTCCGGGCGGGCGAAGACCCGGGCCAGCGGCGCACCCGTCCGGGCCGGCGGCGTGGCTGCCCGCGGCAGCGCCCGGGTGGACGTCCGCAAGACCTACAAGCTGTTCATCGGCGGCGCCTTCCCCCGCTCGGAGTCGGGCCGGTCCTACCCGGCGGCCGGGCCGGACGGCGCCGTGCTCGCCCACGTGGCGATGGCCTCGCGCAAGGACGCACGCGACGCGGTGGTGGCCGCCCGCAAGGCGGTGGCGGGCTGGGCCGGGGCGGCCGCGTACAACCGCGGGCAGGTCCTCTACCGGGTCGCCGAACTGCTCCAGGGCCGGGCCGCGCAGTTCACCGCGGAATCCGTTGCGAATGAAGGGGTCTCGCGGACGGAGGCGGAGTTGGCGGTCGCCGAGGCGATCGACCGGTGGGTCTGGTACGCGGGCTGGCCCGACAAGGTCGCCCAGGTGACGGGCGCCGCCAACCCGGTGGCGGGACCGTACTTCAACTTCAGCGTGCCCGAGCCGACCGGGGTCGTAGCCGTGCTCGCGCCCGCCGCCCCCGGGCTGCTCGGGCTGGTCAGCGTGCTCGCCCCGGTGATCGCCACCGGCAACACCGCCGTGGTTGTGGCCAGCGAGACGGCGCCGCTCCCGGCCGTCACCCTGGCCGAGGTGCTCGCGACCTCGGACGTGCCGCCCGGGGTGGTGAACATCCTGACCGGCCGCACCGCCGAGCTCGCGCCGGTGCTGGCCGCGCACATGGACGTGAACGCGATCGACCTCACCGGGGTGGCAACGGCCGACCGGACCGGGCTGGCGCGGATGGCGGCCGGGAACGTGAAGCGCGTGTTCACCTCGGACGACGACTGGATGGCGCCGCCCGGGCCGGAGCGGATGCTGGCCTTCCTGGAGATCAAGACGGTCTGGCACCCCATCGGCATCTAGCCCGCGGCCGGTCTGGGCCGTGATAGCAAGGACGCGCGGAGTGGGGCCGCAGCTTGTATGTCGCAATGACAGGAGAGACCGGCCTGTGAAGATCGACGCTTTCTGCCACATCATGCCGCGCCCCTATTACGACCGGTTCTTCACGCTGGACGAGACGGTCCACGCCGCGAACCTGCGCAAGCGGGTAGCGAACATCCCGTGCCTGGTCGACATGGATGTGCGGTTCGCGCAGATGGACGAGTTCGGTGACTACCGCCAGCTCATCAACATTTGCGCCCCCCCGGTGGAGGACCTCGGCTCCCCGGAGATCTCCCGGCAGATGGCCCGGATCGGCAACGAGGCCCTGGCCGAGCTGGTCCGGTCCCACCCGGACCGGTTCGCCGGCTTCTGCGCCTGCATGCCGATGGATGACCCCGACGCGGCCGTGGCCGAGCTGGAGTACGCGACCCGCGGGCTGGGCGCGGTCGGCGCGCAGATCTACACGCACGTGCATGGCGAGGCTATGGACGCCGCCCGGTTCGACCCGTTCTACGCCACGGCGGCCCGGTCGGGCAGCCTGGTGCAGGTCCACCCGTGTCGCAGCTCGGCGTGGGCCGACTACCCCACCGAGGAGCGGTCGCGCTACGAGATCTGGTGGACCTTCGGCTGGGAGTACGACCTGTCGGCCTTCATGGCCCGGATCGTGTTCTCCGGGGTGCTGGAGCGCTACCCGGACCTCAAGCTGCTGATCCACCACGGCGGCAGCATGGTGCCCCATTTCTCCGGCCGGGTCGGCCCCGGGTGGGACCAGCTGGGCGCGCGCACCCCGCCCGGGCAGCAGGCCGACATCCAGGGCTACCCGCTGTCGCGCCGGCCCATCGAGTACTTCCGGCAGATGTACGGCGACACCGCCATGTTCGGGGCCGCCCACGCGCTGCGCTGCTGCATCGATTTCTACGGCGCCGACCACATCCTGTTCGGCTCCGACAGCCCGTTCGACCCGGAGCGCGGGCCCGGCTACATCCGCGCGACGATCAGGAACCTGGAAGAGATCGGGCTCACTCCCGCGGAGCAGGAGGCCATCTTCTTCGGCAACGTGACGCGCCTGACCGGGCTCACCATCAAGGGGTGATCACGCGGGCGCGGGGAGTGGCCGCTCAGTGCGGGACGGTTCATAGAATGATGGCCCCGACCGGGACGGGAGCCATGTACCGCGTTCTGCCTGCGCTGGCGCTGGCCGGCGCGCTCGCCATGGCGGCCGCCGGGTGTTCCGCGGCGCCCGGGTCCGCGCCTGCGCACCGCAAGCCGCCGGTCAGCTACTACCTGGCGCTGGGCGATTCCCTGGCCGTGGGCGTCCAGCCGGACGCCGCGGGGACCAGCGTCGAGACCCGGCGCGGCTACGCCGACCTGCTCTACGCGACGCTGCGCCGCAGCCACCCGGGCCTGCGGCTGGTCAAGCTCGGCTGCGCGGGCGAGACCACCGCCACCATGATCAATGGCGGCATCTGCGCCTATCCCGGCGGGTCGCAGCTGGCGGCCGCGGCCAGCTTTCTGCACGCCCACCGGGCGCGGGTGCGGCTGGTCACGATCGACATCGGGGCCAACGACGCCGATGGGTGCATCAGCCGGTTCTCCTTCAGCAGAGTCGCCGACTGCATCAGCAAGTCCATCCCGCACGCCACCACCAACCTCACGACGATCATGAGGAGGCTGCGGCACGCCGACCCGCACGGCCGCATCATCGCGATGAGCTACTACCTGCCCTCTCTCGCCCAGTGGCGCAACGGGCTGGTCGGCCACGCCGTGGCGCGGGTCAGCGTGCTGGCCATGGAGGGCTACAACACCCTGCTGACCCGCGTCTACCAGGGGTTCGGCGTCCGGGTGGCCGACGTGTTCGGTGCCTTTCATAGCACCGACTTCGGCCAGCAGGTGACCGTGCCCGGATTCGGCAGGCTGCCGCGCAACGTCGCCGCGATCTGCCAGTGGACCTGGGAATGCGCTGCCCCCCCGCGCGGGCCGAACGTGCACGCCAACCAGGCCGGCTACCAGGTGATAGCCCACGCGTTCTGGCGCGCCGACGCGGCCGCTCAAGGGCCCGGCGGGTAGCAGCTAGCCGCCGGGGCCATTCGCGCGGCCGGCCAGGCCGCGCTGGGGCGGGGCGGTCTAGCATCGGCGTGTGACCGCACTGGGTGATCTCGACCGGGCGAGGATCGGCGAGCTGTACGCCCAGGAGCTGGCCCGCTTCCGTGCGGACCGGCCCCGGTCGCTCGCCATGATCAGCCGCGCGCGTGCGCACATGCCCAACGGCGTGCCGATGGCGTGGATGGCCTCCGACTACGACCAGCCGGTCTACATCGACCACGGGCGGGGCGCCGGATTCACCGACCTGGACGGGTTCACCTACATCGACTTCAACGCCTCGGACATGGCGATGTTCTGCGGGCACGCCAACCCGGCGATCGTGGCCGCGGTCCAGGCGCAGGCGGCGCGGTCCACGCAGTTCCTGCTGCCGACCGGGGCCTCGGTCGAGGTGGCCGAGGAGCTCGCCCGCCGCTATCCCGTCCCGCAGTGGCAGTTCACGCTGTCGGCCAGCCAGGCCAACACCGAGGCGATCCGGCTGGCCCGGGCGGTCACCGGGCGCGAGGCGGTCGTCCTGTTCGAGGGGCACTACCACGGCCACTTCGAGGAGGGCCTGGTGGACGCCGACGGCGGCCAGGTAACCGTGACGCAGCGCGGCCTGTCCAAGGGCGTCACCGGCCGGGTGCGGATCGCCCAGTTCAACGACCCCGGCACGCTGCGCGAGGCGCTCGAGCCCGGCGACGTCGCCCTCGTCCTGACCGAGCCCGCGATGACCAACGGCATTCACCTGCTGCTGCCCGAGCCCGGCTGGCATGAGGCGCTGCGCGAGCTGACCCGCCAGTACGGCACCCTGCTGGCCATCGACGAGACCCACACCCACGTGGTCGGGCCCGGCGGGGCGACCGGGATGTGGCAGCTGCGGCCCGACATCGTCACGATCGGCAAGGCGGTGGCCGGCGGCGTGCCGATGGGCGCCTACGGCGTCACCGCCGAGCTGGGTGAGCAGCTGGACGTGGCGCGCAACGTCGCCACCGGCGGCACCCTGTTCGGCAACCCGCTGTCGGCGGCGGCGGCCAGGGCGGCGCTGACCGAGGTGCTTGTCCCCGCCGCCTACGAGCACACGTCAGCGCTCGGCGGGGAGCTGGCCGACGGGATCGAGGCGGCGATCCGCTCGGCCGGCCTGCCCTGGACGGTGATCCGGCTCGGCCCCCGCTCGGGCCAGTGGTACGGGCCCATGCCGCGCACCGGGGCGCAGGCGCATGCGCTGACCGACGGCCAGCTCACCGGCCTGGTGCGGGTCTGGCTCGGCAACCGTGGCGTGTGGGAGGCGCTGCCGGGCGCGGGCCCCACCGTCCCGGTCCCCGCGGCGCGCGCCGACGTGACCCGCTACCTCGAGGCCTACCATGACCTGCTGGCCCGGCTGGGCTGACCCGGACATGAGATCCGGGCAGGAGCTCGCTGCTGGCTGACCAGCCGCCGCTCCGGCACTGGTGGCATGGGACGAACTGCTGACGCTGACCGGGTACAGCCAAACCAACGCCGTGATGCAGCGGACAGGCGTTTGACAAAATAAGTCCTCATGTGGAGACTTATGGAAGTCCTCATATGAGGACTTCCAGGAGGTGGCCCGATGGCGAGGACAGGCCGGCGTCCCGGGCCCACGAGCACCCGGGCCCAGATCCTGGCGGCGGCGGCGAGCTGCTTCGCCGAGGCCGGCTACGACGCCACCAGCCTCCGCCGCGTCGCCGCGGACGCGGGCGTGGACCCGGCCCTGGTCCGCCGCTTCTTCGGCGGCAAGGAGCAGCTGTTCACCGAGGTGGCGTCCGCGCTGATCGACCCCGAGCGGGCGCTGGCCGCGGTCACCGACGGTCCGCCATCGGCGGCGGGCGAGCGCCTGCTCAGGTACTTCCTGGCCATGCTGGGCGAGGTGGGGCAGCCGGGACCCTACCTCGGGCTGGTCCGCTGCGCCGTGACCAGCGAGCACGCGGCAGGATTGTTCCGCCGGTTTCTCGCCGAGCGGGTTCTGGGCGAGATTGCGGCCCGGCTCGACGCCGGCCGGCCCGAGCTGCGCGCGGCCCTGGTGGCGAGCCAGCTGGTCGGCCTGGCGGTCGCGCGGTACGCGGTCCGGCTCGCCCCGCTCACCGCCGCCGGCGCCGACGAGCTGGTGCGGTGGGCCGGGCCGGTCCTGCAGTACTACCTCACCGGAACCGAGCCTGCGCCGAAGGAGGAGCAGTCATGAACAGTTGCGCCCGCCCCCACGTCCTGGTCACCGGCGCCTCGTCGGGCATCGGCCGGGCCACCGTCGCGCGCCTGGCCGCCGGCGGCCAGCACGTCTACGCCGGAGTCCGCAGGCCCGCCGACGGCGCCGCGCTGCAGCAAGCCGCGCCCGGAGAGGTCACCCCGCTGCTGCTGGATGTCACCGACCAGGCCCAGATCGCCGCCGCCGCACGGGCCGTCACCGAGCACGTGGGCCCGGCCGGCCTGGCCGGGCTGGTGAACAACGCCGGCGTCGGCGGCTTCAGCCCGCTCGAGCTGACCGGCGCCGGCGATCTCCGCCGGCTGCTCGAGGTCAACGTCACCGGGCAGCTCGCCGTCACCCAGGCGTTCCTGCCGCTGCTGCGCCGGGCCCAGGGCCGGATCGTGATGGTCGGCTCGATCGGTGCCCGGTTCACGCCGCCGTTCACCGGGCCGCTCGCCGCGTCCAAGAGCGCCCTCACCACCATGGCCGAGGCGCTCCGCCAGGAACTCGCCCCCTGGAACATCCGCGTGGTGGTGATCGAGCCCGGCAGCATCCGCACCGAGGCCGTTGGCAAGCTCCGCAGCGACGCTGCGCAGCTGATCAGCCAGGCCGATCCCGGCCAGCGGGCGCTGTATGAGGACTCCTTCCAGCGGATGGTCACCGCCTTCGTCGCCCTGCACGACAAGGGCAGCGCGCCCGACGTGGTGGCCAGGGCCATCGCCCGCGCCCTGGCCGTGCCACGGCCACGGGCCCGCTACCTCGCGGGCCGGAACTCACGGCGGATGGCCATCATGGCCGCCGCCCTGCCCACCCCCGTGCTCGACGCGGTCCGCCGCCGGATCACCCACCAGCCCGCCCCGGGGTCACGCGCCGCCGGCCCGCAGCCGGCCGACGCCGCGCTGGCCAGGTGAGGGCGCCCGGCGCCGGCCGCCGGCGGCCGGCGCCCCACCTGGCCGCCGGTGACGGCAGGGTCCGGCGCCTGGCGCAGGTCGCGATCCGGCACGCGGACGACCACCGCTCCGAGATCGAGGCGGCGCTGGCCGCGCGGCCCACCGGGCGGAACTGACCCGGCCGCACCGGCCGGCCGCCGGTTGCGTAGGTTGTGCGGCATGAACGGTCTCCCCGGCTGGCCCGGTGATCTCGCTTCGGCGCTGCACAGCACGGGCCCGCATCCCGGGCAGGCTGAGCAGCTCAACCTGTTCGGGCGCTTCATTGGCGCGTGGGACATTGACTGACACGGCACCGATCGTCACGGGCGCCCGGCCACCATGGCCGGTGAGCTGCACTTCGGGTGGGTTCTCGGCGGCCGCGCGGTCCAGGATGTGTGGAAGGTGCCGGCCACCGGGCAGCCGCCCGCCGGCCTGCGGCCCTTCTACGGCACCACGCTGCGCTTCTACGACCCGGCGATCGGGGCATGGCGATCGACCTGGATCGACCCGCTCAACGGGCGCGTCCGCCGCTTCATCGGCCGCCCGGAGGGCGGCGACATCGTGTTGGACGGGCTCGACGACGACCCGGCGGAGCGCTGGGGCTTCCGCGACATCTCGGAGAACTCCTTCCGCTGGACCGGCGAGGTGTCCGGGGACGGCCGCCGCACGTGGCGCCTCGACGAGCAGATGTTCATCCGCCGCCGGGGCCATGGCTGACGCGAAGGCGGCGTTCCTCGACGCCGCCGCCGCGTGGGCCGGCGGGGGATACTGGCGAGCATGCCTGAGCTGATCGGTGCACCGAGCAGGGTGGCTGCCGCGGGCGAGCCGCCGAAGCTGATCGACGAATATGTGGGCAGGGCCAGTACGGGCGAGACCGCGGTCAGCGTCGCCCACATGCGCAGCCCGTCGGGTTGGGCCGAGCCGGGACAGCGGCCGGAGTTCGGCGAGTTCACGATTGTGCTGCGCGGGGCCCTGGTGGTCGAGTTCGAAGGCGGCCAGCTGACCGTCGAGGCGGGCCAGGGCGTGCAGGCCAAGCCGGGGGAATGGGTACGCTACAGCACCCCGGGGGGCGGCGCGGAGTACATCTCCGTCTGCCTGCCCGCCTTCGCCCCCGGCACGGTCCACCGCGATGACGGCTAGGCGCCCGCGAGCCCGGCGCTGACCCGGCCGGTGAGGGTGGGCGGCGGTAGCTGATGCGCGGGCCGGGCAGGTGCGCGGTGATCGGTGCCGGAGTGCTCGGTGTGTGCGTGGCGGCGCGGCTGGCCGAGGCGGGCATCGGGGTGACGCTGCTGGAGCAGGACCGGCCCGGACACGCCGCCACCCGGTCGAGCTTTGCCTGGCTGAACGCCAACGACAAGGCACCCCGCGCCTACCACGACCTCAACCACGCCGGGATGCGGGCATGGGCCGCGCTGTCGGCGGCCCTCGGCGGCCCGCCCTGGTACCGGCCCGCCGGGAACATCGAGTGGGCGGAGGACGCGCCCGGGTGCGCGAAGCTCGCCGCGCGGGTGCGCAGGCTGGCCGGGTGGGGGTACCCGGCGCGCCTGATCGGCGCCGCCGAGGCGGCTGACCTCGAGCCGTCGCTGCGGCTGCCCGCGTCGGTGGCCGAGGTCGCCTGGTTCCCCGGTGAGGGGTATCTGCTGACCGAGCCGCTGGTCAGCCAGCTGGCGGGGCTGGCGGTCCAGCGCGGGGCCACGCTGCTGACCGGCGAGCCGGGCCGGGTGACCGGCCTGGACACCGCCGGCGGCGCGGTGCGGGCGGTGCGCACCGCGGACGGCCAGGTGATACCGGCGGATGTGGTGGTGTGCTGCGCGGGGCGCTGGGTTCCGGGCCTGGCGGCATTGGCCGGCGCGGCCGCCCCGGTGCCGCTCGTCCCGTGGGCGGAGCCCGGCGCGGCGGCGCCGGGACTGGTGGTGCAGGCCGGGCCGGTGACGCCGCCGGGCCCGGCGCGGATGGTGCATGCCCCGCGGGTGTACCTGCGGCCTCATTCCGGCGGGCTGGTGCATCTGGAAGCGCCCGACGCGGCGGTGGACCTGCACACGCCCGAACCGGGCCTGCGGCGCTGGGCCGGTGAGCTGCTGGCCCGGGCGCGCCGCGTGGTCCGCGGGCTGGACGGCGCCAGCGTCGCGGGATACCGGGTATGCGTGCGCCCGATGCCCGCGGACGGCCGGTCCGTGGTGGGGTGGCTGCCGGGTGCCGACGGCGTGTACGTGGCGGTGACGCACAGCGGCGTGACCCTCGCCGCGCACCTGGCCGGGCTCATCACCGCCGAGCTTGTCAGCGGCACCGCGGCCGGTGAACTCGCGCCGTACCGGCCCGGCCGCTTCACCGCCGCCCGGCCGGCACCGGGCTAGGGACGGGCCCTCGCTATCATGGCGCGGGTGCGCCTTCTCCGCGGACGAGACGGTCATGGGGTTCGCCTTCCCCAAGGAGGAACGCGACGCGCTGGTCGCCTCGGAGCCCGGCAAGTTCCTGCTGCCGGGCCAGTCCGACCTCCGGTACAACTGGGTGCTGGTGAGGCTGGGCGCCATCGGCCGCGAGGAGATGACCGAGCTCGTCCTCGACGCCTGGCGCATGGTTGTGCCCAGGCGGGTGGCCGCGGCACACCTGACGGCGGGCGGGACGCCCGATGGGCCGGCGCGCCCGTGACCCTGGCGGGCCAGCCGGTGGCCGCGGTGGCATATCGTGGGGCCATGGGACGTCTGATCCTGATCCTGCTCGCTGTGCTCGCCCTCTTCGTGGTGATCTCGATGGTGATCTCCGCGCTGCATTTCCTGTTCTGGGTGGCCTTGATCGCCCTGATCCTCGTCGGGGTGCTCCGGCTGGGCGGCGTCATGCGGCGGTCCAGCCGCTAGCAGGGCGCGCCTGAGGGGCGGGGCCCGGCGGCCATATCATGCCGCCAGGACCGGTACAGCGCTGCGGTGACACGAGGGCAGGAGCCGTCATGGCGGACATGGATTGGGCCAGCTCTGACCCGGATGAGCCGGGCCACCGGCCGGTTGACCTCCAGACCGACCAGCCGCATCCCGCGCGGGTGTACGACTACCTGCTGGGCGGCAAGGACAACTTCGCTGCCGACCGGGCGGCGGCCGAGGCGGGCTTGCGCGCCAATCCCAACTCGCGGATCCCGCCGCGCGAGAACCGCGCCTTCCTGGGCCGGGCCGTGCGCTACCTGGCCGGTGAGGCCGGCATCAGCCAGTTCCTGGACATCGGCACCGGCATCCCGACCTCACCGAACGTGCACGAGGTCGCGCAGGCGGTCGAGCCACGGGCGCGGATCGTGTACGTGGACAACGACCCCATCGTGCTCACCCAGGCCCGCGCCCTGCTCACCACCGGCCCGCAGGGCAGGACCGCCTACATCGACGCCGACCTGCGGGACATCGATGCCATCCTCGGCTCCCCCGACCTGCAGCGGACGCTGGACCTGAGCCAGCCGGTCGGCTTGTTACTGGTCGCGGTCATGCACTTCATTCCCGACGAGGACGACCCCTGGGCCCTGGCCGCCCGGCTGCTCGCCGCGCTGCCGTCCGGCAGCTACCTGGCGCTGTCGCATCTCACCGGCGACTTCGACCCGGCGGCGTGGGCCGGGGTGGTCGCGGTGTACCAGCGCAGCGGGGTGACCATGCAGGTCCGTCCCAAGCCGGACGTCGAGCGGTTCTTCGCCGGGCTGGATCTCATCGACCCCGGTGTGGTATCGCTGCCCCGGTGGCGCCCCGACCCCAGCGACGTCGGCAGCCCGCCGGGTGATGCCGCCGTGTCGGTGTATGGCGGGGTCGCCCGCAAGCCCTAGCCGTTACGGGAGGTGCCGGTGGCAGCG
>WNFX01008324.1_pt1 | contig 16709 bp, 16 predicted proteins | sample 5400111 | NCBI WGS metagenome assembly WNFX01 (sample SAMN13153363, study PRJNA577476) | soil metagenome | isolation source: 40 cm soil or saprolite under grassland replicate 1 | place: USA:California | collected 2016-06-15 | reverse complement strand
ACACCGAGTGCGAGCGTTATTTCGACAAGGGAAAAGCCAGCGGCCGAACGAGCGTGCGCTTTCATCGTCTGTAAATCTTCACGTTGCCGCCCACGCCAGTGAGCTGGATCGCGACCGGATTTTTTACGGGGCTCGGCTCAGGCGTGATTCCGTGCGTAAGCTGGACACCGATCTCGATTACTGTTTTCAAAGTGTAGTTGTTATTATCGATCCTTGCTTCGCCAAGGGGACTAAATTGAACGGCTTTTCCGAAGATATACTGAGCAGTTCCCGTTGTACTACCCACCGGATATCGAAAAGGAGAAAGCGAATCGTTGTCAGGAGATGTATCACCGATTCTCGCTGTATTTAGCCCCGCTGCTGGCCGCTTGTCGAACGTGTCGGGAGGAGGGGTGGCCGTTGCATCCGGAAATGTTTTCAAGTGAAGATTGTCGATCTTCGTTAACTTGCCGACCTGAATTAGCTTCGTGGGATCGAGCTCTACTGCGGGGCTTGTCAAGCCGCCCGTGTAAATCGTCGTTCCATCTTTTGAAGCCACGATCGACATCACAATTCTTCCGGCGCCCGCAGTAGCTGGGTTTGCTGAGGATTGTGAGACATCTTCCTCAAAAAATCCGACCCATGTGTAGGTGTTGTTCGCCATTGCGTAGGTGCGGGCTTGATCCAGTGTGCCTTTGATCGTGTAGGCGGCAGTCGTGACGTCGGTTCCGCTTTTGATATTTGTGAATGCTGGAGCGATCAAGACCATCAACATGGCGATGAGGCCGATGACGACGAGAAGCTCGAGCAGCGTAAAAGCGAAGCGCTCACGCAGCGTTGGCAACGTAAAAGCGCGTGCGCGCTCACGTTGTTTCAGCGCGAACGCTGCGTGACGAGTGGCCAGTGACGAGTGACGAGAAGATGTGCGGGCGGGAAACACGAACATAAGTATACGATATCGTCTGTGAATTGTGAATCTCGAAACCGTCACCATGGCGACTTCGTCCAATCGTGAAATGCGGAGGGACGAGATTTTACCGCCGAGAACGCAAGGGACGCGGCGTTTCGGCTTTCGCGGGAAAATGCAGACGACACGTCTACCGCCACAGAGATAAATCGTTAAAATGCAGCGGTTTATCAGGATTGAGAAATTCGCAAATTTAAGAGTGAATTTGCCCGTTCCCGAGGGGTAGGGGCATGCTTCTAGCTTTTAAAGTGCGTCGTGCTGGAACACGCGCTTTCTGCCGAGGAGCATAGCCAAATCCTCCAGACGATCGAGATGTTTGAGGCAATCACTCAAGCACAGCCCGAGGATTATCAATCGCTCGAGATTTTGAAGGAGGCCTACACCAAAATCGGGCGTCAGGATGACACGCTCCGGATTTCCCGGAAGCTGGCGGAAGCATATTTTAACGCCGGCTCGTACACACCGGCGCTTCACCAATGCGAAATGATTCTGACGCGCGAGCCGAACGCGCCCGAAATTCTGGCGATGCTGGGCGAGATCGAGTCGCGTTTGCAGGCCTCGGGAAAGACGTTTGTCGATGAAGATCAATCGAAACAGACAAGTGGTCTGGTCAGCAGTCCGTTCACGCGCAGCGACGGGTCGCTCATTTCGCCGAACACGGAAGGCGCCTTGATCGATGTCGATCCTTCGCGCGGCAAAGGTTTTGGACGGGTCCCGAATCTGCACGAGCGCGGCGACGATCATCTCGCGAAATTTTTGATCGTGCAGCAGCTCTTCGGGGAAGAAGAAGTAAACGCCTCGCTCGAGTTGGTGAAAACTGCGAACAAAGATTTAACCGCGCAGGCGATGGCGGCCTCGATGCTGGAAGAGCTTTGCAAAGATAAACCTGCGCAACTCGACGCCGTGCTCTCGGCGCTGATCGACCGGACGAAATTCGCCTACGTCCCGCTCGAATATTACGACACCGACCGGCAGATCGCGCCGATGTTGCCGGAATATCTGACGCTCGGCCGCTTGTTCGTGCCGTTCGATCTGGTCAGCCGCACCATGATGGTGGCCTGCTGCAATCCATTTGATTCCGCCGGTCGCGATGCGGTGCAGCAATCGGTCGATTACACAGTTTCGTGGTACCTGGCGCGGCCATTGGCGATTGTAAAAACTTTGCAGTCCATCTACCGGCTCGATTCCGGAGCGTAACCGTTCATGAGAAGTAAATCTTTCGGCGAACGGATCGCGGACGTGTTGATTGAGGAGGGGCTGCTTCTGCCCAATCAACTCGAGGAAGCCATCGGCATTCAAAAATCTGAAGGCGGCCGGTTACTTAAAATTCTGGCCGACCGGCAGTTCGTGACCGAGCAGGACATGGTCTTCAGCATGGGGCGTTGTCTGAATACGCCGCCGGTGAATCTCGCGCGGTTGCGCGTGCCGGATGAAGTGATGTTACTCGTGCCGCGGGAGATGGCGAAGGCGAACCGGTTGGTGCCGGTCGCGCGTCTGGACGGAAAACTTTTTGTGGCGATGGCCGACCCGACCAACGTGCTCGCGGTCGACGACCTGAAACGACGCGTCCAACTCGAGATCGTTCCGATGATCGCGACCGAGCGCGCGGTGGCGGACGCGCTCAGCGGCGTGCATGGCGCCGGCAACATGAGCCAGGTGATGAAGAAGGTTGCGGAAGAAGCTGCGCAGACCGCCGAGGCAGTTGAAGTGCATGCGAACAAGCGCGAAGAGATCGACCTCGACCGTCTCGCGCACGACAGCGAAGACGCGCCGGTCATCAAGATTGTTAATTTGATCCTGGCCCAAGCGGTGAAGGAAAAGGCGTCCGACATTCACGTCGAGCCGTTTCACAACACGCTCAAGCTCCGCTACCGCATCGACGGCGAATTAATTCCAGCGGAATCGCCGCCGAAAGCGTTGCAGCTCGCGATCACATCGCGCATCAAAATTTTGGCCGGATTGAACATTGCGGAGCGGCGCATTCCGCAAGACGGCCGGTTCCGGATTCGTGTTCTTGGGAAAGAGATCGATCTGCGTATTTCGATCCTGCCGACAGCGCACGGCGAAAAGATTGTCATTCGTATCCTCGATAAAGCCTCCTTGACCGGGAGCATCGACCAGATGGGCCTGGATCAGGAGACGCTGTCCAAGTTCAGGAAAGCGATCGACGCGCCGCACGGAATGATTCTCGTCACCGGTCCGACCGGTTCCGGTAAAACAACGACGCTGTATTCGGTGCTGCACGAACTGAACAGCCCGCAATACAACATCGTCACGGTCGAAGATCCGATCGAGTACGAGATGGCGGGAATCAATCAGGTTGCGGTGCGCAGCGAAATCGGACTCGATTTTGCTTCCGCGCTGCGCTCGATCCTGCGCCAGGACCCGGACATCGTGATGGTCGGTGAAATTCGCGACAACGAAACCGCCGACATTGCGGTGAAAGCGGCGTTGACCGGTCACCAGGTGTTGAGCACGCTGCACACGAACGATGCCGCCGGCGCCATCACGCGTCTGGACGACATGGGCATTGAGCCGTTTTTGATTTCCAGCTCAATCTTAATGACGTGCGCGCAACGACTCCTTCGGCGCGTCTGCACGAATTGCAAGGAAGAGTTCGTGCCCGAACCGGAGTTGATTGAGAAGCTCGCGCTCGGCGAAAACAAAAACACGGTTTTTTATCACGGAACCGGATGCGACCGCTGCAAAGGCCGCGGTTATCTCGGACGTGCGGCGTTGATTGAAGCGCTTCCAGTGAGCGAGGCGATCCGCCGATTGATTATCAAACGCGCTTCGGCCGCGGTGATTAAAGGCCAGGCGGTCACCGAGGGAATGAAAACTTTGCGGATGGTGGGAGTTGAGAAAGCGCTCGAAGGCGTGACGACGCTCGAAGAAGTGTGGCGAGTAACGGCGGAGGATCATTAAAATGACGATCCCGTTCCTCGATCTTTTCAACAAACTCGCTGGGCGCTCGGCATCTGCGACCATGCCACCGGCCGCGGCCGCCGCACCGGCGCGAGTGGTCAAAAAACCTGCAGGCGAACGGTTGAGCAAGACCGTGTTGCCGCACGCGACGCGCTCGTTTTCGCCGCCGGATCCGTTTCGGAGCGCGGCTGGCGCAACTTCCGCGCGGACGAGCACGCCGCCGCTTGAACTCGGCGCCGGCAGAATTACGACCTCAACGGCAAAGCCAAAATCGAGTCAACTGCCGCCGGCGCTCGCGCGCGCACTCGAACCGAAACTGGAGCGCGCCATCTCGTTGCGAATCGCGGATTTCATCGATGGCGTCCCTGCTGGTTATATTAAACCGTTCGAGATCCTCGACGCGGCCGCGCGCGTTTCGTTGAAAGCATCCGAAATTGAAAAAGGAATGCCGGACAAGAATCCGACTATTTCGCTTCCCAGTCTTTACCAGCAAGTCCCGGAAATTTTCCTGCGCGGCGTCCGACCGGACGATAACACGCGCGTCGCGCTCCCGTATGAGGAAGTGCTCGAGCAATTCAAGAGTGCGCACGTCCGTGAAGATCAGATGCGCGATCCGACCGTTCCCCAACTCGACACGCCGATCTTGAAAGCGACGATCCAGGATTCGGAGCGTTTCGGAACCAAAGTCGAGCCGCTCGAAGCTTCGCTCCTCCCGCCGGTGCCGATGAAACCGGCAACCGCGGAATCGATTGCCGCCGCGGAACCGGAAGCGACCGTGCAACAGGCGACAAAATCGACATCATCTGGTCACCCAGTCATTTCACTTTATTCACCGGAGCTCAAACCGAAGAGCGAGCCGGCGGGTCCGAACCAGACTGGCTTTAAAATCCCTTTTGATACTTCGCCGAATGGAACGGGTGCGTCCGCATCCGAGAGAGTTCCAGCCTCTGCCGGGCCGCCCGTTCCAATTCCTTTACCGTTCACCCCCGAGCTCGCGAAAAGCGCGTTTCACCCGCCGACTGAGAAGCCCGTCGCGCCGCCCACAAAAACTTCGGCAGAGCCATCCGTAGCGAAACCCGAGGCAACTTCTGCGTCAGCGAAAGACAAGACGCCGATTGCGCTTTCGCTGAAAGTGGTGCTGCAAAATCTGCCTGCCTTTCAATTGAAAGGAGATGTCGCCGCCGTTTCAGCTGAAGACCGGCTGGCGTTACCGCTCACGCTGATCGAGACGCAGCTGGCCAGCGGCCGGGTATCGATTTCGCCAGATGTTTTCCAAGCGGCGTTGCCGGGAAAACATCGCGATTTATTTCAGATCGATGAAGCGAAGACACCGGTGACGCTGCCACTCGAAGAAGTGCTGAAGAATCTGCCGGCGACGATATTAAAACTTCGCGACGACCAGGAAGGCTTCGCGCTCGACACCGATTTCGAGACGCCGTTCTTGATCAAAGCAAAAGAGGACGCGCAACGCTTCGCGGCCGACAAGGCGCCAGCTCAAAAAATTTCTGATAAGCCGACGGAGGAGCCGGCGGTCGAAGCAAGGATCGATGTCGCGCCTGTGGCCGAGAAAAGGATCGATCCGAAAGAAGTTGTTTCTCAAGCGAGCGCTCTGGCTGGCGTGAAAGCATGCGCGATTACTTTTTCAGACGGTTTGAGTTTGGCCGGAGAATTGCCTGAGGAAATCGCAGCCCAAGGTTTGTGCGCGATGGCGCCCGCGATTCTAGAACGGATCGCGCAACATATGCGCGAGACGAGACTCGGTTCGCTGGTGGCGGTAACAATTTACACGAGCGGCTCGGCCCTGAGTTTTTTTGGGCAAGGGAACATTTGTATGACGGCGTTGCACGCCGAGGGCTCGCTGCCGCCGCAGACTCGTACCCAAATTGCCGAACTCGTGGAGAGACTTTCGCGTACTTACGCGCAGCCGGAGGCCCCGCATGTCGATCATTAATTACGCGAGCCGCGAGATTCAGTTCAAAATCGTTTATTACGGTCCGGCGTTGTGCGGCAAGACAACGAACCTGAACTATATTCATCAGCGGATCAATCCGCTGAATCGCGGGGACCTGGTTTCGCTCGCCACCGCCACCGAGCGCACGCTTTTCTTCGATTTCCTGCCGCTGAACGCGCTCGTGATCAAAGGGTTCGTGACCAAGTTTCAACTCTACACCGTCCCCGGTCAGGTGATTTACAACGCCACCCGGCAATTGGTGTTGCGCAGCGTAGATGGAATTGTTTTCGTGGCCGATTCGCAGTGGGAAAAAATGGAGGAGAACGTCGAGAGCTTCAAAAATCTCTGCGACAACCTCGCCCTTCAAAACATGGGAATCGAAGAGATCCCTTGCGTGCTCGAGTACAACAAGCGCGACCTCCCCAACATCGCGCCGGTCAATTACATGGAATATGTTTTGAACAACCGGAAGAAGCGGCTGCAAAGTTTCGAAGTGACCTCGAGCTCCGGTCAAAACGTGTTCGCGGCGCTTAATGCGGTCTCGCAGATTCTGCTGCACAAATTCAGCAAGCGCAGCGAAGCGCCACAGGGCGCGCCACTGCCGATCGCGATTCCGATCGAGCCAGCCGTGCCAGAAGGGAGACAACTTCCCGCATGAACGCGATCCCGGTCCTGACCATAGAAGATGTAGCGACGCTGGATGGCGTTCTCGGAGATTTTTTGAAAATAACCGAGGCCGATCTAATCGTAGTGATTGATCGCGGCGGTAACGTGATTTCGCAGTGCGGCGATATGGACGTGATCGATGTCACCGTGATTGCGGCGCTCGCTGCCGGCTCTTTCGCCGCGACGCGCGAGCTCGCCCGCCGCATCGGCGAAGTAGAATTCAATGCTCTCTATCATCAGGGCAACGGAAGTCACATGTTCATGAATTCGGTCGATGACGAAACAATCATGATCACCGTTTTCGGTTTGCGGACCACGGTTGGCTTGGTGCGTTTTTATTCCGCCGCCACCGCGCAAAACGTTGCTGAGGTTCTGAAATTGCTCCGGCGGACGACGCACGGACTTTCTTTCGACGCGAAAGACATTTCGGCGGGGCCTGTTTTTGTCGATCCGTAAGACTGCGGACTCGGGGCCGCAGGCTTCTCTTCCGCTTCGGCTTAAATCTTAATCTGCTCTTTTCAATACGAAGAGAGAAGAGGAAGAGGTAGAGGAAGGTTATAAACAGAAAAGGGACGGACCTTTCGATCCGCCCCCTCCCTGCCTACGAGCTTCTCCTAGCTCTTATTTTGGGAAATCAATGCGCTGATTGGTTTTGGGAAACTACTTCGTTGAGTTTGAAGATGGGCAGGAACATCGCGATCACGATGCCGCCGACGATCACGCCTAGGAAAACGATCAGCATCGGCTCAATCAAAGAGGTAAGGGCATCTAGCATCGCTTCGATTTCTTCGTCCCAGAAATCGGCCATTTTCTCGAGCATGTTGTCGATCTTACCGGTAGCTTCACCGGCCGAGACCATTCGCAGAAGCATCGGTGGGAAAATTGATTTCTTCGACATCGCGACCGACAGATTGTCGCCTTTTTCCACGTCGTCACTCACACCTTTGATGCTTTCTTCGACGACGTGATTGCCGGCGGAACCGCCGACGATATCGAGCACCTCAAGAATCGGCACACCGCTCCGGATGAGCTGGGCGAACGTGCGCGCGAAACGTGACATGCTGATCTTGTGCACAAGCGGACCGAACACCGGTAGCTTCAGTTTCCAGCGATCGGCTAGTTGCTTGCCGCGTTTGGAGCGCAGAAACGTTCGGATCCCAAAAAACAGGGAACCAATTCCGAGCACAAGGAAATACCATTCGCCGCGCACGAAATCGGAGACGTCGATCAGGAACTGGGTTGGGGCAGGCAGCTTGGCGCCGAAATCCTTGAAAATTTCGCCAAAGATCGGCACAACGCGAACAATGAGAAATGTGGTGATGGCGAATGCGATGCAAACCACGATGACCGGATAGGTCATGGCTGATTTGACTTTCTTGCGTAAACGCGCGCTGGCTTCGAGAAATCCGGCAAGGCGCTCCAAAATTTCCGCGAGCAAACCGCCGCTTTCGCCGGCTTTCACCATGCTCACGAAGAGTCGATTGAAAACGCGCGGATGCTTCGCGATCGACTCATGAAATGTTTCGCCGCCTTGCACGCGTGTCGTTACATCGCTGACGACATGGCGCAAACTGCGCTGGCGCTTGGGATCGGATTGGTCGTAAAGCGCGGTCAATCCCTGGACCAATGAAATGCCGGCATCAATCATTGTCGCGAGCTGGCGGGTGAAAAGGACTAGATCGGTTTCCTTGACCGTCCAGGTTTTCTTACGCGAGCGGCCGGCAACAGCTTTCTTTTGGAGCGATAAAACCATCAGGCCGCGGCTCATCAGACTGGTGACGGCGTTGTCTTCGTTGAGGGCGTCTTGGATGCCGGAGACGATGCGGCCGGAGGCGTCTCGGGCTTGGTAGGCAAAGGTGATCATGTTATAATTTCTATATCCAATCAAGCACCTATAATGCCACGCTTGCCTTCTCCCATAATCCCCTCAATCTTGCCCACGTAATGCCTGTCGCTTGCGACCTGGATCAACCCTTCCCCGGCCTCTTTGTTTGGCAGTATTACGATGCCGCGGTAAAGGCTGAACTCTGTTCCAGTGCGATCCTGGCCTCCGGAGAAATTTACATCATTGATCCAATTTTATTGGAAGCTTCTCAACTTGACCGGCTGCGACAGAAAGCGCCCCCGGCTAGCATCATTGTCACAAACGCCAACCATCTGCGCGCAGCTGATTACTATTCGAAAGAGCTTTCCGTGCCGATTTTGGCGCAGCGCGGGAGTTTTCAAGGTAAGAAACCGTCACAATTTGTGGAAATCACCGGTGGCACAAAAATTTGCGATGACCTCGAGGTGATTGCGATCGAGGGCGCCGTCGCGGGCGAAATTGCGATTCACCATTCATTGAACCGCGGAACGCTCATCGTTGGCGACGCGTTGATTAACTTCGAACCACCGGGTTTCACGGTTCTGCCCCGGAAATATTGCGTGAACGAAAAGCAGCTCCGGCAGTCCCTCCTGGAACTGCTGACCTGCCAAGCGGAGCGAATGTTGTTTGCGCACGGCACACCAATTCTTTCCAGCGCCAATGCGCGGTTGGGACGCTTGTTGGAAAGTGATTCCTAGGTCGCCGTGTGAATTTGGAAGATCGACACCTTCGGAGCGAAACACGATCGGGCGGTGCGCTGGAGCGCTTTCTTCGATTGATTCGATTTTCGCACACGATTTTCGCGTTGCCGTTTGCTCTTGGTGCGCTCGTGGTGGCGGCGGACGGCCTGCCCTCAGCTCGAACATTACTTCTGGTCTTGGTCTGCATGGTTTCTGCGCGGACCGCGGCCATGCTTTTCAATCGATTCGTCGATTGGTCGCTCGATCAACGCAACCCTCGCACGGCTTCGAGGCATTTGCTTCTCCCAAAATCGGCCGTTGGTGCGATCGTGTTCTTTTATTCGCTGACCAAGCGCTTCACCGCTGCGACCCACTTTTTTCTCGGATTAGCCCTGGCAATTTCTCCGATTGGCGCCTGGATCGCTCAACGAGGAAACGTCGATCTTGCGCCATTTGTTTTGGCCCTCGGGGTCATCTGCTGGGTGGCCGGATTCGATCTGATCTACGCGACGCAGGATTTTGATTTTGATCAACGCGAAGAAATTCGCTCGCTCGTGGTAAACCTCGGTATCGCGCGCAGTCTTCGGCTCGCGCAATTGCTCCACCTGTTGCTCCTTGGCGCGCTCATCGGCTTCGGCTTTGTAGCCAAGCTCGGACCAATTTATTTTTGGGCGATGCCTTTGGTCGCAGCTGCTCTGATATACGAACATCGAAGCGCGCGATCCCTCAATGTCACCGGTATTAATCGCGCTTTTTTTCAGAGCAACGCTTTTGTCAGCGCTGTCTTTTTGGCGGCGGTTTGTTTGGACCGGCTGGTCTAACAGTTACATCGCGTTCAACTGCGCGACACGTTTCTCGTGCCGGCCGCCTTCAAACGGCGTTTCGAGCCAAACCCGCACAATCGTCAACGCGAGGTCTTCGGGAATCACGCGCTGGCCGATGGAAAGAACATTGGCATCGTTATGCTGGCGCGACAGCCGCGCAGTTTCCTCGTTCCAGCAAAGCGCGCAACGTACGCCATGAACCTTGTTCGCGGCCATCGCTTCGCCATTGCCCGATCCGCCAAAAACAATGCCGCGCTTGCATTCGCCGCGCGCAACCGCTTCGGCTGCCGGGCGAATAAAAAGCGGATAATCGACCGGGTCTTCACTAAAAGTGCCGTAGTCCTTCACTTCGTGACCGAGCGAAGTGAGAAGTTCCTTCACTTTCTCCTTGTAACGAAAACCGGCGTGATCGGTGCCGAGTGAGATTTTCATTTCTGTCCACTTTGGTGCTGAAGGCTAACCATCAGTGTCGAGTATAACCAAACCTGTCATGTCGAGCGAAGTCGAGACATCTCTCATTATTTCCGGACCGATTGAAGTAAATTGAGAGAAATATCTAGAGATTCCTCCACTCCGGTCGGAATGACAAAAACACATCAGCTCCCATGCAGCTTCGCCAGCTGGCTCCAGATCTCGCGCTCGCGTTCCGACAATTTTTTCGGAATGTTTATTTGCGTGACCACGTACAGATCACCGCGTTTTCCGGAAATACCGGGCAGGCCGCGTTCGCGCAAACGAAACCGCTGACGGCCTTGCGTTCCAGCCGGAATTTTTAGGCGACCATTTCCTTCGAGTGTCGGCACTTTCAGTTGCGTCCCAAGCGCCGCTTGCCATGGCGCGATCTTCACTTCGTGAATGAGATCGCTGCCCTCCACTGAAAAATCCGGATGTTTCGCGAGCCGCACCCGCAAAAAAAGATCGCCACTCTTTCCGCCGCGCGCACCGGCTTCGCCCTGACCGGCGAGGCGAATGCGCTGACCTTCGTGAACGCCGCGCGGAATTTTCACCTGATAATTTTCGACTTTGTTGGAGCCAGCGCGACGCAACGAAACCGTGCGGGTCGATCCGTGCAGCGCTTCTTCAAGCGTGACCAAAATGTCGGCTTCGACATCGGCTCCGCGTTCGGCCGTTGCTTCGCGCCCGCCGAATCCGCCGAAAGCCGAGCGCCCGCGCCCGCCGCCGAAAAACGCTTCGAAGAAATCGCTGAAACCGGTGCCGCCGAATTCAAATTGCACACCGCCGCCGCCATCACCGCCCCATTGATAAAATCCTCCGCCTGGCTGGCCGCCCCACTGCGGCGACGGCTGGAAACCGCCCGGTTGGTTCCAGTCGGCGCCGAGCTGATCGTATTTCTTGCGCTTCTCCGGATCGCTTAGGACTTCGTAGGCTTCATTGATCTGCTTAAATTTTTCTTCGGCGACTTTTTTGTCCTTGGCGACATCGGGATGATATTTCCGCGCCAGTTTCCGAAACGCGCTCCGGATCTCGTCCTCCGTCGCCGTTTTAGAAACGCCGAGAGTTTCGTAATAATCTCTAAACTGCACTGCCATCGAGCCTCAACCTTGTGCCGCCATGCAATTCGCGCAACCTTCTCAGGAATGCGCGAGCTCGGAAAATTCCTGGTCATCAGTGGTGGAGTTGTCGTGCTGCTCGGCGCGATCTTGTGGAGCGGCTTCGCTCCCAAATGGCTGGGACACTTGCCAGGCGACATTCGGATCGAGCGCGAACACTCCGCTTTTTATTTTCCAATCGTCACCTGCATCATCATCAGCATCGTACTCAGTCTGCTCTTCTTGATTTTCCGACGCTGATGCCAGCGTCGGCGAAACAACTCGCTTTAGATCGACATGTCGCGCGACTGATTCGATGCCGGCGTTGTCCGCGAATGAAATCGACGCCGGTATCCGGCGGCGCGGTTGTCAGCGATGTGATGTTAATCGGCCAGGCACCGGGTCCGCGCGAGCCCACTTTGAAACGCCCATTCGCTCACACGGCTGGGCAAACACTTTTCCGCTGGTTCGAGCAATTTTGCGGAATGAACGAAGCCGTCGTGAGGTCTAAAATCTATTTTGCGGCCGTGTGTCGATGTTTCCCTGGAAAATCTCTCGGCGGCACCGATCGCGTGCCAGCCCCGGACGAAATTCGCAATTGTTCTTCCTGGATGAACGAGGAGATCAAGATTTTGAAGCCGCGCCTGATTATTCCGGTCGGGCGATTGGCCATCGCCCAATTCATCGAGTGTACGAAACTAGAGCAGGTGATCGGTCGCCGGTTTTGCGCGGATCGCGCCGAACACAGCTTCGATCTTGTTCCACTGCCGCATCCCTCCGGGGCTTCGCCCTGGCATAAAATTCCACCGGGAGAACAATTGTTGGCGAAAGCGATGCGCAAAATCGCGCGCCATCCGGCGATCAAAGATCTCACACCAAGATCACGACGGTAAGATTCTGCTGTTCCTTTGTGTCCTTTGTGAACTTTGTGCGAGAATCTGCCGTGCACGTCCCAACCCGCGCTGAAATTGCCGAGTCCGACAAATGGGACCTGGCGCATCTCTTCGCCGATGTCAGCAAATGGCAGGAAGATTTCAAGTGGGTGCAGCAAACCTATCTGCGAATCAAGGAGTGGAGGGGCAAGCTCGGCGGTTCGGCTAAAAATCTTGCGGAATGTCTGGAATTCGAGAAGGAGCTCGATCTTAAACTGGAACGCCTCTATCATTTTGCATCGCTGCAACTGGCGGAGGACAGCGCCAACACTGAATATCTCGCACGCATCGGACAGATTCAGAACCTGTTCACCAAAATCGGCGAGGCTTTTGCGTTCGTCGTTCCCGAAATTCAAGCGATCCCTGACGAAACGTTAGCGAAGTTCATCGTCGATGCAGCGCTGGCCGATTGGCGGATCAAGTTGCACAAAATTCGCCGACTGAAGCCGCACGTGCTTTCCGAACCGGAGGAACGAATTCTCGCTCTGGGTGCTGCCGCATTGAGCGGCTACGACGATACGTTCTCGCAGCTGACTGACGTCGACATGAAATTTGGTGTGCTGGTCGATGACACTGGCCGCGAAAGACCGCTTACGCAAAGTTCCTTCAGCTCATTTTTGGTGAAGCGCGATCCCGGAGTGCGCAAACGCGCGTTTGGGCAGTTCTACACTGAGTTCCAAGACCACCAATACACGTTGGCCAGTTCGCTCGCGTATTCGGTCAAAGCCGATGTGTTTCGCGCGCGCGCCCGAAATTATTCTTCGGCACTCGAAGCGGCCTTGTTTCCAGACGATGTGCCTGCTGCGGTTTATGAGGGGTTGATTAAATCTGTTCGCGCGAATTTGGCGCCGCTGGTTCGCTATTTCGAATTACGCCGGCGCGTTCTCGGTTTGAAGGAGCTTCATCACTACGATACCTACGTGCCGATGGTAGCTGAGATCGAGACGCACATTTCCTTCGATCAAGCGGTCGAGCACGTGATCGAAGCGTTGCAGCCGCTCGGCAAAGAATATGTCGATGTTTTGGAAAGCGGCTTGCGGGGCCGCTGGTGTGATCGTTATGAAACGAAAGGCAAACGCAGCGGCGCGTTCTCATCCGCAAGTTACGGCGCGCAGCCTTATATCCTGATGAATTACAAGGAAGATGTGTTTGCCGACGTTTACACGCTCGCGCACGAGGCCGGCCATTCGATGCACAGCTGGTTCTCTCGAAAATCGCAGAAGTACCAGGATTACGATTATCCGATTTTTCTCGCCGAAGTGGCGTCGACCTTCAATGAAGAATTGCTCACGCATCATCTGCTCAAGCAAACGCGCGATCCGAAAATGCGCGCTTACATTATTAATCGGCAAATCGACGACATTCGCGGCACACTTTTCCGGCAGACGATGTTTGCCGAGTTTGAAAAGGTCATCCACGAGATCGAAGAAGCCGGGGACGCGCTGACCTTGGATGTCTTCAAATCGGAATACCACAAACTACTGGCGGCTTATTTCGCGGAAAATTTTGTGCTCGACCCTCAGCTCGATTTGGAATGCCTACGCATCCCGCATTTTTATGGCGCGTTCTATGTTTACAAATACGCAACCGGAATTTCCGCCGCGGTTGCGCTTTCGGAAAAAGTTTTGCGCGGCGATGCTGGTGCAGTCGAAGCTTATCTTGGGTTCCTGAAATCGGGTGGTTCGAAATTTCCGCTAGAAACATTAAACGCGGCCGGGGTCGACATGACGACTCCAAAGCCGATTGAAAGCACTCTGCAGTTGTTCGAACGCCGGCTCGGCGAGCTGGAGAAACTGCTGCTGTAGCGCCAGTCTGCGACCGTCGCATAATTTCGGCGCTCAGAGAGTGGGGCTACAGTTGGCAAGCTCTTTGCTTAAAGCCATGTGTGGACTTCGAATGGCGATTGCGGGCTGCGACCGGATATGCCGAACTCGGGATGAACTGCGAGTCGATCGCCGAGTTAAATGCTATCGACACGCCGTCGCAAGTCCGCCCGGAGGTCCTGCAATTGCGCCTTCACCATTTGATGCGGGAGAAGAAATGGGCGCGCGCTCTGACGGTCAGCCGTAAACTTTGCCAGGTCGCGCCGCACTGCAGCGCCGGATTTCTTCATGCTGGGTTCTGTTTGCACGAGCTCGGTAAGACTCTCCAAGCCAAAAGGTTGCTCCTCAAAGGACCGGTCGCGCTGCTGCGAGAGCCAATTTATTATTACAACATGGGTTGCTATGACGCGCTTCTGGGAAATGCAAGGTCGGCCCAGGTCCATTTGCTCACCAGTTTCAAAATGGATCCGTCGTTTCGGGACATCGCGAAGAAAGATCCCGATCTCGAGTCGGTTAAGGAACTGATTTGAAATTGTAGTGGCCGCCGTCCCCGGCGGCGATTTCTTCTTGCGGCTGAGACGGCCGCTTCTACAGCATCTATCGATGCAATTGCACGCGGACGAATTGCGCGCGCGCCTCGAGTCGCTGTTTCAAGAGAACTTCGACAAATTCCGCGAGCTCGGCGCGGCCGTTTCCGTTTGGCAAAACGGAAAGGAACTGCTCGAGCTTCATGGCGGATTTCGCGATGCGCGTCGCGAACAACCTTGGGCGGATGACACACTCGTTCTGATTTGGTCGGCGACTAAAGGACTCGGCAGCGCGTGTCTCTTGCATGTCTTGCAGGAACACAAGACCGACATCGAACGTCGGGTAGGGGAGTTCTGGCCGGAATTCGCGCAGGCTGGAAAAGAAAACATCACTCTCGCTCAACTCCTTTCGCATCAAGCGGGATTGGCGGCGCTCGATCGAAAAGTGGACGTCCTCGATTATGCATCGGTAATCGACGCGCTCGAGAAGCAAGAACCGAACTGGCCACCGGGAAGCGCGCACGGCTATCACACGCGGACGTTCGGCTTTCTGCTCGACGAGGTTGTCAGGCGAATTGCCGGCACAAAATTAGCCGAATATTGGCGAAAGACTTTTGCCGATCCGCTCGGTCTCGATCTTTGGATCGGTTTGCCCGAAAAGGAAAATGCACGGGTTGCCACTATTTATGCGCCCAAAGCTGGCAAGCGACCAGAGCCACAACAATTCTATCTTGAAGTGGCAACGAGCGGAACGTTTGCGAACAAAGTTTTTACTTCGCCGGCCGGGCTGCACGCTGTCAGTGAGATGAATAAGCCGGAGATCCGCGCCCAGGCGATCGTTTCCTTCGCAGGAATCGGCAGCGCAAGTTCGCTCGCGAAATTCTACGCGATGCTGGCAAACGGTGGCCGAATTGAGGATCGACAATTCTTTTCCGAAAAGACAATCGCTTGGATGAAGACAGCGTTGTCCGATAGAATTGATCGCGTGTTTCAAATTCCAACTGCCTTTTCTGCTGGATTTATGAAAGACTCGAAAAAATCGGCGCGACAGATTTTTGGAACATCGACCTCATCATTCGGTCATCCCGGCGCCGGCGGCAGTCACGCTTTCGCCGATCCCGAAAACAAAATCAGTTTCGCCTACGTGATGAACCAAATGGAGCAATCGGTTCTGCCTAACGAAAAATCGTTGCGGTTGGTGGATGCGATTTACCAACTGTAGTGGCAGTCGTGTCGCCTGCGAATCTAAGGAATGCAGCTCGTGCAGCCGCTGCAGGTGTTATGATCCCAGAATCGTACCCGAAATGCTGCGTCGGCTGGGAGGGGCCGCGCTGCTGGGAAAAAGTTGTGCGACGATGTCGACGTTGCTGCACAGACAAAAGCCGCCAGGCTGTGAGGCGTGACGGCTTTTTGGGGACTGCGTCTGTTTACATAGTCGGCTTATGGAGCGAACCGAACTACGAGCGAATCAGTGCGGACACGAGACGCCGTCGATCTTCCAGATCTCTCCGGTAAGGGTGACGAAGTACGCGGTGTTCCCGATGAACTCGAGCGAGGTGGGCCGGTCCAGACCGTCCGTGATGACGGTGAAGGTGCCGTCCACATTGACCTTGACGAGCGCGCCGGTGTTCGGCACCGCATTACTCGGGTCAATATTCGGGTCGACCGTGCCGTGCGAGAGGGCGTAGAGACGGCCGCCGCCATCAAATTCCACGTCAAGGAGGAAGGGGGAGCCGGAACCCACCTCCGTAGCGGTGGGCGACCTCGGGTCGAACGACACAACCTTGCCGTCTTGGGGCACGTGGGGGTCGGGGCCGGCCTCGGCCATGTACACCGTATTGCCCCTCACCTCCAGCCCGGTAGGGACGATGTTGTCAAACGGGATCAACACGCTGATCTCGCCGTCGAGTGTGACCCGTAGCACGCGGTTGAGGTGCGAATCGGCGACCAGGAAGCCGCCACGGTAGGTTTGCAGCGCGTACTGGAGACCGGTCGCGATGAAGTACGGAAACTGAATGGTC
>WNFX01010345.1_pt1 | contig 16713 bp, 19 predicted proteins | sample 5400111 | NCBI WGS metagenome assembly WNFX01 (sample SAMN13153363, study PRJNA577476) | soil metagenome | isolation source: 40 cm soil or saprolite under grassland replicate 1 | place: USA:California | collected 2016-06-15 | reverse complement strand
CGGCGGTGACGGCAGCAACACCGCGTCGAGCTCGACCGGTGCTGCTCAGATCGGCAGCGGCAACTCGTCCACCGGCTCGGCCGGCGTGCTGCAGTCCGGCTCGCCGCAGGCGAGTCCTGCCGTCGGTGCGTCCATCGTCGGCGAGGCGGTCTCCGCCTCTGCGCCGGTGGGCGTTGCAGGTAGTGGCAACGGCGCAGCCGACTCTGTCGGAGCGGCTCAGGTCGGCGGCGGCAATACGGTCACGCGCTCGTTCCTCGCAGCGCAGTCCGGTGCAATGACGACCGGAACGACGGCGGGTGCGGGCGGTACGACGACGTCGGCGCCCGTGACGGTCGGCGGCGGTGGGACGAACTCCGCCACCGATTCGATCGGCACCGCGCAGGTAGGTGGTGGGAACGCTGCGACCGGCTCGACCGGAACGGTTCAGTCCGGCCCGGTCGATGCAACGCCGTCGCTTGCTTCAGGTCCGGCCGCCACCGCGGCGTCGACACCGGCTTCAGCAGCTGGAGCGCCGTCGTCGCCGGGTACGCGTATGTCCGAGGGCGCGCCGCGCCCGAATCGCAATACGTTCGGCGCCACGAAGACGCCGACCGGCGGGCCGCAGACGCTGGGCCAGCTCCCATTTACGGGGCTCGGCTTGCTGCTGTTCGTCCTGCTCGGGCTGACCCTCGTCGCAGCGGGTCTTACGACCCGCGCGCGCACGCGCCTGAGCGTCTAGAAGGAGGGGCCTGCGGGCGGCGGATCGGACGCCGCCCGACGGGCCTGCATCCTTCGCGCGATCAAGCTCACTCCGGCGGCCGCCATCAGCGCGAAGGCGAGACCACCGAGGATGAGCAGCGGGATCGGAATGGAGTCCGCCGTGCTCGGGCCGAGCTTCTGCGCCAGCCAGTGGAAGATGCCACCCGAGCTGCCGGTTCCGTTCGGGCCGTTGCCGTCGCCGCCGCCGCCCAGCGGTACGACGAGGGTGTCGCCGGTCACGTGGCCGCCGTGCTGGCGGATCGTCGACTGGAGCGCGCGCGTCAAGTCCTGGCGAAGCGTCCCGTAGATGGCCTGGTCCTCGGGGATCTGGTTCAGCGCCTCGCGGTAGCAGTGCACCGGATACGTCTTGTCGACGCGGCCGTCGACGTACCAGTCGTGGATCAGCGCCTTCGAGCAGGTGCTCATCGATCGCGCCTGGGCCGGTTGCGCCGTGCCGAGCGCTGCGGCGCCGATGGCCACGGCAGCAGCGACGAGAATGAGGGGCTTCAGGAATCGGGGCATGCGGGGGCGGGCTGCGGCTTGCGCGAGACTCTAACGACGATCTTGCCCACCTTGCCGGATGGGAGTGTGGGTGCCATGAGTCAGTTGTAAGCGCTTTGTAAGGCGGGCCTTGGCTCGGTTCCATTGTTGTTCGAACGTCGGGCACGGTTTCCTGGATGCCTCCTGCGGCTCTGTTAGCTTCGCGCGCGATGCGCTGGCCTGTCGCCTGGGGAGCCGCGGCCGGCGGGCTGGCCTTTGCGGCGCTCTTCTTCAGCGAGGGGTCGAGCCAGTCCCGGCTCTTCTGGATTGGAGCGCCGGCGGTTCTCGTGGCGGCGGTCGGCTGGGCGTGGCGGCCGCCGCGCTTGCCGCTCCGGGGCTCCATCTTCTTCTTGTCCTTGGCGGCGTTCGTGGTCTGGCAGGGGGTGTCGATCGCGTGGTCGATCCAGCCGAGCCGCTCGTGGGATTACACGAACCGCGGCCTCGTCTATTTCGCGTTCGCCGCAGTCGGGGCACTCGTGACGGGCACGCCGCTGCGCCGTTTCACGGCGGCCGGGTGCGTCTTGCTCGGGGCGCTGTTCGTCTGGGCTTTGGCGGCGAAGGTGATTCCCGGGCTCTATCCGGACTACGAGCGGCTGGCTCGTTTGCGCTATCCGATCGAGTACTGGAACGAACTCGCGTTGTTCGCGGCCGCCTCCGTGCCGCTCGGGCTGTGGGCGGTCCGGCCCCGGCACGACCGGCGGGCGCGGATGGGCGGCGCGCTGCTGTTGTACGCGGCGCTCGTCGTCGCGCTCCTGACGTACTCGCGCGTCGGGATCGTACTGACGGTCGTCGCCGCGATCGTGTGGCTCTGGCTCGATCGTGATCGGCTTGCGGCGCTCGGGCCGCTCGCGCTGGCGTGGATCGTCGGCGCCGTTGTCGCGGGGGTTGCGCTGCTCCTTCCGGGTATCAGCTCGGACGGGCAGTCGCATCACGTGCGCGTACGGGACGGGCTCGTGTTCGGTGCCGTGCTCATCGTCGGCGCGGTCGTGGTTGGGCTCGCGTCGCGATTCGTGTTGTCGCGTGCGGTCGACCGTCGCGTCGCACGCCTGGCAGCGGTTGCGCTTGTCGTCCTTGTCGTCGCCGCGCTCGCCGCGGCGGTAGTCCGCGCGGGTGGGCCTTCGGACTTCGTCAGCGCACGATGGCACGAGTTCTCGAACAAGGTCAGCGCGCAGGTTCCGAACAAGCTGAACCGAATCACCAGCGGCAGCTCGAGCAACCGGTGGCGCTGGTGGAAGGAAGCATGGAACGCGTTCACCGACAAGCCGCTGCAGGGGACCGGGGCAGGAACGTTCGAGCTCGTCGACCGCGTCCAGCGCAACTCGCCGCTCGCGACGATCGAGCCTCATTCGGTGCCGCTGCAGTTCCTCAGCGAGACCGGGATCGTCGGGCTCCTCTTGTACGGGGCGGTGGTCGCCTCTGCGGCGATTGGAATCCTCCGGCGCGAGCGAACGCGCGGCTGGTTGGCGCTTGCTCTGGGAGCTGCGCTCTGTTTCGTGCACTCGTGGGTGGACATCGATTGGGACTTCATTGCGGTGCAGGGGCCGCTGTTCCTTACCGTGGGAGCGCTCGTGTCCGGTCCTGCGACACCGATACCTGCCCGCCGCCGGTGGCTTGTCTCCGTCGCGGTCGGCATCTCCGCGCTGGCCGCGCTGTATTCGGTGACTTCACCGTGGCTGGCCACGAACCGTGTGGCGGCTGCCTACGACGCCATCGAGCGAAACCACCCCGCACAGGCGCTGACGGACGCCCGGACCGCGCACGCATTCAATCCACTCTCGGTCGACGCACTGTTCGTCGAGGCACTCGTCGAGCCGGACGCAAAAGCGCTCCAGCTATATCGTCGCGCGCGCGATCTCGAGCCGACGAATCCGGAGACGTGGTACCAACTCGGCGCCTTTGAATTGCAGTACCTCAAACGTCCCCGCGACGCTTACCGCGATCTGAATCAGTCGTACACGCTGGACCGCTACGGCCCGGCCAGCTTGAAGGGCGGGCCGCTCGATCAGGCGCGCTGCAAGGTCGACCCGGCTACCTGCCCATGATCAGCACGAGGTGCGCGCCCAGCAGCTGTGTGGCGCGCATCCCGTCGAGCGGCCGGACGATGCGGACGTGCAGGTCGCGTCCGAGCCGCGCTCCCTCGGCTGCATAGCCGGGGCGGTACATGATCAGCGTGCGGGGGGTTTCTCCCGCGGCGTTGCCGATCTGGCCGAGCTGGTAGCCGTGTGCGGTCACTTTGTCGGCGGCCGCATGTGCGGCGCCGGCCTGGCCGCCGCCGTTCAGGACCATCACGGAGGTGTCGGCGCGGGCGAGCGCCGCCTTCTTCGCGGGCGCGGGCTGGGCGGTGCGAACGCGAGGAGGTCCGGCGGCAGCCGCGGTGGTCTCGCGCAGGTGCGTCGAGAGCGGATTGCCAAGCAGGGCGACCGCGAGCGCGGCGAGTGCGATCAGCTCGACCGCGGCGACGGCGCTGACGGCGATCGTCGCCCGGCGCCAGGGCCGGATGATGTCGAGGTCGAGATCGACGTCGATGTCCTGCGCGTGCTCCATCGCCCGGAGCGAGTTCGTCCCGCGCGGGCATGCTCCTTCACAGGGTCGTAGGATGGAGCCTCGTGGCACGAACGATCGCGATCGTCGAGGACGACGCAGACATTCGCGGGCTGCTCGACTTCAAGCTCAGGGCGGCCGGCTACGAGACGGCCTTTGCACGGGACGGCGTCATGGCGATCAGCATGATCCGCAAATCCCGACCGGATCTGATCCTGCTCGACATCGGACTGCCGGGGGCGGCGGATTCGTGATCCTCGACCGCCTGCGCGAGTTCGACGCGCTCGCCACCATCCCAGTCGTGGTCATCAGCGCGCGCGTCCAGCCCGAGGCTCGAGAGAGGATGGAGCTCTCGGTGTCGCAGCCTTCGTCGAGAAACCGTTCGACGCCGGCGAGCCCCTTCTGACGGTCGAATCGATCCTCGCCGGCCGCTAGAGCGAGCCGACGGTCTTCGGCGAGCGAGTGCCTCCGTTGGGCGTGTCGCCTCCGGACCTGGCCTCGAGAGCCACGCCTGGGACTGTCCCCACCATGGCCGAGCCAGTCACGTCTGAGGCCGGGCTGTTCTGGACGGGATGGGTGAGACGAGTGTGTGACTTTTCTTGCACAGCCGGCTGGCGCGGACAAGGCTTCGCGCCGAAGATCGCATACCTTTGGACGCGGCACGCTGCGGTCCCGAGTCGAGCGACAGGTCCGTTACGTCGAGGAGATCCAGGCCCACGTTTCCGCGAGGCCTTCGTCCAGCGAATGCTGCGGCTCCCAGCCGAGCTCGCGCTGCGCCAGTGACGCGTCTAGGACGCTGCGTTGCAGCTCTCCGGATCGCGCCTCTGCGAACTCAGGCTCACCCTCCACACCGGCGACGCGCTGGATCCGCTCGTGCAGCTCGAGGACCGACGTCTCGACGCCCGTCCCTACGTTCAGTACGCCACCGGCATGGTCCGCCGCGGCCACGGTCGCTGCGACGACGTCGACTACGTACACGTAGTCCCGCGTCTGCGTCCCGTTTCCGAAGATCTTCGGCGCCTCGCCCTCACGCAGCCGGTTCATGAAGATGGCGACGACGCCGGCTTCGCCCTTCGGATCCTGGCGCGGTCCGTACACGTTGCCGTAGCGCAACGACACGTGCGCAGCCCCGTACAGCCTGTTGTACGCGGCGATGTACTCCTCGCCGGCGAGCTTCGACACTCCGTAAGGCGCGAGCGGGGCGCGCGGATGGTCCTCGCGCGCTGGTCCCTCGCATTCCCCGTAGATCGCGCCGCCCGTCGAGCTGAAGACGATCTTCGTCCCCTGCTCACGCGCCGCCTCGAGCACGTTCAATGTCCCGACGACGTTCACGTTCGCATCGAAATCAGGCCGTTCGACCGACACGCGAACGTCGACCTGCGCGGCCAGGTGGAAGCAGATCTCGGGCCGCACCTCGTCGAAGACCCGTCCGGCGTCGCTGCGGATGTCCGCCTCGTGGACGTGCACGCCTTCCGGGACGTTCTCGCGCTTCCCCCTGGAGAAGTCGTCGAGCACGTGCACCTCGTCCCAACGGGCGAGCAACGCATCCACCACGTGCGAGCCGATGAAGCCCGCGCCCCCTGTCACGACCGCCCGCACGCGCCGTATCGTACGGACGGCGGTGTTCGTCACCTTCGAAGGCCTGGACGGGTCCGGCAAGACCACGCAGGCGGAGCTCCTGGCGGAGGCGCTCCGCGCCGACGGACGCGACGTCGTTGCCACCCGGGAGCCCGGCGGCACGCCGCTCGGTGAGGAGGTGCGGCGCCTGCTCCTGGAGGGGATGGAAATGAGCCCCTGGGCGGAGGCCGCGCTCTTCGCGGCGGCCCGGGCCGAGCTCGTCGAGCGCGTGATCGCGCCGGCGCTCGACGCCGGGCACGATGTGATCTCGGATCGGTACGTCGACTCGTCGCTCGCCTACCAGGGCCACGCGCGCGAGCTCGGCATCGACGAGGTCTACGAGCTGAATCGGGTCACGACCCGCGGCCTCCTCCCGGACGTCACCTTCGTGCTCGAGGTCGATCTCGACACCTCCGCACGACGTGTCGGACAGAGCCCTGATCGCATCGAGCGGGAGGGACGGGACTTCCGGCAGCGCGTGCTCGACGGATACCGCATAGTCGCCGGGAAGTACGGGGAGCGCGTCGTCCTGCTCGACGGCACGCGGCCACCTGATGAACTGCACGAGGAGATCCGTGGACGTCTTCGAGAACATTCCTGAACAGGCCGAGGCGAAGCGGCTGCTGCGCTCCGCGCTCGCCGACGAGGGCCCCGCGCACGCGTACCTCTTCTATGGGCCCCCCGGCGTCGGCAAGCGCGCCACCGCAGTTGCGTTCGCCGGCGAGCTGATCGGAGACCATGGGCGCGTCGAGCGCGGCTCGCATCCCGACCTGTACGCGATCGAGCCGGTCGGTGACCAGATCCGCATCGACGACATCCGCGAGTTGCGCCGCGATCTGCACATGCGTCCGTTCGAGGCCAACCGTCGCGTCTACCTCGTCTACGCCGCGGAGACGATGAACGAGGACGCCGCGGACGCGCTGCTCAAGGATCTGGAGGAGCCGCCTCCGTACGCGGTCATCGTGCTGGTGGCCGACGATCTCGGGCCGCTGCCCGAGACGATCCGCTCGCGCTGCCAGCTGGTCCCGTTCACGCGGCTGTCCGAGCGGGCGATCCGCGAGGAGATCGACGCGCGCGCGCCCGGGCTCGAGCCGGACGAGGCCGCCTCGCTCGCGCGGCTCGCGTCCGGGCGGCTCGACCGCGCCGCGCGTCTCCTGGATCCGGACAGCGCGCGTCGGCGCGAGGCCCTGCTCGAAGTCGCACGCTCCGTCTACACCAAGGCGGAGTTCGAGCCCGGCGAGGCGGCGCAGCGCATCCTCGAAGGCGCGAAAGAGTGTGGCGCCGAGGCGAAACTGAAAGCCGAGGAGGGGCTCGAGCTCCTCGACCTCCCGACCCGCGAAGCCGAGCAGCGAGTCCGCCGGGAAGCCCGCGGCGCCGAACGAGAAGAGCTGCTCGCGTCGCTGGAAGAGCTCGCATCCTGGTACCGCGACCTCGTCGTCGTGGCAGTCGGAGCAGAGCGCGCCGTCGTCCACGCCGACCGGCGCGAGCTCCTCGTCCAGGACGGCACGACCGACCGCCTCGCCGGTGCCGAGCGCGCCTGCGAGCTCGTCCGCGAGACCTGGCGCGCCTTCGAGGAGTTCAACCTCAGCCCGCCGCTCGCCCTCGAGGCTCTCTTCGTGAAGCTGCGCCGCGAGCTGGGGACAACCCCCGCCCTGGTCTAGTGCCCCTCGATCTAGGGTCGTCCACCTCCTGAGGGCTGCCGACACTCGCATTACGAGCGCCTCCGGGCGGAGCGCTCGTACCCGCAGCAGCAGGAGGACCGGTGGCCGCAGAACCATCCATAGGTCGGGCAACCCGCGTCGAGCGACCCTTCGCTGCCGGCGCTGATGCCGCCGGCGATCTCTATGAGCGCTACTCCGCTCAGATTCTCGGCTACTGCCTCCATCAGCTCGGCTCGCGCGAAGAGGCGGAGGACGCCGTCCAGACGACGTTCATGAACGCCTTCCGTGGATTGTCGCGCGGGATCGTCCCCGAGCTCGAATCCGCCTGGCTGTTCAAGATCGCGCACAACGTGTGCCTCTCCCGCCGTCGCTCCTCCTGGCGCCGCGGCAAGATCGAGGCACCGAACAACTTCGAGGTGCTCCAGGAAGTCATCCCGGGACGCGAGCAGGTCAGTGACGAGCTGATCGGCCTGCAGGACGTCCTCGAGACGATGCCGGAGAACCAGAGGCGCGCGATCCTTTTGCGGGAGTCGAGACACTGATCTTCCGCGCACGTCGTGCGCTCGCTCAGGGCCTGGAGCAGGACGCAGACACGTGGAAGAAACGGCTGCGCCGCGGCGCCGACGTCGGTGGTGCAATCGCATTCGTGAAAGCACTGCTCGGCGGCGGCGGCGCGGCAGCCGTCAAAGTTGCTGCGACCGCACTCGCGGTGGCCGCAACCACGGTTGCAGCCGCGACCGAAGTGCCGAGGCATGCTCACCACGCACCGGCTACCAAGCTCACCCCTGCTGCGAATCACGTCACGCCTCACAGCACCGCGACAATCGCTTCGCCGGCCGTTGCATCGACCGGCCCGCTTGGCGATGTGACCTCGACGCGCAGTCTGCCGAGGCCTGTCGCTCTGCCGGCATCGCATCCCGAGGACGCCACTGCTGCATCCGGCCCCGCCCAGATCTCGTCGGCACCGGAGACACCGCCCGCACCTGCGCCCAGCCACGCGGCCACGGCGCTCCCTCCGGCTGCAAGCGCTTCATCATCCACGCCCGCGCCCGCCGACAACGGCCACGGCGAAGCGAAGGGCAACAAGCCCGACCGCAAACCGCAGGCGACGCAGTTGACCGAGACGACGCCTGCCCCGCCCGCCGCAGACCCGCCCGCGCAGCCGTCACAACGGCAAAGGCAACAAGACCGACAAGTGATCCGGCGAACCGGGGCTATACTCGAAGCCCGTCGCCGACGTAGCTCAGCTGGTAGAGCACTTCACTCGTAATGAAGGGGTCCCCGGTTCGAGTCCGGGCGTCGGCTTGGCTCTACGGGCCGCATAGAGACGCACAGAGGCCCTCTTGCGAGGGCCTCGTTTCGTGCGTGGGCCGGTATTGGGCCGGTTTTCAAGCGAGACGGATCGACGTGCCCGCCGCGATCTGTGTGCGGATCGTGTCGGCGCGCTTGGCCTTGTCAAACTCGTGCGCGTAGGTCGAGAGGATCGTTGCAACGTCATCCCCGGCCTGACTGGCAATCGTCACCGGGTCGATCCCGGCCGCTATCCAGCGGCTGATCGCGGAGTGACGCAAGTCGTGAGGGGTCAACCGGGGCGTGCCCTTGGGGTTGAGTCCGGCCGCGGCGGCGGCCGGGTTGAAGACGCGATCGAGGAAGTTCTTGTACGTCAGAGGCGTGCCGACGCTCGTGCAGTAGACGAAGTCGTCCGAGCCCGCGTAGCTGTGAGCGAAGGCGTCCGCCTTGTGCTGCTTCTGGAGCTTGACGAGATCAGGTATGAGATCCACGTCTCGCCGATCTCCGCCCTTACGGCGGGCCGTCTTGAGCGGAACGCGCTTGACCGGCTCGCCCCGCTTCTTGCGCGCGAGTTGCTTAGAAAGATGCCACACGCCGCCCTGGAGATCGAAGTCCGCCCACTTCGGCCCAAGCCCCTCCATTACGCGCGGAGCGGTGTAGGCCAAGAGCGCCATCAGGGCGCGGTTGCGATTGGGGAACAACTCGCTCTCCGGCGTGTGCGCGATCAGGGCCGAGCACTCGTCATCGGTCACGCAACGCGGCGGGTTCTTGACGCGCCGCTTCGGCCGCTCCCGCTTCGGCACGCGCTTGAGCGGTGACTCCAGCAGGATGCCCTTCTCGACGGCGTGATTGCAGAGAACGCTGAGAAACGCGTACAGGCTTGCAACGTCCGAGAGGTTCGGATCTTTGCGCCAGTCGGCCAACAGCCGCGAGCCGATGCCCTTGGCCGTCTTCTGAACTGACTTCGAGCCGTACTTCTCCTTGACGTGCGTCTTGTACTGCGAGCGGTAACGCTCCAATGTGCCCGGTGCGCGCTCGTTGTTGGCGATCAGACCCTCGAAGCCCTCCGCGAAGTCGTCCATCAGCTCGTCCCAATTCATCTTCGAGGGTTCCGCCTCCTCCCCCGAGCGAACCCTGACGAGACGCTGCTCGTGCAGCTTGCGCGCCTCCATCCAACCGCTCGCGGGGAAGTTGTCGCTGATGTCCCACCCGGGCCGTGCCGGATCGGGCACCTTCGACTTGTAGCGATCCGCTCCGACCTGATGCGTCAGCCGACCGCCGTACTTCTTGTCCTTCTCCCACACGCGCATCTCCTTGCGCTTCTGTGGGTGCTGCCCGGTGTGACCGGGAGCCTGACTGGGTAGATTCTGCTCTGGCATGGGGGTTAGCTCCTCATGTCCGGGGCGGGGCGCTTACGTGGTAGTGGGCGCGCCCGCCCATGTGTGCTGTCGGGAGGAAGTATGCCCTATTGTGGGCCGGTCTAAACACAGGGGTCATGCACTCCGCGCCCAGGCGTCGAGCGTCTCGCGCGAGAAGAGGTAGTGAGGCTTTCGCCGTGTCGGTTCGAGCTGCCCTCGCTTCACCATCGCACGGATCGCGTCCGGCGTCGTGCAGAGGTACGACGCAGCCTCATACACGTCGAACCACTGACGTGCAGACGTTCCCTCTACGAGCGCGGACACGCGCTGCGCGAGGACGTCGATCAGCTCTTCCGGCAGGTCGAGCGCGATGCTCATACGTCTGACTCCAGAAGTGCAGCCCATCGCTCGGCGACTTCCTGAGTCCGCAGGGTGAGCACGTCTTGCACGAAGGCGACCGCAGGACGTTCCGCCTCAATGTAGGACTCGGCAGTTGTCTTAACCATCGAATGACGAGCGAGAACCGATGCCTGAACGGCCGCCACGAGCGCACGGCCGATGTCCGCCTGATCGAGCAGAGCGTTGAGGCTGCGCTCATCCGGAAGTTCGAGCGTGACGCTCATCGGAGCCCGCAAGCTCGCGCCGTGTTCGGCCACGGATCGAAGCCTCGATGAAAGTACGCGCGCATCGCGACGACGAGCTGCACCGCGGCGGGCCAGCGATTTGCATGGCCCCACATTCGGACAAACTCGTGCCCCCAGGAACGCTCGAAGCGCGCGTCCATTTGCAGGCCCCCGTAATACGGAGCGCCTCGATCGCGCCAGCTCCCCTCGTGCGAGTGGATGCAAAGCAGCCCGTGCTTCAACGCGACCGGCGAAAGATGTCCCGCCCCCGAGCCCGCGCTCGCCTGGAGCGCGAGCACGAGGACGAGCACGAGGCAGGAGCAAACGAGGGCACGGAAGCCCCTGCCTCGATTCGTCAAAAGATCGGCCCTCGTCATTCGTCATGTTGTACTGACGCGCATCACACGGACTGACAACCCCCATCTTCACCGCGCGGCTGGGGGGGAGGCTCGGTGTGATGGAGCGGCGTATCATGCCCAGCCGACAAAACACCTATGCCCTTAGAGGAGGGCTCAAAATGACGAGAGAGATTTTCAGTCCGCACGTGGCCGTTTCTCGTCCGGTTGCGTGCGTGCCGTCTGCGCCTCTAACGCGACGGCCCCCAGAGGTGCGTGCGCGCGAGCAGAATCAGGACTGCTCGCGTGTGCGCCCTCGTTTCCTGATCGGAGAGGACGATGCAAGACCTGAAGCAGTGGCTCGCTGAACACGCGATCTCTCCCGAGATTGCGCAGGCGCGGCCCTACACTCTCTACGAGTCCAACGGCCAAGGCGGGGATTGTCCCGAGCCCGTAGCACGGGCCTACGCCAAGCTCGGTAACCAGCGCGGGTACATGACGTACTTGGCGAACCAGGGTGACGGTGTGATCTTCGATCATCATCGTGCCCCCGGTCTTGGTCTGTCGCACGTCTACCCACAGATGCGTCCGTGGGATGCAGTCGAGACGGATCGTCCGACTGTCCACTATCACCCGACCAAGCGAGTGCCCGGCCATGTGCCTGCCTGGAAGGGGCAACCTCTGCGCAAGCAGGACATTCATTCGTTCGCTTCGATGAAGCGCCATATCGCAAAGGCGCACAGGGGCGGCAACAGCGAGGTGGTACATGAACATCCGAACCTCGCGAAGTACCTATTCGTCCCGAGCGCACTGCACGACGAAACGTGGTGGCAAGACGACGACCTGGAGTTCTACGGCAACCCCGACACACGCGCAGCGCATGACCGCAGGTACCACAAGGGCCAGAGCGTGCGCGGGAAGCACGAGCACACGAGGCGCGTGAAAGACCCGGAGGGCGGTCGCGCGAAACGGCTCGACGTTCATCCCCTGGCGGTGCCGCTCTTCGAGGATTCCGAGACGATCTACTTCGGCATTGAGGGATGTATCAAGGCGGACGCGATACTCTCGGAGATCCTCAAGACCGGGGCGAAGGCGTCGGTCTTCTCAGTCCCGAGCGTGACGCTCTGGAGAGCGCCCGAGCTAGACGACTTCGTTCGCAAGTACCTTCGCGGCAAGCGTGTCGTGATTGTTCCAGACGCCGACTGGCACAAGAACAAGCTCGTGGTCGATCAGGCGACATCCTGCTGGGAGCGCCTGCTTGCCCTCGGTGTCGAGGCAAGGGTGATGGCACCGCCCTACGATCCAGGCGATCTCGATGAAGTGACGGGGAAGCCTCGTCTCAACGGAGTCGATGACTACCTCGCCGCAGGTGGCACGCTGGAAGAGCTGCAAGAGGTGAGACTCGGTATCAACGTCTGGAACTACCAAACTTGGAAGATGCAGCAATCCGGTCGCAGGGATGGCGTACATCGAGACGCAGTGGCGCTTGGTCATCTCGCGGTACACGCCGACCCTGACGGAAAGATCCGCGCGTCGCTGGCGACACTGGCAAAGAACGCGAAGCTCCCAGAGAGAGGCGTGGATCGCGCGATCGAATCCCTGGAACGTCGAGGGGCGATCGAGGTAGACGGATCTCTCGAAAAGCAGTTCGGCCGGTGGGTCGGCAAACTCTGGGTGCGCGGGTGGGACTTCGTAGAGCGTCCGACCATCACCATTCTCGTACCCGAGCTGCGCGCCTTCCCAAAGGACACCGACGAGCCACTGCCGATCCGAACGACGGACGAGGCCAAGATCATCCTGACGGCCGACTACTTCGAGCAGAGGCGGTCGCTGGGCAAGCTCACGGCCCTGGAGCGCGAGGCTTGGGAGATCGACCAGAGAGGCGAGAAACAGCCCGACAAGGCGCATCGAGACGCCTTCCGACGAGCCGTCCACAAGCGCGAAGTGGTGAGGGGTCAACAGGCTCCCAACCCCTCTATTTAAGCCAAAAAACGCTAAGTGTCGCCCAATGGAGGGGGCCAGCGAGCCAGCGCCCCAGCGATGGCGAGCGGGGGCAACGCATGTCAGTTCTCCTTGGTCGGAGAACGCGAAGGTTGCGACTCCCCTACTGGAGAGGAGCAACTATCAGAGCAGTGAGCAGCGGTACTGGTCGAGAGCTGAAGCTCTCGGTGTCGCGTCAACAATTCGCGTAACCAAAACGGAGATGATGAACATGCAGAACGAGCTAACAGCCGCCGACGTACTCGACGCCCCTGTCGATTCAAACTGGTTCACAGTCGTGCGGTCGGTAGCGCCTGCCGTTGTCATCGTGCTGGAGAAGGACGCACCGGCCCGCCTGGAGTTTCTGCGCTCGACCGAGGCCGAGGAGGACGATCTCGTTGAGTGGTCGAGCAGAGACGAAGTCGCCAGTCGCGTGATCTCCGCGTATCTTGGGGACGACGATCTTGACGGCGAGCGGTTCGAGCGCGAAGACGAATACACCGATCGGATGTCGAGCGGCGTGGTCGAAGTGACCGATGAGATTCGCCGCTCACACTTCCTTGCGCAAGTCGAGCGCCGGGGTGCTCGATGAGCGACCCTCACGTCCGCAAGCCAGTGAAGGCGCTCTTCAAGCCCGAGCTGCTGGAGATCGCCGCAGGCAACGACGACTACGGCAAGGCCGCGCGTGTCGAGCTTGATCGGCGGAAGTCGTTGCACGACACACGGCGCTCTGCACGTCAGGCGTTGATCGCCGCAACAGAGAAGACGGCGTGAACGGCATGACGCCCATCGGCGGAACGCCGACCGACGAAGAGATCTGCGCGCTCGAAGACGAGCTGCGGGAAGAGTTCGGCCCGTCTTCACTGCCGAGCGCGGCGGAACCAAGATGATGTCCGCCACGAGCGCATCGGCACTCGGCTTGAAGCGCGCGATTCGTGCGCAGCTCGCGAGCGAAGCGGCAAGCAAAGACGACTGGACTTCGTCCGGCCCGTCGATCGTCGTCGGAGAAATGAACACACAACAGGAGGAATGAGATGCCCGACACGCAGAGTGGACTGACAACTGGAGGCGACGAAGAGCAGCGCGTAGGTGGAGGCGAGATCAGCGACTCCGACTTCAACGATGCGCTCGCGGGTCAGGTCGAAAAGACGCGCTCCACCGAGCCCGACGCGCCGGTACGCGAAGAGCGCGCTACGAGCGATCCCGCTGCACCGTTCACAAAGCGCGAAGTGTTCGGCGCTCCAGACACGCAGGACGATCGTTCAGTCGAACACAACATCACGCACGGAACGACCGGCCCGTCCGAAGCCGCACAGACCGCCGCGATCTACGCGGAGCGCGATCGTGTCCGCGCCGAGATCGTCGCCGATCCGCACTTTCAGGAATTTCAGGCGCGCGAGGAAGGCAGGGAGCGAACGCAGGCCGCAGAGGCAACTGAGTTACAAATGGCTCGCGACACCGCGCGTTTTGGGGCGGCTCAGGAGCAACTGGAACAGGGGTACGAACTTGACGAGGTGATGGCTGGGCTCACGCAAGATCGCAACGACGGTGCGCTGTCTCAGAACGCGTATGACGCGTTCGTCACTTGGCTGGCGGGCTCCTGGGAAGAGGGAGGCGGCGGTTATGAGCCCGAGGAAATCGGTGCCGCGATTACGCAGGGGCACCAGTACTTGTACGCGCTCTCCGATCAGAGCATCGCCGAGCAGGCACAGGTCGATGCTCTCCAGCGTTCCGTGGACATGGGCGAAAATCAGGATCTCGCGGTCGCGGGCTTCGCGGCTGCGAAGGGAATCAAAACGACGGACGAGCTTGCCGACCGACTCGAAGCTGCGCAGGAGTTGGCTGAGTATGCCGGGATTGATCTACTTGCGATTGAAGACCAAGACGACTTCGCGAACGCTCTCAACAGTTTCGACGCGCACGCTCAGGAGCTGGACAGCTCGAAGCGCGTGCAAGCGTGGAAGGAAAGGACGTTCACCGGAATGGACACGAACGTCAGCTCGGGACTTGAGCAGTGGTCGCCGTTGACCGGCCAGCACGAGCGGATGAATACCATCCGCGTTGCACCGCCTCATGTCGATCCCGCGAAGGCGGACGCACGGATGAAGCAGCGCCCGGAAGGTATTTCAACGGCTGCGTTCAAGCGTTCGATGCTCGCGCCCGATCAGAAGCGCGAAGACATCGAAACACTCGGTATCAAGGTGCGCGAATCCGACAAGGTCTGGGTCGCGCAAGAAGCGGCACGCAAGGCGCGCTACCGATGAAGCTGCACGACAAGGCACGCGAACTCGTGCGGCGTCTTGAGAGCGAACGTGTCGAAGTCACGCCGGAGTCCCTTGCTCAGTTGAAGCGCGTACAGGCGTCGTCTCAGGCAATGCTGGCCGAAGCGCGAGCCGATGAGGCGCGAGCCCTTGCGCAACTCTCGCCTGACGACTTCGACTGCGTCGAACACGCGTGGCAAGCCGAGCGTCGGTTTTCCGGAGCCCCGAAGATGCCCGAAAGCCTCGTGAGGATGAGGTGTCCCGACTGCAAACGCGAAGCTCAAGAGCGTGCGTGGGGGCAGGAGCGCGCGATCCGCGAGCGCCCCTCGGTCGCGGATACTCACCCGAGCAAAGAGCGTGCGATGATCGCCGAGAATCCGCGTGTAGTCGAGCTGTACCAGCAGAACCTTCTGCGCTTCAAGAAGCCCAATGAGCCGCTTGCCGGTTCGGAGGAAGAGAAGGATGCGGTCGCACGAATGGACTACGAGCTGCGTCCTGCGGCGCGCGCTCGCGATCGCGAGACTCGCGCAACGAGACGACGGCGACACCGCGCGTATTGGGCAAAGCACTACGGCGTCTCTGACGTTGGCAACTGGCGCGGCAACGTCAACGCCATCCATGCGATGCGAGGCCGATGATGCGAAAGCTCGAACCAAGACAGTGTCAAGCTCGTAGGGTCGATGGCCTGCGTTGTCGCGCGTTCGCGAATCCCGACTCCCCGTACTGCACGATTCACTCCAAGTCGCCGGAGGAACGTCTTGAAGCTTCTCATAAGGCCGCACAGGCAAGCGTACGGGTACGGCGGCAGCGCAAAGAGGCAGAAGTACCAGAAGATACGCGCGTGCCGTTGCAGCATGGTCTATATCGAGAAGTCGAGCGCGTCATCCGCGAGTTGCTTTCCGCAAAGCTTGTAGGAATGGACGAGACAGACTTTGCACTCGCGTCAGTTGGCGCGTTCCTGAGCTGGCTCTTGTACGACATGCCCGACGACTTCGAGTCTTTCGCCCAGCGTGTACTTCCACGCGACATCGCCGCTCGCGCAGCGGAGTCCGAGGCGACAGCTCGGCGTGAGTTGAATGACACTCTGCTCGAACTTGGATTCATGCCAGTCGAGAAGGCGATCGATCTGCGCGCAGAGGACGAGAACGAGAAGCTGTTGCGCATGGTGGCCGACACCTGATCCTTTAGACAGGGCGCGCGGCCCCCCGGGGCGGACACGTACACATGCGGGGTTCGCACGTACACATTCCGGCCTCGACGCGCCCCGCCAGGGCATAGTCCGACGTGCCCGATGCGTGCCCATGTGCGCCCTTTTGCGCCGCCGTCAGCCCGGCTGACCAGGACACCGTCCCTCCACCTCGCGTCTCATCAGCAGCGCGTAGGACCGCCGTGAGGAACTGAGAGCCGAGCCCGCGCCGGAAGGCGCTTCAGGCGAGGAGAGCGAGCTATAGCAGGTTCGCTATGAAGCTGGAATAGCAGGAGTGCTATGTGTGCCCGAGTCGCCTGAGTGCGAGTGCGTGCGTGCTCGATGCCGGGGAGGTGCCGCAGCGCGCGATAGACGACCCTGGACAAGCCAAGCTCGAAGTGCCCGACCACCTCCCGGGCATCGACGGGTGAGCGCCTCTCTCCAGAGCTGGCGCTCTCCGGCCAGACTCAAGACGACCGGCCCACGACCGGCCCACGCGCCACGAGCCCGCATGGACGCAGGGCTTGAGCGTGACCCCTTCACTGGCAGGGAAGGGCGAGCAGCGAACAGACGCCCAGGACAA
>WNFX01003070.1_pt1 | contig 16725 bp, 16 predicted proteins | sample 5400111 | NCBI WGS metagenome assembly WNFX01 (sample SAMN13153363, study PRJNA577476) | soil metagenome | isolation source: 40 cm soil or saprolite under grassland replicate 1 | place: USA:California | collected 2016-06-15 | reverse complement strand
CGATCCGGTCGGAGCGCGTGACGCGTCATGTCTCGGCGATCGCCGCGATCCGCGAGGTCCGGAACTGGGTCAACGTGCAGCAGCGGGACGCCGTCGCCGGGGTGCCGCGGGGGGTGGTGGTGGACGGCCGCGACATCGGGACCGTCGTGTTTCCGGACGCTCCGGTGAAGGTGTTTCTCACGGCCAGCCCGGAGGAGCGGGCCCGCCGCCGGCTGGCCCAGCGGGGCTCCCGCATCGACCCGGCCGAGCTCGCGCGGGAGGCTGAGGCTCTGGCGGCGCGCGACCATGCCGACTCCACCCGACCGGTGGCCCCGCTGCGGGCCGCGGCGGACGCGGTCCGGCTCGATACCACCGACCTGTCGCTCGAGGAGCAGGCCGATCGCGTCGTGGCGCTGGCGCGGGAACGGCTCCCTGGGTAGGTTTGGCGGTTCCTTTAGCCCCGGGGCTGATGCCGGGGCATGCGACCAAACCGACAACCGAACCGGTGTACTGCATGCTGGTGGATACGGAAAACCTGCCCGAGTCAAAGCCCGACACACCCGCCGCCCCCCACTCTCACCTCCGCGTTCGCTCCGATCTCCACGAGGAATACTCGTCGGACGAAATCGCCAAGATGACGGAGCTGTACGAGGGGACGCTCTCCAACATCGAGGAGGGCGAGATCGTCAAGTCCAAGGTGCTGCGGGTGACCGATGCCGCCGTCATTCTCGACGTCGGGTTCAAGTCGGAAGGCGCGGTGCCGATCGACGAGTTCAAGGATCCCAAGTCCTTGAAGGAAGGGGACGAGATCGAGGTCTTCCTCGAGCACCTGGAGGACCAGGAAGGCGCGGTCGTCCTCTCGAAGAAGAAGGCCGACTTCATGCGGGTGTGGGAGCGGATCCGCGAGGCCCACGAGAAGGACGAGGCGGTCTCGGGCACCCTGGTCAAGAAGATCAAGGGCGGGGTGGTGGTCGACCTGATGGGGGTGGATGCGTTCCTCCCCGGCAGCCAGATCGCGCTGCGGCGCGTGCCCAACATCGACGAGCTGCTGGGGCAGAGCTTCGAGTTCAAGATCATCAAGCTCAACAAGCGGCGGCGCAACATCGTGGTGAGCCGGCGCGTGTTGCTCGAAGCCGAGCGCAAGACCAAGCGCGACGTCCTCATGAAAGAGCTGCAGGTCGGTCAGGTGCGCAAAGGCATCGTCAAGAACATCACCGATTTCGGCGCGTTCATCGATCTGGGCGGCGTGGACGGCCTGCTGCACATCACCGACATGAGCTACGGGCGCGTGTCACATCCGTCGGAGATGGTCAAGATCGGCCAGGAAGTCGAAGTCAAGGTGCTCGACATCGACTGGGAGCGCGAGCGCATCAGCCTCGGCTTGAAGCAGCTGCAGGCGTACCCGTGGAAGAACGTGGCCGCGAAGTATCCGGTCGGGACGCGCGTGCAGGGCAAGGTCGTGTCGATCACCAATTACGGCGCGTTCGTCGAGCTCGAGCCGGGGATCGAAGGCCTCGTGCACATCTCCGAGATGAGCTGGACCCGCAACGTGCGCCACCCGTCGAAGATCGTATCGATCGGCGAGACGATAGAAGCCGTGGTATTGAAGGTGGACGAAACGGAAGAAAAAGTCTCGCTCGGCATGAAGCAGACCGAGGAAGACCCCTGGATGGCGCTGCCCCAGAAGTATCCGGTGGGCATGCGCATCAAGGGCAAGGTGCGCAACCTCACCTCCTTCGGCGCGTTCGTGGAGATCGAGCCCGGCATCGACGGCCTGATCCACATCTCCGACATGTCGTGGACCAAGCGCGTGCAGCACCCGTCGGAAGTCGTCAAGAAAGGTGACGAAGTCGAGGTTCTGATCCTGAACGTCGACGCCGAGAACAAGCGTATCTCGCTGGGCTTGAAGCAGGCGCAGGAAGACCCGTGGCTGCGGATCGGCGAGACGTACCCGGTGGGCACCGAGCTGCGCGGTCGCGTGCTGCGCCTGATGGACAAAGGCGTGGTCGTGGACCTGGGGCAGGACATCGAGGGCTTCGTGCCGATGTCGCAGCTCGGCATCGCGGACATCCAGAATCCGGCCGACGCCGTCAAAGAGGGGCAGGCGGTGGAGCTGAAGGTGCTGGAGGTGGACCCGATTCACCATCGGATCGTGCTGGCGGCCACCGGGTGGCCCAAGGACGACATACAGGAAGTGGCAAAGCCAGACGGTCAGATAGACGCCTAGACGCCTACAGCTAGACGCCTAGACGCCGAGACGCCTAGCGGTTTGAAGGTGATAGGGGGCAGGAATTCCTGCCCCCTTGTTGCTGCGTACCGCTAGGCGTCTGGGCGTCTAGGCGTCTAGATTGTCGCCCATGTCCATGCGCGAGAAGCTGGACCTATTGGAGCAGAAGCGCGCCGAGTCCGAGCTGGGCGGCGGCGCCGACCGCATCCAGACGCAGCACGACAAGGGCAAGATGACGGCGCGCGAGCGGCTCGACGCGCTGCTCGATCCCGGCTCGTTCGTCGAGCTCGACCGCTTCGTCACCCACCGCGCGACCGACTTCGGCCTGGCCGACGAGAAGTATCTCGGCGACGGAGTGGTGACCGGCCACGGACGGATCGACGGCCGTCTGGTGTACGTGTTCTCGCAGGACTTTACCGTATTTGGCGGGTCGCTCTCCGAAGCGCACGCCGAGAAAATCTGCAAGGTGATGGACCTCGCCATGAAGACGGGAGCGCCGGTGATCGGCCTCAACGACTCCGGTGGGGCGCGTATTCAGGAGGGCGTGGTCTCGCTGGGCGCCTACGCCGACATCTTCCTGCGCAACACGCTGGCGTCCGGAGTGATCCCCCAGATCAGCGCCATTCTCGGGCCCTGTGCCGGCGGCGCGGTGTACAGCCCCGCCATCACCGACTTCGTCTTCATGGTGCGCGGCATCTCCTACATGTTCGTGACTGGGCCGAGCGTCGTGAAGACCGTGACCCACGAGGAGGTGGATTTCGAGGGGCTGGGAGGCGCGGACGTGCACGCGATGAAATCGGGCGTCGCGCACTTCGTGCACGACACGGAGCGCGAAGCCCTGGGGGCGATCCGGACCCTGTTCTCCTATCTGCCCGCGAACAATCTGGACGATCCACCCGTGCGGCCCGCGACCGATCCACCCGACCGCCGCGACGAGGAGCTGCTGGACATCGTTCCCGACAGCCCGACCAAGCCGTACGACATGCGGGACGTGATCCGCCACGTGGTGGACGACCGTGACTTCTTCGAGGTGCATGGCAACTTCGCCGGCAACCTGCTGGTGGGGTTCGCGCGGCTGGGCGGCCGCCCCGTGGGCGTGATCGCGAACCAGCCCGCGGTGCTGGCCGGCGTGCTCGACATCGACGCGTCGCTCAAGGGTGCGCGCTTCATCCGGTTCTGCGATGCGTTCAACGTGCCGCTGCTCACGTTCGAGGACGTCCCCGGCTTCCTCCCCGGCGTGGCGCAGGAGCACGGCGGGATCATCAAGCACGGCGCCAAGCTGCTGTTCGCCTACTGCGAGGCGACGGTCCCCAAGCTCACCGTGATCACGCGCAAGGCGTACGGCGGCGCCTACGACGTGATGAACTCGAAGCACGTGCGGGGCGACTACAACGTCGCCTGGCCCACCGCCGAGATCGCCGTGATGGGCCCCAAGGGGGCCGTCGAGATCCTCTATAAGGGCGAAGCGAGCGACGCGCAGGAGGAGGAGTACCGGGAGAAATTCGCCCATCCCTATCTCGCGGCCGCGCGCGGCTACCTGGACGACATCATCGACCCGCGCGACACCCGGCTCCGGTTGATCGACGCGCTCACCACCCTCGCCAGCAAACGCGACCGCAATCCTCCCAAGAAGCATGGGAACATTCCTCTGTAGCGTCGTCGCGCTGGCGACGCTGGTGCAGGCGCCGTCCGATTCGCTTGCCGCGCTGCGCGAGCGTGTGGCGCGGGACTCGCTGGATGGCGCGGGGTGGCTGCTGGTGGGACGGGGCTACCTGCAGGAGGCGGAAGAGGCGCACGGCCGGGCGCACCGCGCGGAGGGGGACAGCGCCTGGGCGCGCGCCGCGCTCGATACCGCGGAGGCGGCACTGGCGCGCGCCGTGGCGCTGGCGGGACCGGCGGGCCCGAGCGCCGCCGGCGACAGCGCGCGTGTGCTGCGCGTGGGCGTGTGGGCCGCCCGCTCGCGGCTCACGTGGGAGGAGGGCGGCATCGCCGCCGCACTCGACGCCTGGGGGCCGCTGCCCACCGACCTGCGCGTGCCCGCGGTGCTCGAGGAGCTGGGGGAGAACCTGCTGCGCGCGTGTCCCCCGGGCGGGGTGCTGCTCACGGCGGGCGAAGCCGACTCCGACGCCGCCTGGTACATGCGGTTCGCGCGCGGTCTGCGACCCGACCTGCTGGTGCTGCCACTCGCCGCCTGGCGCTCGGACGCGCCCCTGCGGGCCCGGCTGGCGCGCGACCTGAAGCTCGCGCGCCGCAGCGCGAACGACGGCTGGCTGGCGGAGCTCGCCAGACGACGCCCGGTGTGCGTCAGCATGGCGTTCGAGCGGCCGCCGGACGTGCGCCCGCGCGTGGGCTGGGCGCCACGCTCGCTCGTGTGGGTCGCGGGGCCGCAGGGCAAAGGGCCGGCCGTGCCGGCGCGCGACTTCGGGTTCGCCGCGCTGCGGGTGGGTCTCGACGCGCACGACCCCTGGGCCGATCCCGCCCTCGCGGTGTACACGCGGGCGGCACGCGCGACGCGCGCGTTGTGCGAGCCGCTCGCGACATTCAAGGTCTCCGCCGAGGTGGCGACGTGCCGGAAATGAGGGAACACGCCCGATGACCGACATCAAGCGCGTCCTCGTCGCCAACCGCGGTGAAATCGCCCTCCGCATCATCCGGGCGTGTCACGAAGAAGGGATGGAAGCGGTCGCGGTGTACTCGGAGGTGGACCGTCTCTCGCCCCACGTGCGCGCGGCCGATGCCGCCGTGGCGCTCGGGCCCGCGCCCGCGGCCGAGTCCTACCTCGACGCCACGAAGCTGCTCGCCGCCGCGCGCGACAGCGGCTGCCAGGCGATCCACCCCGGATACGGCTTCCTGTCGGAGCGGGCGCCGTTCGCCGAGGCCGTGACGGAGGCGGGTCTCGCGTTCGTGGGGCCCTCGGCCGCCGCGATCCGCGCCATGGGCGACAAGACCGAAGCGCGGCGCCGCATGCAAGCGGCGGGCGTGCCGATCGTGCCCGGAACGACGCGGCCGCTCGCGGACCACGCGCAGGCCCGTCCCGAGGCCGCCCGCCTGGGCTACCCGGTGCTGCTCAAGGCGGTGGCGGGGGGCGGCGGGAAAGGGATGCGCCTGGTCCAGACGGAGGCGGAGCTCGAGTCGGCGTTCGAGCTGGCGCAGAGCGAGGCGCAGAAGGCGTTCGGGGCGGGGGAGGTGTACCTCGAGAAATATCTGGAACGGCCGCGCCACATCGAGATTCAGGTGCTCGGCGATTCGTTTGGACGGGTCGTGGCCCTGGGCGAGCGCGAATGCAGCATCCAGCGGCGGCATCAGAAGCTCATCGAGGAGGCGCCCTCGCTCGCCGTGACGCCCGCGCTGCGGCGCCGTCTGAGCGACGCGGCCGCCGCCGCCGCCGGGGCGGTCGGCTATGTCAGCGCCGGCACGATCGAGTTTCTGCTCGCCGCGAGCGGTGAGTTCTACTTCCTGGAGATGAACACCCGCCTCCAGGTCGAGCACCCGGTGACTGAGATCGTGTACGGCGTGGACATCGTGCGGGAGCAGCTGCGCGTGGCCACCGGACAGCCATTGCGGGTGCACGCCGGCACGCTGCAGCCGCGCGGCCACGCGATCGAGTGCCGCATCATGGCGGAGGATCCCTTCAACGATTTCCTGCCCGTCACGGGCGTCGTGCGGCATCTGCGGGTGCCGGGCGGGCCCGGTGTGCGGTGGGACGCGGGGTTCGAAACGGGGAACGAGGTGACCCTCCATTACGACTCGCTGATGGCGAAGCTGATCGCGTGGGGCGAGACCCGCGCCGTGGCGCTCGAGCGAATGCGACGCGCCCTGCGCGAGCTGGTGATCGTGGGCCTGCCGACCTCGCAGCCGTTCCACCTGCGAGTGATGGACGATCCGGAGTTCCAGCGCGGCGACCTGGACATCACCTATCTCGACCGGGCCGGGACACGCCTCCTGTCGGCCGAGGCGCGGCCCGATCTCACGCGCCCGCTCGCCATCGTGGCCGCGCTGCTCGCCGACGAGCGGCGCGCGGCCATGCCACCGCCTCCAGCACCGACCGCCCGACCGCCCGACCGCCCGTCCGTCTGGGTTCTCGCCGCCCGACGGGAAGCCGTGAGGGGCGGCGCATGAGCGACATCGTGGCGATCACGTCGATCGCGGCGGGTGGGGACGGCGTCGGCCGGCTGGGCGACGGGCGTGCGGTGTTCGTGCCGCGCACCGCGCCGGGCGAGCGCGTCCGGCTGCGCGACGGCGTGAAGCTGCACAAGAGCTTCGCGCGGGGGGAGCTGGCCGAGGTGGTGGCGCCCGCGGGCGGGGGCGCGCGCGTCACGCCGCCCTGTCCGCATTATCTGCAGGACCGCTGCGGCGGCTGCCAGCTGCAGCACGTGGCCTACGACGCTCAGCTCGAGGCAAAGCGCGCGATCGTGGGGGACGCGCTGCGCCGCATCGCCAAGCTCGATGTCCCGGATCCCGAGATCGTCGAAGCCGTGGAAGAATGGCGTTACCGGGCCAAGGTGAGTCTGGCGGTGAAGGGCGGGGTAAGGCGGGGGAAGGCGGTGGGATTTCACCCCTATGACCGGCCCGGAACTGTCTTCCCGCTGATCGACTGCCACATCGCCGACTTCCGGCTGATGGCGCTGTGGCGCGAGCTCAAGCCGCGCCTCGACCTCTTGCCCGCGAAGCTCGCGCGCCTCACGCTGCGGCTCGACCGCGAGGGCCGGCGGCACGTGATCGCCGAGTCGGCGGGCGAGCCCTGGGCGGCGCGCGACGCGACGGCGCTCGCGGCCGCCCTGCCCGATCCGACCAACGTGATCTGCTGGTGGCAGCCGGTGGACGGAGCGGCGCGGGTGGTGGCCGGTCCCGCGACCGGCTTCCCGGCCACGGCGTTCGAGCAGGTGAATTCTGAAATGGGCGCGGTCACGCGCCACTGGGCGGTGGAGCAGCTGGGCGACGTGCGCGGCGCGGTCGTGTGGGACCTGTACGGTGGCATCGGCGACACGGCCGTGCAGCTGGCGGAGCGGGGGGCGCAGGTGGTGAGCGTGGACGCCGACGAGAAAGCGATCGACTGGGCACGACGGCGGGCATCATCGAGCCCGGTGCGGTTCATTGCGGCGAAGGCCGAAGACGTGCTGCCGACATTGCCCGAGCCGAGCGCCGTGGTGGTGAACCCGCCGCGCGCCGGCCTGCACTGGAACGTGACCCTGCGGCTCAGCGGGCAGCCGGTGCCCAAAATCGCGTACGTCTCCTGCGATCCCGCGACTTTGGCCCGCGACCTGCACCGCCTGAGCGCCAACTATCGCGTGATCGCCGTGCGGGCGTTCGATCTGTTTCCGCAGACGGCGCATGTGGAGACGGTCGCGGTACTGGAGGCGGCGTGACCGAAAGAGTGCGGAGTGTGGAGTGCGGAATGCGGAGTATCAAGGAGGGTGTCGTGGCGCGAGCGAGCCTCCATGTCAACTCCGCACTCCGCACTCCGCATTCCGCACCGGGAGTGGCGGGGAGGTGGGAGCGGTGAAGTACTTCGTCACCATCGGCGCCCAGACCATCGAGGTGGAGGTGGACGGCGACCGCGTGCTGGTGGGCGGGGAGGCAGTCGACGCGCACCTCGCCCCGCTGCCCGGCACGCCGCTCTATCACCTGCTCTTGGGCGGGGAGTCGTGGACCGTGGCCGCCCAGCCGCTCGAGGGCGACGGGCAGTGGGCAATGGGCGTGGTGGGCGAGCGGATGGAAGTGGCGGTACAGGACGAGCAGTCCCGCGAGACCGAGGCGGTAGCGGCAGCGGCGCCGGGCGCCGCCGGGCCGGCCGTGGTGCGCGCCCCGATGCCCGGTCTGGTGGTGCGGGTGGAGGTCGCGGACGGACAGCAGGTAGAGGCCGGGGCCGGCCTGGTGGTGGTGGAGGCGATGAAGATGGAGAACGAGCTGCGCGCGCCACGCGCCGGCGTAGTGCAGACGGTGCACGTGACGGCAGGGCAGACGGTCGAAAAAGGGATGGCGCTCGTCACCCTCGCGAGCCCGGAACCTTCTAGTTGACACCGCCTTACGGCCCGGGTATAGTTCGCGGCTGTCATCGACCGGGCACACGAGGAAGGCTTCGGGAATGAAGACGTTCAGCTTGCGCAAAGAGGACGTGACGCACCGCTGGTTCCTGGTCGACGCGACCGGGCAGCCGCTCGGTCGGCTGGCGAGCCAGGTAGCGCAGATCCTGCGCGGCAAGCACAAGCCCACGTTCACGCCGCATCTGAACGGCGGCGACTGCGTGGTGATCGTGAATGCGGCCAAGGTGAAGCTCACGGGGCGCAAGCTCGAGCAGAAGCGCTACTTCCGGCACACCGGCTACATGGGGCACGAGCGGTTCACGCCGCTCAAGGACATGCTGGGGAAGCACCCGGAGCGCGTGATCGAGCGGGCGGTCTGGGGCATGCTGCCCAAGACCACACTGTCACGCCAGAAGGTGAAACAGATGCTGAAAGTGTACGGCGGACCGGATCATCCCCACGCCGCCCAGCAGCCGCAGCCGCTCGGCGCGGCCGCGGCGGGGGCCCGATGAGCAGCGGCGTCACACCGGAGCTGCGCTGGCACGCGGTCGGACGCCGCAAGGTGGGCGTGGCGCGCGTGTATCTCACGCCCGGCTCGGGGAAGTGGAACGTCAATGGGCGGACGCTGGGCGACTACTTTCCCCGGCCGTCGCTCGTGTCACACATCCAGCAGCCGTTCACGGCGACCGACACGCTCGGCGCCTTCGACGTACGGGCGCTGTGCCGGGGCGGTGGGGTGACGGGGCAGGCGGGGGCGATGCGACTCGCGATTGCGCGGGCGCTGTGCCTGGCGGACGAGCAGCACCGCAAGAAGCTGCGGGAGCAGGGACTGCTGACACGCGACCCGCGCGTGGTGGAGCGGAAGAAGCCGGGGCGGGCGGGAGCGCGCAAGCGGTTCCAGTTCAGCAAGAGATAATGGGACTCGGGGTTCGGGGGCTCGGGGCTCGGGGCTCGGGTTTTCAGGCGTAACTCCGCACCCGAGGCCCGAATCCCTAACCCCTAGCACAAAGGAGTGCATGGCGCAGCCTCAGTTGCAGGACCTGCTGGAAGCGGGCGTCCATTTCGGTCACCAGACGCGCCGCTGGAATCCCAAGATGCGCCGGTTCATCTTCGCCGAGCGCTCCGGCATCTACATCATCGATCTCCAGAAGACGCTGCGGCAGATCGAGGCAGCGCAGGAGCTGCTGCGCGGCGTGGTGCTGAAGGGCGACGGGGTCCTGTTCGTCTGCACCAAGAAACAGCTCAAGAACATCCTCCAGGCGGAAGCGCAGCGCTGCGGGGCGTTCTATGTGACGGAGCGGTGGCTGGGCGGCACGCTCACGAACTTCCAGACGATCAAGAAGCAGATCAAGCGGCTGAAGGAGCTGGACCAGGGCACCGCGGAAGGCGAGTTCGAGAACTACACCAAGAAAGAGCAGCTGCTGTTCGACCGGGAGCGGGTGAAGCTGGAGAAGTATCTCTCCGGCATCAAGAACATGAGCCGGCTGCCGGGGGCGCTGTTCATTGTGGACTCGAAGAAGGAGCGGATCGCCGTCGCCGAGGCGAACAAACTGGGGATTCCGGTGGTCGCGATCGTGGACACGAACGCGGACCCGGAGCTGATCACGGTGCCGATTCCCGGGAACGATGACGCGATCCGGGCCGTCTCGCTGATCACGGCGGCGATTTCGGACCTGATCGGCGAAGCGCGGCGCCAGATGCCCTTGCACGAGGCCGCCGAGGAAGGCGAAGGCGTGACCTACTCGACCGAGACGGGGGTCGAGGCGGAGGGCGAAGGCGACAAGAAGAAGAAGCCGGCGCGGCGCAAGCGCCGCGCCAAGCCGGAAGCCATTGCCGCGCGGCTCAAGACGGAGGAGGCGCCGGCCCCCGCCCCGGCGGAATCGAGCGGCGGAGCCGAAGGCGAAGGCTGAGCCCGGACGTTCCCCGTTTCGGTGGACAACCGACCGCCGCCCTCCGAGCCCAACGGCGCGAGGGCGGCGTTCTTACGAGGAGTGAGGAGATGGCAATCGTGAAGGAGATTGCGGCAAAACTGGTGGCCGAGCTGCGCGCCCGTACGGGCGCGGGCATGATGGATTGCAAGAAGGCGCTGGAAGAAACGGGCGGCGACCTAGAGAAGGCCGTCGACGTGCTCCGCACGAAGGGCGCGGCTAAGGCCGACACCCGCGCCGGGCGCGAGGCGTCCCAGGGCCTCATCGGTCATTACGTCCACCACGACGGCAAGATCGGCGTGCTGGTGGAGCTCAACTGCGAGACGGACTTCGTGGCGCGCACCCCGGAGTTCCAGGCGCTCGCCCGGGACCTCGCCGTCCACATCGCCGCGACGAATCCGCTCGCGGTGCGGATCGAGGACCTGCCGCCCGAGGTGGTGCAGCGCGAGCGCCAAGTGTATGAGGCTCAGGTGGCCGAGCAGAAGAAGCCCGAGCAGATCCGTGCCAAGATCGTGGACGGGATGCTCCGAAAGTTCTACGAGGAGCGCGTCCTGCTCGAGCAGAAGTTCGTGAAGGACGACAAGCGCACCGTGGGCGAGCTGGTCAAGGAGCTGTCGGCCAAGACGGGGGAGAAAATCGCGGTACGGCGGTTCGGCCGGTTGAAGGTCGGAGCAGACTGAGTGGCGACGGCCCCCGCCTCCCGCGCGCGGCTCGCTTACCCGCGGGCGCTGCTCAAGCTCTCGGGTGAGGCGTTCGCGGGAGAGCGCGGGGCGGGCGGCGGCATCGATTTCGGCGTGATCGATCGCCTGGGCGACGAGCTCAAGGGCGTGGCCGCGCTGGGGGTGCAGCTGGGCCTGGTGGTGGGCGGCGGCAACATCCTGCGCGGCACGGCGGCGAGCGAGCAGGGGATGGATCGCGTGTCCGCCGACTACATGGGCATGCTCGCCACCGTGATCAACGCGCTCGCGCTGCAGGACATTCTCGAGAAGAAGGGCGTGGACACGCGCGTCATGACCGCGATCCGGATGGAAGAGCTGGCGGAGCCCTACATCCGGCGGCGGGCCGTGCGGCACCTCGAAAAGGGTCGTATGGTGATCTTCGCCGGCGGCACCGGGAACCCGTACTTTTCCACCGATACGGCGGCGGTGCTGCGGGCGCTCGAGGTCGAGGCGAAACTGATCCTCAAGGCGACCAACGTGGACGGCGTGTACACGGCGGATCCGAAGCAGGACCCCAAGGCAAAGTTCCTCCCGGAGCTCTCGTTCCGCGACGCGCTGGTGAACGGCTACGCCGTGATGGACGCCAACGCGTTCGGGCTGTGCAAGGAGAACAAGCTCCCCATCGTGGTGTTCAACATCAACCAGCCGGGCGCCACGGCCAGGGTGCTGGCCGGCGAGCGCGTCGGCACCATCGTGCAATGACGCCCTCCCTCCCCACCCTCGCGGACCATGTGAAGCAGGCCAAGCAGGCAATGGACAAGGCGGTGGAAGCGGTAAAGCGGGAGTTCGCCACGGTGCGCACGGGCAAAGCGACGACCGCGCTGCTCGACCTGGTGCGGGTCGAAGCCTATGGGAGCGAGATGCCGATCAACCAGGTGGCGAGCGTGGCGACGCCCGAGCCGAAGCTGCTCACCGTGCAACCGTGGGACAAGTCGCTCCTCAAAGCCGTGGAAAAAGCCATCCTCGCGTCCGACCTCGGTCTGACCCCCTCCAACGACGGCAACATCATCCGCATTCCGCTGCCGCCTCTCACCGAGGAGCGGCGCCGCGAGCTGGTGAAGGTGGTGCACAAGTTCGCCGAGGAAGGCCGCGTCGCCGTGCGGCACGCGCGCACCGAGGCGATCAGCCGCATCAAGAAGACGGAGCACGTCTCGGACGACGAGAAGAAGCACACGGAGAAGGACGTGCAGAAGGCCCACGACGAGCACCTCAAGCTCGTGGACGAGGCGGTCAAGGCGAAGGAAGCGGAGATCATGGAGATCTAGCGATGGCGGACGACCTGCTCGCGCAGATTCGCGGGAATGGGGTCGTCCCGCGCCACGTGGCCGTGATCATGGACGGCAACGGGCGCTGGGCCCGGGAGCGGAGCCTGCCGCGCCCGCTGGGCCATCGGGCCGGGATGAAAGCGGTGCGTGATGTGGTGGAGGGCGCCATCGCCGCCGGCGTCGAGGTGCTCACGCTGTTCGCGTTCTCGGCCGAGAACTGGCAGCGCCCCGCGACCGAGATCTCGGCGCTGATGGAGCTGCTCGAGGAATACATCGCGCGCGAAGTGGCGGAGCTGCGGGAGCAAGGCGTGGCCGTGCACGTGCTGGGGGATCGCACCCGGCTCGCGCCCGGCGCCCGGGAAGCGGTGGAGCGCGTCGAGCATGAGACGCGCGACGGCGCCAAGCTGGCCCTGAACCTGTGCATCTCGTACTCGTCGCGCGCCGAGCTGGCGCGCGCCGCCCGTCTCCTGGCCGAGGACGTGCTCAAGGGGGCGAAGCGGCTGGAGGACATCGGGGAAGACGCGGTGCGCGAGAAGTTGTACACCGCTCCCTGGGGGGACCCCGATCTGCTGATCCGCACGTCGGGCGAGTACCGGCTGTCGAACTTCCTGCTGTGGCAGCTCGCCTACACGGAGCTGTACGTCACGCCCGTCCTCTGGCCCGACGTCACGCGTCGCGACCTGTTCCGGGCCATCCTCGATTACCAGCGGCGGGACCGGCGCTTCGGAAAAGTCCCGGTGTGATCTCCCGCAATCTGCTGGTCCGTATCGCTTTTGCCGTTCCGGCCATCGCCGCGACGCTGCTGCTGTTGCGGCTGGGCGGCTGGGCACTCGCCGGCGTGCTGGCGGTGCTGGGCGTGCTGGGCACGCGCGAGGTGTACGACTTCGCGCGCGCGCAGGGCATCGAGCCGCTCGAATGGCCCGGCTTCATCGGCGCGGCCCTGTGCCCGCTCGCGGTCTACTGGGTGAAGGGCTACGCCGAGTGGGAGCCGGTGGTCTACGTGGGCGCCATCTGGCTGCTGGTGGTGCTGGTGGTGGGAGCCGCGCGGGGGCCGGACCAACGGCCCCTCACCGCGGTGGCGGTGACGGTGTTCGGCGGCCTGTACGCGTCGGCCCTGTTGTCGTTCGTGGTGGCGATCCGCCACGGCCCGCACAGCGACGCCCACCCACGCGGCTCCGTCGCGCTCGTCGTGTTGCCGCTCGTGGTGACCTGGGTGTGCGACACGTGCGCGATGGCGGCCGGGACGCTCGTGGGCGGACCGAAGCTCGCGCCGGTGTTGTCGCCGCGGAAGACGTGGGCCGGTGCCGCGGGAGGACTCGTGGGCGGGCTTGCCGCGGCGCTGGCATACGGTCCGCTCGTGCTCGACCGCGTCGCGTTGCGGCTCGACGTCTGGCAGCTGGTGACGGTGGGCGTGGTAGTGGCGGTGGCCGCCCAGGTGGGCGACGTGGCCGAGTCGCTGTTCAAGCGCGAAGCGGGTGTGAAGGATTCCTCCTCGCTCATTCCGGGTCACGGCGGCGTGCTCGATCGGCTCGATTCGCTGTACTTCGTGCTGCCGCTCACGGCCGGCCTGTTCCGCCTGTTCGGGGTCGCATGAGCGTCGGCGTCGCGATTCTGGGCTCGACCGGGTCGATCGGGTGCTCCACGCTGCAGGTGCTGGGGCGGCAGCGCGAGCGGTTTCGGGTGGCGGCGTTGACGGCGTACGCGAATGCCGAGCTCCTCGAGAAGCAGGCCGCCGAGTGGAAGCCGGCGTATGTGGGGCTGGTCAATTCCGGGAAAGGGGAAACGGGCAAGGGGAAAGGGACGGCGTGTCTCGTCGAGGCCGCGACGCATCCCGACGTGCAGATCGTGGTGAATGCCATCGTGGGCGCGGCGGGGCTCGAGGCGACCCTGGCGGCCCTCAAGGCCGGGAAGCGCGTGGCACTCGCCAACAAGGAGACGCTGGTGATGGCGGGCGAGCTGGTCACCCGCACGGCGCGCGAGGGGGGCGGGGAGATCGTGCCGGTCGACTCGGAGCACAGCGCGGTGCTGCAGTGCGTTACCGGGCGGCAGCCGGCGGAGCTGGCCCGGCTCATCCTCACGGCGTCGGGCGGGCCGTTCCGTACCTGGACGGCGGAGCGCGTGGCGGGCGCCACCGTGGACGAAGCGCTGCGCCACCCCACCTGGAAGATGGGGAAGAAGATCACGGTCGATTCCGCCACGCTCGTGAACAAGGCGCTCGAGGTGATCGAGGCGCACTACCTGTTCCGCCTGCCGTACGACGCGGTAGAGGTGGTGGTGCATCCCCAGTCGGTGGTGCACGCGTTCGTCGAGTTCGTGGACGGCTCCGTGCTGGCCCAGGTGGGATTCCCCACGATGGAGCTGCCGATTCTCTACGCTCTCACTCACCCGACGCGCGTCCCGGACGCGGGCACGCGTCGGTTCGATCCGGTGGCGGCGGGGACGCTCACGTTCGAGCCCGTGTCCCCCGAGCTCTATCCCGCGTACCGGTCGGGGCGAGCGGCAGCGGCGGCGGGCGGCACGGCGGCGACGGCGTTCAACGCGGCCAACGAGGTGGCGGTAGAGCTATTTCTCGCGGGGAAAATCCGCTTCGGCAAGATCGGCGAGACGATCGCCCGCGTGCTCGACGGGCATCACGCGGGCGATGCCGGGACGCTCGAGGCGGTGCTCGCCGCCGACGCGGAGGCGCGCCGGCTGGCGCGGGAGGCCGCGTGCTCCTGACCGTGGTCGCCACCATCGTCACGCTCGGCGTCCTCATCTTCGTGCACGAGGCCGGGCACTTTGTAGCCGCGAAAGCCCTCGGCATCCAGGTGCTGCGGTTCTCGCTCGGCTTCGGGCGCCCGTTCGTCCGCTGGCATCGGGGGGAGACGGAGTACTGGATCGCCTGGATCCCGTTCGGCGGTTACGTCAAGATGGCGGGCCTCGAGGACGAGGGGATCGCGGGCGAGCTCGAGGGCGGACAGAGCCCGGTCCCGATCGACCCCGCCCGGGCGTTCGACCGGAAGCCCCTGCCCACCCGGCTCATCGTGATCTGCGCCGGGGTGACGATGAATGTCGTGTTTGCGTTCGTGGTGTACGCCGGCCTCGCACTGGCCGGGGCGCTCGAGCCCGACAATATCGCCACCACGCGTGTGGACTCGGTGCTCACGACCGAGCTGCCGCCTCAGGCCCGCGCGCTGGCGGCGCTGCATCGGGGTGATCGCATCACGACTGTGAACGGCGACTCGGTGCGGACCTGGGGAGATCTGCGTCTCAAGCTCGCCGGCGCCCCCCCTCCCGTGCGGGTGGGAGTCGCCGGGCGCGCCGAGCCTATCGTAATCGAGGTGGCCGAGGCGGACACGGCTGCGCGAGTGGCGCTGGTCGTGGCGCTCAACCCGTATCTCGATCCCGTCGTCTCTACGGTCGTGGCGCGCAGTGCCGGCGGCAAGGTGGGCATCCGTCCGGGCGACAGGATCCTCAAGGTGGACGGCGACACGGTCGTCTCGTGGGCGGGTTTCGCGCGGGTGGCTCGGACCCATCCCGGGAAGGCGATGAGCGTCGAGCTGCTGCGGGATGGTGCGCGCATCGCCCTGACGGTCGTGCCGGACCGACACGAAGAGCGCGATCCCGTGACGCACCAGCCACGCACCATCGGCATGGTCGGGGTGGCGGCGGCGTACCCGGTGCTGCCGCGGCCGGGCTTGGCGGGCGCGGCGCGGCTCGGCTGGGAGGAAACGCGCGACCGGGCCGGCTTGATCCTCACGTTCCTGCGGGACTTCGTCACGGGTCGCGTGTCGCCGCGCGACCTGGGCGGTCCGCTCCTCATCGGGCAGGTCGCCGGCCAGGCGGCTCGCGTGGGACTTGGGTTCTTCCTCAGCTTCATGGCGTTCCTGTCGATCAACCTCGCGATTCTGAACCTGCTGCCGATCCCGATCCTCGATGGCGGACAAGTCGTGTTCCTGCTCGCCGAAGCGGTGCGGCGCAAGCCACTGTCCGTCGAGCTACGGCTGCGGCTCAGCCAGATCGGGTTCGTCGTGTTGCTCGGCATCATGATCTACGCTACGTCGAACGACCTGCGGCGCTGGTTGGGGCATGCGCTCAGCCGTTAGCGAAGCCGTCACAGGGTTCCTCGAGGGGCGGGTGAAGCCCGAGCACGTGGTCATCGCCGTGGCGGCGGAGTACTACCGGGACTCGAGAAACGGGAATCGGGAAACGTTACAGCCCTTGATTGACGTGATCGATCGCGCGTCGCCGGGGATCGTGGAGCTTGGGATCGTGTCGGGCGGGGCGGGGTTCGAGATCAGGCTCGCCGAGCGGCCGTTCCCGAAAGAATACGAACCGGAGCTGCGGCGGACGGCGGAAACGGTACTCCGGGGAACGACCGATGTAGGGGCGCAGCATGCTGCGCCCCTACCAGACTGGCCAACGAGGGGTCTGATCGCCCGGGTGGTGTCCGCAGTCCGGCGCCTGTTCCGCGCCCCTTCAGCCTGACCACCAGCGCCGCAGGCGCTGCAGCAGCCCCCCCAGCCCCCGCAGTCCCCCCGCCGCCGTGCCGTCTTTCCCACCGAGGTCGGCGAGCAAATGAGCGGCATCGCGATAGCGGTCGTC
>WNFX01005062.1_pt1 | contig 16733 bp, 20 predicted proteins | sample 5400111 | NCBI WGS metagenome assembly WNFX01 (sample SAMN13153363, study PRJNA577476) | soil metagenome | isolation source: 40 cm soil or saprolite under grassland replicate 1 | place: USA:California | collected 2016-06-15 | reverse complement strand
CTTCTTCGTCTCCGCGGTCTGCGGTTACATGGCCGGCCTGATCGGCTCGTCCAACAGCCCGCTGTCGGGCATTGGCATTCTGGTGGTGATTGGCGCTGCCTTGCTGCTCGTGCTCGGTGTAAAACCGTACGTGTCGCCGGATGCGGGCAAATCGCTGATGGCATTCGCGCTTTTTACTACCGCAGTGATCTTCAACGTTGCTGCGATCGCGAACAATAATTTGCAGGACCTCAAGACCGGCCAATTGGTCGATGCAACTCCGTGGAAGCAGCAGGTGGCGCTCGTAATCGGCGTAATCGCGGGCGCGTTTGTGATTCCGCCGGTGCTCGATCTCGTGAATCATGCCTACGGTTTCGTCGGCGCGCCGGGCGCCGAGCTGCGTCCGAATCCACTACCGGCGCCTCAGGCAGGTCTGATCTCCTCATTGGCGCAAGGCGTGATCGCGGCTGACATTGACTGGAGCCTGATCCGCACGGGCGGATTAATCGGCGTCTGCATTATCCTGTTGGACGAAATCCTCGCGCGCACGACGCGACACATGCGCGTTCCACCGCTGGCCGTTGGTCTTGGGATCTATCTGCCCACGCAAAGCACACTGATGATAGTGGTCGGAGCCGTCGCTAGCTGGTTATTCGACAAGAGAGCCAACCGCAGTCCTCGGCCGGAAGCAACCAAACAGCTGGGCGTGTTACTCGCGTCGGGCTTGATCGTCGGCGAGAGCGTGATCGGCGTGGTGATTTCCGCGATCGTCGTTTTCTCCGGCGTATCTGCACCGCTGGCGCTGGTTGGGCCAGGTTTTGAAACGGCGGGAAAGATCATCGGCGGCCTGGCCTTCGCAGTTATCGCAGTAGTGCTCTACCGGTGGATCTTGCGGTTGGCGAGGGCAAGATCGACATGAAACGGAATTGGAATTGGCCGCTCTGGATCGGATTTTTCCTGACACTCGCCGGTTTCTTCAGTTACCAATTCTTCGCCCAGTTTCCGGTTACTCGCGATTTTCCCTGGGCGAACCTTTTGTTGTTCGCGGTTGGCGCAATTTTCCTTCTTGCGGGTCTCGTTCGCGCGTTTGTCAGACCACAACTTTATCGCGGGAAAGTCTTCGGCTCGATTTTCGCGCTGCTCTGTCTGTTTATTTTTGGCTTCTTTGCTTACGAGGTTTTCTATGTCCTCCGCCAGGTGCCGGCTTCATTGTCAGCACCACGCATTGGAGAAAAGGCGCCAGCTTTCACTTTACCGGACCAAAATGGCAAGCCAACCGCACTCATGGATCTGATTTCGCCGAAGGGCGCAATTCTGATCTTCTATCGCGGCCATTGGTGACCGCTTTGTAACTCCGAGTTGCGGAGTTTTCAGCGACGGCTTTCGGATTTTAACGCGCGCGGTCTTCGTCTCGCAGCGATCAGCGTCGATTCCGTGGAAACCAATCAGCTCCACAGTCGAAAAATGGGCTTCACTTATCCCTTGCTTTCGGATGCGGACGCAGGCGTCATCCGGCGTTACGACCTTCTGCATCGCGGTGCTGGACCCAAAGGCGCCGATATCGCGCGTCCCGCCGAATTTTTGATTGATTCCCAAGGCATTATTCGCTGGGTCAATTTGACAGACAATATCGCAGTCCGGGCGCGCCCCGAACAAGTCCTCGCGGCCTTCAACGAGCGGCGTGGTGATTGACGCCATTCTATTGCGCCAATAACTTCGAGGCCCGTGCATGCGGAACTGGAACAACTGCTCGTTCTTCAAGATCGACAACAAAAGATTAAACAGATCGAAACGGAGATAAAAACTTTGCCGCTGCAAAAGAACAATCTCGAAACGCAGCTGGTGGCAAGCGCGGCGAGCGTGGAAGCGCTCAAGCAAAAAGCGCGGCAGGTCGAGATCAATCGCAAGAAGCTGGAGCTCGACGTCGGGACGCGCGCCGAGAGCATCACGCGGCTCAAGACCCAGCAATATCAAACGCGCAAGAACGATGAATTTCAGGCGATGGGACATGAGATTGAGCGTTACGAAAACGAAATCCGCAAGATCGAGGACGAAGAACTCGAACTGATGGAACAGGCCGACAAACTGAAGGCCGAGCTCGGCACAGATGAAAAGAGGGCGTCGGTGGCAAAAGAATCGATCTCGCGGCAAATGACAGACCTCGAAGCAAAATCAAAAACGCTGGGCTCGCGGCTGGAAGATTTGACCAGGGAACGCGCCGAGCTCGCCGCCAAGATTGACGAGGATTTGTTGAGCCGTTTCGAGCGCCTCTTCGCGAGCAAGGGGGACGCGGTCGTCGTCGCCCTCGAACATGAAGTCTGCACCGGTTGCCATATGAAAGTGACCACGGCCACGGCGGCGCGGGTAAGAGCCGGGAAGGAGATCGTGAGCTGCGAGCAGTGCGGCCGGATCCTGTACGACGCAGCGTGAATTGGTAGGGCGAGACTCTGTCGAGCCGACGAAATAAGTCCACGGCTCCGCAGAGCGTCGCCCCACCGGGATCACACGTTGAAGCGAAAGAAAATCACGTCGCCGTCGCGCACTTCGTAAGCTTTTCCTTCGATGCGCAATTTGCCCGCTTCGCGCGCTTTCGCGATGGAACCGAGCGCGATGAGGTCGTTGTAATGAATCGTTTCCGCTGCGATAAAGCCGCGTTCGAAATCCGAATGAATAACTCCGGCGGCGCCGGCCGCTTTTTCGCCGGCGTGAATGGTCCAGGCGCGCGTTTCCTTTTCGCCCGTGGTCAGAAACGTGCGCAAGCCGAGCAAGTGATATACGGCGCGAATGAGCGCGTGCACACCGCTGTCTTCCACCCCGAGTCCGCGCAAATAATCCATCGCCTCATTTTCGCCAAGATCGACCAGTTCGCTTTCGATTTGCGCACTGATCACCACCGCTTCGGTCGCGAAATGATGCCGCGCATAATCTTCGACCGCTTTGACGCGGTTGGCCGCGGGATTGTCGATCTTGCCTGACGAAATCGCCCCGAGGTCCGATTCCGCCACGTTGCACGCGAAAATCGTCGGCTTCGAAGTCAGCAGAAAAAAGCCGTTCGCAACTTTCTTTTCCTCGGGAGTTAATTTTGCGGTCACGGCCGGTTTCCCAGCATCGAGATGCGGCAATAATTTTTCGATGATCGCGCTTTCAACTTTCGCCGTTTTGTCGCCGGCGCGAACTTCCTTCTGCAAACGATCGCGCCGTTTCTGAAGCGACGTCAAATCGGCCAGCACCAGCTCGGTGTTGATTACTTCGATGTCGCGAACCGGATCGATCGTTGCGCTGACATGATGAATGTCGCTGTTTTCGAAACAACGCACGACCTGGACGATTGCATCGACTTCGCGAATGTGATGGAGGAATTGATTGCCGAGCCCTTCGCCCGCGCTCGCGCCTTTGACCAAGCCGGCGATATCGACAAATTCAATCGCGGTCGGCACAATTTTTTGCGAATGCGACATTTCGGCGAGCTTCGCCAGGCGCGGATCGGGCACAGTAACAACGCCAACGTTGGGATCGATCGTGCAGAAGGGATAATTTTCGGCCGGCGCTTTGTGTGTGCGCGTGACCGCATTGAAAAGCGTCGATTTACCGACGTTTGGCAGCCCGACGATTCCGGCGCTCAACATAAGCGCGGACGGTACTGCAAATTGTAGCGGCGGTCTATGACCGCCGAAAATGCGACGCTTGCTTCAACTTCGCTCAGCACAAGCGCCGAGCGCCGCGACGATATTACTCGGGCTGGCGGGATTTGAACCCGCGACCCTCGCGTCGGCATCGATGTGGCGCGGTCACGAGGCGGTCGAGACTAAATAAATGATCGCCTTTCGATCGTTGAGCTTATCGCTATTTTTGCTGACGCTGTGCGTCTTCAAGCTGCCGTCGTACTTGGTCTTTTTCGCGGCGAACCTCGTTTAAGCTCTTTTGCCAATCGGGTACGTACTGCCACGCAGGATTTAGGTAAGAATAATGTTTACTCCCCGACTGTCCGTGAAGATATCTTGGTAATCGTTCTGCTTCTTGGATTCGTCGGATTAAGTCGTCCTCTTGGTGTTGGAGCTCGTTGTAGCGACCTTGCAACGCCTGAACTGTATCCTGCCGGTTTTTGGCATTATCCTGCTGATTTTTGAGCGGTTCTTGCCCACGCCAATACTTGTTTTTTTCGTCGGCCAGTTTCCGTCGCGATTCCTCTTGCTGCTTTCGGAGCGCCTCTAGGTTCGCATTTTGCTCGGCGGAGTATGCGGTGGCCTTCTCGGCATCGTAATGAAAGCGTTCCTGAATCGCTTTAGGCAGCTCAGTGAAGTAAACTTTCGAAATTCCCGAACTGGTCGCGAGCACAATGCCGTCCGGTTCGACCCGGCTTACGGTGGCGTTCTTAAATTCTTTTCCATCAACAGTCTTGAAATCATCCGCGAGCACGACCGACGTGAAAGATAGAATTAAAAATGTGAGAGTCTTCATCTTCATTTTGTTGTCTCGGTTGCAGGCTGGGATTTTGCCCTCGCATTTGGGACTCACTACAACTCATGGCTTGGCGCTCCCGACTTTGGCTAGGAATCGCCCGCAACGTCAATTCTCTCCTTTGTTAATTACTCGGGCCGGCGGGATTTGAACCCGCGACCTCTTGAACCCCATTCAAGCGCACTACCAAGCTGTGCTACGGCCCGATTTGTGGCAAACTATTCACCAACGTCGGGGAAATCGCCACCGATGAGAATGGACCTCAAAATGCTATATCCCTGCGCCGCGTGGTTCGCACTTGTCTGCACGATTTCGCCAACGATCGACACGTTAGCCATAGATGTTAAAGAGGGGACAAAGACGACCGGGCAATTGCCGGCGACTGAAAAAATTCACGCAGTCCAACTTAACCAAAGCGCGTTCGACTACGCTAAAGCACTCGTCAAGCAGGGATACGTTGTAGCGGACGGCAGGGGTGCATGGAGCCAACACCAACCTTCGGCCGAGGAAGAGAACGAGTTCATTCGTCTGCACGGATTCGGTGAATATGCAAAATGGCATCTCGGGATCGACGACGCGCATGCCGAGAATACAAAACAAAGATACAAATTTCCCTACGGCGATTTTAAAAATGTCCATCGCTGTGCCTTGTTAGCGGCGCAAAGCAGGGCCGGCCAATATCAGCATTACGACATCGAAAGGGCGGCAATTGAACTCAGGGAAATGATCGCGACGGAGAACGCCGGGCACCAAAAACCTTGACGGACTTAGAACGCCCGATTCAGACGGTCTATTCTGAGGTCCAGTTGCTTAGGAAAGCATCGATTAGTTCCGGCAGCTCGTCGCTGTAACCGCCTTCTAAAACAGCCGCCGCGGGGATGTCGATCTTACGCAACCACTTTCCGAACGTCGCGAAATCTTCCTGCTCGAGTGTCATCTGAACGAGGGGATCGCCTGAATAAGCATCGAAGCCGGCGCAAACGAGCAACAGATCGGGCTTAAACTTTAAGAGCTTTTGCAGTGCGCGTTCCGCAACATCGACATGTTCATTTCGTGGCGTGCTCGGCGCGACGGGGTAGTTGTCGATGTTGACGACGGAAGTGAGGCCGGTGCCGGGATAAGCCGGTGATTGATGAATTGAGGCAAACGCGATTTTCGGATTATGCGCAACGATTTCCTCGGTGCCATTGCCATGGTGCGCATCGAAATCCCAAATCGCGACCCGATTCGCTCCGTTTTCCAGCGCATCGAGCGTAGCGATCGCAATGTTGTTGAAATAACAAAAGCCCATCGCCCGGTCGCGCGTGGCGTGATGTCCAGGCGGTCGCATCAAACTAAAAGCGCGCTTTCCACCCAGCGCGGCGCGAGCCGCTTCAATCGCTGCTCCGGCTGATTTCCTTGCGTACTTGTCGATGTTTGGATTCGCCGGTGTATCGAGATCGAAATCTTCCTCCGCCTTTGCAATCCGCTCGATGTGTTCAGGTGAATGCGCCCTCAATAATTCTTCTTTTGTCGCAGAGCGCGGCTTGCGCCACTCCCAGTCCCCATATCGATCTTGGAGCAAGGGCACGGTGCATGCGATGCGTGCCGGTCGCTCCGGGTGCCCGGCGCGGGAGTATTCGACACACTGGGGATCGTGAAAAATGATCATGGCGGTTGCACTGCGAGGTTCAAACGCATATTCGACTACAAAGATGTTAAACGGCCAGAAGATTGTAGTCGTGATGCCCGCCTATAATGCCGCGCGCACTCTGCGCCGGACTTATGATGAAGTGATGACGCAGGGGATTGTCGATCTTGTGATTGTGGTCGACGACGCAAGCGATGACGAAACCGTGGCGATTGCGCGGACTCTCGGACGCGCGCAGGTGGAAGTACATCCGTTGAACCGCGGTTATGGCGCGAATCAGAAAACCTGTTACCGGCTCGCTCTTGCGGCCGGCGCGGACATTATCATTATGATTCATCCGGATTACCAGTACACGCCGCAACTACTTCCCGTACTGGCGGGGCTGGTGGTGAGCGGGCTGTATCCGTGCGTGCTCGCTTCGCGCATTCTCGGTGGCGGCGCTCTCCGCGGCGGTATGCCGTGGTGGAAGTACGTCGCGAACCGTTTTCTCACTCTGGTCGAGAACGTTCTTTTAGGTGCGAAACTTTCGGAATACCACACCGGGTATCGCGCTTATGCGCGATCGCTCCTCGAAAAGCTGCCCTTCGAATCGAATTCCGACGATTTTGTTTTCGACAATCAGATTCTCGCTCAAGTGATCTGGCTCGGCTGTCCGATCGGCGAAGTGACCTGCCCAGCGCGGTATTTGCCCGAAGCCTCGTCGATCGGTTTTTGGAGAAGCGTGCGTTACGGAATCGGGTGTCTGATGACTGCGGTGCGTTTTCGCGTCGCACGTTGCGGGCTCGTTCGTCCTCTGGCTTAACGCCGCCGACGGTGAAAGGCCGGCTCAGAAGGAGATCTAACGAATCGCTGCAGCCGATGGCTCTCCAGCGGCCATGCGGTCGATGTCGATTTTAGCTAGTGCGATTCAACCGGGCCGCCCCCTTGCGCCTGTCGGAGCTGTGGCTGAGCTTATTCTCGTAGATGTCGCATCCACTAATTTCTTCCGCAGCCTAGTAAGGAGAGAGCCATGAAAAATGAAAATTTGGAATCTGTGGCGAGAAAGCTCGTCGCGGCGGGCAGAGGCATCCTGGCAGCGGATGAAAGTTCGCCGACGATCGAGAAGCGATTGAAGAGCATCGGTGTTGCTTCGACGGAGGAGAACCGGCGCGCTTATCGTGAAATTTTATTTACCACAGCAGGTCTAGATGAATTTATCAGCGGCGTGATCCTCTTCGACGAGACGATTCGGCAGAAAACTGGCGATGGTCGTGCCTTCGTCGAGGTACTGGAGCAGCAAGCGATCATTCCCGGCATCAAAGTGGACAAAGGCACGAAACCGATGGCCAATTTTCCCGGCGAGAAAATCACCGAGGGACTTGACGGGCTGCGCGAGAGGCTGGCGGCATATCGGCAGTTGGGAGCGCGCTTTGCCAAATGGCGCGCAGTCATCAGCATTAGCGACAAAATTCCTACACGCAGATGCATCGAGACGAACGCAGAATTGTTGGCGCGCTACGCGGCACTGAGTCAAGAAGCGGATCTGGTGCCAGTCGTCGAACCGGAAGTGCTTATGGATGGCACGCACACGATTGAGCGGCATTTCGAGGTAACTGAGCAAGTGGCGGAAGTCGTTTTCCATGCTTTGTCCGAGCACCGCGTTACACTGGAAGCGATGCTACTGAAACCGAACATGGTGCTTTCGGGAAAAGATTGCCCGCACCAAGCTCAAGTCCAAGAAGTTGCTGAGATGACGCTGCGCTGCATGAAACACGTGGTCCCCGCGGCTGTCCCCGGGCTTGTCTTTCTCTCGGGCGGACAAAGTGATGTACAAGCTACCGAACATCTCAACGCGATGAATTGTCTGGACCACGCTCCGTGGGAATTGAGTTTTTCCTTTGGGCGCGCCCTACAGGCTCCCGTGCTCAAAGCCTGGAAAGGTGATCCGACGAATGTGGCCGATGCGCAACGGGCGCTCCATCACCGCGCCTGGTGCAACAGTAAAGCGCGCTTCGGCAAATACACCACAGAAATGGAAACCAAGAAGGCGGTCGCATGAGCACCAAGAACAGAAATGTGTAACCCAACAGCGACGATAAATATCGCTTTGGAAAATGATAAATGGCACCGGTTTGGTCGTCCCACTGCGATTCATCGTTTTCGACAATGACAGCTGGCATGCTTTGAAACCGACTTTAGGAGCAAATGTCCGTTAGGGTAAAGCCTGAGATTGGAAATGAGATCGGCCAGGTTGAAACGTTTATTCCGCGGTTGTTCCCCTAGAAGGGGATTTTTAAGGGGACGCGATGAGTCCCCTTAGTGCTTTGAAGAACAGATTCGCTTCCTTAGGCTGATGGAGCGGGTAGCGTCATCCCCAACTTCATCCTCCAGGTGGCTTACTAACGCCGGAGGCGAGGTTAACCAAAGAAAGGTTACCCGCCTCGGTCGAATGTTCTTTTCCGAAGCCTGTCGGCTGGGGAGAGAAGATGCAATCGGCGGCTTTAGCCAAAACAACATCACGGTTTGCTTCCTGCCCGGCTGCTTTCACCAGCGCCTCGTAAGTAGCAAGGGCATTTTGTCGGTGCCGGTTTACGACGGCGTTATGCCGGTGCGCAATATAGTTGCGCGAAGCCAAGACCAAGAAAAAGGAGATGGTAAGGAAGATCAAGACTTTGCTGACAGCGAGTTGTGTAGTCTCGTAGGAGTTGGTCGGCGCAAGAAGCGGGATTTTATGGAGGAATAAAGTTGCAACGGCATAAAGCCCTAACAACGCCGTCAGCAAGGCCGTTGCTTTTAACCAAGTGGTTGATTCCTTCGTATGTTTATCGGCTTCGTCCTTAAAGTAGATTGCCTGTTGGGAAACGCCTTGTTCGGCAGCGACTTTCCGCACCGCCTCTAATATTGCATCAGCATCTTGCTTTCGCTTCTCAAGGTCCTTTTGAAGTTGATCGGCCTTGTCGGTAACGTTTTGGATCAAGGCTCGTGCGTCACGTTCTAGGCGCGTAAAATCAGTGGTTTTCCGCACCGAATATGAAATGAATGGGTGTAGTTTTTGAAACGCGGGATCGTAGGCGTCCTTCAATTGCTGGAGCCGATTATCACGCTCTTGTTTCGGGCTACCCGCTTCGAATGAGAGAATCTGTTTCAGGATGTTAAAGTCGCTGTCTGCCTGCCGCTGGATCTCTTGAAGTGTCGCAATCGGCAGTTGGTCGAGGACCTCAACGGGCAATTGCCTGTAGATGTCGATGAGACGGTCAGCCGGTGTTACGGCATCTGAAAAGTTGATTGCCGTTCCAAGCTCGTTGATTCGCGGCAGTGATGCTGAGTCGAACTTTTGCATTCTTTCTAGCGATTGACGTGCAGCGTCGACAGCCGCTTGTCGCTTATCGTCGGGGGTGGCCATGCACGATGTTAAGAGCTTTGCGAATCGCGGTCAATCGCAGCGGGTGCGGCAAAAGCTAAGCGAGGCAGCGATCCTCACGACAGCGAAATCGAGCGGACGCTCGAAATCTTGCAACGCTGTTCCCTCTAGAATGGGATCGGTAAGGGGACGCAATCAGTCCTCCTTATTTTTCTCTGCGACAAGCATTGGTCTGAAATGCGCGGTTCGCCAGCGCATGGCGATTGGATATGTAGCAGCGATGAGTCGGCATGCGATGTTGCACTTTCAAATCGGACTCTCTAGAAATGTAGGAAAAAGCAGAATCGATGCTATCGGCAATCTTAGAAGCAGCGTTTCGAGTAATGGAAAAAGGACTCGAAATCTGGAGTACCCCAATTGCGCGAGTTGGGCGAGTTGATGGCAAGCCGTCGATAGAGTTTTTCCCTAAAATTGAGGACTCGAGCATCGACTCGAGGATCCTAAAGATTGACGAAGCACGGAATAATCTTACTTCGGCTCTTTCCGCAATCGACGAATTAAAAACCTCGGCAGAGCGTAACCGCGCGGAATTGCAGGCGATCAGGCATGAGTTGGAACAAACGGCAGCTCACAAGGCTTCTGCAGAGCAAGAATTGGATGCCGTAAAGAAGATGGCGGCAGCAGATGTTGAAGTATTTAGACGCGTTGTAGGCATTCCGTCTCGGCGCGACATCGGAAAGGAGCGGCTGATTGGATTTGTGATCGGAGTTCTGGCCTCCTTGTTGGCGACTTTCATTTGGTGGCTTCTGAAGCACTAGCGTGTCAATCAACGGACCACATCGAAAGGAACAACTGTTCCCGCCTAGAAGGGGATTTTTAAGGGGGACGCGATGAGTCGCATTATTTTTATCGTGCAGAGCGGCGCAACAGCGATCCGAAGTGACTTCAAGCTGTGCAATATCTGCGGTCTGGAACTCTGCGTAAGGAACGCAGTGCTCGACCGAGAGCTTGAACGCGATATTCGAGAGCAGGAGCCACAGTGATGGCTAACGAAAGCAAACCCGCTTCTCTTGCTTCGCCGTCGTCTAGAGAGCGCCGGCTTGCTTCCGCAGCTTTTCTTTTACCTCGGAATACGAGGAGTCTGAAATTTTATCGAGGAAAGACAAGGCTTCAGCTTTCTTGTGCCGCTTCAGGCTGACCCGCGCGAGCTGCAAGTAGCCGAAGTTCCGATTCGTGGAGAGCTCGAGATAATGCTGCCAGGCGACTTGCGCCTCTTTCCAATCGGCGTTCGGCATCCCATAAAATGTTTCCGCGTAAGCTCGGGCATATTCCAGGTCGGTCGGAGCGAGCCGACTGGCTTCGCGAAATTGGAACAGGGCGCGTCGCAACAATTCCTCAGAATCGATCTTCCAAGCCGCCGTCAGATCACGGCGGAAAATGAATTCGACGTTCCCGAGGTCGAAATGATAATCAGGATTGTCACTTTCGGCGCGAACCGCCAAAAGAAACTGCTCCGCCGCTTCGCGGACGCGGTACATCCTGAGGTAGGCGCCGCCCAACGAGTTGGCCGCTTCCCCATTGTCCGGCTGGAGCCGTTGCGCTGTCCGCCAATGTTCGACGGCTGCTTCCACCTTCCCGTTTTTCGAGAGAAATGCGGCAAGGGCGTTTTGCGCGGGGACAGACTGCGGATGGTCCCGGACGAGTTGGTAGTAGATTTGCTCCACCCGCAAACGCTCTTTTGCCGTTACGTTGGGATTTGCGAGCGCCGCCGCTGCCTTATGGGCCGCTTTGATTTCTATCCACGTTTTTACCGACGCACTGATGGATTCCGCACGCGCGACCACAAGCGTAAAGAACAGAATGAAGAGTGTGGCGGCAGCCCTCTTGCGCTTACTCCGGTTGCTCCGCCCGCCGTTGCTGATCATCATAGCTGTCGCTCTTCCTTGGAGAGATCATCTTCACATGAAAAAAAATAGGATTCGCTGAAGCCCTCGACTCAATTGTCGCCACCGACAACCGTTATTCACGGGAGGCTTACGTCTTTCTTCGGGACGCGCTTGATTATACCACAAAACAGCAAAAGAAAACCAAGGGCGCCGCGGGCCGGCCTGGCTCGCCGAACGCAATTCAGGGCTGCATTGCGTCCCTTTTCGATCAGCGCTCGTTCCTCCGCTCGACTTGAACGCGAATGCGTGATTGCAGCAGCAAGAAAGGTTGACAGCGCAAAACGAGACTGTCGATGCCGGGGCGGCTGTTTTTAAGAAGATTGAAGCCGCTATTTGCCGCCCGTTCGAATTACGACTGCTGAAATGTCGTTCACGTTGACGAATGCGTCGAAAAATTCTGCGCCGGTCAAATGAGAAAGATGGACGACATTCTCGTTAACTTGTTCGACTTTACCCCCGATCTTGTCACCGGCTTGCAGATGCAACTCGACAGTTTTACCTGTGTTTTCCTGGAGGATACTGAGAACGGTCTGAGCGGACAAGCTGGAACAGATAGCTGCAACGATAAATCCGAGAAGAAATAAGCAACGTTTCATGAGCAACATGTTCTGTCCGATTACGCTGCGATTAACCAGCAAATAATGATGTAAGCCGTATTATCCGGCGTGGCCCTTTGGCCGGAGCGCTTCCAGGGCAAGGGCATCCCTTTGCCGAAATGATTGAAATTGGCAGGCGAAGCGCTGTGCGTTGTAGCGGTGCTTGTGTCAAGCACCGAAGTTTGTAAATAGGCGCTTGGCACAAGCGCCTCTACAACTCATGAGTTCGGTTGCTGAAAATCTCGAACGGGTGCGCGAACAGGTCGCAGAGGCGGCGGCGAAGGTTGGTCGCGCAGTCGATGAGATCCAGCTGATCGCGATTTCCAAAACGCACGACGCGGAGAAAGTGCGGGCAGCATATGGAGCTGGTCAGACTTTGTTTGGCGAAAGTCGCGTACAAGAGGCGCGAGCGAAAATTCCGCTTCTCCCTCCGAGCTTGCGATGGCATTTCGTCGGACATTTACAAAAAAACAAAATTCGGCATGCGCTCCCGCTCTTTGAACTTTTTCACAGCGTCGATTCTCTCGCGCTTGCACACGAAATGAACCGAATCGCGGACGAGGACGGAATGCATCCGCGCGTTTTGCTGGAAATAAATGTATCAGGCGAGGGGAGCAAATTTGGTTTCAAGCCGTAAACCGTGCGCGCAGAAATGGAATCGCTGCTCGGGTTACCCCGGTTGTCGATCGAGGGCTTGATGACGATTCCACCCGAAAAAGAATTCGACCTGAAACTTCCACAACTCTCCATGGGGATGACCACTGATTTCAGGGTTGCGACCGAGGAAGGCGCGACGCTGGTTCGGGTGGGAACAGCGATTTTCGGTGAGCGCTCAAAGAAACAGAAGAACAAAGCCACGGACGAACACGGATTTTCACGGATTTCTGAACTTTGAAACCTGAATGCTTTCCCGTATTGGTGTTTCATCCGCGAAAATTTGTGGCTGAAAGATTGCTCTCTGGATCGACATCCCGCTAAGATCGATGTGTGCGGTTAGAGCCGACCAATGTTCAACAAATCGGAAATGAACTTGCGATTCATTGGAACGACGGGACAGAATCTTATTTCGATTTGCAATTTCTCCGTCGCGCGTGTCCATGCGCGGCGTGCGGTGGCGAGCCGGACGTGCTCGGCAACATCTCTCGTCCGCATCTGACTTACTCTGAGGAGAGCTTTGCTCTTGTCGGTTTCAGCATCGTGGGTGGTTATGCTGTGCAACCACGATGGCGCGACGGACACGGCACCGGTATTTACAGTTTTCAATATCTACGACGTTTGGCTGAGACTACCAGGTGAGCGCTGGCTCGAAAGGGAGCGGTTAGGGGGATTCCTTCGGGATTGACTTATGAACTCCCAAGCGATGTGATAAGGTTGGGTGACTCGCACAACCAAAACGATCGTGGTTCTCTTCTGCGCAGTTGTCTGCGGAGCAGGGGCTATTGTTTCGTCGGCGAGTCGGCTGGAGATGCAGCCAGAAAAATCCCACGTAAGGCCAATCCTAAACGATCAGGTACGCCATCGGATTTGGCTGCGTGTGTGATTCTTGGACGCCGATTTATAACCGCGCACAAGAATGCTCAGCCATAGAGGTGGCATGTATCAGGCTGTGTCATGGCCGGCGGCAGGACTGCACTATAATTCTGGCAGCATCGTCCGAAGCAACGATGTGTCTGGACCGCGTGGATGAAGATTTCGATCTTGTAGGGTCGCAGGGACAAGAAAAAAATCGCCAGACTTAAATTTGAATCCGGCGCAGGCGAGGTCGCCGTTCAAACAAAGAAGGATCGCGAATTTGCCCGGCGGCGCGGCTTCACGTTCGGAAATGAGATCCCACTTTTCCACGACGAACGCGGAATCACGAACCAGTGTTGCTCCTCTGGGCTCGATCAAGTCGGGTTCGATATCAGTAAAATTGATCGACTGCATGGCCTCGCTGACATGCAAGCGCCGGGGTTTTCCATTCGTGCCGACCCGATTCCAATCAAATACGCGATAAGTCGTGTCGCTATTTTGTTGAATCTCGGCGACTAAAATTCCATGTCCCATCGTATGTAAACGTCCGCTCGGCATGAAAATCGCGTCTCCGCCCTTTACTGAGATACGATGCATCAACTCCGCGACAGTGCGGTTTTCCAGCGCAGCTTCGAATTGTTCCCGGGTAACGCCGCGGCGTAGACCAGCGTAGATTTGAGCATCCGGCACTGCATCAAGGACGTACCAAATCTCATCTTTCGTTTCGCCGCCCAAAGCTTTTGCCACTCGCGACGGCGGATGCACTTGCAGCGAAAGCTCTTCCCGCGCATCGATCAATTTTGCAACAAGAGGAAAGCGTGCGGTATCGGGAACATCTCCAAAAATCTCCTGTCGATCTTCCATCCAAAGTTCGTGCAGGGTCCGACCGCGCAGAGGGCCATCGCGGACAAGGCTTTGTGCTTCGGGACGGTCGACAATCTCCCAGGACTCGCCAATCAGCATTCCCTTCGGTAATGGTTTGCGGAAGCGCGTTTCGAGTCGCCGCCCACCCCAGATCCGCTCCATAAAGATCGACTCGAAGGTGAGAGGGGATTTCATTGCAGATTGCAAATTGTAGATTGCAGATTGCGCATATCAAATTGTAGGCCGTCTCTGTGAGACGGCGGTACGATTACATCGACGTCTGGGACAGACGCCCTACAACCATGCGAGCATTTCTTAAATACTGGTTGCCGATTGTCATCTGGCTCGGCGTAATTTTTGTCGGCTCGACCGACGTTCTATCGGCGGAGCAGACTTCGCGCTTTCTTGTGCCGTTTCTGCGCTGGCTCGATCCGCACATCTCCCTGGTCGAGATCAACTCGATTCAATCGGCCATCCGAAAACTTGGTCACCTGGTCGAATACGCCATCCTGGCTGCGTTATTCTGGCGGGCTCTGCGCGACGGAACGAACTTGGGTGCGAAGATGTCGCTCTTGTTCATCGCGGTCTGGTTTGTGTGCGGAATTTTTGCGGTCAGTGACGAATTTCATCAATCCTTCGTCGCGTCGCGCACGGCCTCATCACACGATGTCTTGATCGACGTCTGCGGGGCTTTAATTGGGACTGTGCTCTGTTTAACGTTTTCGCCACGCCGATTGACAAGAAGTAGGTAACATTAAGTTTCGTTTCAATGGGCCGCCGAAAGTCCGAGCGAGACTGCCATTGCAGGCGCGCGCGCGCAATGCTCAATCCGAAATCGGAAATCGAAAATTGGAGATGAAAATGGGCCTGACTGGGCTCGAACCAGTGACCCTGCGCTTATCAAGCGCATGCTCTAACCAACTGAGCTACAGGCCCGAAAGAATTTAGCGAGTGAATGATTTAGCGATTTAGCGATTGATGCAAACGAATTTGTTAAATTCTGGATTGCTAAGTCACTAAATGAATTGGAGGCAAGGGGATTACGCTCCTGCTAGCGATCCGAAAGTGTGCAGCGGAACTGAGCTCAAAGATGTTTTTTGACGAACGTCCGGCCAGAAGCCGATTTGAGATAGCGCTCGAACGCTGCAGCACGAACTCGATCAGAAAGTGCGACATATGCCTTCAACCGCAATGGTCACCATTTCGCGGTGTAAAGAACTCGTCCTGCGTTATGATTTCTCAATCGTTTACGCGGGTCGTCCGTCAAGCCTGTATAGAATCGGTCCTCGTCGCGCTCGCTCTGTAAAATGTAGATGTAGAAGAACTTTGCCATGTTTCGCCGTTGGCTTGCCGAGTCGTAGCTCGCAGCGTTGCCGTTGCAAGATTTAAACATCTCCGCCTTCGCTAAAGCTACGGCGTGACAGTCTTCGCTCTGCACTACGGCGCGAACGAAGACTGGAGGCAAGGGGATTACGCTCCCGCTAGTGATCCGAAAGTGTTCCCGGTTTGTAGATGTTGCCTCCACGCCTTGCAGGCTTTGGAGGCAAGGGGATTCGAACCCCTGACTTCCAGCTTGCAAAGCTGGCGCTCTACCAACTGAGCTATGCCCCCGGACCAAAAGAACATCGATAAAATCGCGTGCTCGCGACCGTGTCGGAGTTGCTGAATGTCGAATGCCCATTTGCGATTGCAAGGAACAAACCGCCGGAGCTGTGTCACAAGTAACGGGCAACGACTTTACCCCGGTAATCTGTCGGCCAATACGTCTGCCTTCTCGATCTTCGGCGGTCGTGCCAGCAGTTCGGGCGCTTTTTCCATCAACGCCTTGGCAACTTTTCCAGAAAGGTGCGCGTCGCGGCCGGCATCATCGGGAAACGCATCGAAGATGGCAAAGGTGGTCGGGCCAAGTTTAATCCCGAACCAAGCGGTCGTTGCGGGCTCTTGTTGGACCAAACCTTGCCCATCGCGCAAAAACTTCGCGACTTCGTTTTCTTTTCCCGGTTTTGCTTCCAGTCTGACAAATAACGCTTTCGTGGTCATGTGATGATCTCCTTGTGACTGTTTTGCTGTCTCACTGTCGAAATAGTATGTTCCTTTCCGTCTATGTCGAACCGAACCAAATCCCAAGCGACGCCGTGCGAAGTCTTCTGAGGGAAGGTTTTCTTCACGATCAGCAGGAACTGTCTCGACCTGCTCGACGTGACAGAAATCGCAGCAAAGGAAAAATGCCGGACGGCGTATCGCCATCCGGCATTTTTTAGTCGATGTGCAGCAAAGACTGAATTGTGCGTTACCGTCGTTTCTCTGAGCCCCGGTCTCTTTCAATTCCGGGGTCTTCACGGCATGTCGTGAATTCCGAAGAACTCACGGATTAGCCGTCGACCTATCGCAAGAGAATTAGAATTTTC
>WNFX01005486.1_pt1 | contig 16735 bp, 18 predicted proteins | sample 5400111 | NCBI WGS metagenome assembly WNFX01 (sample SAMN13153363, study PRJNA577476) | soil metagenome | isolation source: 40 cm soil or saprolite under grassland replicate 1 | place: USA:California | collected 2016-06-15 | reverse complement strand
TATCGAAACTGGGTTGCAACCAATTGGAGCGGTATTTGTGATGAGCTTACAAAAATATCAATACCAACATTGGTTATAACTGGTACTGATGATAATAATGTACCAACGCCAAATTCATTAATTATTGCAGGAAAAATTCCCGGAGCCTGGCTTATACAGATAAAAGATGCTGGTCATCAATTAATGTTGCAATATCCAGATGAAATTAATAGAGTATTACAAACATTTCTTTCGAGCACAACAGGTTGACGAATATATTATCTGGTGACTGCGTCTACCCTCCCACTCTTTGTACGTAGCTCCCTTCCAACCTTTTTCTTACAATCCAAAATTGGATTCCAAAATTGTTTTCGGTAAGAGTCATTATGAAGGTGGTAAGAAATACTGTAGAAGGTGTGAGGTTTATTTCTATCATGACAGCAAGTTTTGTACATGCTGACGAATGGCTCTAAAACTTTGACCTAGTGTCAGAAAAGCAAAAGAGAAATTAAGAACACAAAATCAACTTTTAAGGCAGCTATTATAAGGAATAATGAAGCAAGATGTATAGCGGTATACTTAGAAAACCTGACTGGATGATTGAAAATTGCAGATTTGACAAAGCCAACGAACGATATCTGCCTGGAGAGAACGTGACCCTCAGTTTTGATTTCAAGAGCCTTTCATATGGCGATATGTATGTTGCCAATATCGGAATCCAGACCGATTGGATGATTATTGATGGAACATGGTATTACCAACCTGTAAATAATTTGATAAATCCAGGACAAAGACGAACTTTTGCATTCTCTTTTCCAATTCGAGATGTCCTCGCCCTAGGAGAATACAAATTGCTCTTTTACGTAGAGGCCAAGCATTTCCCTGCTCGAAATCCTAGTGAAGAAACCCTTACGACCATGTGGACTACAATAATAGTTAACATCCAGTATCCGATAACTGGGGAAGAAATTTTTCTTTCTCATAGTATAAACGACAAGCAGTTGATTCTTGAGCTTAAAAACCAGATGGACAATTACGGAATCAAAGTAGGAATAGGAGAAGATGAGCATGAGCCTGGTATTCGCCTACAGGATAAATTCAAACATATGATTGACCGATGCACAATATTCATCGCAATCCTCACCGATGTCGCGATGCGATCTGAATGGGTTCTACGTGAAACTAATTATGCTGCTGGAATAATGAAACCTTGCATATTGCTAAAAGATGAATCAATTAGTATTGCCACAGAGTTGGAATGGACTTCTTTTTCTAAACACGGTTCGTCGGTAGAAATATTTCAGATAATGATGACTGCAGTAGATCGAATAAGGCAGCGCAACCAAAACCTACTTAATTCACCAATTGTTGGCATCCTTGGTATAGCAATAGCCTCTTTTCTTGCGGGTTGGATCTTTCGTAAGTAAAATTATTCAGTTCCCATTAGCAGTCCACTCACGAAATTAAAAAGATTACGTATTATGATGATCCGAGAGAGTCATTGATATAACTGAGCTATTTTTACTATGTATATTCCACTCTTCTCTTAGTTTTCTTTCGAATCATACTCTTAATTACTCTTACAATCCTCTTTCTAAGACTCAATATACTCTTATGAGTGAATTCAGAATATTTTAAGTAAATGCTTCTTTATTCATTAGACCATCACTTATTTTTCATTTTAAAAGGATTTTTACTCTGTGCCCCTACACTACATATAGATGCATTCCTCATTACAGTACAATATATATCTATAAACAGATCGTCAGACTTTCTTGTTGGGATAGGCACGAATAATGAATTTTTTAATGAGCGCCACTCCTCCAAAGTTTCTGGTACAAATGCAATCATGCCTCTTAACCTATATCCTCAAAACGTAAAGCAAAGGCGTCCGATCTCAAATCCTTAGTAATGCTTCCCTGTCAAGCCGACAGTCAAAACCCGCCAGCTTCTAAGGCGTATGCCTGATAGTTTATTTGATACTTTATTATTGCTTAAGAAAAATACATCATAATTATCCTATCAATGTCGTCATAATCCTACCAATTGTGTTCGTTATTCAGAAATAATAGTTTTAATCTCATTATGTAGTTCATCAAGAATAGAGGATATTTTGGTCACGTCATCAATCTTCCCCATAACCTTCTTCATTGCTTTGATATCGTATTCCCATAGCGATTTGGCTGGTTGTCCATCAGCTAAAGTTGATCTCCTAATCGCAATATGCGAAAAATCCTGTTCTTGCCTTCTTGAGCCATGACAATGTAATACGTTTGGTGGAATACAAACAGTATCTCCAATCTTATTTAGAAAAATTGTCTTACCAATATTTCCTAAACTAGACTAGTTGCTGCGGAAGTGAAATATCTGCATTTTAAGTGCTTGCAAAATTGCGTATAATGCCTTATTTGAGCACATTCTCTCATGAATACTGATTTGTGAAGGTCAAAGGTTATCAAATCAGCTAACTGCATATTTACGTCTTTATCGTTGGAATACTCTTCAGTAGCATATAATGATGGATATATGCTTACTCTGCAATCAATGAATTTGGATTGTTCATAAGTTCGAAACATCTCTTTTTCATCGTAAACAACTTTGAATTGTGGTCCATTATATGTTGTGTTTATTGATCTTATGGTTCTTGGAAATACTGGTTCTTTAAAATGGCTTAAAATGCATTTGATGCCTTCTCTTACTTTTTTTCTCCTCTTACTTTTTGATTCTTGTTGTTTGTATTGCTGTTTTGATAATAATGAGAACAAATCATATTAGCTAGCCTGATCATTGTTTTATGGTTTGCTCACTTATAGGATATCTCTATGGGACTCCCTTTGAGGTCCCGCAAAGCTCTGCCATGAACTTCTGAATTATTATCCTATCGTCTTGTTCGTTATTAGGAGAGCCTTGCACTCTATTAAATTCCGCCATAAATATCTCAATGCCACCTACATTGTTTTTGTGTTGAATTCACATCTTTTTTAGTCGCCTACCCTCCCACTCTCTGCAAGTAGCTCCCATTTTTTTAGGGATCCAAATTTTCTTTACAATTCACAATGACTTGTCGTAATCTATTCGAAGGATTTAATTCAAGATTTACTGTTGGCGGATCCGATTATGAAAATGGTAAGAAATATTGAAGATGCGAAGTCTACTTCCTTTATGAAGGCATATTTTGTCCTTGTTGTAGTATGGCATTGAGAACGTCACCAACCAACAAGAGAGACAAGGAAAGACTTAGAAGAGAAGAGAAGAGCAAGATAAAATAATCAGGATTATAAAGGGAATAAAGAAGTAAATTAAAGAGTCGGATGCTTTAGCTTCCTTCGACTTGAAAGATATCAGCAGCTTTATCATGACAACTATTGCATGAATTGCAGTTGTCAATAACACAATCGGAAGTCATGATATCATGCTTTAGTGTTGATTACTATAAAAAGATGCAATATATTAGACGAATGGATACGATACCGCGTGGATAGGTTTTGGTCAATTAGTAGTTTTAGTGCTCTTATTTTATATTAAGAGATTTGTACGCGACAACTTGTTTTTACAAAAAAAAATGTGGGGGGTTCAGACTATTCCCTTTACTTCGAACTATTGGTCGTTGCCTTTGATTACGGTAATATCATTCGATGTGCAGGTACAAGTGTTTGAGCTTATTTGTTCTCCAGAGCCGCCATCGATGGTTTGATTTTGTTGTGTGTTTTGGCGATATATGTTGGATTTTGAGGAATTTAGATTCTTAGTAGCTAATGCCTGTGTTGCTGTTACTGCAATCAATAGTGTAGCTACCGCTACAACTACTACCATCGTCATCACCTTACTCCCTTGCATTGAAGTTTTATCGTACTTCATAATTCAAGTAGACGTTATTCCAAAATATATGAATTGTCGAATTCATTAGTATATTTTAATCTCTGCATAATTTACTAGAATGATTATAGAGAATTATTCGTATATTTTTAAGGATTACAAATATTCCTAATAAATTTAAATGAATAACTAACAAATGTTCCTATGGTGCATTTCGTAGAGAATATTGCAAAGGTAGTGTTAATATCCTGATTGATAAAGCTGTTACCTAACGAAGTATTAGAATAATTTCCATTCTTTCTTTTTACTAAACAATCTTGTACTATAAGATTAATTATATTCGCAGTACTTTATCATAAATGAATCAATCTATGAGCCTTAGAGGCAAGAATAAAGAAGCTCGAGAACTGGAAGCTCGTACACACTTCAATGGGAGAAGAACCATGAAATTTTTTGAAGCCTCCTGAAGTTATAATCTAGCAAAGGCTTTCTGACTTTGCAATGTTTCATCTACTATCGCAGTAACTAGTATCAATGGTAACGTTATTGTAACGCTTATAGACAAGAAATGTTTCTGAGACATCATTGCCAATCGTAGCTCAACTCAACGAATTTTGGTTTGCCTAGCAAATCGCTGTGTCCGTCTGCAAGTATTGTAAAAGTGGACCTTTTACAATACTCGAAATCACAAATAATTCAGTGAAGATAGAAATCAATGATGTGGCAGATATACCGGAACCCAGTTAGCCACCATAGATAACACAGCAAATCAAGACGGTAGTTCAAATTGGAGCGGTAAGTTCATGCAAATGACCAATAAGGGAGACATGATAGTTACGACCGGAAGCGGAACAGGCGAGCCTGCAAATTCGAAAGGCATTGTACAGATGAAATTAACAACCTAGAGCACGACAGAGAAAAACTAAAAACGAAAATCATTTTCAAAAAACATGAAGTGGAATTGCTAAAAAGGCATTATAGGTTACTTTATGAAACGGGAAGTGAGCTCGATGATGCCGTTTGTGATGCCTTCAAATTACTAGGGTTTAATGAAATCAGAAAAATCCGCGGAAATGACAAAGAAGACTGGATTTTTAATTTCAAGAGCTTAACAAATCGTATGTACGGGGTTATTGAGGTTAAGGGCGTGAAAAAGGAAATTTCTAAAGAGGATATACAACAATGTGAAGGTTGGATCACTGACTATATCAATTCAAACAAAAATGCTAAAGGAATCCTTATTGCAAACCAATTTAGATTGAGCTCTTATATTGATACCAAGAACTCCCGCCTAAGGATTGAACATAACCTTAACGATTATGCGACTAGCAGAAACATATGCATTATACCATCCTGCCTCTTGTTTGAAACGGTAAATTCATTAATGAAAGGAAGAATAAGATCACGTGATGACATTGAAAAAATACTTATAGATTCTAATGGTGTGCTAGAGAACTTATGATCCATGAGTATAGCATTTGCTTCCATTAGAAAGATTCTCAATTACAAGAACCGATCGAGAGACTTGAAGAGATCGAGACACATCCAGTGTAAATTCGCTAAACTACAGGGATAGCATATACGTAAAATTGTACGCTCTTATCTATTTCCTATCTTGATAAGGTCTCTCAAGTGGGGGTTAATCCCTAAATATTTTTAATGTACTTTCTCCTTGTGTTGTAAGAATAACATTACTCTGCTTACCTTTGTACTCTCTCTAAGACCCATAAAGAATCAAATCCTGCATCTTCAGCTTCTTTTGCTAGATGGATAATATTTTCCTTCGTAGCACGATTTTTACCGGTCTGTGGCAGTCTTAATCCTATTTTCATATATCACAGTATGGATATAATACATATGATGATTACAGTAAGTTATACCTTTTTGAATTAGACTAGCTGACATAATGTATTGGCCGCCGGAAATCAAAGTGAAGAAAGAAGTACTATTGAGCAGAATTGTCAAACCTGTAAAAGCCCTCTCAATGCAAATCGTAATTGTATAAAATGCGATCGTCCTCCGATGCTGCGTATCTGTACCGGCCTTAATATGACTGAAATACCAGCTGGGATACCCCAAATATCTGGTCAGGGTGCCCCAGAACGGTTTACTAGAAACTATGTAACAATCCTTAAAGGTTATTTTTGTAAACATATGTCAACAAAGTTGGGATAATTTTTACGAAGAGGCGGTTCTTCTAAACGCAGAGCTAAGAAAGAACGCCAGAGCCGTATATAATGAACAGACAGAAGAAGAGTTCCATACTGCACTTTATGATAATGATGCTGATTTTACTCGCTTAGCTAAGTATGTGTTACAATGTTTAGTTAATAAAGGTCTGTTGACAGAAGAGAAACATGAAGGACGAGACTCTACATATTGGAAAACCGCCAAACTATATGCGATTTGTCCACAAATTGTGGATGTTGTTCTCCCTGAAATTGATTCCCTAGTAGAAGAGTATGATAGACAACATCCATCATAACCTGACTTTCAATTCGTACCTGCTGTTTAAGAATCTGATTCATAACTTCTTGTTTTCCTTTAAAGAACGGTTACTTGAATTCTTCTTCCAGTCGGGGATTTAGATACTAGAAGTTGGGCCAAGCAACAGGTAGTTGTCCGTAGCGTTATGACACATTGCAAGGGGTTTTTGGCCTCACAGGTGGTAGGTCTTTTTCACCAAATTCTACCTACCCCTGAAGATTAACCTATACGCTGTATCGGACGATACAGTATAGTATAGAACCTGCCTGCGCCTAGTGTTTTACAGTAGCTGTTTGTGCAGAAGAATTCGAACAGTGAGACCCTTCTGAGCAGTGGTTGTGTTGAAAAATAGTTTGATGTAAGTGTCCTGGTGAGATATTTGACGCAGTACCGCCACTCGCTGCCCCTTGAAGTCCTGTTCCTTGTAAGCCACCTGTTCCTTGTAAAGCACCTGTTCCTTGTAAAGCACCTGTTTTATGTTGAGGACCCATCCCAGAAAATATTTTGAGTGCTTCTTCAGCAAATTGCTGGCCGGCGGAGGCGGAGCCATTTGTGATAGGAGGTATATGTATGTGCCCTGCAATAGCTTGTTTGGTATTAGCTGTTATTGCAAGTCCCGCAGCAAGAACAATTATTACTAACGCAGTTTTTGCATGCACTAAACTGCGTTAGTCTTCTCTTGTATATATGATTTTATGCCGCTACAGAAAAAGGTGCAGTAAATTAGAACGTCTAAAACACAAATTAGAATATTCGAAACTGGGTTTTAATTAGACCGCGCAGGGATTCAAGTCCGTAAAAATGACCTTTTCTCGTAGTCGTGGTTACATACCCGTTCTTCTGCTCAGTCTCTGTATATCTGAAGGAGGGGAAGGAGCTTACATATGCAATCAGTACTCAAATTATTACTAGTCTTACAACCAATGAGGAAGAAAGGGAAGCGATCAAAGCTAGGGTTAGAAAGAAGGAGAGTAAGGCTTAATTTACTTTCTTTAATCGTGAGAGGGGCATTTCATGGGGTAGTACCTTTTCAAGGGCTTCATTTTCATTGAACTAATGCAGAGAACGGAATAGATTTTAGTAGAAATATGACGAACTCTATTGCCAGAAACAATATTGTATATAACGAGCCATCAGGTATCTTCGTTTCGCAATCACATAACAATCAGATATACAATAATACAATCTCAAAGTGTGGAGATGGAATTAATATTAATTCTGGCTCTTCCAATAACAAAATCCTTGCAAATACCATATTTCACTCAACAACGAATGCGATATTTGTAGCGAGTGGCGCCTCGAGTAATACATTTTCTTCTAATAAAATAGTTGCTTCCTCGCCACAAGGACTAAAGATTGAGCAAGATCCCACTTCAAAGAATAATATCTTTTCTAATAATCAACCATATTGGTACCATATTGCTACATGCTTCTTTCTACAAATGGTTCGAAAGCGCATTCAAGCCGCATTTGCATCAGGATCGTGATACGGTTTATGATTTATTAGCAATTCTTCAAACTTAATAGTATATGTATTTGTCATATCGCTCTGTCGATCCAGTACTAGTATAAAGATAACCAATTTTCTTCTCAGGAAACAAGATGCATAAATAGTTGAAAGAAATAGAACGCTAGTATCTAAAGCTTGAAAGACATTTTTCAGCATCGTCCTCGTAGCTCTTAGATATTTTCGAACTGGAACATCAGTTATCTGTAGGCAAACTAAAACTAAATGCAGCTCCTTTACCATCTTTGTTATTTTCAGCCCATATCTTGCCAGCATGAGCTTCAACTATGCTTTTTGATATGAAGAGTCCCAGTCCAGTACCTCCTGGAATGGCGGCAGTAGATTTGGTAGCAAATTTTGTAAACAATCTAGGTAAAATTTCAGGATCTAGGCCTATGCCAGTATCTTTTATACTTACAATAACGTCATTGGATTTGTTCTTCTTTTCTATAGCTATACGTATGCTGCCTACATTTGTAAATCTAATAGCATTGCCTAGTAGATTTGAAAGCACCTGATTAATCCTGCCTTTGTCTGCTTTTATCAGGATAACATTTTTGGAATCTAATAATTCTAATACTAGACTGTTACTTTTGTTTTCCTTAGCAATTTGATTTTTAGAATCTTTTATCGCGTTTAATATCAATTGATTTAGATCGAATAATTCTTTTTTCAGATCAAGTGATTTGGTTTCGATTTTTGTAACATCCAATATATCCTCTGTAAGTCTCTGCAATCTCTTTGCATTTCTAATAGTAATATCTAGGAGTTCGCGTTGCTTAACATCTATTATTTGAGATCGAAGAATTTCTGTCAAGCCAAGTATGGGTTGTATTGGTGTACGTAATTCATGAGCTGCTATATTGATAAATTCTTTCTGCATTATATCGTGTATTTTTAATTGTTCATGTGCTTTTTTTATGTCGTCATATAACTCTGTCTGTTTCCACAAATTCTCAAAAATCGCAACATATGACAAGACACCTGCTTTGCTGTTAGAATAAGTCGACAATCCTATCGCTTCATCAAAACTTGTTTTTGAGTCATCTCTCAATTCCATCACTAATGATTCTTTTCTATCCACTACTAGAATTGTAGCCTTAGTATCAGACATTTGTTCAATATACCGTATACCTATATAGTCAGGCTGATTTTCTTTTAAGTACATCATTGTTTCATATGCCAATTTATTTGGAGGCATCAATATTCTAATCTTTACATTGCGTTTTGTTGCTGCTTTTTCAGCTAATCGAATTGCTCCCATCTTAAGTTGTCGGAAAAAGGCATTGGATGTAGGAAATATAAACAATATTTCTTGTGTAGCTTTTTTTACAATATCTAAATATACTTCACGTGGTGCAGAAGCATTTCGAAATACTTCAATATCTACTAGGTCAACACCCTCTTCGATATCTCTGATTCTTAGCGCTGCATCAATCCCATTTTTCCACAACTCTTCGAAAAACGAGTTATAGTAGTCGATGTAGGCTGGTTCGTTGCTAGACAAAAGACTTTGAATCGTTTTACCACCTTCCATCTTGTCAATAGTTGCATAAAAATATCTATTGTCAACAGCAAAATTCATTGGTGGTAGATTTTTCACGTGTCTTATTTGTGCTCCGGCTTCAAGAAAAATTTTGACTAGGTCTTTGCTATCTTTGTTTATGGATGTGATCCATCTTACACGACCGCCGCCTCTTCCTTTGGCATGCATAGTTAGAATTTTCCTATAGAGATCAAAGAAATTGTTATACACCAGTTGCATTCCACCAAATGAGGAACAGACTGATCTTTCCGAGGCATTTTCAATAACATGGTTTATATGATTGAATATTTCGTCAGGATTTTCTAATACCTTGGTTGCTACAGGTTGTGCTCCTTCTTCAATTTCTCTAATCCTCCTTATGGCTGGTATCGCTTTATTCCATAAAGTATCAAAGACATAGTGCTGGTGTTCTACTATTTCCTTTAGGTTGCTATAGATAATCTGTGAGGCAACCTCTGATAATTCTTGTGAACCCACAGGTGCAAGATATTCGCCCTCACTTACCATGAAATTACCTTTGATTCCATCTAAGTGTCGAACTTCAGCAATTTTCATTAGTTCTTTGCAGTACGACATATTCTCAGTTGTAATTTCAGTAATGTATCTCAGTTTTACGTGTCTTTTTTTGGCGTCAAGAAATGATTTTCTTATCGATTCAATTCTAAAGGCTAATGAAGGACGCGTATGCTCCATACAGGTGTCAATTCTGAACCTTGCATTAGAGAGAAATTGTACCTCTTTGTCTATAACATTCGACGTTCCATGCAAAACCTCGGTGCGTTCACCACCTGAAATTGAAGTCACATCTCTCAAAATTACTACCAGCATGTAAAATATAAGATAGTATGATCGTCAGGAAGCTTATACCATTACTGAAAGTCTGGCCAACGACTAGCTGTCCGATGGCATGGTGGTCTTTCTCGATGCAACTTTCTCGATGAACCTTCAATTATGGCAGGTGGAGGGCCGGTAACAGTCAACCGAAATTATCAGAACAAAGTAATGACAAGCAATCATGCGCTCCAATTCCTTTGTATTTAATCTATGTATTTAATTGTACTTAAAATATATTGAGTCAGGTGCATTCGTTTCTAAAAGTAGATTGAAATTTGGAGAGTTTAAGGTAGGACAGACATTCAAATCGCGTATTCTTATTGACAAGGATGACTTTGAAAGATACATATCATTTGCAAAGACAAGAAATATCTTGCATGAAAAACCTGAATTGGTTGCTAAGGAAGGAATTAAAGGAATTCTTTTACCAGGTCGCGCTATAATGGCACGTGTTGAGGGAGAGATGACACTTCTGGATATATTTTCTGATAGCATTATGCTTCTGTACGGGATGGATGGAGATCCTAAATGGGATAATAGGCATACTAGGTTTTTTGGTGAAGTTTATGCAGGCGACAAACTCGAAGTAGAATATTCTATCTCAGATAAAAAGGAAGGTGTCATAGTATCACGCAGAAATCTCTATAGGATGAAAAAATGAATCATCTTAGTCATTAACATTTCCAGGCTTTGGTGCGCTTGGTTTTAAGAATATCAATCCCATAACCGCAGACTCTATCTTGGAATAATGCAAGAATAAATGCTAGCAAGATATTAATAATCATCATTACATGGGCCGCTGTTTGTAGTTTGTGGTTAGACTTCCTTGATCCTACAGTTTATTGTGAACAGTTAAGTACCACGGCGGCTTGCAAACTGCTAGGTTATTAGTACTCTAGGAATGTTCTAAGCCAAATGATAGTTTAACGCATATTCTATATTTGGTAATTTTACCTGTCTTAGAGTCGACTTGCGCTGTTTGGTCTACTACTTCTTTTCCACGAATTCCAAGCACGGTTTTCATAGCTTCCATTACAACAACTTGAGCCGCATCTTCCCATCCTTTATCAGAATTCCCTACAATTTCTACGATCTTAGCAACTGACATACCCTACTTCCAGAGGGTCTCTTATAATTATGACGTAGGCTATTTCGAAAGCAAATAACAAAAACATAGCCCAAATTGAAGGGATAATCTCTGTCGTATGGACTGGGGGCTGCTTTGGTCAGTTATGCCTCCAATATAGCGACGATGGATCGGAAGTGATGAATTTGGTGGCTTGATGACCTTTTGATTGACTATCACATCAATGTTTTTTTTGCTTTCGCAGCATTAATTAAGCGAAGGATGGAAACATAACTATCGAAATACAAGGTGGCGTGAGCATAACGATATCTTTATAGTTACGCAGTAGAATATATTATACTGGTATGAGGCGTACAACCTCTCTAGATAGGACCGAGAAAGTAGGAATTACTCTTCCTAAATCAATCTTACAAAAACTCAATAAAGTGCGTGGAGATACACCAAGAAGCACGTACATTCGTAGGGCAGTTGAGAGTTATCTTAAGCATGCAAAGAACGCCAAATAAATGAATGGTTATGATCTTATGCAATTCACGATGAGCAGTGGCTTTATCAGGAGCACTAATTGGGGTAAAAAAATATTATAATTCGTAGCTGTAATAGCTAGAGTGCGCTCACAGCTGGATTGGGATATCAGATATCAGGATGTCATTATTATGGACTGGATCCATCTTCAAGGAATATCCCAAAATGGGTTCATAATATAAGCAAATACATTGATTAACAAAACTATACTCAACCAAATGTAACAGGATAGGAAATTATATAATAGCAAATCGAGGAACTAGAGTAGTCTTTGCGTCTGAAGATATGGTCTGGAATTTCAAAAACTTGAATATCGGTGAAATTCAACAACTGAAATACTATTTACAGTCTCAAGTGGCATCGTCTTATTTATAGACGCCATAATAGATAAATAAAAATCATGTATTAATATGCATTTAGTTAATTTGAGGTATTTCGTCGAAGTCAAATTCAATTCGTCTGGAAAAATTCAAGTAAATGGGAATGACATAATTGTATCTATAAAATCTGAACCAAAACACGGAAAAGCAAACAAAGAGCTGGTAAAAAAGACATCAGATTTCTTTGGAGTACCTGAAAATAGTATACGTATCATTTCCGCACTAATGTCAAGAAAGAAAATAATTGAAATTCAGAATATGTAATGCTGACTAAATGCAATGAATTTGCAGGTTTCATCCCAGATCTCGATTGAATGGTTTAATCCAAGATTTTATTTTATTTTATTTTACTTAATTACCATTTCACCACCAACATGGTTTATAATCTAGTCGTCACGGCGCTAGCTTTTTTCTTTTTAGCAATATTATTTCATTGATCAAAGCTAAATCTTTTCTTGCTGACTATAATTAGGGGTTCTTGGACTCGATATCTCAAATTCTATCAGAATGTTTCAATAACCAATGTCAGATAGTACCATAAAGCTGATAGTCAAAAAGAGGCTGTGGCCGATCCAATATCTTACTGCATTTTTCACAGTATGACATACCACATCTCAAACCTCTAAAGCAGCCTATTCTTCCTTCGAATTGTGTCGGAACAATATCATGTTCACGTGGAGACATACATTCCTGAAATGTTGAGGTAGATGTTCTCTCCAGTATTTGAGATATTTTTATCAACCATCATAGACTAGTAAAAGAAATACCTGAAGTTAAAAGAATAATAACAATTCGTACTATGCATGGGAAAGTAACAACCGGATATAGTTTCACAAACAATCCCTCTTTTTTTCTGCTATGATCGGAGATCTATAATCACCACCACTTAGATATGTTTTCCACATCACCGCTACGCTGCATAGAAGTCAAACGAGGCATCATGGGGACTGTAAATAAGTCATACAGTCTCTTTCGCCCTGAATCTGCAATGCCCTTCCTACTAGTGTTTTTATTCCTGTGCTTCTGAACTGTATTGGGTATTTTGCTAATCCAATTCGATGACTATATCTTGGTTTAACTTTTTGCCACGTATTCCTTAAAATCCAACTCTCACCTGTAATTTCTTCGCCAAATGAGACACGAAAATCCATCCACTCTTTGAGTGCGTTATAAGCTTCAGGAGTCATAAATGTAAAATACTCTTCAGGCTCGTTTGGATAAACGACGAGTTTAGCAGCCAGAATGGCACCATTTTCATTCTTTATTGGTGTTATATGTTTCCATTTCATATAATCCCATGCTCCAACTCTTATACCCGTTGATACGGACAATAATACAATCAGCTTAATCCTCCTGTCAGGGTATTCGATTAGTTTCTTTATTTCTTCCACCTTGGGAATGCGATCATTGGCATGCTGCTTAACTTTGGGAAGAGAGCGTGATATTAGATCCCAAAGTATGTTAATTCGATTCATTCTGCAGAACAACTTGACGGCTTTAACATAGTTTCTTAGAGTGCCTGAAGTAATCTCCTGTCTGTCTATTCTCTCCTTTTGAAATAAAACAAACCTAATTACAAAGTCTTCAACTTCTTCTTGGGATTTGGACTTGGCAAAAAGAGAGAATTTGATTGCTTTTTGTTCTACATCAAGACCTTCGAACTTACAGAAATCCAAGAATATTTTTAGTAGATTAGGATATTGTCTTTGAACTTCTTTTGATTTTAAAGCCATTTTAAATTTCGAATAAGGAGACAATGGCGTTGGAACCAGTGAATCAGCAGTAGTCGCCTGAATAGACATTCAGAGTATTATAATGATGTAGTCCTATAAAACGATACACTAGTGACGCGGGTTCGGTGGGATTCGGACCCACGACATTTTAACCCATAAAATATGACTGGTTAAGAGCCAGACGCTCTACCTGGCTGAGCTACGAACCCCGACTCCGCAGAACTCAAGGTTTTACAGCGATATTTAAACGAAACTGGGGGATGAACGAATAAAGAAAGCTTTAAGATATTCGAGGTGCAGGCTTCTGTTTCGTTTGTTGCTGCTCTTTTATCAGATTGACTATTGTATCAGATACCGAGCAATGGAGCCTTTCTTTTTCTTTTAGAATTCGTCTGTAAGCTTCCAATGTGATATAAACTGGGATAGATCCGGTTCCCTCCAGCAATGCCTTTACCCTATAAAGCCCGTTTTCTATTCCTCTTTCTGCTACTTTCTTTAATCTCATCTTATCCATGAGTCCACCTAGAGGCCCCATCGGCATTTCATAATCCACCCTGATGCTCGTCTTTGTCTTACTATCGTTGATCTCAGCAAATTCTACTTGTATTTGCCACTCCTTAAATGGACCCTCAATCATTTTGGCAACTATCTTTCGATGTGGAATGTAATCTATGGTTTCGCAATCCCATTCCAATTTCTTGCCGTCAAAATCGCCGCTAATTCTAAAAATGGTGCCAACACCGAAACCATTTTTTACTTCTATCGGAATGATATTCAAACCCATATTTTCTGGAAATTGATCAGCCATATGTTCTGGCCTCGCGAAATAGGTAAACACCTCACTTACTGGCGAGTTTATTTCCATACTCTTACTAATGGTGGTCATTATATCTCCACTAAAACAGAAATCTCTGAACTGAATTTAAAGGTTTCCCGATGGGTAGTTTCACCACAAAAAATATCACTGAATTAAATCAAATTAAAGTCACAATACGGTACGATATCACGATCAAATCTGAGGATATCATGATAGTCCTTTTCTAAGAATGCACGAAAAAACTGTTCAAACTAGCGGATTTTTTTTAGTAATTTTTTCGAGACAGTAGATTACATTTTCCTTTGTGATCGGAACCGGGTTATTGTCGAGGTGCCCATGATCAGGCATTATTACGTCAGCGGCTTGGTCTGTCGACTGTTTTAATACTAAGGGTTCGAATTTCAATTTCTGACAAATTTTCTTAAATCGTTCATAGTATGTAGATTTATTAAATTCATGCGCAACAGTAGTACATGAAGAGAGGGCATAGCCATGAGCTACTCCTTCATTTGAAAACACGTATGACAGCGCATGACCCAAAGTAGTCGATGAATTCCCAAAACCTATTCCTGATAGCATAGCACCGTATGGTAAGAGCTGAGGCTTATCGTTAATTATGGCATCTTCCAAAATATCGAAGGCTTCTTTGCAAAATAGTTTTGTAAGAGGATTCCCTAGTTTGCTATCGTAGCCTTCGGATGCTTGAGCAGCTGCATCGCAGGCAGAATTTCTCATAATATTGAATGGAGTCCCAGTCAAAAAGTACGGGTCCACAATAGCTGCGTCGGCCAGGAAACGCTCATCTTGAAGCAATTTTTTGCGGTGATCAAAGCTTATAACTGCATACGTTGTCATTTCTGCACCCGTCCCAAAAGTTGTCGGTATGAGTATCTTCGGTATATTGGTGAGTTTGCTAAGATATTTGCAGACGTCCATAGAACTCCCCCCGCCTAAACCTATATAGGCAGAAGGGTCTCTACCATCATATTCCTTCTTAATTGCCTCGACTGTTTCAATAGCTGGGTCTGGCGTTACTTTGTCATAGACTTCATAATTTTTGATCCCCATATAACCTAACCACTTGTCATAGATGTCAGAAGTAGTGGTTGTAATGACAAGGGAATTCTTTGGATACTCAAAATCCCTGGCGGCATTTTCCCCGAAAGCTATTTTTTTGGGGATCATTACTTTCCACATAAAAAGAAAGGTGATATTTACATGTATTATGTTTTACTGATATGGCTAGCAGTGCGTTAATCATTAATAAAACATCTATACTTCTAGATTTTTGTATATAGACAATATGGCTTTGTTATGGAACGTACATATTACTTTATTGTCGAACAACTTTGTAGCCTCCTAGCCGCCGAAATGATTTCATTAGTCTATTTTACGGCTCTGGCTAGCGTGTTCTTTTTTTCCGTGTCCTCGTCTGGAAGTTTATACGCGTACATCGTTGTAAGGAGCGTCATCGAGAACATTACAAGTCCTAGACCCAGGTGCGTTGTGACCAATGTAGCATGAAGTCGCTCTACTATGACGGCCGCGCCCAAAGTAATTTGCCCAATGGCTCCGCCGCTCGCTATCATTGACGATATTTTCATGCCACCTGGAGATACTTTAGATTTTAAGGTGAATGCCATGGTAACAATAACCAGCAATGCCGTTGTAGCCGCAACGGATCTATGGAAATATTCTATAATAAAATCATACGTCGGAAGGAGCCCCGCCTGGCATAAGGGCCAATGGGGGCAAGTCAAGCCAACTCCCGAAGCACTCACATAGCCTCCTATGAATATTAGTATAAAAAGAGAACACAGGCTCGCAACTGATAGGGTCTTTAATAACATCTAATTTCCTCGCGTTATCAGACTAGTCTCATTGTACCTTCAGCAGTCCAGTCATGTACGGATGTACTGTACAGTGGAACGGATAGTCAGCTGGGCTAAGTTTTGCTGTTGAAACTTGTGCAGTCGAGCCTGCATTAATTATACTCGTGTCGAAGAGTTTGCCTGAAGTTGGAT
>WNFX01003067.1_pt1 | contig 16737 bp, 15 predicted proteins | sample 5400111 | NCBI WGS metagenome assembly WNFX01 (sample SAMN13153363, study PRJNA577476) | soil metagenome | isolation source: 40 cm soil or saprolite under grassland replicate 1 | place: USA:California | collected 2016-06-15 | reverse complement strand
TCTCTGAATCTTTTTTGCGCCAATATGTCGAGCCAGAATGTCCTATGAAATATTCAGAATAGTCAGCATAACCAAGGTCAGATATAGTAGTTTTTACAAATCGTCTAAAAGAGTGAAAAGTAATTTGCCTGCGATTTGTATTCCCGTCTTCCTTAGCACCTTTACCAACCCGATCTAATGTCTTTGCAAAAGATTTACCAAAATCATCATAGAGACGGTTAGGATCAGGCCTTTGTTGGTAAATAGCAAAAAGTAAGTCAGTTTCTTTTCTTTCTGGGGTTCTGTTCTCTGTAATTGTTTTTCCTGTTCTTTCATCCTTGAAGCAAACTCTTCGTGTTCTATACTTGTGATCTAACCATAGCCTTAATTGCTGGGTAACTTCATCAGTTAGAAATATTACTCTGTCTGTTTTAGTTTTCGTGTATTCACCTCTCAGAAAAACTCTAGCTGGCTTTGATTCTAGTTCCAAATCTTTGATACGAAGGGATAATCCTTCTACGGCCCTAATCCACCAGCTGCTAAAAACATCACGTATGTCCTTTAATTCATGATCCAAATCAATGAAAAACAAGAGATAAAATTATGGCAAGAAAATAGACTATTGCTACTGCCTTTACTGTTTTACCTACTACCATAGCAACAGCAAATTTTTTGAAATTATATTTCTTTACTCCAGCAATTATAGGTATTATATCTCCAGCAATAGGTATCCATGGCGATAAAAAAATAATTAACGTGCCGTATTTTTCTAATAGAATATGGCTTTTTTTCTCCTTGTCGTTATAATAATAATTACTATTATTATCATTATCGATGCCATCATCTTCAGTCTTAGATTTTTTGTATATTATATGCGACATCTTTTTTCCAGTATGCCCTAAGTAATAGGCAAGAAATCCTCCAATTACTGATCCTAAAGTCAGAACGACTAACACGTTCAGTTGGCTCTGTCCCGAAGCCAGCAAAGCAGATATTGTCAGTTCAGTTGGAATAGGGATAACGGAAGATAGCATTCCATTTACAAAGAGACCTAATAATCCATATCTTGTAAAGAGTAGAGTTATTGAGGTAGGAATAGCAAAATCGAACATAGACCTATAGCAATACTAACTAATCAATCAATCATACTTTAACTTATAATGTTCAGTCATGTATGCAAGAAATTTAAACAAGAGTACAATTTATGTTTCATATTGAATGAGCGTATCTATTCGATACGTCGTTAGATAAACCGTCGTATGGAACAAGGGAGATTGGTAAGTGTAGTGTAATACTACTACTACAACAGTAGAATAGATAATTTTTTAATGTACATTGCTTAATATGGCTTATTGTATATCTTATACGGTTTCATCCCAGCAGAATTGAATAACAGTAAGGATGTTTTGAAAACTAAAAAAAATATTATTATGAATCCATTTATCTATTCCAAATGCAATGATAATAACAAATCTTATCATGAAATATACATTCAAAAATATCAAACAAACAGAAGCAATCAATTTCTTCAAGTGATCAAATGCCATAACTGCAATTCGCAATGGAAGGAAATATGGGCTACACCTTCCTCAACTGCTACTAATAACATCTTCTATCATTGATCTATGGACCGTACAGAAAGTAATATATTTTCCAGATTTTTGAATTCATGCTCAAAGTGTGTTTTTGATTTACATCACTATAACAGATCGATAGTTTAGTACGTCGTTGGATCAATTGCTGGGCTTGTGTATACATTGTAAGATTCGTCTTCTTTATCTGAAGTAATCAATTTCAATCTCTCTTTTTTTTGACGTTCTGCTACGAATCTGATGGCATCATGGATTATATCAGCATTTGTAGTAGATCGAATCCTATTACATAACATTCTTTAGCTAAAGAGAATGCATGTATTTTTTCTCTTTTATCCTCTGTATTTGCAGCAATATTCTATGGTTCCATTAAGATTGAATTGGATCAGCAAGACATTTCTCATATTCTTCTGGCAGTCTTTCGTCAATGTATACTTTAATATCTGTCGTTAATTGTTTTCGCGATTGTTGTATAATCTTAAGATTCTTTTTTGAAATCTGAATCAAAAACATTTTTATCAGTGTCAATGGGTTACGCAATATTTATCAGAAGGAACTTGTATGATGTCTAAAATATTGAAGATTCTTTATTTAATTGGGATCACAAGCATTTGTTTATTCTTATTATTATCCGTAATGGATCTTAAGATAAACACGCAGGAGACAACAAAAACGACACGATTTTTAACGGTAGAAGAACCAACACTCGGCTTCAGAATATCATATCCTTCCGATTGGAATTTTACCAGTAATGAGTTGGGTATTTACTTTAGTGCGCCGCAGAAGGCGGCTCTAGTCACATTATCTATTACTAATTTATCTTCCAACACAAATCTTACATTAGAACAATACTCATCAAATGAAATTAACACGATTAAGTCAGTTGAAAGTAACAGAGTCGGAAACTTCTTTAAGCTTCAAGACTCAACTCCACATCTACTTTCAGGTAATCCAGGACATGAAATAGTATTTTTGAACGGAACGAATGCGGATGCTGGACATAACTACAAAACTAGTATAGTTTGGACTATCAAAAACGGTAAAATATATCAAATTCGATATAGTGCAGAGATATCTAAATACCCGACTTATGCCCCAACTATCATTGATATGATAAATTCATTTGAACTATTGTAAGATTATGCTCATTCAAATAAGTCTTGACAAAAACTAACTTGCGAATATTAATCGTATTACTTGGGATCACAATTAGTACAATTAGCATTTTTGTTTATTACTATTACTTTTTAGTATCCTCTACACCTATTAGCCTTGTAGTACACAAGTTTCAACCAAAGGAAATCTATCCTACATCGAAAGGTGGAAGAGAGTGGTTTATTAACATCAAGGATCCAACAAGAGATGGAATATTTGATCTGGGGTCCTCTATAACAAAAAACTCTGATGATTCATGGGAGATAGAAGGTAAAACTGGTAAATACGAAGATCAAGTGAGAATGAATGTAAATACTCTTAAAGGCCAAAAAAAGTGGAAGAATATGGAAATTACTGGTTACGCTAAGGTAATTTCGTCGTCATCTCCAAAGGATGCACTGACGTGGTATGCGAGAGGGGGCAAACATAGTGACACTGTTCCATGCGAAGGAACTTCTTTGAAAGGTTCTATACGCATAAATGGTGAAGTTTTTTGGCAAAAAGAGATATGGCATACAGGCGGATATACAGCAGAAAGAGCCGAGGCTACTGCTACTAATACTATGCTTTTAGGCAGATGGGTAGGATGGAAAGTAGCGATATATAACATAAATAACAACACAGCAGTAAAGATGGAGTCGTATTTCGATGATGGAAATAATAATAAATGGAAAAAAGTAACAGAACTAATCGATGATGGTGGCTGGTATGCTCGAAGTTCAGACAAGGAGTTTTATAGTGCTGGCTGCGGTAGACCGAAAGATTACATAATAACAAATTCTGGACCTATTGTGACATTTAGATCAGATAATGTGAAATGGGATTTTACAGACTTGAGTGTAAGAGAAATTGATTCTTCTTCATAGCTCTTAGGCTGGTGTATGTAATACTTGGAGGTAATTGTAATAGTATTACACCCAATTTGTTTGCTCCCTTCAATGGCAATATCTTGTCATTGTGTCCTCAAAATCTGTCATTGCAATTTTTTTTGACATTCTAGTCTTTTGCAATATTAAGAATAAAAGATGCTAAGCCTAGGCAAGGGCGTAGTTACTGTTCTTATATTAATAAGAGTTGGCTTCTAAGTTTTCTTACATATAGCAAGTAGATTAACGTTATTTCAAAAAACGGTATTCATCTGCGCAATAAAGAGTTTCCTTTTCATCTGCTCTGCGTTGTATAGCTGAAGCGTCAAAATGCAAGTTGTGTGCTAAATCCTGATCATGATCCTATCTCCATCAATTCTTATTTCATAAGTTGATTGATCATATGTCTTGATGTGAGCCATAAGTTGACCCACATATTCAAAAAACTTTTGCCAGCTTGGTGGTAATGGTTCCATCTCTTGGGGTGGAGTTAAAATTGGTTCCGTAAGCTTCTTTCCTGTTATAATATCGAACTTTGCGCCGTGAAAAGGGCATGTTACAGTGTTTCCTGTTAAATTGCCCATTGAAAGTAGGGCATTCATATGACCACATCTGTCACTTATCGCATAGAACTTACCACCTACATTAGCAACTAATACTTCTTTTCCATCAACTTCAACATGTTTCATTTTTCCATCAGGAATTTCATTTACTTTTCCAACTTCAACAAAGTTATTTTGAGCCATGTATAGCAATGGATTGATAGATAATGCATAAAAACCTATCAATTCGAAAAGTATGTAGCTGAAAGTTTATAATAGATTTTCAAATTGGTTGCTACAGCTGCAGCAAAAACAGAAATAGCAGAAACAGTTGGGGGAAATGTATCTTTGTTATACAATGATAATAATAACGGTAATAACATTATCGTATCTAACGCTACAATCATTCAGTAGATCACAATGTATGAGCACGGACTACCTATGGACTATTCAATATTCAATAGCTCATAAATCGCAAATAGATGGGGTTTGAAGTGTTACCTTATGTTATCTTACATGATGGGAGATACATACTGATACAAGTCGTTCAAAGAGCACACGTTCATTAAATCTATAGAGCCTGATGAGACTCAGGCGAAGGAATAATTTTGTTAATTTTATTTTTTTAAATGGAGCCGCTTCCCGTACCCTTGATGAAGTGAAGGCTTCCGCTGATTAATCCCTCAATAGGGATCTGCGTTCGATGCTTTTGGCAAAGTTCGGCGTTTCTTCGTGGTTATGAGAGTTCGATGCCTCCTGCCTAGCAGCCCTAGCTTGTTCAAAGGTGATGCCATTCTTCTCGATGAATGCCAGGAACTCATCCGTCGCACTCGCATGGATGTAATTGCTGTACTCACATGTGTGATCATTGATCTTCTTGGCGCTCAACTCCCACACAACCTGGACCTTAGTACGTCCTTTGGGGGTGATAGCGTCGGAGATTGAGACCAAGCGGCAGTACTTCAACTCCCGGACCTCTGACACGAAGTGCTGAACCATGAGTGCATCGCCGATTGTCTCGACGTTGATTGTCATAGGACGTCCATCGTCGCTAGTAGTTGTGCCGGCTCCGATGTGTGCGAGCGAGCAGCGCTGATATTCGGCGTCAGGAAGGTTGAACAGCCAATCTGCAATGTCCACCTTCTCCAGGGGAACGTTGATGATGTGAGTAACGGTCGAGATGGAGAGTGTGCGGTCACTGGTCATATGATTTCCTTTCATGTGCATAATTAGTATTTTTGCATACTGCGAATGGTTAAAGTGAACTAGTCCATGTAAAAAATAATCTTATTTTCATCATAAGTTCTCGCAATCGACAGCCCTTCCGGGTATCCTGTCTATTATGTATTAGTGGCGTTTACAAAAATAGTAGCCTGTTTGTCGACAGACTGGATAAATTGTAGATCACACATCTTATGACTGAACTATTACCACAATGGCCAAATGTGGTTCACTTAGTTACTGATTCATTGGAAACTGAAATCTAGAGGATGGAAAGATACTATCAATGGTTACTATTGTTAGGGTTCATAAGATAATATTCTGCACCTCAACATCGACATCTGTATTTTTGCTAATCTTTCTGGAGATATTCCATTGTAAAAGTTCAACTTAACAGCCGATCTACCATCCCAACGTTTTTGCTGACTTTGCTGCAGCATCATTTAATGCTTGCTTAGGATCTTTTATGCCATAGTAAACATCGTCTATAGCTTGCCTAATATGATCTGCTATCTGCGAATATTCAGGTATGCTAGGTCTACTTCCGCCATATGGAATCAAAGAGACCATTTCCTCATAATATGGAACCGGTGATAATGAGGATGACAATGACGATGCTGATTTGTTCGATATCAGACCTTGACCTATAGGTATCTCAGTTGGGAGAAAATCATTTTGTGCTAGCCAAGGATCAAGTATTTCTGGCTTTAGCTTTATTGTAATTAACTCCCATGCTAAATCTTTATGAGTTGAGGTGTTAGGAATACTTAATTCCCATCCTCCCATCATCGTAGATGTTTTGTTAGCTAGAGAAGGGACAGGAAACATTGGTATAAAGCCAACTCTTTGTTTCAGACTTGGCCATTGTTCGTGTGGAAAGTAGTCTGGCAGCCATGAGCCTTCTATCATAACAGCAAACTTCCTATTAACAAATTCCTTACCCCAGAAATGATTCTTCTGAGGTTTTATTCCATCTTTAACTTGCTCAGCAATGAAATTCATCGCACTAATTCCTTTGCTGCTATTATATGCTGGAAACCAGTAATTTGCTTTAGTTGGATGACCATTCTTGAATTCAAGTATATCTCCACCTGACATCCAAAGATAAGGATACCAAAGGTCTGGAGAATGATTAGCACCAGTTAAATGTATTCCGTCTATTCCTTGAGGTCGTAGAACAGTGTTAAGCTTCTTTGCAGCTCCTGCATATCCTTCCCATGTCTTAAGCATATTAGGATCAACATGAGCCTTAATCAATAGATCTTTCCAATACCATATTCCTCTTACATCAGTCCAAGTCCAAATCCCGTATACTCTTCCTTCATAATTACCGCCCTGCCAATTCTCCTCATACCAATCAGAAGATCTTCCCCAAATCTGTGCACGAGTTGTGAGATCTGTTAAAAGCCCTTTCTGAGCAAATTCTCCAAGCCAAATCTGATCTAAGGAGATTAGATCGATAGGAGCTTGATTTGCCAAAGCTGTTAACAATAGGTTTCTTGTTTGATTGTATTGTGACTCCATGTAGTTTATCTGAATATTCATATCAGGATGTCTAGAACTTAGCTCATCACGTGCATGATCAAGCAGATCTTTCCAGTCACCAACAAGACCTAAGTCATCAAGCATGGCTCTTAGAGTAACGTTTTGTTTTTGATCCTTTTGGGCATGAACTGGAGAACTAGTGGTAGTACTAAGAACAAAGGTAAAAGCCGCAGAGACACTTAATACAATAATGATGCTAATTAGTAGTACGACCCTCTCTGACCTGATATGTAAACGTTCAATTGATAATATGCTATTCTTGTATTTTGACGTCAGATCCTTATGATCATTAGTTATTTATTAAGGATTATCCACTCATACGATACTATCTATTATAGCTGAAGACGGATACTGTACTACTACAATTACCAAAATATGTCTTAAGACTGGGCCTAAGGATTTTACCGTAATTTAAGTTGTGGTTGTTTTAACTTCTGTAATCCAGTCACACTTGAAACCATGTTTCTCATGATGTTTCGCTACTGCCTCTTTACTTGGAGCATCTAGAAGACAAAAAAACTTATCTTCTTCTTTGTTATAGAGTATGTTATCATGTGTTACACCGAATTCATCTTTAGGAGAGTTTTGTGTTTTTCGTAAGGCTTCCTCATCAAGGCCTTTTAAACTGTGAACATCAAGGAACTTTGGCATTCCATTTGTATCTCAATTTGTTATTTTTAAATGTATTGTAATTGAACAAGTCAAACCTACTGGCAGACCAGTCATCATAAATAGAAGACAAGCATTGATGATGACCTTCACCAGTAGTGGAACTATAAATCGCATGAATCCAAGGGACAAAGCTCTCATAATATCTATCAGAATATCAAATCAAATATCAAGAGATCAAGGGCAAGAAGTGATTCTTACGAATGGAGTAGGAGGAAAGGCTAGTGGCCCTCCATCTTTTAAATTCTATGGAATAGATCATGCTAATCCAGCTGAAACAATGAACAGAAGTGGTGCAGTATTTTATTCAAACGCTACAGGCACTCAAATCCATCAGCAATTCTGTTGGAATATTCAAGGATAGAAAACAAAGATGAAATAGGTTTAGTAAAAGTTTGGGACTGGCCCGCTAAGTAACCTATTAATCACATACAACAATAAGACATAGATACTTTCAATTTTGAGTAAAGGGAGTATCTTCAGGATATCTGCAACAGCTCACAAAATTATACCAGCCCGTATTGACAGCTAAGGATGTTGACAATTTATAGAGGATGTCTTTGCAACATGTTCATGATAGTATGTATATAAATGATAATAGGAACAAAGATTGTAGAGATATATTCATACATAATGTCATTATATACATATTAGTCATTTTAGTAGATTGTAATATTGTAAATTGTGTGGCAGTACTGTGGATGTTGATAGCTATGACAATACATCAAAAACACGCAGGAGGTTTGGTGAAACTACATTTGGCAATTGTGTAATATTCACCGTCGATGGTCAGGTAACCCTCAGATTAATGTACGAAGCTTTGAGGCAGGCGAAAACCTCAATTCATATAGCAAATTATGATTTTGATCCGGCTTTATCTCTTGTAAGAGGAGATCCGCATTCGTTTCGGATATCTGATTTAGTTGTTTCATCTTTTAAACCAGAATCTTTAATAACAAATAATAACAGTTATGAAAATCCAAATAATAGTTATAACCTACAAAATCTTTTGATAGAAAAGGCAAAACAAAAAGTAGATATCAAAATCATTGTATGGGAACGAAGACTTATAATCAGAAAATTGCCGGGACTTAAAAAACGAGGATTAGAGGAAAGAAAGAAAAAGCTTAAAACCATATCACAACTCGTAAAGCGATATGGTCTAGAGGATTATATATCAATACGACTTGACAGTAAAGCGCCTACACTTACCTCTGGCTTCCATGAAAAAATTACCATAATAGACAATCAAATAGGATTTTGCGGTGGACAAGATTTTTCACAAGCTAAATGGGATACAAGCGATCATAATTTTGACAACATGCTAAGAGATCAAGGCGGAGAGCCTTGGCATGACATGCATGTTATGGTTAAAGGTCCAATAGTGTGGGATTTGATTTACCATTTTAATCAAAGATGGGTATATTCTATTTGGAAAGATATCAAGCAGGTTAAAAAAATAGTCAGAGCTGAGACAATAGACTCGTATCTGTCGTCATCACCATCACCATCACCCTCTTCCTCTCTATCCATACCGTCATTTACCAACTATCATAATGAAGGAAGTGTGGAGATTACTGCTCTACGCACTTGGAAACAGTTAGATGAAAAAAATAGTGGACACGAAGGCGGCAATACTATATTAGCATGGTATAATACCATGTTTAGAAAAGCAAAACATAGTATATACATAGAGGACCAATTCCTATTTCAAGATAAGGAAATAACTAAGCTTCTTTTTAATCGGCTTGGAGAAGAAAAAGATCTAAAGGTTATTACAGTAGGTCCAATGGAGCCAAATCTCCCAGGTTTTATTTTTAGTGTAATATCAAAGGAAAGCATTAATGATATCAATTATAATTTGGCAGCTCTGAGAAAAGCTGGAAAGAATCGTGTTAGGACATATTCTCTGATATCGCAGCATAATACAATCAAGAAAAACAGAAAACAGATCTACGTCCATTCAAAGATCATGATAGTTGATGACAAGTGGATTACAATTGGCTCTGCAAATACAGATAAGGATGGATTCAGAGATTCAACGGAATTTGATTTAGGTATAATATCTACATCACTTGCACAGCGGCTCCGGTCAAAATTATGGGCTGAGCACTTAGGGACTGATACAGAATCTACTTCCGATTCTCCTTTTTCTTCATCTAGTGTCGACTTGAATAACTTTGATGATGGTTTTAAAGCATGGGAAAAATTAGCAGACTATAATGGACAAAGAGCTCTAAGAGGAGAATCTATACACGGACACGTGTATTACTATAATTTTAGAGAGATGAATTTTCCTCCTCCATATCCAGGGGCAAAAGGAGGTAACAAATTCAGAGTATTTTAGATTCAAAGTGAAATAGAGAAGAGCTGAGCTTTCAGTGCCCTCTACCCATCGTATATACTCTGTTCAGAACTATCATACTCGGATTGCTTTAAAGAGACACAGACTCTTGTTCTTTTTCCTCTTTATTTATTTCTTTAAACACAGGAAACAATAGCTGTATCGTAATCATTTACGGATCTGACTACTCCTACCGCGGCTAAACTAAGCACTTTATTTACGCAAACTGTCTTTTCACTATCTAAATTGGGATTTACTGCATAGGAGGAAAATGCATTTGCGTATAGACCATAGCCTACTGTAGCCTATATAGCTAATGTCCCACTGTGCTGTCTGTAATTGCCATTTCGCTATTCGTACTTTTTTATACACTTGATGTATCTGCGGTCAAATCTAATCTAGCTCCAGATAATACTAAATCTAGTAACGATAACCAAAAAACAATAATGCGTAGCAATAGCGTGAAGAATGCACATAAGGAGTGCCCTGATAAAAGATCCTATACCGCCAGATTGAACAAAGAATCCATTTCCTAATTCTACTATGGCGTTACGATAGAGGAAAAGAAGAACATTCGTCTTCAACGCTCCAATATTTCATTTTTTTGGCCTTTGAGGAATGCCAGATTATTTTGCTTAATTCTGTAAGAGCCTAATACGTTCTACACCCATCATAGTTCACTACTTTTCTAATGAGACTTGAACTTGCCCATAATCCCAGTTATTATGATGCGAGTACAAAAATTAGGTTCAGCGGCTCGCTGCTAAGAAGGTTAAAGTTATTGATAGAAATCTATGGCTATGTATATGAATTATTACAACATATGATCTACACTTTCTTAAGAAATAGTTATGATTTTGCATCTCGGTGAAGGTGTGTTCAGTAATCTTTTTCCCCCACGGTGATTTATAAGAGGACTGAGTCTCTAGTTTTTGCCTTGAATCCCAACAATCTGCAGCTGACAGTCGGAATTTTAATTTTCGATCAAGTGGAGGTCTTGGACGTTGCAGGGCCTTTTGAGGTATTTTCTGTAACACGTTTGAATGAAGACCGCCGTTGGAAAGAACCATCTCCCTTCAGAGTGATATTGGTGTCAGAAAAAGTAGGTCAAGTCTTAGCTATTGGTGGCCTACGCTTCACCCCTGACGTGACATTCGACAATTGTCCAGATCTTGATTTACTGATGATTCCCGGAGGCTGGGGAACCCGTAGGGAAATAAACAATGATACTCTGGTGAAGTGGATTGCAGCTCGTGCCCATAAGACTAAGTTGACGGCCTCCGTGTGTACCGGTTCAAGTCTCCTTGGCAAAGCAGGATTGTTGGACGGACGTGAAGCGACTACCCATTGGCGCGCCTTTGATTTCCTAGGGGAGTCCGCACCCAAGGCCAAAATACGTAAAGACGTTCTATTTACTATGGTGGAACCGATCTTTACCTCTGCAGGTATTTCTGCTGGAATCGACCTAGCATTGTGTATTGTAAGCCACTTTTTCGGAAAGGAGATTGCTCAGGCCACGGCCCGCCAAATGGAATATCCATATCCCAAAAACAATCGGCGCAGGAGCGAGGCTTAGGGGGCAGTGGTGCAAAAAATCGTATGTATAATATTTACTTGAAGTAAACTTGTTCATCTATCTTGTTCGTCTATACTCATCACCACAATCTCCAATTATCTCAAACAAGTTATTTGACTTTGTACATACAGCATCTATAGCATCACAATCTGACTTATCCAAACAAAAGTTGAATACCTGCAGGTTATTGTTTCTGTGATCAACGATTCCAAGTCTGACGCCGATAATAACGCCTGCTACTGCAGGCTTGGCAAGAATATAGCGGATTGCTACATTTGCAATGCTTACATTGTGCTTTTGTGCAATACTCTTCAAAGTCGATAAAAGTTCTTGGAACAAATTCCATCCGCCCCATACATCTATCATCTGCTTGTATTTTCGTAGGCTTGATGTATTTAGCTCAGCATTAGATGGCTGTATTCTTCCTAGATAGCTCTCTGATATCAGCCCTCCACAGAGGCTTCCATAAGCAAGAAGACCGATGTTATGCTCCAAGCAAAATAGTATCATCTTTACTTCTGGCCTACGATCTATAATTGAATATTGAACCTGGTTAGATAGAATCTGTAGATCTGAATCTATCATAATTTGCATACGTTCCGTATCAAAATTTGTGAGGCCTATGTGCTTGATTACTCCTTCATCCCGGATGTCTGATAAGTACTTGAGAGCATCCATGTAATACGGATTGTTATAATCCCACCAGTGAAACTGAAGTAAATCCAGCGAGCTAACACTCATTCTGCGGAGCGATCTTCCTATATTTTCATTAACGATAGAACGTGTAATTCTTCCTGGCTGCGGTACCCATTTTGTTAATGCCTGAATTCTATTGAGTTCTTCTTTTCCTTTTAGTGCCAATAATCTACGCCTAAACAGCCCAATAAAATCTTCTGCCGGGCCATAAATATCTGCTAGGTCCCATGTGGTAAAGCCAGCATTATGATATCTCATCATGTCTGCGATTGACAATTCATGATCGATATATCCATGTCCGCCTGCAACCTGCCACATACCGTTAACTATTCTGCATATTGTCAAATCAGGAGCCAGTTGGTGGTATTTCTTACTCATGTCATTCATTCTAGATTTTCTCTACATTTTTATCTCACAAATATCAAGAACAAAATCTGACGCATAGTGGTCTAGCATTTCATATCTGACTTTACTATTCTTATATTTAAACAGCAAGATGACCTCGTCATCTATGGTAAAGAGCAAAAGTGTCCTCTGAGATTGTACTCGCAAGATTTGGTTTAGAGAAACGATATGTGCGAGGACAACAAAATAATATCTGTAAAAATGGAATAAGCATGATAGCATCTGCTGAGTAAGAAAAGAATCTACTATACTCTTGATGTATATATACATTAAAGAGCGATACCCTTGTTATTACAATGAAGAATTCATCTGATAATAAAGAAGATACTGCAAAGCAAATAGCGTCAGAAGAAATAAACAATGTCCAAGTCAATCCTGCAATTATAAAACAAAATGAATGTGCTGCATGTCATATATTGTTTAAATTAGTTGATAAAATGCAGGTAAGTGAATCAGATGCTTCTGAAATATTATCAGAAATTCTATTTCATGATCCAAAGTTAAATGATATTTTTATCGAAATGGTAGAAAATATACATATGAAGAAAAGGATGATGGGGATGCCATTTTCAATTAAGAGTAGAGATGCAAAAGACAGATACATTGAATCTAATTTTAAAAACCTTTTAGCCGAGCTATCTTCAGACTTTATAAATTATGGATCTGATATTGTTCTTCGTAAATTGTTAATATTGGCAATTGCATTGGAAATTGCGCAAAATATTGGTATTGATTACCATGCTGCTACTGAAGAACTTTATTACTATATGCGAAAGAATGATCAGAAAACACATGAAGATATCCTTGCATTTATTGATGGTTTCCATAAAAGAAATAGGTAAGATTAAAAATCATGCTACTCTTCTAAATAACTCTGATATTCTAATAATCTCTACGGGTTTACTTATTTAATATAAACAACAGGATTTGCAACAGTAGTACTCTTAGCTGGTATACTACTAATAAATTTGGCCTTAGGAAAAGTTTGAAGAGCATCAGTGACAAGACATATTTTACTAATATGCAAAATTAATTGTACAAGTTATATTATGATACAAGATCAAGAGTTTCAAGCAATCATGCTCAACGTAATTACGATACTTAGGTTGGCTGGTTTGTTACAAAATTAATTAATTAAATAAACAAATAAAATGGCTACGTGTTACTTTTCATCCATAGGCAAGAGTCCTCAATCTTCTTTTATTGCATCTTTTACATATTTTGAGTCTATAGATCCGTCATCGTAAATTTGAGCTACTTTCATGTATCTTACTTTTGGATCATCTGGAGCCTGGGGTGTACTCATTACATCAATACGTACTGGGGAAATAGTAGGAAGTAAATCACGAACAGAATTAGGTATATCATCTTCGTCTTGGTTATAGTAAAGACTTAATGCAAAGAACCGTGTACCAATATTTCCTAATTCAATTGCAGTTGGTTTAGATTTTTCTTTATCTTGTTCTTCTGCTGATATAACTGATCTTATCTTGTTATAATTCAACTCGATTAGTTCTGATAGCTTCTCTTTATCTACCTCAGAGAAGGGTTGGTTTAATTGCTTTACTGTATTAATAAAAGTCAGTTCTAGTCTTATCAGCATATTGCTATCGTTTATTTGCCATTAATTTTAATGATTTTATCAAAAGATTCCTATCGTTGCGGTAGAATTGCTTCTCGAATTGGGATTTCAATTGGAAATAGTAACATGGTCGTCGCCTACAATTAAAGTCTATAAAATTTGATAGCCATCAACATATATGCAATAATAATGTCTAAAAATACAAGACATAAACATGTTAGTTATCAAACTTGATATCTTATTTCTTCCCGAAGACATAAGATCACTCGTTATTAGATCGATATATGCTAAAAAATATAATGTAGTAGAGATTCATAGCGATAAAAACAACAGTAACAAAAATTTCATCATCTTTGAATATGATGGAGATTCTATAGATAATTTTAAGCATATGTTCGAAGAGGATATTCTTGCAAAAGATCAGAAGATGGACAGCTTTATGGTGGCACAGGATACAGAAGCAGAAAATACACTCGCTATCTTCAAGAAAGGAGACATAGAACAGTTTGGTTTGTACGCTTGTAAACATTGTGGAATGATTTTCAATAGTAATGAGGAGAGAGTTTTACATGAGAGAATACATTACTTTGTTTAGTCAGTTCTATATTGCTTTAAAAACTTCACATTTTCAACGTATGCATTTCAATCCTACCTTTTGTCTACTTCAAAACTAGCTGAACGTAATTATGTATGTGCTATAATTACCACAATTAACTCGGCTGCAAAAATTAGATCTCGAATTTCTAATGACTGATGTCGACAACGAAATCACATCTATTTCAAATGTAAATCATAATAAAAAATCAATTTGAACAAGAATTCTTGATTCATCGTTGGAGATTAGGTTCATGAACTATATTTTTAGTGTTTAATGCATTAACAACAGGCATATTTGGCAATAATAATTATGAACAACTAAATGAATTATGAAGAATATTCTTGCCTTGATTGTTGTCATTATTATCTGTTAGCATATGGTTTGCTCCTAATACTGCATTTACGTCGCATTTGGATATGAAATCTAATTCATTGTTAAGCGTAGGAGACATCAAGTCACCATTAAAATTGGCATGTCCCAAACCAAGGGCATGGCCAAGCTCATGTTTTGCTATTTGTGTTGTTATATCAGAACTTAGTTTATCACCAAAAGCAGATTTTGATATTGTAATAATAACATCTGTAATGAGACCATTTTGATTGTATTTAATTTTTGATGCGCCGGGTGCTATAGCCCGCAAAATAATTCCATTATCTGGCGACTTAAGTTCTTCAGGTGTTTTGGCTTGAGAAGATTTAGAATTGAATTTTATAATTATATCAGCAGCACTATTATCTGATGACTGGAGTTCGGTAAATTTGAGACCTTTGAAACTGCTGGTCCAATCATCAACAGCAGTGTGTACTGCTCGTTGAGCCGTAGAACTTCCTCCGATTATCCTGTATGTTAATCCTTCATTACTGAGTTTATTAAACGACCAACCACAGCAAATTTGTATTGATGGTTGTTGGTCTAATGCCTGCTGGCTATCATGTTCGTACGATGTTATAGGTTTAGTTTTTTTTCCTTCAACTTGAAGAATATTATTGTAATCGCTGTTAGTTAATAATATTATCGCTGAAGACAATATTACAACAAATAACACTAAGATATTGCGTAACAATATCATCCCAAGTGCTGGTGATTTCACCATTGTCAGATGTACTAGTTGTATTAACAATACTGACATATATTGCCTTTGATCTATGTATATAATGAGTGAGCAAACATGATGAAGTTTTACAAATGCAGCTCATTCCAATCAATGAATTATAATTTACAATTTTTGAATTTAGTGTTATATAGATAACCCCTAAACCTAATTTTCCTCTCATTGACTCCTCTATTATTACCTCTACTTTTCTATACCATTTTGCACTTAATTGAAGTTAATAATTGTTAGTTGGTCAACGCGTAGCATAATTATAAGCTATGAAAGATAGTCAGTCCTTTCGAAGCAAATAAACAGTATTCTCAACAAAATATTAACAGAAATAAGCTGTATTCTCATGTACATAAGTTGGTATTCGATACCAAATTACTTAATGGTAACTTAGTAACCATCGGGCGAACTATAATATTTATATGTAATTACTACATTATAGTTACATGGAGGCACAAGATAATAGACTCTAGCTTTAACACCAAAAAAAAGAAAAGGTATTCCAGCGTGAAAATGCATAATACCTCTATCATTACAGTATGTTCTAGTTGTAGCAATAATCACATGATTACGGATCGTGAGTCTGGAGAGATTATCTGTAATAGATGTGGTCGGGTGATATCTGATTATATTGAAACAAACAGCCATGATTGGCATACATCCATTACAGATCGATCTAACAATAGGAGCGGAATAGGTATGTCCCTATCATCTCTAGCTAGACACGATATGGGATTATCCACGATTATTGGGAGAACAGACAGAGATGCCAGTGGCAATATACTTGATGCTGCAATGCGTTCAAGAATGCAAAGGTTAAGGACATGGGATATAAGATCACAGGCTCATAGCTCTGCTGCTAAGA
>WNFX01006098.1_pt1 | contig 16738 bp, 14 predicted proteins | sample 5400111 | NCBI WGS metagenome assembly WNFX01 (sample SAMN13153363, study PRJNA577476) | soil metagenome | isolation source: 40 cm soil or saprolite under grassland replicate 1 | place: USA:California | collected 2016-06-15 | reverse complement strand
CCGGTCTCGACCATCAGGAACGCCTCGGCGTGATCCTTGGCGGCGAGGATGTTGAGGTTGAGACCCTTCTGCGCGCCGATCTCGGTGATCTGCTTGATGTTGGTGGTGCCGGAGGTCGATACAACGGTCTTGCCCTTGAGGTCGTCGACGGTCTTGAGGTTCGCCGACTTCTTCGACACGAAGCGGTTCGCGGTGACGAAATGCGTGATGGTGAACGAGACCTGCTTCTGGCGCTCGAGATTGTTGGTGGTCGAGCCGCATTCGAGGTCGACGGTTCCATTCGCCATCAATGGGATACGAGTGGCCGAGGTGACCGGGTTGAGCTTGGTTTCGAGGTTCGCAAGCTTGAGTTCTTTCTTCACCCCATCGACGATCCGCGCGCAGAGGTCCATGGCGTAGCCCACAACCTGCTGCTTGTCGTCGTAGTAGGAGAACGGCAGCGAGGACTCGCGGTGGCCGAGCGTGATCGCGCCGGTGTCCTTGATCTTCTGGAGCGTGCCGGTGAGGTCCTGCGCGAGCGTTGGGCTAGCGGCGAAGGTCGCCGTCGCAATCATCGAAAGCAGCATTTTGACATGCATTGGAGTTCTCCGCTGTGAAGTGACGTATGATCCTGCGCACCGGTCGGTCCGCGCAATGGCGTCCGCCCGTCAATCTCTGATCCTAACATAGCTTCCCGGCGCGTCCTCCAGCGGCGCGAGCTTGCCGCCGCCGGGTTCCCGCGCCGGGACCTCGGCTGCATCCCGCGCTTTGATCCAGTCGAGCCAGTCCGGCCACCACGAGCCCGCATGCTCCTTGGCCTTCGCGAGCCACTTGTCGAGATTGGCGCTGGTCGGTTTGGGTCCGGTCCAGTATTGGTACTTCATCTTGTCGGGGGGATTGACGACGCCGGCAATGTGACCCGAGCCGGCCAGCACGAAACGCACCGGCCCGCCGAAGAACTTCGAGCCGAGCAACACCGACCGTGCGGGCGCGATGTGGTCCTCGCGCGTGGCCAGATTGTAGATCGGAACCGTCACGCTCTTGAGGTCGAGCTTTTTGCCGCCGATCACCATCTCGCCCTTGCTGAGGCGGTTCTCCAGGTAGCAGTTGCGCAGATAGAACGAGTGGTTCGCCGCAGGCATCCGCGTCGCATCGGAGTTCCAGTATAGAAGGTCGAATGGCGCCGGTTCCTTGCCCTTGAGATAGTTGTTGATGACATAGGGCCAGATCAGATCGTTCGAGCGCAGCAGGTTGAAGGCGGTTGCCATTTTCTTGCCTTCGAGATAACCGCGCTCACTCATTTCGCGCTCGCGCGCCTTGATCTGCTCCTCGTCGACGAAGACCTTGAGATCGCCAGCATGGGTGAAATCGACCTGCGCGGCGAAAAGGGTCGCCGAGGCGATACGCTGATCACGCGTGCTCGCCATATAGGCGAGCGTGGCGGCCAAGAGCGTGCCGCCGACGCAATAGCCGATCGCATTGACCTCGTGCTCGCCGGTTGCCCTTTCGATGACGTCGAGGGCGGCGAGCGGGCCGTCGCGCATGTAGTCTTCGAAGCCTTTCTGGGCGAGCTTGGAGTCTGGATTCACCCATGAAATGACGAATACCGTGAGTCCCTGGTCCACGCACCATTTGATGAAGGATTTTTCCGGCGTCAGGTCGAGGATGTAGAACTTGTTGATCCAGGGCGGCACGATCAGGATCGGCCGCTTGAGCACGGTTTGGGTCGAGGCTGCGTACTGGATGAGCTGCATCAGCTCGTTTTCGAAAATCACCTTGCCGGGCGTGAGCGCGAGGTTGCGGCCGACCTCGAACATTTCGGATCTGGACTGACGGATCTTGAGATCACCGCGTCCGGCCGCGATGTCCTCGGCCAGCATGTGCATGCCGCGCACGAGATTGTCGGCGTTCGAGGCGAGCGTTTCGCGTAAAAGCTCCGGGTTCGTGAGTATGAAATTCGAGGGCGCGATCGCGTTGGCGATCTGGCGCACGTAGAAATCGGCCTTCTGCCGGGTATGCGGATCGAGCCCTTGCGCATCGCGCACCAGCCGGTTCGCCCATTGCACCGTCAGGAGATAGGCCTGCTTGAGGAAATCAAAGAACTGGTTGCTCGACCACTCGGGATCGGCGAAGCGCTTGTCCTTGGGGTCGGGCTCGGCGACCGGTTGCACCTGCTCGCCGGCCATGCGCTTGACCGCATTGGCCCATAGGTCGAGATAAGCCTTGCCCAGGCTCGATTGCAGTTCGAGCGCGCGCTGGGGATCGCGCAGCCAATAATCCGCGACCTGGCCGATGGTTTTCACCACGTCGGTAACCTCGGCATATTGATCGTCGCGGCGGCCCTCTTCGCGCGGCTTGAGGTAGGCGGCCAGCGCCTTGCCGCCCTCTTCGACCATGCGGGCGATGTTGCGGGCGAACTCCTCCACGTCGGCGGAGCCGCCTTTGACCGGTTCTGACGGGGCTCTCACGGTAACGCCTCAATTTGCGATTCCGGCGCAAGCCCGGCTTGGCCTTTCAAGGCCGCAGATGGACTTTACTCACAACCGCCGCAAGACGCATCATAGGCTTTTATCGGGGAGCCTGCGCGCCGGCTGGGCGCGGCCGACCGCCGCCCGCAAAGCCGTCTGCCTTAACCTTGCTTTGGTCATATTGGGGGACTACAGCTTGCTCCCAATTGCTTGAATTGGCAGGAATTTCACCTCGGAGGGGAAGGGGCCGGTCGGCGCGGTGGCGTTGCAATCCGGCCGGGCGTCAACCGGCACGATGTTGATATCGCGGTCACAACGGCTCATGTCGAGGCGCGCCCTTGCGGCGGCGCTTATCGCCGGCGCCGTCGCTCTCGCGGGTTGCTCGGCCGGGAGCATGGTCGCCGATCACCTGCCAAACGCGGTCGGCGGCTTGCCCGACGCCACTCCGCAACGCCCGACGACTTCGATGCCCTATCCGGCGGTCCACGACATGCCGCCCCCGCGTGCGACCACGGTGCTCACCGACGCGGAGACGAAAAAGCTCGAAAGCGATCTGGTCGCGGCGCGCAATCGTGCCGCGGAAGCGGCCGCCAGGTCCGCTGGCGACGACGACAAGCCGTGATAAAAGGCTCGCGCCGGCCTGCTCGCGCAGCATCGGCGCGCAGGTCAAAGGAGCCGGGTCATGGAAGAGTTTTACCGTATTCGGCGTCTGCCGCCCTACGTCTTCGAGCAGGTCAATCGCGCGAAGGCGGCGGCGCGCAACGCCGGTGCCGACATCATCGACCTCGGCATGGGCAATCCCGACCTGCCGGCGCCCGCCCACGTCATCGACAAGCTCAAAGAGACGATCGGCAAGCCGCGCACTGACCGCTATTCGTCCTCGCGCGGGATTGCGGGGTTGCGCCGCGCGCAGGCGGCCTATTACGGGCGTCGCTTCGGGGTGAAGCTCAATCCCGAGACCCAGATCGTCACCACGCTGGGCTCGAAGGAAGGCTTCGCCAACGTGGCGCAGGCGATCACCGCACCGGGCGACGTCGTCGTGGTCCCCAATCCCAGTTATCCGATCCACGCCTTCGGCTTCTTGATGGCGGGCGGCGTGATCCGCGCGGTGCAGTCCGAGCCGACGCCGGCGTTCTTCGAAACGCTGGAACGCGCCATCATCCGCTCCATTCCCAAACCGATTGCGGTCGTCGTCTGCTATCCCTCCAATCCCACCGCCGCTGTCGCCGATCTCGATTTCTACAAAGAGCTGATCCCGTTTGCGAAGAGGCACGGTGTGTTCGTGCTCTCGGACCTTGCTTATGCCGAGGTCTATTTCGACAATAATCCGCCGCCTTCGGTGCTGCAGGTACCGGGCGCCATGGAGGTCGCGGTCGAGTTCACCTCGATGTCGAAGACTTATTCGATGCCCGGCTGGCGCATCGGCTTTGCAGTCGGGAACGAGCGGATCATCGCGGCGCTGGCGCGGGTGAAATCCTATCTCGACTATGGCGCCTTCACGCCGGTCCAGGTGGCGGCTACCGCCGCGCTCAACGGCTCCGACGACTGCATCCGCGAGATGCGCGAGACGTACAAGCGCCGGCGCGACGTGCTGGTGGAATCGTTCGGTCGCGCCGGCTGGGAGGTGCCTCCTCCGCGCGCCTCCATGTTCGCTTGGGCGCCGATCCCGGAGCCGTTCCAGACCCTCGGCAGTGTCGAGTTTTCCACGCTGCTGGTCGAAAAGGCCGAGGTCGCGGTCTCGCCGGGTATCGGCTTCGGCGAACATGGCGAAGGATACGTGCGCATCGCGTTGGTCGAGAACGAGCAGCGCATCCGTCAAGCCGCCCGCAATATCCGCCGCTTTCTTGAAACCGGCCTCAAAAAGTTGCACAACGTCGTCCCCCTGGCCCAGCGACGCTAGACGCTTCGTTTCCACGCAGGCCGACGATGTCCGCTCCACTGAAACTTGGTATCGCCGGCTTGGGCACGGTCGGCTCGTGCGTCGCGCGCCTCATCGAGCGCCAGCGCGACGCACTCGCCGCTCGTTGCGGTCGCCCGATCGAGGTTGTCGCAGTTAGTGCGCGCTCGCGCAGCAAGAAGCGCGACATCGGTCACAAGAAATTGCGTTGGGTCGCCGACCCTGTAGCGCTCGCGACCGATCGCGAGATCGACGTCTTCGTGGAGTTGATGGGCGGGGAGGGCGATCCGGCCAAAGCCGCGATCTCGGCTGCGCTCGCGGCGAAAAAATCGGTTGTCACAGCCAACAAGGCGCTGCTTGCCCGCCACGGCGTCGCCCTGGCGGCCATTGCCGAGAAGAACCATGTGGCGCTCAATTTCGAAGCCGCGGTCGGCGGCGCCATCCCGATTGTGAAAACGCTGCGCGAGGGTTTGGCCGGCAATTCGCTCGCGCGCATCTATGGGATCCTCAACGGCACCTGCAACTACATCTTGACGCGGATGGAAGAAGAGAAGCTCGCGTTCGCGGACTGCCTGAAGGAAGCGCAGCAGCTCGGTTACGCCGAGGCCGATCCCACCTTCGACGTCGAGGGCCATGACACTGCGCAGAAGCTCGCGATCCTGGCGAGCCTCGCTTTCGGCATCAAGGTCGATCAAAGCGCCGTCTACGTGGAAGGCATTTCTTCCATCGCGCCCGAAGACCTCGAATGGGCCGCCGAGCTCGGCTACCGCGTGAAATTGCTGGGCGTTGCGGTAAAGACCGACAAGGGCATAGAGCAGCGCGTGCATCCGACGATGGTGCCGAAGGACACGGCGATCGCTGATCACGCTGGTCGGCCCGGGCGCAGGTGGCCTGGCGACGGCGTCCGCCGTCGTCGCCGATATCGGCGACATCGCCCGTGGCGTGCGCACGGCGCCGTTCGGCCGGCCTTCGGCGCGGCTGACCACCAGCAAGAAGGCGCCGATGCAACGTCACGAAGGCGGCTACTACATCCGCCTCCTTGCGGTAGACAAACCGGGCACCGCCGCGACCATCGCCAAGCGGCTGGCGCAGCAGAACATCTCGCTCGAGTCGATCGTGCAGCGTCACCGCGGCGAGCCGCCGCATGGCGGCGATGTCGCCGGCAGCTCGGGCGAGCCGGTGCCGGTGATCTTGATTACCTATGCGACCACCGAGGACGCCGTGCGCAAGGCGCTTGCCGCGGTCGGCCGCGATAAGGTGATCTTGGGCAAACCGCAGGTCATTCGGATCGAGAAAAACTGATACAATCATGCCTTATCGTCATCGTCGCCGCCCGCCTCGAGGCGAGGGCGCGGCACGGCCAAGCGGCAGGACAGGCGCGAGGGTGAAGAAATGAACAAAGGGGAACGCAGAGCCGTGCCGTCTATCACCATCCAGCCGGACTTGGCGCTGGAACGCGTTCTCACGCTGGAGATCGTGCGGGTGACCGAGCGCGCGGCGGTGTCGGCGGCGCGGTTGTGCGGGCGCGGCAACGAGAAGGCCGCCGACCAAGCGGCGGTCGACGCCATGCGGCGCGAGCTCAACAAGCTTCCCATCAACGGCACAATCGTGATCGGGGAGGGCGAGCGCGACGAGGCCCCCATGCTGTTCATCGGGGAGACGGTCGGCAACAAGCACGGGCCCGAGGTCGACATCGCGGTCGATCCGCTCGAGGGCACCACGCTGTGCGCCAAGAACATGCCGGGTGCAATCGCCACCATGGCCGTGGCGGAAGCGGGCACTCTGCTCAACGCGCCCGACGTCTACATGGAAAAGATCGCGATCGGTCCCGGCTATCCGAAAGGCATCGTCGATCTCGATGCGCCGCCTGAGCACAACATCCGCGAACTCGCCAAGGCCAAGGGCGTAGAGCCGGCCGAGATCAGCGCGCTGATCCTCGACCGCCCGCGCCATGCCGATCTCGTCGCCGGCGTGCGCAGGGCGGGCGCCACGGTGCGGCTCATCACCGATGGCGACGTCGCGGGCGTGATCCACACCGCCGATCCTGCCGACACCGGCATCGACATTTATATGGGCATCGGCGGGGCGCCCGAAGGAGTGCTGGCCGCCGCGGCGCTGCGCTGCATCGGCGGCCAGATGCAGTGTCGGCTCGTGCTCGACACCGAGGAAAAGCGCGAGCGCGCCGGGAAAATGGGCATCAAGGACCCGCGCAAGAAGTACGGCATCGCTGACATGGTGAAGGGCGATTGCCTGTTCGCCGCGACCGGTGTCACCAACGGCGCGCTGCTCGACGGCGTGCGGTTTCGCAAGAACGTGATCGAAACCGAGACGGTGGTGATGCGCTCGATCACCGGCACGGTGCGGTGGATCAGAGGCGAGCACCGCCAATTCGAAAAGTTTCATTTGGATTGACGGCAGTACCGCAGCTCATTCTGCTTGCAATGGAACAGCAAACGATTCTCCAGGGTCCTCGCTCGGGCCGGCGGCAAATGCGGAGAATCGCGGCAACGTTTGCCGGCGGATGCAATACCGGAGCTGTCGCGGATTCATGCCGCAGCGGCTGAGTAGCGCTGCAAACCTTTTGGGGTCGTCGCATGGCCGCAGCCGATATCGTGGTCCGGCCCATCCGCGCGGATGAGCGCGCCGAGTGGGAGCCGCTGTGGAAGGGCTACCAGGCCTTCTACAAGGTCGTGATCTCCGATGAGACCACGACCGTAACCTGGACGCGCCTGCACGATCCGGCAGAACCGATGGACGTGCTCGGCGCCTATATCGGCGGGCGGCTCTGCGGCATCGTGCACTACCTCTTCCATCGTTCGTGCTGGACGATCGGAGACTACTGCTACCTGCAGGACTTGTTCGTCGCCGAAGGCGCACGCCATTTCGGACTCGGGCGTGCGTTGATCGCGGCGGTGGAAGAACGGGCGCGTCGCGCGGGTGCGAGCCGCGTCTATTGGCTCACCCACGAGAGCAATGCGGCCGCTCGAGCGCTCTACGACAAGCTGGCGGAGCGCTCGGGCTTCATCCAATATCGCAAGCTTTTCTGACGCGATTCGCGGGACCTGAGATGACAATCGCCCTGACGGCACCGACCGGCCCGACGCGGCGCCTCTTTCTCGGGGTCGAGCGCTCAGCCTGCGGACGCGCCTGGCGCGACCGGCTCGACGAGCGGGACGCGGCGCGCGCGCTCGCGATCGCACAGCGCCACCAGGACGTGCCCGAGTTGCTGGCGCGCATTCTCGCCGGTCGCGGGGTCGAGGTGGACGAGGTCGCAAGCTTCCTCGATCCGACGGTGCGCGCGTTGATGCCGGATCCGCACACGCTCGCCGGCATGCGCGGCGCCGCGACGCGGCTGGCCGACGCCATCACGCGCGGTGAAACGATCAGCATTCTCGGCGACTATGACGTCGATGGAGCGACGTCGGCGGCGCTGCTCGGGCGATACCTACGCCATTGCGGCCTCCGCGCCATCATCCACATCCCCGATCGCCTGTTCGAAGGCTACGGGCCGAACACCGAGGCGGTTCGCGCGCTCGCCGCGCGCGGCGCAAGCCTGCTCGTCACCGTCGATTGCGGCACCACCAGCTACGAGCCGCTGCTGGAGGCGCGCCAGCTCGGCCTCGAGGTCATCGTCATCGACCACCACCAGGCTGACGAACGGCTGCCTGCGGCGCTTGCTGTGGTCAATCCCAACCGGCTCGACGATCTATCGACGCTCGGACACCTCGCCGCCGTCGGCGTCGTGTTCATGACCGTGGTCGCGGTCAACCGTGAACTGCGCGCACGCGGATTTTGGACCCCGGAGCGGCCGGAACCGGACCTCCTCGGTTTCCTCGATCTAGTCGCGCTCGGAACGGTTGCGGATGTGGTGCCGCTTAAGGGCCTCAACCGCGCTTTCGTCGCCAAGGGTCTGTTGGCGCTGCGTCGGCGCGACAATGCCGGGCTCACCGCCTTGATGGATGTCGCGCGGCTCGGCGGCCCGCCCGAGCCTTGGCATCTTGGCTTCCTCTTGGGGCCGCGGATCAATGCCGGCGGCCGCATCGGCCGCGCCACGCTCGGCGTCGATCTGCTCATGCAAGACGATGCGTCCGAATGCGCGCGCCTCGCCGCGGAACTTGATCGACTCAACCGCGAGCGCCAAGCGATCGAACTTGCCACGCTGGCGCAGGCCGAGGCCGAGGCCATGGCCGCGCTCGGTGCCGAGGAGAAGGGGGCTGTGGTGGTGACCGCCGCCGATGGCTGGCATCCAGGCGTGGTCGGCCTCGTCGCCGCGCGGCTGAAGGAGCGGTTCGGACGCCCTGCCTTCGCCATCGCGCTCGAGCCGGGCGGCATCGGCACCGGCTCCGGGCGTTCGATCCCCGGCGTCGACCTCGGCCGCGCCGTGCGCCAAGCCGTGAGCACGGGTCTCATCATCAAAGGCGGCGGCCACGCCATGGCAGCCGGCGTCACGCTGCGGAAGGATACGCTGAGTGCGTTCCGCGCCTATCTCGAGGATGCGCTCGCGGGCGCGGTCGAGGCTGCGCGGCGCGAGGACGCGCTGCTGATCGACGGGGCGGTCACCGCCGCTGCCGCCAATGACGACATCGTAGCGACGATCGCGCGCGCGGGCCCATTCGGCGCGGGCAATCCCGAGCCGGTCATTGCGCTCCCCGCCCATACCATCGTCTATGCCGAAGAGGTGGGGCAGTCCCATATGCGTGTGCGGTTGCGCGCTGGCGACGGCTCGATCATCAATGCCATCGCGTTTCGCGCCTCTGGACAAAAACTCGGGATCGCGCTCGGGCAGAGCCGCGGGCGATCCGTGCACGCGGCCGGCACCTTGTGTCTCGACCGCTGGAACGGCGTCGAACGGGTGCAGCTACGGCTCATCGACGTGGCGCCGGCTGACGTGAGCCTCGGCATTCATTAACATCATTCATGCCCGTTCTGGGGAGGCCACATGCTTGCGCTGTCATCGCCCGCGCAGGCGGGCGATCCAGTAATTACGGCACCATCAATGGGCAAAGAGAAAATTTTCTGGGTGTACATCCTCGCCAGTAGGATTGGCGGCACTCTCTATATCGGCGTCACAAACGATCTTGTTCGGCGAGTATTCGAGCATCGATCGGAAGTGATGCAGGGCTTCACTAAACGATACGGCGTCCATCGCTTGGTTTACTTTGAACAATTCAGTGATATCGATAGTGCGATCCGTCGTGAAAAGCGGCTCAAGAAGTGGAATAGAGCGTGGAAGGTGCGATTGATAGAAGAAGCAAACCCGAACTGTGACGACCTGTTTCCCGCAATTGCAAACCGCTGAGGATACTGGATGCCCCGCTTTCGCGGGGCATGACACCGCCGAGAGTGGCACCTTCAGAAAGATCAAAGACAATGTCGAAACTTAAGCTCTCCGTCGCGGTCGGCAACTACGATCGGGTGCGTCCGCTCATGGACGGCGCGGTGCAGATCGACGGCGTCGATCCGGTGTTCATGAACTTGCCGCCCGAAGAAATCTTCTTCCGCGCCTTTCGCGGCATGGATTTCGACATCTGCGAATTGTCGATGTCGAGCTTCACGGTGAAGACCGCCGAACGCAATTGCCCCTATGTGGGAGTGCCGGCGTTCGTGTCCCGGGCATTCCGTCACAATTCGATCTACGTGCGCAAGGACCGCGTCAAGTCGCCTGCCGATCTCAAAGGCAGGCGCGTCGGGCTGCCGGAATATCAGCTCACCGCCTGCGTGTGGGCGCGCATCATTTTGGAAGACGACCACGGCGTGAAGCCGTCGGACATGGTTTGGGTGCGGGGAGGGATCGAGCACCCCGGCCGGCCGGAGAAGATCGCCATCAAGCTCCCAGCCGGCGTGCGCATGGAAGACGCACCGCAGGACGCCACCATCTCCGAACTATTGGAGCGCGGCGACATCGATGGCTTCATCGCGCCGCGCGCGCCGAGCCTCGCGGGCAAGAAAAATCCCCATATCGGTTGGCTGTTTCCCGATCCGATCGCCGCCGGCCGCGACTATTTCATGCGCACCGGCATTTTCCCCATCATGCATATCACCGGTATCCGGCGTGAACTCGTCGACAAGCACCCGTGGTTGCCGGCGGCGGTGCTCAAGGCGTTTGGGCAAGCCAAGGCCAAGTGCCTCGAGGCGCTCGAAGACACGGCCGCGAGCAAAGTGACGCTGCCCTTCGTCGAGGAGCAGCTGCGCGCCGCGCGCGAGTTCATGGGCAACGACTTCTGGTCCTATGGGCTTGCGCCCAACCGCAAGGTGCTGGAGACCTTCCTGCGTCACCACCATGCGCAGGGCCTTTCGTCACGGCTGGTGTCGCCGGAAGAGCTGTTCCATCCCTCGACCCACGAAAGCTTTGCGATTTAGGCAATCGCAGGCAGGGCGGCGTCACTTCTTCTCGGTTCCGCGCAGCATGGCCGCGGTGGCGACCGCCGAATAGCCGGGCTCGACCCGGACATCGACCACCGCCACCTGGCCCGCCTCGACTGCGGCGATCGCCTTCTCGAAGGTCGGTACCAGATCGCCGGTCTTTGTCACGGGCTCGAATCCAACCGCCCCTTGCGCCCTGCCCAGCCCCGCACAATCGATGTCGGGATCGGAAATGCGTTGGCCGATCCAGCGGTTCTCCGGCGGCCGATTGCGGATGCGGGCGACACGCTCCTGATGCAGCTCATCGTTGAAGAACGAACGATTATTGCAGACGACCACCAGGAGCGGAATGCGATAGTGCACCGCGGTCCAGAGCGCAGTCGCGCCCATGAAGAAGTCGCCGTCGCCGCAGATCGCGATCGGCAGCCGCCCCGAGCCCTTGAGCGCCAGCGCGGCGCCGACGGAAATGCCTGGCCCGCCTCCGACGCCGCCGCCGCCCTCCGAGCCGATGTAATCGAGCGGATTATGAAACGGCCAAGTGGCGCCGTTCCAGGAGAGTGGCAGGTGAGTGATCGTAACTTCGCGTTCGCCGACCGCCGCCTTGAGCGACCGTGCGAGGTCGTCGACCCGGAGCGGGCCGCTCGACGGTTGGTATGTTTCAGCCCTTGCCTTGACCGCCGCGGGCTTGCGCGGCTTGGCGCCGCCGAGCGCGGCGAGGAGCTGCGGCACCGCCTCGTCGGGCGTGGTGGGCAGCAGCAGATCGACCGGCGGCAGACTTTCGTAATCCATGCTCCAGCCGTTGTGGACGTGGAAGTCGGCGCTGACATTGATGATCTTCGCCTTCGGCGCCTCGTGGCCGAGCGCGTTGCGCAGGCCGCCGGCGAGGTCGACCCAGTCGAGCGCAAGGATCACGTCCGCCGCTTTGATCGCCTCGATCGCCTCGGGCACCATCGCGTTCGAGGCGGGGGCGCCGGCGTGCAGCGGGTGATCGGTCGGGAAGCCGCAGCCGATCTTGAGGTCGCTGATCACCTTGGCATTGAGCGCCTCTGCGAGCGCGACGCGATCGTTCCAGCCGTCGATGCTGCGTGACACTCGCCCCATCAAGATGACGGGGTGCCGCGCGCCCTTGAGCATCGCGGCGGCGTCCTGGACGAGCCCGGCGGAAGTTGCGGGATTGGCAAGCGGCATGAAACGGGCGGCCTCGATCGGCGCGAGGGGTTCGGCGAGCCTTGCCTCCTGCATCTCGGCATCGAGATTGATGTAGACCGGGCCCTTGGGCGCGGTGTTGGCGATCCAGCTGGCGCGTATGAGCGCCTCGCGCGCGGCCGCGGGGGAGGCGGGCTGGTCGTCCCACTTGGTGTAGTTGCGAACGATCGCGCCCTGGTCGCGCGCGGTATGAATCCAGTCGATCCAAGGCCGGCGCTTGACGGCATCCACCGGACCGGTCGCGCCGAGTACGACGACCGGCTGGCGATCGCACCAGGCGTTGAAGATCGCCATGGTGGCGTGGAACAGCCCGACATTGGAATGCACGGCCGCGGCCATGGCCTTGCCGGTCACCTTGGCGTAGCCGTGGGCGAGGGCGACTGCGCTTTCCTCGTGCAGGCAGAGCAGCATCTGCGGCGTCTCGTTGCCCAGGAAGTTCACGATCGAATCGTGCAGCCCGCGATAGCTCGCGCCGGGATTGAGTGCGATGTAGGGAATTTCGAGCGCGCGCAGCGTGTCGGCAACCACGTCGCTGCCGAAAGCAGGCGCGTTGGTGCCGGTGAGATTGGCCGGGCGCTCGAGCGCGCGGAGCGATGGATGGGCCGCGCTCGCAGGCTTCTCGGCGGCGGGTGCCACCTTGGCTTTTGCAGTCGTCACGGGATGATCCTTGGGTTCTCCGAGAGGAGCCCCATAGAACCGGATCAGAGGCTCTGGCGCAACCGCGCCAGGAGCTTCACGCCGGCATAGCCATCGGCCGGCTGCATGCCGACTTTGCGCTGGAAATTGCGCACGGCGATCATGGTGTCGTTGCCGACCCGCCCATCGGTGCCGCCGGTGTCGAAGCCGAGCGCGGTCAGGCGTGTCTGGATTTCCTGCACTTCGGCGAGCGTCGGCGTGCGCTCGCCACCGGGGAAGGGCTGTACCAGCGGCCCGCCGCCCATGATGCGGTCGCCGAGATGCACGATCGACAACGTATAGTTCATCGACGGGTTGTAGGAGCGCACGGCGTAGAAATTCGGGCCGAGCAGGAACGCCGGTCCGCCCGGCACCGGCGCCCAAAGTCTTGCAGATGCATTCGGCCGTGGAAACGCCTTGCCGTCGGCGCGCGTCACGCCGGCCTTCTGCCAGCTTTCGTAGGTTCGTGACGCCCCTGCGCCGCTCGTCCCGCCAGCCCCGCGCACCTCGTAGCCCCAATGCTCGCCGGCGCGATACTTGCCGCGCTTGACGAGATATTGCGCCGTGCCGGCGAGCGCGTCGTCGGGGTTGCCGAAGGGCGTCACCCGGCGGTCGCCGTCGTAATCGAGCCCGACATTGAGCCACACCTCCGGCATCCACTGGGTGTGGCCCATGGCGCCCGCCCAGGAGCCGCGCATCTCCTCGGGCGTGCTCCAGCCCCGTTCGATGATGACGAGTGCGTTGAGCAGTTCCTGCTCCCAATAGGCGCGACGGCGCGGCTCTCCCCACGCAAGCGCCGCGAGCGCCGGGATGACCGGGCGCATGTGGTTCTTCTGGACGTCCGGATCGCCGAAGGCCGATTCGATGCCCCAGAGCCCGAGCATGATCCCGCGGTCGACCCCGTAGTCTTTCTCGATACGGGCGAAAAGCGAGGCGTATTCTTTCGCCTTCTCCTTGCCGGTCGTGATGCGCCAGTCGGAGACGCGGCGATTGAGGTATTGCCAGAGCTGTTCGTTGAATTCGGGCTGGGAGCGGATGAGCTCAAAAACTGTTGTGTCGGGTTTGATATTGGCCATAACCCGAGTGTACGTGGCGTCGGATATGCCACGCGCGTGCGCCCGTGCGCGGAAGGCCGCGACCCACTGCTCGAATGATGATTTGCTTGCCTGCGCGCGTGCCGTTGCGCTCCACGCCGCCACGGCCGCTGCCAGCATGGACAGACAGGCTCGCCTTGACAGGGGAGGATTCGTCCACTCGCTCATCACGCCGTGTCCCGGGTTCCTTTGGCGGCGATTCTACAGCCGTTTCTGTCGGCTTTGCGGCCGCGGGCGGCACAGGGGCCGCGGCGGGCAGCGGCTTGGCGGGGATCGACGCGGTCGGGAGGTCTTCTTCCTTGATTTCCTGTCCGCGGCCGCGGATCAGCCGCTCATACGAGGCCACCAACGTCATGTAGGGGTTGACGAAGACCCAGCCGTATTTCGTCGGCACCTGCATATCGAAGTGAAGGTGATAGGTGGTCGCGCGCTCGCGCCGGAAGAAATTGCCGACCTTGCCGATCACCTCGCCCTCGTGCACGAGGCGACCGCTCACCATGCCGTCGGCGTTGAACTGCTTGGGCAGCATGTGCAGGTAGCGGAAGCGGATGCGCTCGTTGGGCGCGTTGACCACGACGTAAAGCGCCTCCTGGGTGGGCGCGCGCAGCACCGCTCCGTCGCGCACGGCGACCACGTCGTGCAGATAGGGCTCGCAGCGGTTCGCCCCCTCGATGCGCTGCTTGCAGAAAGCCGGGCGGATGTCTTGTCCCTGATGACCGAGGCCCCCCGGACACTGGCCGACATAGAAGTTGCGGGTCTCGCAGAAATTATCCCGCCACGGATAGGAGTAGTTTTCAGGGGCCGATTCATCCAAAATCAGCATCTGGCCGTTCACGCGGCAGCGATAGGCCCGAACGCCACCCAAGGTTCCGGCGCCGTAACGTCCGGTCGCCTCGCAGTTTCCCCAATTCATGAAGGACTGGGAGTTGGCGAAGGCCGGCGCGTCGGCGAGCGGGAAACGGATCTTGGAATAGACCGTGTAGTCGGCCACGCCGCCTTTGCGCCTGAAGCCGGTGCCGGGAAGGATGTCGCCGGGGCTGTGGTAGGTGAAGACCGTGGACTGCTCCGCGGGTCGATCGATGGTATCGGCGGTGATCGCCTCCGGTTGGGCCTGCGGCGTGCCGCCCGCGACACGCAGCGCCTTAAGGAAGCGAATCGCGACCTTGTCGGCGTCGCGGCATGACATTTTTCGGAAGCGCAACCTGCCGTCGGAGCATTCGATCGCTACCACATAGGGCACGCCGTAGCGCACGAAGGTGTAGCGCACGTAGTTTTCGAGAAACGTGCGGCGGATGCCGGGAAACTCGTCGAGGCCATGGACCGGCCATCCGATCACGCCCCTAGGCTCGTCGAGCTGATAAACGAGCGCGGAGCCGCCGATGTGGATGGAGATCGTATCGGAAAAGCCTATTCCCAATTCGGGCATCTCCTGCGCGCGGGCGAGGACCACGGCGTCATAGCCGGCCGGCCCGGGATAGAAGAACGGCACCGCGTTGAAGCCGGAGAGATAATTGTCGGCCGGCGCATTCGTGCTCGCAGCGACCGGATCCGGTGCGGCCGCGCGGTCGCGCAGAAATGCCGCCGTATCGAAAGGTAGCAGCACCGGCACCGGGCTTGCCGCGATATTCGCGAAGCGCTCGCCGGTGGCGCGGTTGAGCTTCGCCATCAGCTCCGGCACGACGGCCGGTTTCGGCACATTGAGCGCGTCGAGCTCCACGGCGACCGCGCCCCAATCGACGTGGGTGGGGGCGATGCGCGGGCTTTTCATGTCCTGCGCGGCCGCGGCAGCGACGCCGACGGCGAGCGCGAGGCCCGCAATTCCGTATCGCAACATGACGCTCCATTACCTTGCCGGAGCTGTCGCCGCGACGTCCGGGCACGAATCAAGTATTGCTGCAGCCGCAGATTCTGCCAAGTAGGTTAACAAAAACGATTTACACTGTTGCAAACGGGTTGCGCAATCCTCGGGCGCAGCGTTCGAGACATGAAAGAGCTTAGTCCTTGGCGCGCTCGACGTAGGAGCCGTCCGCCGTCATGACCACGATTTTCGTCCCCGGGCCGACGAAGGGCGGGACCATGGTGCGCACGCCGTTCGACAGCAATGCGGGCTTGTAGGAGGAGGCAGCGGTCTGGCCTTTCACCGACGGCTCGGTTTCCACCACTTCCAGGGTGGCCTTCTGGGGAAGCTCGATCGAGACCGGCACCCCCTCGTGGACGGAGAGCATGACCTTCATTTCCGGCTGGAGGTAGGCGGCCTGCTCGCCGATGATGTCGGCAGGCAACGCCACCTGGTCGTAGGTCTCGGTGTTCATGAAGTGAAAGCCATCGCCGTCCTGGTAAAGGTATTGATGCTCGCGATCCTCCACGTAGGCGCGTTCGACCTGCTCGGTCGTCTTGAAGCGCTGCGCGACCTTCACGCCGTCGCTGATGCGGCGCATGTCGACCTGAGTGGTGGGGGTGCCCTTGCCGGGGTGGAAGCTTTCGGCGTTGAGGACGGCATAGAGCTTGCCCTCGAATTCGACGATATTGCCCTTGCGGAGCGAACTGGCGATGACCTTCACGGCGAGTTTTCCTCGATTATCGGACGCGCGCGACCAATGCTGGGCCCAAATGTCGGGCCGCACCATACTGATCTGGCGGCCGTCCGCCAGTGATTTTCACGGCGACTAGACGGTTGAAACCGCGGTGGACGGAGCGCCCCTGATGCCGCCGCCCTTCTGGGCCTTGCACGCCGGCCGGCGGCCCTTGCTGCTAGGGCGCATGCGCATTGCCGCGGCGTTGCGACAATTCTTCGCGGCGCGGGATTTCGTCGAGGTCGAGACCGCGACGCTCGTCCCTTCGCCGGGGAATGAGACCCACCTCCACGCCTTCGCGACCGATCTGGTGGCGCCAACCGGCACGCGCGCGCGATTGTACCTGCGGACCTCGCCCGAATTCGCCTGCAAGAAACTGCTGGCGGCCGGCGAACGCCGGATCGTCGAGTTCGCCCGCTCGTTTCGCAACCGCGAGCGCGGCATCCTGCACCATCCCGAATTCACCCTGGTCGAGTGGTACCG
>WNFX01003066.1_pt1 | contig 16738 bp, 15 predicted proteins | sample 5400111 | NCBI WGS metagenome assembly WNFX01 (sample SAMN13153363, study PRJNA577476) | soil metagenome | isolation source: 40 cm soil or saprolite under grassland replicate 1 | place: USA:California | collected 2016-06-15 | reverse complement strand
ATCGCCACGAATTCCTCGCGGTTGTAGGCGATTCCGCCGCCCGACCCCCCGAGAGTGAACGAAGGCCGGATCACGGCCGGAAAACCGATCGCAGCCTGAACCTGCAGGGCCTCTTCCAGTGAATGCGCAAGCGTCGAGCGCGGGCAGGCGAGCCCTATCCTCGCCATGGCTTGCTTGAATTTTTCGCGGTCCTCGGCCTTGTCGATCGCCTCGCTCCTTGCGCCGATCATCTCGACCCCGTACTTCTGCAGGACGCCGTGCCGGACGAGGTCCAGCGCGCAATTGAGCCCGGTCTGGCCGCCCATGGTCGGCAGCAGCGCATCGGGCCGCTCCCGGGCGATGACGGCCTCGAGCATCTGCCAATTCACCGGCTCGATGTAGGTGACGTCGGCCATCTCGGGGTCGGTCATGATGGTCGCTGGATTCGAATTCACCAGGATCACCTTGTAGCCTTCGGCGCGCAGCGCCTTGCAGGCCTGCGCGCCGGAATAATCGAACTCGCAGGCCTGGCCGATGACGATGGGGCCCGCCCCGATGATGAGCACGCTCTTGATGTCGGTGCGCTTAGGCACGCCGGCGCTCCTCCATCATCCTTGCGAAGCGATCGAAGAGATACCCGATGTCGTGCGGCCCGGGGCTCGCTTCGGGATGCCCCTGGAAGCAGAACGCCGGCCGGTCGGTGCGTGCGAGGCCCTGCAAGCTGCCGTCGAAGAGCGATATGTGGGTGGTCTTGAGGTTCGCCGGAAGGGTGTCCGGGTCGACCGCGAAGCCGTGGTTCTGGCTGGTGATGACGACCGTTCCCCTCTCCAGGTCCTTCACCGGGTGGTTGGCGCCGTGATGCCCGAACTTCATCTTGACGGTCTTTGCGCCGCAGGCGAGCCCCATGAGCTGGTGGCCGAGGCAGATCCCGAAAGTCGGAATCCCGGTGTCGACGATTTGGCGGATCGCGCGTATGGCATAGTCGCAAGGCTCCGGATCACCCGGACCGTTCGACAAAAACACCCCGTCGGGCTCGAGCGCGAGAGCCTCCGCTGCCGGCGTCTGCGCGGGAAGAACCGAGACCCGACAGCCGCGATCGACGAGCATGCGCAGTATGTTGCGTTTTACGCCGTAGTCGTACGCGACGACGTGAAAGCGCGGTTCGGTGCCCTTGGCGAACCCGTCGCCTGTCCGCCATCCCCCCTCCGACCATTCGTAGGGCTTGGCGGTCGTCACGACCTTCGCCAAATCCATTCCCGCGAGACCGGGAAACGCCCGGGCGGCTTCCACGGCCCGATCTGCGTCGTCGGAACCCGCGAGCACGGCGCCGTTCTGGGCACCTTTTTCGCGCAGGATTCGAGTGAGGCGTCTCGTGTCGATGCCCGCGACGGCGACCACCTCGTCCGCGACGAGAAAATCGGAGAGATCCCGTTCGGCCCGCCAGCTCGAGACCGCAGCGGACAGATCCCGAACCACCAGTCCCGAGGCGAACACCTTTCCCGACTCCACGTCCTCGCGGTTGGCCCCGGTATTGCCGATGTGCGGATGGGTCAGAGTGACGATTTGGCGGCAATACGAGGGATCGGTGAGGATCTCCTGGTATCCGGTGATGGCGGTGTTGAAAACCACCTCCCCCGAGGCAAGACCCGCGGCTCCGGCGGACGTGCCCCGAAATACAGTGCCGTCAGCTAATGCAAGCAGGGCGGTCGGGGCGACAGGCACGGCAGCGGGCTCATTGGGGCCAGACGTGCAGAGCGGGACCGGCTCGCACCGGTCCCGCTCTGCACCGAACTTCGAAAGTATAACGCGATTCCTCCTGGCCCATCAAACTTTCCACTCGCGGGTCTGCTTCTTGCTCGGACGAACGGCACCGCTTGCCAAACCGTGCCAAAATTAATGGCTCACTCTTCACAAACGAAAACGTGACCGCGTCACGCGCCTCGATCGGTGCCCTGTCCTCGGCTGAATTTCTGCCGCAGCGAGTCTCGCTCCTTTACCGGCTGTCGGGAAACGACGTCCCGGCCATCCTTCTCACCTCCGCCATCGCGGGATTTGCCCTTTGGGGCTACATCAGCGAGAAGCTTCTCGTCGCCTGGCTGATCTGGCTGGTGCTCGCGAGCCTGGTGCGCATCGTCCTCAAGCGCGCCTACCGCCTGCGCCGGCCCGGACCGGAAACCGCGGCGCGCTGGGAGGGGTTTTTCTGCCTCGCGAGCGCGGCTGTCGGCACCGCCTGGGGCCTGACGGTGATGCTGCTCTACCCGGAGCACGGCCAGTTCCACGAGATCCTCCTTCCATTCCTGATCGGCAGCGTCGCGATGGGGCTGCCCCCGGCGCTCGCCCCCAGCCCCAAGTCGTTCGCCTGCCTGATCGTGCCTATTTTCGCGCCGTTGATCGGCCTGCTGTTTTCCCAGGGCGGCGCATTCAACGCCTCCGCCGGGCTCCTGATCCTGGTGTTCTCCGCGGTGCTCCTCGCCCTGTATCTGTCCTCGAACCGGGCGCTGATCGAAACGCTTCGCTTCGGCCGGGAGAACGAACGACTGCTCGAGCAGGTCAAGGACGCCAAGGAACGCCTGGACCTCGCGCTGCAGGCGGCCAACATCCTCATCTGGGACTGGGACGCGCGCAGGACCAACGTTTTCCTCGGCGGCAGCTGGGCGATCATCCTGAGAGTGGGCAAGGAAACCAGCTCCCTCACCCTGGACGAGCTGGCGCAAATGGTGCACCCCGATGATCTTCCGAATGTGAAGAAGGCTCTGAGCCATTGCCTGAACGGCGGGGAGTCCGAGTATGTCGCCGAGCACCGCGTCAGGACCCTCGCCGGGGGCTGGGTTTGGAGCCTCTCCCGCGGCAGGGTAGTCGAGCGCGACGCCGACGGCCGGGCGCAGCGCATGACCGGCGTCAACGTGGACATCGACGATCGCAAGCGCGCCGAAGTCGAGTTGCTGGCTGCGGTACAGCGCGAAAAGGAACTCTCCGAGATGAAATCGAAGTTCGTCTCGACTGCCTCGCACGAGTTCCGCACGCCGCTCGCAACCATGCTGTCGTCGGCAGAATTGCTCGAGCACTACTCCGAGAGCCTGAGCCCGGTCGAGAAAGCCAACCTCCTGCAGACCATCCGGGGCAGCGCAACACGCATGAGCGAAATGATCGACGACGTGCTCACCCTGGGCCGCGCCGAGTCGGGCGTGCTCAAGCTGAACCTCGGTCCGACGAATCTGCGCGAGCTCTGCAGCAGGGTGGTGTCGGAGTTCCGCATCGCGCAAGGCAAGCAGCACATCATCACCCTGGAGGACCGCTTCGACCGGTCCGATGCGACCCTGGACGAGAGGCTGCTGCGGCACATCCTGAACAACCTCCTCTCGAACGCGGTGAAATACTCTCCTCCGGGGAGCGAAGTCACTTTTTCGCTCAGCCGGCGTGACGAGCACGCCGCGATCGAGATCCAGGATCGGGGAATCGGGATACCCGTGGAAGACCAGCCGCGGATGTTCGAGAGCTTTCATCGGGCTTCGAACGTCGAAAACCGCCCGGGCACGGGCCTGGGTCTTGCGATCGTGAAGAAAGCAGTGGAGCTCCACGGTGGCGAAATCAGCCTCACGAGCGCAGTCGGCTCCGGAACCCGTTTCACGGTTATGATCCCCCTGCGGCCGATCGAACAGCCGGCCGGAGTGAACTGATGGCCGACACCAAAAAGAAAGTCCTCGTCATCGAGGACGAGCCCAGCATCCGCAACAACATCATGCTGATGCTGAAGGTCGAACGCTACGCCGCGACTGGAGCGGAAAACGGCCGTGTCGGCCTGGAGCTGGCGCGCAGCGATCCGCCCGATCTCATCCTCTGTGACGTGATGATGCCGGAGATGGATGGATTCGCCGTGCTCGAGGCCTTGCGGGCCGAGCCGCGTCTCGCCGAAATTCCGTTCATCTTCCTCACGGCGCTCGACGACCGCTCCAGCACGCGCCGCGGCATGAACCTCGGCGCCGACGACTACCTCCCGAAACCGTTCACCCGAAACGAGCTGATGGAGGCGGTGAACAGCAGGCTGAAGAAATTCGAGAACCTGACGCAGGCGCTCGCGGCGCGGCTGGTCCCGCAGCGGGACCAGCTCACGCAAAAATTCCGCGAAAAAATCTCCGGCGGCGACGGCACCGCAGCCCTCGAGGACGCCGATCCAGGCATCCTGACGGGAAAGATCGCCGCGGCGTCGGTGCTTTTCTCGGACATCCGCAACTTCACGACATATTCGGAGCGGCTTACCAGCGACGAGATCGCCGAGCTGCTCAATGCCTACCTCGAGACCGCTTGCGCGCCGATCCTCCGCTGCGGCGGCGTCGTCATGAAATTCATCGGCGACGGCGTCATGGCCCTGTTCGAGCCGCACCAGAACGAAAAAAGCGAGTCCCACGCGCACCGGGCGGTGCGCGCCGGCCTTGCAATGCAGCTTGCCGCCCTCGAATTCCGCGAATGGGTCAAGCAGCACCACCCTTCACCAAGCCTGCCTGAATTTTCCATAGGCGTGGGCATACACAGCGGCGAAGTGCTCCTGTGCCACGTCGGCACGCCGGGCCGCGGCGAGCTTACCGTGATCGGCGACACGGTGAACATCGCTTCGCGCCTGGAGGGCCAGACCAAGGAGCTCGGCTGGGCGTTAATCGCAAGCGAAGCGACCGTCAACGCCGCCGGCCCGGTGCTCATCGTCGGCTCGCGCCGCAAAGTGCAGTTGCGCGGACGCAGCACGCCCACCGACGCGTTCGAAATCATCGGCATTACGGCCGCCGATGCCGACCACGCCTCCGTTCAGATCCCGGAGGAGATGCGCCAGGCGCTCGCGGCCAATGCACGGGTCGCCGCCGATGCGGCAAAGGCCGCGCTGGGCATCACTTTGAGCATCATGACGGGCGAAATCGGGGAAAAGCGCCTGACGGTCCAGGGCTACCGCATCGTGTCGAAGATCGGCCGCGGCGGCTCCGCTGTCGTCTACCTCGCCGAGCGGGAAAGCGACAAGCAGCAGGTCGTCCTCAAGATCCTCAACGCCACGGCCGGGATGGACGAAATCCTGCTGCAGCGCTTCGTGCAGGAGTTCGACATCATCTCGTCGATCGATCATCCCAACGTGGTCAAGATCTACGATCGAGGCTTCAGCGATCGCCAAGCGTACCTCGCGATGGAGTATTTTCCCAACGGCAGCCTCGCCGAGCTCATCCCCCAGGGCTTGAGCGGGCGGCAGGCCTTGTCGCTGCTTGCCCAGGCCGCGGGCGCGCTGCGCGAGGTTCACACCCGCGGCGTCATCCACCGCGATATCAAGCCGGGAAATCTCATGGCGCGCGCCGACGGCAGCATCGTCCTCGCCGACTTCGGCATCGCGAAGCGCCTGGGGAACGATCTGGGTCACACGCGGCACGGCGAGCTCTACGGGACTCCCTACTACGTTTCGCCGGAGCAGATCGAAGGCAGCCCCGCGACGATGCAGTCGGATATTTACTCCCTCGGGATCATTTTTCACGAGATGCTGACGGGCAAGCGGCCGTTCGATGCCGAATCGGTGTCGAGCTTGATCGCGCTGCACGTCAACGCACCGCGGCCGAAGCTCCCCGACGGGTCGGCCGAGTATCAGGGGCTGCTCGACCGGATGATCGCCGTGGATCCCCGCAACCGGTTCAAAACGGCCGACGAGGTGCTCGAGGCGATCGACGAGGTATGGACGCAGCAGGCCCTGCGGGCACTGAAGCAGGGTGGCAGTTGAGTCCGGACTAGCTAAGCCCCAGCACGTCCTGCATGTCGTAGAGGCCGCGTTCCCTGTTCTCGAGGAAGCGCGCAGCTCGAAGCGCCCCGAGGGCATAGGTCACGCGGCTGCCCGAGCGCACGGTGATTTCAACGCGCTCGCCCTCTCCGATGAACATGACGGTATGCTCACCGACGATATCGCCGCCGCGAACGGAGTGAAACCCGATCGCCTTGGGATCGCGTTCGCCGACCTCTCCCTTGCGTCCGTGCACTGCAGCGCGAGTGAGGTCCCTGCCGAGGGCGCGGGCGATCACTTCGCCGAACTTGAGCGCAGTGCCTGAAGGTGCATCGATCTTGTTTCGATGGTGTGCTTCGAGGATCTCCACGTCGTAAGCGTCACCGAGGGTGCGCGCGGCCGTCTCGACAAGCCTGAACGCGACGTTAACGCCGGCAGACATGTTCGGCGCCTTCACGATCGCGATCTTTCCCGCCGCCGCCGCGATACGTTCATTTTGCTCCGCCGAAAATCCGGTCGTTCCGATCACCATGCGCACGCCCTTCCTCAGGCACGGCTCCAGGTGAGCAAGCGTAGCTTCGGGACGTGTGAAATCAATCAGGCAGTCGCCCCTCGCCACTGCGTCGGCGAAGCTGGAAGCGATCTTCACGCCGCAGGGGCGTCCGACCAGTTCTCCTGCATCCTTGCCGATGACGGGGCTTCCGGGAACCTCCACCGCCGCCGCGAGCTTCAGTTCCCCCGATGCGAGGGCCATCTCGATCAAGGCGCGCCCCATGCGCCCCCCCGCGCCGGCGATGACAAGCTTCACTGCCCGGGCTTTCCGGGTACCGCGGAAGCGACGATATCTCCCTCGACGCGCTTCACCCTCCCTTCCTCGAAAAACACCGCAATGCGGCGATACTCGATCTCCCGGCTGTTGGCGCGTTGGCGCAGGAAAACGTAATCCCAGCGTTCTTCGTGAAAGATGTCGCTGACCAGCGGCGTGCCCAGAACGAATCGCACTTGATCGCGGGTCAGGCCGGGCTTGAGCTGCGCGACCATTTCCTGGGTGATGTAATTCCCCTGCTGGATTTCCATGCGGTAAGGCGTGAGGCTCGGCGCAAGTCCGCACGCCGCGAGAAACGGTAACGCCAAAATCAGCATTCGCGGCACGATCAGGTATTTCCGCGGCAATAAAACGCTATATGATAGCGGAAACGGGCATCTTTCCCCGAGGTGATCCTCCGTGACCAACGTCCACGACCTGAAAACCAGCGGCCTGAAGGCCACGGGCCCGCGGCTGCGAATCCTGAAGCTCTTCGAAAACAGCAAAGTGCGCCACCTATCGGCCGAGGACGTCTATCGGATTCTCATCAACGAGGGATTGGATATCGGGCTGGCCACGGTCTATCGCGTCCTCACCCAGTTCGAGCAGGCCGGCATTCTCCAGCGCCACCACTTCGAGTCCGACAAGGCGGTGTTCGAGCTGAACGAAGGCAGCCATCACGATCATCTCGTGTGCATTCAGTGCGGCCGCGTCGAAGAATTTTATGACGCCGAGATCGAGAAGCGCCAGGTCCGTGTCGCCACGGAACGCGGCTTTGCGATTCGCGAGCATTCACTGCAGCTGTACGCCGAGTGCATCAAGCCGAATTGCCCGCACAAACCCCGCGCGAAGCGCTAGGGTCGGGCACAGCGCCGCATTTCTATGGCCGCCGAAATCGCCCTCCCCCACGGTTATGCGCTGCACGAATACCGCGTCGAGCACACTCTCGGAATCGGGGGCTTCGGCCTGACTTATCTCGCCACCGACTCGAACCTCAACCTCAAGGTCGCGATCAAGGAGTACCTGCCCGGCGACCTCGCCCAGCGGGGCGAAGACCAATCGGTCCAGCCGAAGTCCGGGTCCAGCTCGGAGTCGTTCAAGTGGGGCCTTTCCCGGTTTCTCGACGAATCGCGCACGCTCGCCTCGTTCCGCCATCCGAATATCGTCAGGGTCTTGCGGTACTTCGAAGCGAACAGGACCGCGTACATGGTGATGGAATTCGTTGCCGGGCAGCCGCTCGGCGAATGGATCCGCACCCGCCGGCCGCTCGGGCAAAGCGCCGTGCTCGCCATCGCCACTCCGCTGCTCGACGGCCTTGAATTGATTCATCGCACCGGCTACTTGCACCGCGATATCAAGCCCGGCAACGTCTTCATTCGCAACGACGGGTCGCCTGTCTTGCTCGACTTCGGTTCCGCGCGCACCGCTTCGTCGGGCGCGGAGCTGACCGCGATCGTCACCCCGGGTTACGCGCCGATCGAGCAATACCACTCGCAGGGCCGGCAGGGGCCGTGGAGCGACTTGTACGCTTTCGGGGGAGTACTGTATTGGATGATCATCGGCAAGAGGCCGGTGGAGGCGGTGGCGCGCGTGCGCCAGGACATGCTGCCGCCCGCGGTGCAGGTCGCCGACCGCAGCCGCTACGGTATCGAACTGCTTACAGCGGTCGACTGGGCGCTCGTGTCGCACGAAGAGCAGCGTCCGCAATCGGTGGCGGAGTTTCGCTCCGCGCTCTCCGGACTTGCGGCGCCGGATCCGAGGACCGCGACCTACCAGACGCCCGTGAAGATCCAGGATCCGCTGCAAGCTACCACCGCGCCAACAACTTTTCCCACCGCGGTCGAGTTCGACCGCGAGACCCTCAAGAAAATCGAAACGGAGCTCGCCAAGCAAATCGGCCCGATCGCCCCGCTGGTGATCAAGTCCGCTGCCAAGAAGGCCTATACCATCGCCGGCGTCGCCGAGATCGTGTCTGCCGACATCGCCGACGAAAAGCTGCGTGCCGCGTTCGTCAGGAGATTCTCAGGCGACAAGTCGACTCCGACCGGGGATCCGGCCCGTGCCGGCGCCACGCGCCAGCAATCCGTGCCGCCCACCATGTCGAACATCGATGCACAGACGCTTGCCAAGGCCGAAGCGGCCCTCGCCAAGTACATCGGCGCGGTCGCCAGGGTCGTCGTGAGGCGCGCAGCGGCGAAGGCGCGTGACCCTGGGGAGTTGTACCTCCTGATCGCCGAGGAAATCGCGGACCAGAACGAAAGGAAGACGTTCATCCGCAAGGCCATCTCCGCATCGGGCAAGGAATGAGGCCGAATGCCGAGCGATTCTCCCGGGGAAGACCTATTTCTGATACTTGAAAGACAGCATCACCCGCGTGCGGTAGGCCACGACCTTGCCGTCCTCGACCTTCAAGTCCTGCTTTACGACTTCCGCGATGCGAAGGTCGCGCAAGGTCTTGGATGCCGCTTGGACCGCCCGCTTCGCGGCGTCCTCCCACGAAGTTTCGCTCGTTCCGATCACTTCCGTGATTCTGTAGATTCCGTCGGCCTTGGCCATCGTTCGTCTCCTGTGACAGGTGTCGCGCTTCCCGGACGAGAGCGTTTCGGGATGATACTCCTCCGCCCGGTCGCGTAAGCCCGAGCGGTGGATCTCGGAAGGCGCGACGATGGATTTGATCCTGTGGCGACACGCCGAGGCCGAGGCGGGGAGCCCGGATTCTGCGCGAAAGCTGACCGAACGCGGCCGGGAGCAGGCGCGGCGCATCGCCGCCTGGCTGAAGCTCCGCTTGCCCGGAAATTGCGAAATTCTGGTCAGCCCCGCCGCACGCGCGCAGCAGACCGCCAGCGCGCTCGGCGTGGCGTTCGTGACCGCGCCTGCCGTAGGCACCGATGCGGCCGCCGAAGATGTCATTGCGGCGGTCGATTGGCCCGCGCGCTCGGGCGCGATACTGATCGTCGGACACCAGCCGACACTGGGGCGCGTGGCTGCGATCCTGCTCTCGGGTGCGCAGGCCGACTGGGACATCGGCAAGGGAGCGCTGCGGTGGATCCGGCATTCCGGCGGCGAAACCCGGTTGCTCGCCGCAATCGACCCCGAGCTTGCGTGACTTCCGCCCGTTCAGATACGAGCTGCGTCAAAACCCGTAGTGAAGACGTCCCGAAACGACGGTCGCCGGACCGCGGTCTGCGTTGTAACCTGGATTTGAAATTCGCTGGAAATCGACAGAGAACCAAAAGTCTTTTACGACATTGAGGCTGTAATAGGTTTCGAGGATGTTTTCCGGCCGATAGTCCAGGGCGCCGTCGCCCAGGAAGAACCCCAGTCCTCCCGCGGCGAGGTAGTCGCGATGCGCGGTGGAAAGAAAGCTGCGCACATAGGCGATCCCAACGGTATCCCTGGCTCGACCGAATGCTCCGCCTTTCACCGACACGCCTCCCGACAGCGACCGATCGATTTCCGTGAATGCGTAAGTCTCGGTCTGGCCGTCGGCCCAGCTCGCCCGGCCGAACAGGCCCACGCTCGGGGAGATCTCCTGCTCGAGGTTGAGCCCGATCCCGCGCTTGACCCGCTCGACCGTGCGCACGGCGTTGATATCGGGCGGGCCACCGGCCTGGGCCGCGAGATCCAGGGCGTCCTGATAACGCGCCATCCTCGCGACGTTGCGGAAGACGAGAAAGCGCAGTTTCCCCGGTCGGTCGGCGAAAGCGTGCGCCCGCTCGATCTCGATCTGGTCGCCGTAGTGCCTGAATATCCTCGGGTCGAGCGCGAGCTGGTTCGGCTCTTTGGGCTGGATGAAGCGGCCAGCCTTCAGCGTCCAGTCATCGCTCAAATACTCGAGGGCCAATCCCCAGGAGTAACCGCGCGCGTCGGCGGCGTAATCGTAGGCACCGTGCGTCATGAGCGACCAGTTCAGGAACTGGGTTCGCGGGTCGTGGCTGAAGCTGTTGTCGTCGAAAATATCCAGCACCGAAAGATTTCCTGCGGTCAGGACCAAGCGACGCCGATCGACGCCGCCGGCAAGCTGATTGGCATCGGACTCCAGTTTTTCGCCACCGCCGCCGAGGCCCCAGGTTTGGCGCGCAAACAGCCGGGCCCGATAGAACGTGGCGCTCGGGCCGGAAGTGCGGGCGATCTCGCCGTTCGTGAATCCGCCGAGTCCGGTCAGCCCCGAAAGGGGCACGCCCTGCGCGACTTCGGGGTTGAAATAAACTTCCCCTCCTCTCCAAGTTCTCGTGCCCAAGGCTGCGGTTGCAGTGAGCGAATAGCTCTTCTCGCGGTCGGGGGAAAGGCTGTGGGGACCGGAATACGGCGCAGCGAAGGGGGATTTTCGCTGCCAGACATAAGTCGCCTGGAATTTCGCGCCCGTTTCTTCCGGAACGTCCTGCGCGCAGCTGCCTTCGGCAAAGGCCAGCATGCCCCCGACGAGAATGATCGAGCAAATCCCGTTCCTACGCACCGGCGCGCTAGGCCGCCCTGACTACGTCGCCGACGAGCCAGATCAACGCAACCCCCAGCGCGATGAGCGCGACCTGCTGCGCCGTGGCGTGCAGTTCCGGACGCCTGTGCAGCCCGGGGATGAGATCGGCTACGGCCACGTAGATCATGCTCGCGGCGGCGAGCGCAAGCACCGTGCCGATCCATTCCTGCGCAGCCTGCAGCGTGAAGTACGCGAGCAGCGCCCCGACCAGCATCGCGAGGCTCGACAGCAGATTGAGCGCCAATGCCGCGAGCTTGCTGTAACCCGAGTGCAGGAGAATGACGAAGTCGCCGATTTCCTGCGGGATTTCGTGCGCGATGATCGCCGCTGCGGTGACCACGCCCAGCTCGGTGCTCTGCAGAAACGCCGCCGCGATCAGGATGCCGTCGACGAAGTTGTGGAAACCGTCGCCGATGATGATCATGAGCCCGCTGCGGCCGCCGTCGCTCGTGTCGCCGTGATGGTCGTGGGCCTCACAATCTTCGATATGGCAATGCCGCCACAGCACGAGCTTCTCCAGAACGAAGAACCCCAGGATACCCGCGAGCACTGTGGCAAAGAGCGCTTGAAGATTCCCGCCGCTGCCGATCGCATGCGGCAGGATCTCGAGGAAGACCGCGCCGAGCAAGGTACCGATTGCAAAGCTCACGAGCGCCGGCACCCAGCTCGCGGGCGCGGAAAGAGCAAACATCGCGGCGATCGCAATGCTGATCACGCCGCCCGCGACGGTCGCCGCGGAGATCCACGCAATCGTCGGCATGCTCTAACTGTCCTCGAGCCAGATAAGGCTCGCCATTCTGCCGGTGGTCCGGTCTCGACGGAAGGAAAAGAAGCGCTCTTCGCTCGCGGTGCAGAACTCGCCCCCGTAGACCTCGGCGACTCCCGCCGCGGCAAGCCGCTGCCGCGCAAGGCCGTAGAGATCGGCGAGGTACGTCCCGTTTTGTCGCGGCGCGAACGAGTTCGCGGCAGCCGGGTCTCTGCCGACGAAGGCTCTGCGGACGTCCTCTCCGACTTCGTAGCGGCGCGCTCCGATGCCCGGTCCGATGTAGGCGATGATGTCCCGCGAGGGAACGCCCATGGCCTGCACGACGTTCTCGACGATTCCCCCTGCAAGCCCGCGCCAGCCCGCGTGGGCGATCCCCACGCTCTTGCCCGCGCGATCGCTCAGCAGGACCGGCAGGCAGTCGGCGGTCATCACCGCGCACACCTCGCCCGGGCTCTGCGTCACGACCCCATCGGCTTCCGCGTCCGGCGTCGCCCGCGTCGCGTCGATCACGGACGTCCCGTGCGCCTGTTTCACCCATGCGGGCTCGGCGGGCAGGCACGCCCTCAGGATGGCGCGGTTACGCGCCACACAACGCGGATCATCTCCGACCCGCACGCTCAAATTGAGGCTCGCGAATTTCCCGGAGCTCACGCCACCGTGGCGCGTGGTGATGAGCGCGCGCACGCGGCTCTCCGCCGGCCAGTCGGGAACGATCCAATCGGGGTGAGGCCGGCCCCTCACTCTAGCGAGTCCAGGAGCGATCGCAGGTCTTCGGGCAAAGGCACCGAGAAACGCTTGAGCGCGCCGGAAACCGGATGTGAAAACCCAAGCCGGACGGCGTGTAAGGCCTGACGACGAAGCTGTAGGGTCAGTGGATCGTCGAGTCGCTTGCTGCGATAGACGGGATCGCCGACCAAGGGATGGCCCAAGGACTGCATGTGCACCCGAATCTGGTGGGTTCTGCCGGTAGCAAGGCTGCATTCGAGCAAGGTCGCGCGGGCGAAGCGTCTCGTCACCTTGAAACGCGTCAAGGCCGCACGGCCGGTAGGCACCACGGCCATGCGCGTGCGATGCCGTGGATCGCGTCCGAGGGGCGCGCTCACTTCTCCGTCCTGCTTGACCACGCCGTGCACGAGGGCAAGGTAGTCGCGCTTCACCGTTCTCGCCTGGAGCTGCCGGACCAGCTCGGTGTGCGCCCGCAAAGTCTTCGCCACCATGAGAAGTCCGCTCGTGTCCTTGTCGAGCCGGTGCACGATACCGGCACGCGGAATCGCCGCAAGCTGCGGCGTGTGGTGCAAGAGCGCGTTGAGCAGCGTCCCTTTCCAGTTGCCGCTCCCGGGATGAACCACCAGGCCCGCCGCCTTGTTGATCACGAGGACGTCCTCGTCCTCGTAGACGACGTCGAGGGCGATGGGTTCGGGGCGAAACGCCGTGTCCGCCGGGCCGGGCTGCGACCGGATTTCGACGCGCTCACCGCCCCAGATCTTCTGTTTGGGCTTGGCGGCATGCGAATCGAGGCTGACGTGCCCGTCTTTCAGCCACCTCTGCAGGCGGTTGCGCGAATGCTCGGGAAACATCCGGGCGAGGGCCTTGTCCAAGCGCAGACCCGCAAGAGTATCGGGAACGCGCCGCGTGACCCTAGCCACGGTATAATTTGCCGTCTCATCCGCAAGTTCCACCATGAAACGTAGTGTAGCTTTATTCGCTCTTTTGTTGGCGGCCTGCTCCTTCGTCGACAAGCACGACCCCAAATCCGGATGGTCGGCCGAGAAGCTCTATCGCGACGCGAAAGACGCGCTGGACAGCGGCCAGTACGATCTCGCGATCAAGCGCTACGAAACGCTGGAAGCACGCTTTCCCTATGGGCGCTACTCCCAGCAGGGTCAGCTCGAGATCGCCTACGCCTATTACAAACAGAGCGAGCAGGAATCCGCGGTCGCCGCAACAGAGCGGTTCGTGAAGCTGCACCCCAACCACCCCAATGTCGACTACGCGCATTACCTGAAAGGTCTGGTTTATTTCAACGAAGACCTGGGTGTGCTCGGCAGGGTGGCCCGGCAGGACCGGACCGAGCGCGATCCCAAGTCCGCGCGAGAATCATTCGACGCCTTCAAGGAGCTGGTGCAGCGCTTTCCGGACAGCAGGTACGCGCCCGACGCGCTGGCGCGCATGAAGTACCTCGTCAATGCGCTTGCCTCACACGAGGTTCACGTCGCCCGCTACTACATGAAGCGGGGCGCTTACGTCGCGGCAGCAAACCGCGCGCAGTACGCGCTGAAAAACTACCCTCAAGCGCCCGCCCAGCAAGAGGCGCTCCTCATCATGATCCAGGCCTACGACGTGCTCGGAATGCCCGAGCTGCGCAACGACGCCGAGCGGATCTTGAGGAGGAATTTTCCCGACAGCGCACAGCTGAAGGACATGCTCACCCAGCTCGGCCGCTGACTTCGGATCGGCCGCCGTCCGCAGCAGCCGCTGCTCGGAGCGATTTCGGGCCGGCGGCGACAAAGGAAAGAACCTTGTCGAGCTCGCGCACAAGCTTCATCGGCGGCAGGCTCGCGAGGATTCGCCGGCCGTACGGCTTCGAGAAGAGCCTGGGATCGCAGATGACGAGCACGCCCCGGTCGGTTTCGTCGCGGATGAGCCTGCCGGCCCCCTGCTTCAGGGAAATGACCGCCTGAGGCAATTGGTAGCCGAGGAAGGGATTGCCGCCTTCGCGCTCGAGCGATTCGAGCCGCGCCGCGAGTACCGGGTCATCGGGAGGCGCAAACGGCAGCTTGTCGATGACCACCAGCGAGAGCGCGTCCCCGCGCACGTCCACGCCTTCCCAGAAGCTCGCGCTTCCGAGGAGCACCGCGTTGCCCAGCCGACGGAAACGCTCGAGCAGCTCACTGCGAGAGCCTTCACCCTGGAGCATCAGGGGAAATCCCAGCGCCTGCCGCCGGAATTCCTCGCGCAACAGCTCGTGAGCAAGGCGCATCGCGCGCAAAGTCGTGAACAGGAGAAATGCGCTTCCGCCGCTCGCCCGGATCACCGGCAGGGAGGCGGCGACGACCGCGCGCGTATGCTCGTCGCTATTCGGATCCGGGAGCTTCTTGGGAACGTAGAGCAGAGCCTGCGCGGCATAGTCGAAAGGGCTGTCCCAGCACGCAGTGCGGGCCTTGTCCAAGCCCATCTCGCTGCGGTAGTGGCTGAAGTCGCCGGCTACCGCGAGCGTCGCGGAGGTGAAAATCCAGGCGCGCGGGTGGCCGTCGAGCTGCCGGCGGAAAATCTCTGCGATGGAGAGCGGCGTCGCGTTCAGCCGAAGCGAGTGACTGAATGCCTCGATCCAGCGGACCAGATCGGCGCGGCTGTCGTCGCACCAGCGTTCGAGCAAGGCCTGCGCGTTCCGCGCGCGCTCGGCGCAGCGCGCAAGACCCTCGCTGCGTTCGGAGAGCAGCTCGAGGGCTGCGCATACCGAGCGTAGCGCGGAATCGAGCGCTGCGAGCGCGCCCGAAAATTCGCGCTTTCGCCTGACCGATGCTGAAGTGAAGCGCGCGCCCTCGTTGGGCAGCGCGAGGCGCAGATCCCGGGCCGCCTTGTCCAGCGCGGCAGTGAGCCGCAACGGATCGGGCATGTCCTTCGCACCGGAGAGCGCTTCCGCACGAACATCCCGTGCGAGCTCGATGACTTGTCCCGTGGACACGGATTCGCCGAAAAAGAGCGTCGCCGTTTCCGGGAGCTGGTGCGCCTCGTCGAAGATCACGGTATTGCAGGCGGGAAGGAGCTCCGCCATCCCCTCGTCCTTGAGCATCACGTCGGCGAAGAACAGATGATGGTTGACGACGATGAGATCCGCGGCGAGCGCCTCGCGCCGTGCAGCCATCACGAAACAGTCGCGAAATCGCGGACACGACTGCCCCAGGCAGTTTTCGCGGGTCGAGGTCGCGAGGTTCCAGGCAGGAGCCTCCTCCGGCACGTCGGCAAGCTCGCTCTTGTCTCCGGTGCGGGTGACGCGCGCGAAGCTCACGATGCGCTGCAAGTCCGCTACGAGCTCGCGGCTGGACAGCCCGCCCTCCGCCACGTTGCGCTCCAGGTGATAGTGGCACACGTAGTTGGCCCGGCCTTTCAGCAGCGCCGTGGTCACCGGCACGTTGAGCGCCGTGCGCACCGTCGGAAGGTCGCGATGGTAGAGCTGATCCTGGAGGGTCTTGGTGCCCGTCGATAAGATGACCTTGCCGGCGGAGAGCAACGCGGGGACGAGATAGGCGAAGGTCTTGCCGGTGCCGGTGCCCGCTTCGCAGACCAGCACGGCGTTGTCCCGGATCGCCCCGGCCACGCGATTCGCCATTTCCACCTGCTGCGATCGCTCGCGGTATTCCGGGATTTTTGCCGCGAGCGGCCCGTGCCGGTCAAAGACCGCGTCGAGCTGTTCCCGGATTCCGCCGCGGGGGCCAATTGATTTCTTCAATCTGGACCCCTAGCTGTCATGACTCCAAGCACTATAACGTTGAAGCCTTGATCCGGGCTTAGCTTTGGACAGGCCTCGAGGCCCGGCCTTCTTTACAGCGAGGTCCCTATGGTCTAAGGTACTTTGACCATGCGCTGCAACTACCTGTTTTTCGGCATTTTGGTTCTCTCGGCTTGTGCCGCACCCCCTCAGGCGCAGCGCCCTCCCCGCAGCCCGGAGATGGTCTTTCAGGCGCTGGCCAGCGCGGGAGTGCCGTATCGAAGGGGTGGAGATTCGCCCGAGAACGGCTTCGACTGCAGCGGCCTGGTGGCGCACGTCTATAGGGAAGCCTTCGGGATCGAGCTGCCGCATAACGCCCTGGCGCAAAGCCGGATCGGCAGGCACGTGACCCTGTCGCAACTCGAAGCGGGCGACCTGGTTTTCTACAACACCGAGCGGCGACCCTATTCCCACGTGGGAATTTTCCTCGGCGACAATCGCTTCATCCACGCGCCTCGGCCCGGCGCGGCGGTGCGCGTCGA
>WNFX01004922.1_pt1 | contig 16748 bp, 17 predicted proteins | sample 5400111 | NCBI WGS metagenome assembly WNFX01 (sample SAMN13153363, study PRJNA577476) | soil metagenome | isolation source: 40 cm soil or saprolite under grassland replicate 1 | place: USA:California | collected 2016-06-15 | reverse complement strand
CCTGGGCGTAGAACGCGGCGAGGGCTGCCAGGACCGCGGTGTCGGCCCGGTCGGCGGGGGGCCGGGGTGCGGGGCAGGTGCCGGGGCCGTAGCGGGCGCGGGTGAAGTAGGTGTAGTACCGGTAGGTGCGGTTGCGTCCGGTGGCGGCGGTGCCGAGGTATTTGCAGCCGCAGTCCGGGCATGTGATCAGGCCGGTGAGCTGGGCGAACGCCACCCCGGCGTCGCCGAGTTCGGCGAGCATGTCCAGCAGGTCGGACAGGCGGCGGGAGAACCGGTCGACCCGGTAGACCAGCAGCACGTCGTACCGGCCGGCCCGGGCATCCGGCCTTGGCTGCGGATGGTGCCCGGATCGGGGACGGGGCGCGCGGGCCGGGGCGCCGGCCTGGTGCGGGCCGGCGCATGGTTAGCGGCCCGGTGGCGGGTCGAGGTCGCCCCGCGCGGTGGCCGCGAGCCAGATAGCGATCCCGGTCAGGACGGCTGCGGCGGGTGCGGGCCCGGCTCCGGCGTGCAGGGTCATGGCGGCCAGGACGGCGCGCAGGGTGCGGCCGGTCCGGCGGCGGGGCGGGGGACGTCGGCCGGGGGGGACGGCGGGGACGGTGCGGGCGGTCAGGTCGGCGTAGGCCTTCGATCGTGCCCACGGGGTGCGCAGGGCCGCGTAGGCGGCGGATACGGCGGCGTACGCGTCCGGGTCCCCGCTGTCGGGCCGGTCGGGGTGGGTGGCGGCGGCGATGGTCCGCCAGGCGTCGCGGACCTGCTGGCCGGTCAGGCCGGGACGGGCGTCGGGGCCGAGGGCGGCCGATGGGCTACAGGCTGCCGGGGAACGTGATCGTCTGCGGCGCGACCAGCGGGGTGCTGACTTCCAGCTGGATCTGGGCGTGCGCATTCAGAGGAATGTCGCGGGGGTTACCCACGTAGCGCTGGCCGTTGTAAATGGCGACGACGCGCCCGGCCGCCGGGCCCACCCCGTTCGGGCCGAGCTGCTGGCCCCATTCGTCGAAGAAGTCGCCCAGGGTGTAGGTGCGCTGGACCGGGGACTCGATATGGATGATGCCGTCGGCGGCGTGGGTGTGCAACCAGTAGAAGCACGTGCCGTCGGCGACGAACGGGCCCTGGGCGCTGTTCTGGACCCGGGCGCCGGGGATCCCGATCCCGGCCGGGATCTGCCGGGGCGAGCCGTTCACGAAGATGGTCAGGTGGGCGTGGATGTGGAGGACGGCCTGCTCGCTGTTTTGGCAGCTGATCCCGTCGACTTTGCCGCCCGTGGCGGCAGCGACTCCGGCCAGCGGCGCGGCGCCCGTGATCGGGACGCCCTCGGGTCCCGCCGGTCCCGGGGAGGGCGCCGGCCTGAGCGTGCCGAGCGTGCTCAGCGCCGCGAGCTTCAGCTTCGGCGCGCCGCCGCCGCCCCTGATGACCGCCAGCGTGATGCCCACGCCCGCGATCACGACCAGCATCGCCACGCCGACGCCGGTCGTCCAGCCACGGCGCCGCCTGCGCTTCGCCTCCAGCGCCCGCATCTGCGCGATCCTCTCGCGGGCCTTCTGCCTGTTCCTCTCGCCCTTGGACACTGGCGCCTATCCCCTCATCCACCTAGCCACCTAAGGAGGATAGGTCATAATGCGCGGCCGGGGGCTGAGTTCAGGACGGCGACGCTGCAACCGCAGCAAGAGCGCTAGGCAGGCAAGCCTGCCGGCACCTGCGACCCGGGCAGGCCGGAAGGCGTTGCGGGCTTCCCGTGGCTCTCGCGGTGCCTGGCACGGCCGGCGCAAGGGGCAGCTATCCGTGCCCCGGCCGGCGGCCTGAGACCTAAGGTGGATAGGTTATGGCAGCCAGGGACATGGGAGGAGCGCGATGAGCGGTGTCGGGCAGCTGGTCATGAACGGCCCGCTGATCCTGGCGGTGCCGGTGGCCGCGGCGGCGGGCGCGATCACGGTCATCTCGCCGTGCTGCCTGCCGCTGATCCCCGGCTACCTGTCCTACCTGACTGGCATGTCCGGTGCCGACGCCGAAGGTCCGGGCGTCGGCACCGTTTCCTCACGCTCTGATGACGGTGAGGCGGCAGCGGGACTGCACGAGATCAGTACCGGGACTGTGATTATCCCGCGGAACACGACCGGCGCACGGAGCACGATCGCCGAAAGGGCGGCGCCATCCGGGACCACCGCCAGCACACGCACACTGTCCGCGCCGGCCCGCGGCCGGGCGCTCGCGGGCACCGCGCTGTTCGTGCTGGGGTTCTCGGCGCTGTTCGCCAGCTACGGCGCGGCGTTCGGCGGTCTGGGCGAGGTCCTGCTGGCCCACCAGCAGGGCCTGATCCAGGCGCTCGGCGCGCTGACGATCCTGCTGGGGCTGCTGTTCGCCGGGGTCCTCGACCGGCTGCCGTTCGCGGGCCGGATGCTGCGCCCGTCGTTCCGGCCGCGGGCCGGGCTGGCCGGTGCGCCGCTGCTCGGGGTGCTGTTCGGGCTGGGCTGGACGCCGTGCATCGGGCCGACGCTGACCGCGGTGCTGACCCTGGCGGTGACCACCGGCTCGGCGGGCCGGGGGGCGTTCCTGGCGTTCGTCTACGGCCTGGGCATCGGGATCCCGTTCCTGTTCGTCGCGCTGACGCTCCGGCGCGGCATGAACGCGTTCGGGTTCGCGCGCCGGCGCGCCCGGCTGGTCACCAGGATCGGCGGGGCGATGCTGGTCGCCGTCGGCGTGCTGCAGGTGACCGGGGCCTGGACGGTGGCGATGACCTGGCTGCGGGTGCACTGGATCGGCGGCTACCAGCTGCCGCTTTAGCGGAGGTCAGCCGGCCGGGTCGCCACCGGCCGGCTGCACCTCCCGCTGGGCGCGGGCAGGGACCGATCTTCGGCGGCGCTCCCATCGCGGGCCGGCCAGCGGCCAGAACGCCAGGGCCAGCAGGATCAGGATCGGCCCGGTCCCCACGTCAGAGGTTGAGCCGGTGAGGATGCCGCCGAGGTTCTCCATGGCCACCCACCCCGCCAGGGTGATCAGCGCGGTCAGCGACAGGAACAGCCGGGGCAGCGTGCCGAGGAAGACCGTGAACCCCGCTGCCAGGCATGCTACCGCCACGGTGATTCCCAGGATGGTCGCGTGCCCGGTCGTGAGCCAGCGAAGCTCGGAGGCATCCAGGGACCGCAGCGGCACGGGCGCTTCGGACTGGCTGGTGGACAGCATGAAGACCAGGCCTCCCTCCCCGGTCTGGGGCAGCGCGGTGAAAAAGGCGGCGCCGATCCAGAGCGCCAGCCACGCCACCCGGCTCCAGTACAGGCCGAGGAGCCCGGCCTCGGCCGCCGCGGCCGCTGCCTCCCGCGGCCGACGGGCCGGCCACAGGACGGCGGCTGCGACGCCGTAGAGCAGCGCGGCTCCCGGATACCCGGTCAGTACCGACGACACCCCGCCGAACAGGCCGCCCATTCCCTCAGCCGCCACCCATACGATCACCGCCCAGGCGGCCGAGACGGCCAGCGCCCGGCGGCTGGCTGGCCTGGTCACCAGCCACCCGCCGATGCACAGCTCGACGCCCGCGGGCAGCCACCACCAGAATGGGTGAGCCGCGAACAGGTTCGTCTCCCAGGCGAGGAGGTAGTGCAGGCCAGGCGGGCCCGTCTCCGCCGTCATGATCTGCTCATACCACTGGCCGGCGGCCCGGTCTCCGAACGGGATCAGGATCTTGACGAGCGCGTCGGCGAGCCAGAGCACGCCGAGTGCCCGCCGCAGGATATTCGCCGCGGTCGCCGGGCCACCGGTCCTGAGCTGTGACAGGCCCACCGTGCCTCCGCTCTGCCTGCCGCCGGGACGCTTACCGGACGGGCCGGCCCTCATCCGCGCTGGGTCCGCACCCCGCACCAGACCTAAGCACCTTAGGGACTTAGGATTATCATGGCAAGCGGCGCCCTCGGCCCGCTATGCCACGAAACGGCAATTCAGCGCGCCCCGCAGCTGCCGGGCTGGCAGCCGCCGCGGCACCAGCCCGCCACCTGGCGGGACGCCACGGCCCGGCCGCGTGGCCGGGCACAGTGCCCCTGGGGAAAGGACCGGCACGGCACATGCCAGCACCGAATGCCGGAGCGCGACGGCAGCCGGCCCGGCCGCAGCGGTCCCGGCCTGAACAGCCCGCACCTGAACAGCGAGCACCTGAGCAGCCGATCCCTGAACAGTCCGGGCCAGGACGCAGAGCACCATCTTCCTCGGCGCCGTCGCCGGCTACACGGTGTGCAGGCAGCTCATGTTCCCCTGCCGCGCCGAACCGCGCAGGTCGTCCCTCGGGCGCGGCGCGTCGATGATCGCTGCCGCCCTAGTGCTCGTCGCGGATGTCATTGTCGCGATCACGGCCTGACCGCGGCCCGGTCCCCGGCGCGCTGCGGCACACCCCGCGGCGATGGCCCGGCAAGGGAAATCGGAATTATCATGCCGAGCGGCAGTCGCGGGCGGGCTGTCAAGCAGGAGGGAATCCGGTTGCGAGCGGCCAGGCTGTCGCGGTTACGCCACCTCGGTGACCGCGAGCTCAAGCTGAGCGTAGGTCGTCGCGCCGAACCAGGCCCAGGCGATCCGGCCGCGGCCGTCGAGGATGCACGTGGACGGGCGTGGCCCCCGGCGCTGCCGTCCCGAACCGGGCGGCGATGAGGTCGCCCGGGTCGCTGATGCTGGGGTAAGGGATGTGGTGCTGGCGCTCGAAGGCCCGGCCGGCGGACGGCTCCTCGCGGATGTCGATGCCGAGGAAGCGCACACCCAGGGAGCGGGTGTCGTCTGCGACACGCGCCAGGACCGGGGCCTCCTTGCGGCAGGGGAACGCACCACGACCCCCAGAAGTTGATCCCGACCGTTTGGCCCGCCAGCTGACGATGTTCAGGTGCCGGCCGGTCAGCGTGGTGCCGGCGATGCCCGGTGCAGGGGGGCGCTGCACGGCGGGGATGACCTGGCCGACGAAAGGCAGGCCGACTGCCTTCGAGCCGGCAAGGCGGGCCAGGCCGGCTCCCAGCAGGCCGGTGACCGCGGCGATCACGCCGGAGAGTATGAGCCTGGCCCGCCGGGTCACGGCGCGCCCCCCGCCTTCTCGGGGTAGGCGAAGCCGCGGCTGATCAGGTGGTCGGGGTCGACCAGGATCTCGCGGGCGATCCGGTCGCGCGCGCCGATGGCCAGCTCGACCCAGATGCCGGCACCGGGAAAGCCCAGCAGCAGGACCTGCTGGCCTCCGCGGCCCGTCACCAGGTCCGCCACCGGGACCACGCCGCCGGAGTAGGGTTCCTGCGCGATGAACTGGCGGCCGCTGACGCCGAACGCGTGCGTCGTGCCGCGGCCGAGCGCGGTGTCGCTGGTGACCTGCTCGTACAGCGTCATCGCCGGGACCTGGCGCATCGCCGCGAGGGCACGGCGCAGCAAGGGCTCACCCGCGGCGGGCGGCCACGGGATCTCCAGTGACGTCGTCCCGCCGGTCCAGCCGGATGCCGCGGCCCGGATCGTCAGCAGGTTCTCGCCGCGCGCCCAGCGAGCGGGCGCGACGACACAGCCCGGCCCGCAGCCGCGTACCGGCAGCGTGCTCGAGGTGCCGGGCGGGCCTGCGAGCGTCATTGAGACCGAGAACGTCGTCTCCGGCGCGCCGTTCTGCTCGGGGGCGGCAAGGTGCAGCACGACCTGGCCGGCGCTGGCGGTGCCGTAGATCCCGATCTCACCCGCGCGCCCGCCGAGCGGGGCCACCGGGCCACTGGCCGGGGGCGGGAACGGCAGCGCGCCGCCGGCCGAGGCCAGGGACGGCGCGGCGAAGGTGCTCAGCAGTGCGGCGGCCGCCAGCACCGCGGCCAGCGTGCCCGATTCCGCCCTGGTTGCCAGCGCAGGCCCGGCTCCTGGCCGCGGCTGGTGCCGCAGCCACCTCCGCCCGGCGAGCGCCAGGGCTGCGGTGGCCGCGACCAGGGCAGCCTTGACGATCAGGACGCGCCCGTAGCCGGTCGTGAGCAATGAGCCCAGCGGCACGAGCACCAGGGCGGATACCACGCCGGTGAGCACCACCACGGCGAACAGCCACGCCGCGACCCTGGCGTACAGGCGCACCAGTGCCCGGATCGCGCCCGGGTCGGCGCGCCAGGCGATGGCGGCGCGCACCACGTAGAACAGCATCCCCGCCCACAGCGCGGCAGCCAGCAGGTGCACCCAGGTCAGCAGCGCCCCGCCGGCCCGGATGACGCTCTCCGGGTGAGCGCGCAGCCCCTCCGCAACCACCACCGTGAGCAGCGGGACAACGGCCCAGACAGGGTGCCGCAGCCGGGCCAGGACCGCCGCGGCCGTGAAGGACCCGAACTCGACGACCGTGATCACGCCCGGGCCGCTGGCCAGCAGCCGCGGCACCGACAGGTGCTCCAGGCCGGCAGCCAGGCTCCCGGCGCCGAGGATCAGCACCGCCAGCCCGGCGCTGGCGGTCGCGCCGAGCAGCGACCCGCGCAGCGCCCACGGCGACGGCAGCCGGGCCGGGCCGGGCTGCGGGTACCGCCGGGCAAGAGCCGACCCGGCGAGCCCGCCGAGCGCGGTGGCAAGCGCGGCGAACAGCACCCAGCGCAAGATCGCGGTCTGCCACTGCCCCGGCGCGGAGGGCTGTGCGGCGGGAGCACTGCCCAGCGACGCCGGGGCGGGGCCGACCGCGAACCTGAACTGGGCGCCGACGGGATCTCCGTCGCTGGAGATGACCTGCCAGCTCACCGTGTACACGCCGTCCGGCATCCGGCTTGTCACCGGGACGGTGACGATGCTGCGCCCGGAGCCTTCCCGCGCCGGGCCGAGCGCGATCTTGCTCCCGCCCGCGCCGGTGAGCGTCACCGGCGTCCCCGCCAGCGTGACGGCCTGGTTGAACGTCAGCGTGATCGCCTTCGGCGAGACCGGTACCGCGCTGTCGGCAGCCGGGAAGCTGAACAGCGGCGTCGCATGCGCCAGGGCGGCCGGCGCCACCGCGACCAGCACGACTCCCGCTGCGGTCAGCGCTCCAAGCAGACCGGAAACCCGGCGGATCACCCGGTGCGTCCCGCGCCCGCCATAGCTCATCCGCCGCAGGCGGATCTTCCGCCGCCTGCCGATCCGCACGTCCTGCTGAGCCCGCTCATCCGGCCGCGCCGCGCACCCGTCGCCGGATCCTCGCCCGCCGAGACAAGCGTCACGTCACCGGCATGAGCCTTGAGCTGCTGGATCTCGCGGCGCAGCCGGGCGATCTCCGCAGCCCGGTCACGTTCCGCACCTCCGGTCCCAGCGGCCTGCTCGCCGCCCGGTGCAGCCATGGCCGAGTCGGCGGGATGCCGCATGCCGCGCATCATGAACAGCATCGAGGCCGGGCAGGCCAGCCCCGCTAGGACCGGCAGCGCCACCCAGCCGGCCCGCGGATCGACCACCAGCAGCCCGATGGCGAGCACGCCGAGCCCGATCCACACCCGCTTGTCGAAGCAGCACCTCAGCATCGAAGACTCCCTTGATCGCCGTCACCGCCGGACGGTCACGGGACGGCCGGGGCCGCCATAACCGCGGAATCCCCGCCCATCATCCCGCCCTGCCCGTCATCGGCTGATTCATCTGGCCTATATCATCGGCGCCGCGCATCGTCTGAGCGTGCATGCCGGTCATGGCCGGGTACTCGCGCATCATCCGCCGGCAGATCGCGCTCATGCCACCCGCTGCGGGCGAGGCCGCTGACCGGACCTGGGCGGGCGGTAGGCGGGCCGGGCCGGCGCCGGCGGTCCCGGCCGTCACCGAGATCACGGTCACGGGACGGCCGCCGCGATCCTGGCTGGGTTCACCCCTCGCGCTGGTCTTCGCTGGCCGCCGGGATCCGCTGAGCCGCGCGCAGCTGGTCCACCTCAGCGCGCAGGCCGGCGATCTCCTGGTCCTGGACCGTCAGCTGGCTGGGCTGCTGCGGCTGCTGCTGGCTGCCGCCCGGCCGCCTCATCATGAACCACATCATGGCGCCCATGCCGACCGGGCAGCCGAGCGCCGGCAGCAGGTAGAGCAGGTTGCGCATCTTTTGTTCCTCCAGTTCAGCCGGGCACGCGCCCGGTCGGTGCGGACATTCGCCCGAGTTCGCGGCGCAGCCTGCGCTCGGACAGCCGCCCGTAGCTGAACGGACAGCCGTCCAGCAGGACGCCGGGCGCGAACAGCACGCCCGCCTGGGCGGCCAGAGCGCGGCCGGGCCCGCTGGCCAGGTCGATCTCGGTGACCTGGACCGGATGGTCTGCGCCGACCCGTGCGAGCACGCCCTTGGCGTGCTCGCACAGCGCGCAGCCGGCCTGGGTGAGGAGCGTGATGGCGGTCACGACGGGTGCTCCCCGGCCTTCATCTGGGCCAGCATGGTCGTGGTGGGCAGGAACATTGTGTACTTGGGCGCGCCGCCGTAGTCGGCGCGCCAGCGGATCACTCCGTCGGGCCCGACGAGGATGAAGGTGTGCCCGTCCGCTGACATGCCCATCATCCCGTAGAGGTTGGCGCCGTACGCCTTCGACACCGCCAGGCCCTGATCGGACAGTACCGGCGTGGTCAGGCCCATGTCGCGGGTCTTGCCGATGATGGGGGTGATCGGGTCGCCGGTGATCGAGATCACCCGGTCGATGCCTGCCGCCTTGAGCTGCGCGGCGTGCTTTTCCATGTCGGCGATCTGGGTCCAGCATGGCTGGCAGGTCAGGCCCTCCTGGAAGAACAGCAGCACGGTCTTGCCCCGGTACTGCGACAGGCTGATCGTCCCGCCGGTGCTGGCGGCCAGGGTGAAGGCCGGTGCTGCGTGGCCCTGTCCCGGGCTGCCGTCCTTGTAGGGGTACGCGCTGGTCCTGGTCCCCGAATGCGACGCGTTGCTATAGATCGCGAACAGCCCGCCGGCCACTGCGGCTACCGCCACGCCCGCCCACAAGGCGATCCGGCGGCGCCGGGCCGCCTGGCGCTGCGCCTCCTGCGCGGCGGCCAGTTTGGCCCGGCGCTCGGCCAGCATCGCCTTGCGCTGTCCGACAGGCCCCTGTTCGCGCTGGGCGATCGGCTGGCCCGGCCGCTTGGCTGCTGGGCTGCCCTGATCCTCGCCGGATCGCCCGGCCTGTCCCTGCGCACCCGGCGGGCCGGCAGGCCTGCGCTGGCGTTGCCCGGTTTTTGACCTACCGCTCATGGGTAACCGCTTTCTGCCCGGCGCGGGCACTCGCTGTGGAGATCTCCTGAATCCCGGTGTCAGGCGGGGACGGGCTCTCGGCAGCCTCCGCCGCAGGGACCGGAGCGCCGGCGCGCCGGCGGGAGCGCCTGGCCTGCCAGGCGAGCGCCGCGACCAGCGCGGCCAGCACGGCAAGCACGGCCCAGCCGGGCAGCCAGGACAGCGCTCGTGCGGTCACCGAGCTGACGTGCTGCAGCCAGGCGGCGAAGCTCACCCGCCACCCCGAGCTGGGCATCGACGGGCCGGTCACCGCGGTCACCAGCGTGATGATCCCAATGCCGATCAGCACCACTCCGGCGGCGGCGCTGCCCAGCGGCATCGTCCGCGCTAGCCTGCCAAAACCCAGGCGGACACGGCGGCCGTGCAGCAGCCGCGACGAGCCCCAGTCCCGGCGCTCCCACGCCAGCGCGAGCACCGCAAGCGGGGCCACCATCCCCGCCACGTAGGTCAGGCTCACCGCCAGCGCCCTGCCGAACGACGCGACTGACCCGGTGAGCACGATCACGCCCGCGAGAACCGGGGCGCAGCACGCCGAGGCAATCCCGGAGAACAGCCCCAGGCCGTACGCCGCGCCGTAGCCATGCCCCCACGGCGTGCGCAATGCAGGCATCGGCAGCATCAGCTTCCACCCCGCCAGCACCGCGACCCCGCCGGCCAGCATCGCCGCCCCGCCGATGGAGAAGATCAGCAGGTGATGAGAAGGCAGCGCGGTCGCCAGCGCCGAGGCGCCCAGCCCGATCGGTACGATCAGCGTCGCCACCCCGGCCGCGAACACCCCGGTCGCCGCGGCGATCCCAGACCGCCGCCCGAACCCGGTCGCGAAGAATGCCGGCAGCATCACCGACACGCAGCACGGCGCCAGCAAGGCCACCACCCCGCCCAGGAACGAGACCAGCAGAACGGTCCCGAACAGCACCTGATGCATGCAGCTCCTCCGTTGATCCGGGCCGTTGCCAGCGTACACTTAAACACCTTAGGTGATCCGGCCATCCCCGGGAGCGCTGCATTGCCAGCGGCTGGCTGTCAGAGCACGCCAGGCACGCCCGCGGCGGATTCGCTAGCGCACGCCAGGTGTCGCGGCCAGCTCGGCGGCGTCCCTGGTCAGCTCCGCCAGGGTCACGGCGCCGAGCACCCGCCTGATCACGTGGTGCCCGGCGTCGAGGAAGAAGGTCTGCGGAATCGCGACGACCCGCCAGGCAACCGCGGTCGCCGCCGAGCGGTCGACCACCACCGGGTAGGTCACCCCCGCCTTGCGCACGAAGCGGAGCGCCGCCGCCGTGGCGTCGTTGACATCAACACCGATCATCACGACCCGTCCCCTCGGCGCGCGGAAGAACCGGGCCAGCAGCGGGGTCTCCTTCTTGCACGGTACGCACCAGGAAGCGAAGAAGTTGACCACGACCGGGCGGCCGTCGTAGGCGGCGAGTGAGATCTGCTCACCGGGATGGCCGAGGACAGGCAGGATGAAGCCAGGGACGCGGGGCGCGGCGCCACGGGCATGGCCGGGAGCGCCGATCACCGTGGCAGCCACGGCAACGGCAACACCCGCTGCGGTCACCCCGGTCGCGATCTTGTGCCGCCGGACAGCGAGGCCAGCCGCAGCCGCCCAGTCCCGTAGTGACGTTGTGAGCATGGCATGAATTCTCGCGGGTTCCTTGCCGGACATCATCCTCATCTCACCCGCGGGCGCGATCGCTGAGGAGTCCCCGCGCCGGGCAGTTCCGCGATGCTCGCCGCATCACCGCCCCGCCCGGCTCCTCACCCGGAGACTGCCCGATCCCGCCACACCCTCGGCCATGATCCGTCCGGGGGCCAACGCAGGCTGGACTTCCAGCATGATCAGGTCATCCTTGCCCGCCCCCAGCCGTCGGGAACAGGCTGGGGGAGCACAGCGCGGACTGCGCCGGGACTGGCTTCCGCCCGGCGGCCAGCCCCGCCGGAACGCGAGGGCTGGCATCGCGTGCCGGACAACACCTGGCTTGGCCCTCCTCCCGGTCCTGCTGGACGCGATCAACTTACACCTAAGTACTTTAGGTATTTAGGTCGGCGGCGACACTGGCGGGTTCGCATGACCCCCGGCGGCATCTGCGTGCCTAGGCCCGCTCGCGCGTTGAGCAGCTCACCGCGCGAGCGGGCCTTGCGGCAAGCGTCGCCCGGCGGTGGGACCGCGCGACATCCCGCTCCGCTTTACGGCAGAGTGCCGTTGGCGGTCAGCGGGCCTTCGGAGCCTAGCCCGGCAAGCGCAGCGCGGCGGCATCTCCCCGCGAGCCACCGCCTGGCGCAGCCCCGGCGCATTCAGCGGCGGTACAGGGCGCCGGCCGGAGCCGCGGCGGCCGCCGCGCGGCCGTGCGGGCAGTAGTTCATCCCCCTGGCAGACGCTGCCGGCCCGGCCAGGAGCAGCAGCGGCATCAGCGCGGCGGCGACCGCGGTGAAGGCGACGGCGACTGCGCGGGTCCTGCTGATCGCCGCCGGGCCGTCGATCAACCGCCGCACCCGAGCCGCGTCGGCGGTGCCGGCGGCGCCCAGTGCTGCGGCCGGGACGCCGGCACCCAGGCTCAGCAGCGCACCTGCGACGGCGAGCCGGTGCGCCGCGGAGCTGGCTGCGTCATCGGCGCTGAGTTCCGCCAGCCGGGCGACCTGCTCGCTGGCGATGCGGAACCCTGGCACGCGGGGGAAGGCGGCGCACAGGGCACCGGCGAGGGTCACCAGGAGGTGGTGGCGGCCGTTCAGGTGCGCGCGCTCGTGCGCGAGCACGGCGCGCAACTGGCCCTCGTCAAGTGCATCCATCGCGCCCGTGGTGAGCACGATGCGGCTCCGGTGCCCGGGCAGGCAGTAAGCAGCGGGCTCGTTATGGCGGACGATGACAGCACCGAGCCGCGGGTCGGGCGTGGCGACCAGTGAGAGCCGCAGCCGGTGTCGGCGGCGCGCCCGTGCCGCCTGGGCCAGGGCCCGGCCGGTGCACCAAGTGATCCGGGCGAGCACGGCCAGGGCAAGCACGGCGCCCGCGCCGGTCAGCGCCGCCCCGCCTGGGTGCGCGTACTGGGCGCGCAGCGCCATCACGCACGCGGCCAGCAGCCCGGCCAGATCGGCGCTGACCCGCACCGTGGGCACCATCAGGGCGAGCCCGCCGGCTAGCACAGACGCCACGGCAGAGCCAGTGAGCGCGAACCAGGCCGCGATCGCCAGCCGCGGCGCGCCGTCCGGCCACCGGGCCCGGGCCAGCGCGGCCGCACCGGCAGTCAGCAGCAGCGCGGCGTACCCGAGCAGGGCCAGAGCGACGATCACGAGCCCGCTTCTTCCCGCAATGCCTGGTCCAGCATCCGGCGCAGCTGCCGCGCCTCAGCCGGATCGATGCGCCCGACGAAGCTGCGCAGCGCCGCAGCCCGGTCACCGCTGGCCTCCAGCGCCTCGCCCATCAGGCCGGCCGTGTAATCCTCCCTGGTCACCGTCGCCCGGTACCGGTACGCCCGGCCGTCCTTCTCCCGCTCCAGCCAGCCCTTGCGGTAGAGGATCTCCACAACCGTGAGCACCGTGTTATAAGCGGGCTCGCGCTCCGGCCGCAGGCCCGCCCAGACCTCGCGCACCAGCACCGCATCATCGGTGGCGCACCCTCCTACGCCAGGCCGGCAAGTTGAAGTCTGACTGGCCCAAGGGCACATCGCCAGCCAGACCGCGGCTGCCCCCCAGAGGTGGGGCGGCAGCCGGACGCAAGGGAGGTTCCCGGTGATCGCGACAGCTCCGGTCTGACCGACTTCCGCCATCAGGCCGCGTCGCTGCCGCTGCCTGACTCTGTGGCCGGCGCCGGATTGATCACGAGGCACCTCGCCCCTCTGACCAGCGGTGCCTCAAGTACGTGAGACGCCGCCGCGACGGCGATCCTGGCCTCAGCGAGGCCCTGGCCTGCGTGCCTCGGCTGCAATGAGAACGGACACCGCCCGCGTCCTGCAGCAACCCTCACCGCGCGCGGCTGGCAGAAGCCAGCCCGGCCCTAGGCTCAGTTCTTGCGGCCCACGCCGGCGTAGCCGAAGTAGAGAGGAACTTCGGCAGCCGGGGTGGTTTCCTCGCCGGGCTCGGGCCGCCAGTTCGGGGTGAGCACAACGCCGGGCGGGACGAGTGTGGTGGCGTGGAAAAACTGAGTGATCTGGGCGCGTGAACGCGGGATAAGGCGCTGTGTGGTGCGGGTGTAGATCTCGCGGGCGCGGGCCTCGTCGGGCCGGGTGCTCTCACTGGTGTGGTGGGCGATGACGAGGTAGCTGCCGGGAGCCGCGGCGTTCATGTATTCATCGACGATGCCGGCCGCTTCGCTGTCATCTTCGATGAAGTGCAGCACGGCGTTGAAGATGACGGCGACCGGGTGGGAGAAGTCGAGGACGGCGCGGATGTCGGGGCTGGCGGATACGGCCGCCGGGTGCCGCAGGTCGGCCTGGATGCACGTGGCCGTCTGGCTGCCGCGCAGGATTCTGCGGGAGTGCGCGACGGCGACGGGGTCAATGTCGACGTAGGCGACCCGGGTATCGTCCGGGCTGACCGCCTGGGCGATCTCGTGAATGTTGCGAACCGTGGGGATTCCGCTGCCCAGGTCCAGGAACTGGGTGATGCCCTGCTCCTTGGCCAGGAAGTGTGTCGCGCGCCGCACGAACGCCCGCACGGTGCGCAGGACCTGCGGGAGCGCCGGGAATGCGGCGATCATGGCCTGCGCGGCGTCTCGGTCTGCGGCGAAGTTATAGCTCCCGCCGATCAGGTAGTCGTAGATGCGCGCCGCGCTCGGCGTGTTCGCGTCCAGGCGTGGCAGCTCCGGGCCGTCGTTGGCTGTCACTGCGCGGGTAGGTTCCTTTCGTGCCGGGCCGGGGCTCGCACCTCGAACCAGACGGTCTTGCCGAGCAGGTGGCGGCGCACGCCCCAGGCATGGGCCATGGCCGAGACGATGACCAGGCCGCGGCCGTCCTCAAGTTCGGGATCCTGCGGGGACATGCGGCGCGGCCGGCGCCAGCTGCTGTCGCGCACGTCACAGCGTACCGTGCAGGGCGAGAGCCATACGGTGATGGTGATCTGGCCGGTGCCGTGCCGGACGGCGTTGGCTGCTACCTCGGCGAAGACGGACTCGGCTGCCGCCGCGGTGTCGCCGTGCCAGTCGCGCAGGCAGCTGCGGAACCAGCGGCGGGCGCGGCGCACCTCCTCGGCCCGGCGGGGGATCGTCAGTGTCAGCGGCCGGGTTGCCGGGCTCGCGGCGGCGAGCGCCGGATGAGCGCCGGCTTGGGCGGCCAGGAGAGCGTGGTCAGCCTGGGTCATGGCCTGCCTGCCGTTGCGCCGGTTCCGGCCCCGCAGGTTGCGGGGGGGTAAAACGTGTGCGGTCGGTCACGGCCACTCTCTCGTAGAATTTCTATCTCCGCAATAATGTCCCGGGAAATGGTGCTCGCGGATCTTCTGGCCATACAGTTGCTTGTCGCATGATGCAAGCGGCATCATCCTGTGGTCAGCTCGCAGGAGAGGCGGTGAGGGCGTGGAAGAGCGGTCCAGCCCTGTGCTGCTGCGCTGGGCCCTGGGCGAGTGGCTGCGGGAGATGCGCGATGCCTGCGGGCTGACCGGGTCGGAAGTCGCCCGCCAGCTGAGGTGGGCTCCGTCGAAGGTGTCCAGGATCGAGAACCACGACGGCGTGTCCCCCGGGGACGTCCGCGAGCTGCTTGACGTCTACGGGATCACCAACCCGGACGACGTCCGGCCGCTGGTGGAGATGGCCCGCCAGGCGCAGCAGCGGGGCTGGTGGCAGGGCTACGGGGACATCATGCCGCCGTGGTTCGCGACATTCGTCGGCCTGGAAGCGGGCGCTGGCGAGGAACGTGACTACCGGGGTGCGCTCGTCACCGGGCTGCTGCAGACGCCGGCCTATGCTCGCGCGGTGATGGGCGGCGATCTTCCGGGGGGCAGCCCTTCCCCTGGTGAGCTTGAGCGGCTGATCGGCCTGCGGCTTGAGCGCCAGCAACTGCTGTACCACGCACGGGATCCGCTGCGGCTGTGGGCGGTGATGGACCAGGCGGTGCTGCGCAGGCGCGTCGGCGGCCCCGCGGTGATGCGGCAGCAGCTGCAGCACCTGGCCGAGGCGGCGCAGGCACCGAACATCACCATCCAGGTCCTTGGTGATGAGGTGATGCACCCGGCGCTTGACTTTCCGTTCTGCCTGCTGCTGTTCTCGGGCGGGCGGCTTCCCGGGCTGGCGTACGTGGAGAACTTCCGCAAGACCCTGTACCTCGAAGATGGTGAGGACTTGAGGTACTACTCCGCGGCGTTTGACGGCCTTGCGCGGGCCGCTCTTGGCCCGGGCGAGTCGCGGGCGGTGGTGCTGGAGCACATGAAGGCGTGCGGTGAGTAAGGCCGGTGTCGGCGCGGCACCCCAATGGCGCCGGAGCCGTCGTTCGGGCAGCACGGGAGGCCAGTGCGTGGAGGTCGCCGTAGGCGGCGATGGCCTGGTGCGCATCCGGGATTCCAAGGATCCCGACGGTTCGCAGATAGTGATCAGCGCCGATTGCTGGCGTCAGTCCCTTCCCCGCCTGGCTGATTTGCCAGACGCGGCCGGGGCCGGTCTGGTGGCAGCCGCCGAAGCCGACTGGATGGTCCTGCGGGACGTACGGCAGCCGGAGGATGCCGTACTGCGGTTCACAACAACCGAGTGGGACGCGTTCCTCGCCGGCGCCAGGGATGGCGAGTTCAGCCTCACATCCGATGGCAGGCTGGCCCCGGCGGAGCTGCCACCAGGGCAGTTAAAAGGGCTCTCCGCCGCCGGACGCGGTCAGCGGCATCCAGCTCCCCGGCTCGCCCTGCAGGCAGCGCTGAACCATTTCGCCGCGATCCCATCCACCTCCGGCACTGTAAGCAGTCGGTCAGTTACTACATGCCACAGCCCGGTTGGCTGCCAGTGCGACGGGGTAGCCCGTCGCGGCTGCCGCCGGGAGAGGTAGGGGCTGGCCGGGAAACTCAGCGGAGCCCGGGCTCGGGTGCTGGGCAGAGTCACGAGGTCAAGGCAGAAACCCGGCAGGTTGGCTCCGGCGCCGCACGCATGGGGTACCGGTCATCTTGTCCCGGTGGCGAGCTGCCGGCGGCTGGTCTCCGGCGGGCCGCGCGGGGTCAGGGCAGCGACCTCTCCGCGCGGCGGCCTGCCTCCTCCAAGCGACCGTTCAGGGACGGGCTCGTGCGCGTGCCAGCCGGCGTCGCCGTGGGCGGCGGCGAGCTGGCGTATGTGGCTGTAACTGATGGCGCCGGCGATCCCGGCAAGCCCGGCCACCGTTGCCGGCAGCTGCCGGCCGATCCACGGTCTGCCCGGTCTGTTCCCGCCGCGTTGCGGGCGCCGCGCATGGCGACGGCGGTCATTTCGTGGCCTTAACTACCCGTGACCTGCTCAGATGTACCGGGAGCGGGTCGCCTTCGATGAGCGTGGGCTGGTTCGCATGGTGGGACGCTAGCTCCACCGGGGCCAAGACCTGCATGTATGCGGAGGCAGATTGGCGATTATGCGAACCGCTCGCCGTCGTCCCTGACGGTGGTGCTGTGCAGTTCGACTGGCGGGGCATCTGGCAGCGCGCGGGGATGACCCTGGAGC
>WNFX01007547.1_pt1 | contig 16749 bp, 14 predicted proteins | sample 5400111 | NCBI WGS metagenome assembly WNFX01 (sample SAMN13153363, study PRJNA577476) | soil metagenome | isolation source: 40 cm soil or saprolite under grassland replicate 1 | place: USA:California | collected 2016-06-15 | reverse complement strand
CGTCGATCGTGCCGCGCGCCACGACGCGGGCGTCCGTGAGCGTGCCGTTGGGATCGGCGCGCACCACGAACGACACCTCGCGCCCGTGGGCCGCGGCGATCTCCTCCTGCAGCAGGGCGCGCGCGGCCGCCGTCAGGCGCTCGACGCTCACGTCTTGAGCTCGCGCTTTTTCGCGGCGGGGAACAGCACGTTGTTGAGGATCAGGCGGTAACCCGACGAATGCGGATGCAATGACAGATCGGTCGGCGGGTCACCGATCTGGTGCTGCGGGTCCTCGGGATCGTGCCCGCCGAAGAACGTCCACGTGCCCTTGCCCAGATCGCCGTGGATGTACTTCACCCACGGCGCACCCTCTTCTTCTGCCAGGATGGTCACGCCCGGCTTCAGCCGGTTGCGGGTGAACGACGTCGTGAGGCCGTAGAAATCGGGAATCACCTGGCGGTGATTCTGAACGAGCATGGTGGGCACCGGATCGATTTTGGCGCTGAAGTTGAACAGCGTGAAGGCGCCGAGCGGCTGGCGGCGCGCGCCGCCGTTCACCTGATGGCCGTCGATGTCGGAAAAACTCGCGACCAAGGGGTTGGGCTCGACATGCGCGTTCATGAACGCGAAGCTTCTCGACCAATCGAGTTTCGCATCGGCGTCGGGATCGATGGGCGTCCCATCGGCGAACGTCGCGGCGATGTCCACGTGCTCCGCCGCGAGCGCGAGATCGATCGTCTCGGTCGCCGTACACATCGCGAACAGGAAACCGCCGTTCTCGACGTACCTGTGAATGCCGCGCGCCACCGCCTTCTTCAGATCCGGAACCGTCTGAAAGCCGAGCCGCCGGGCCATGTCGCTGTTGCGCTGCACCATCTCGCCGAGCCACGTCATCCCCGAATAGATCAGGAAGAACTTCGAGTACTGGCCGGTAAAATCTTCGTGATGCAGATGCAGCCAGTCGAAGTCGCGCAGCCCGCCGTTCATCACCTCCGCATCCCAGATCTTGGTGAACGGGATGCCGGCGTACTGCAGCGCCATCGTGACGGCGTCATCCCACGGCGCGGCGTTGGGCGGCGCGTAGACGGCGACTTTGGGCGCCTTCTCGAGCGGCACCGCGTCCATGTTGTTGGCTTCGATTTCTCCGCGCACCGCCGGCATGCCGCTGTCGACCGGCTCGAAGCGAATGCCGTTGAGCGCCGCATCCCGCCGCAGCGCGTCGAGATCGGGAATGAGAAACGAGCCCCCGCGGTAATTGAGCAGCCACTCGGCCTTGAGGCCCGCCTGGATCGCGCGGTACGCGAGCCCGTACGCCTTGAGGTGATCGGTCTGGGCGTCGTCCATTGGGATCAGGAGCGACGGAATGACGGAATGGCGGAATGACGGAATGAACGACGTGAGACCTAGCGCCCCGACACCCCGTACAAAGTCGCGGCGCTTCATGATTTCGGAATCGCTCCCCTCGCCCGCTCCAGCACGCGCCGGGCTTCGGGGACGAAGGCGCTGTTGGGATAGGTGAGAATCAGATGCTCGAGGTGTGGAATGGCCTCCGCCGACCGTCCTGCGCGCACCAGCAGCCGCGCCCACTCGAGCTCGGCAGCGGGAGGAGCCGCACCCTCGCCACCGGCGCGCACGATTTCGTCGAACAGCGCGACTGCCATTGCCTCCTGATCCCCCGGCGCCCCCTCCCCCCCCTTCTGCGCCGCGACCTGGCCGGCGAGCAGCAGCACTTCGAGCCGGCCGCCCTGCACCGGCAGCCGGGATGCCGCGCGACGCAACGCCGCGACACCGGCCACCGAGTCGCCGCGCGCCAGCGTGAGCAGCGCTGCGCCCAACTCGGAATTCGACTCCTCCTGAATCCGCTGCAACAGCGCCATCATCGCGGTGCGCTCCGTCGCGGCGGCGCGGTCGGCCGCGTACGGACCCGCGACCCGGAACGCCTCCATCGCGCCCTTCAGATTGCCGCGATACAGCGCGATCCAGCCGCGCTGTGCGATCGCGGCGACACTGGAATCATCACCCAGCGCCGCGTCCGCCCGATCGAGCTCGCCGCGCGCAATGCGCGCGTTGGCGAGTGCCAGCCTGAGCGCGCCCCGATCGTCCGCCGTGAGGGCGGTTTTGGACGTCTCAAGACGCGCTTCGGCCACATCGAGCTGGCCATCCGCGATGAGTATCTGGAGTAACGACGCCTGGCCCAACGCCGTGGCGTCCGCGTGAGCCTCCAGGACCCGGCGGGCCCCGGCGCGGTCGCCGCCCTCCAGCAGCTCGCGCACCGCCTCGGCACGCGCCCGCTCCGAGACGGGGGACGGGACCAGATCAGCCCAGCGAGTCAGCGCCAGGCCGCGAACGCGATGCCCTTCGGGCGTCGGTAACGCCCCCGCGAGGTCGGCGAAGCGCCGCAGCGCAACCTGCGCATCGCTGTCGCCCTGCCCGAGCGTCTGTTCCATCACCACCCACGCCTCGTTCGGTTGTCCCCAGGCGAGCAGCACTTCCGCGCCCACGCGGCGCGCGGCCACGGAGGCGTCGGGCCCGGTCAGGATGCGCGCCACGTGCTCATGCATCGGCGCCGGTGCGTCCGCGAGCTGGCTCGCAGCGTTCGGTCCGACGTCCGCGGCCCGCGTGACGGCGCGTACCCACTCCGCCGCCGAGGCTTCCCAGTTGCCGGCGCGCTGCTCCAGCTCCGCCAGCTCGATCGCGAGCGTCCCTTCGCCACCCAATGTTTTGCGTCCGGTGAGATAGGCGCGTCGCGCCTCATCCCACATGCGGCGATCGGCGAGTGCCAGCCCCCATTCGCGGTATGGAGCGTCGCTGCGCGGCACGCTGGCGGCCCAGCGCAACGCGATGGCTTCGAGCGAGTCGGTCTGATTCAGCGCCGCGTAAACGCGCAGCTCGAGACTGCGCAGTGCCGGACTCTCGGGCAGGCGCGCGCGTGCGTTTTGCACGAGCGGCAACAGCTCGGTCATGCGGTTCAGGACGAAGAGCGTGCGCTCGAGGCCGAGGAGTGCCGGGAGGTTCGTCGGATCGCTGCGGACCGTCGTGAAATAGATGGTCGCGGCATCGGCGTAGCGGCCCGAGCGCTCCAATTCGAATCCGGGCCCGATGGCTTGACTCCGCGCGACCCGCGCGGGGTCAGCCGAGGCCACGAGCACCAGCGCGGCGACCGCCGCCCAGTTAATGCTTCTGCTCATTCAACCGGCGGAAATATTCGAGCACCATGCGCCGCTGCTCGGGCGTGAGACCGCTCAGCTCGTCCCAGGTCGGGTAGCGGACTTTTGGGCCGGCGCCGGTCGCGCCGGGCAGGAGGGCGGCGGGCGTATGGACGCTGTCGCCAATGGCTGAATGGCTGATGCGGTCTTTTTGCTCGTCCGGCTCATCGCCGGACAGGCTGCGGCCGGCATCGAGCAGCTTGCGATACAGCCGCTGTTGCCGGTCGATGGTTCGGGCGTCGAGCCGGCCGGCCTCGAGCTGGCGCGCCAACTCGCGCGCTTCCTGCGCGAGTGCACCCGCGGCGCTCGCATCGCCGCTCGCCTGCAGGCGCTCCAGCTGCTCGGCGAGCGCGCGTTGGCGGCCCGCGAGCTCGCGCAGCCGCTGCATCACGGCGTCGCCACCGGGCGCCATCATCGGGAGCAGCCCCTGCGCGTCGCCGTTCATCCCCTGCTGCTGCTGCGCCATGCGCGCGAGCTGTTCGAGCGCCTCCTGGAAACCCGATCCCGACTGCGCGCCGGCGACCTGCTGCGCCGTGCGCACCAGCGCGTGGGCGGTGGCATTGAGCGCGTCCAGGGCCTGTTCGGCGAACGGCGCGGCCGCCGCCGCGTTCGGATCGCCCTGCTCCAGTTGCTCGCGCGCCTGACGCATCTGGTTCTGCGCGTAGCCCAGGGCAGCCTCGAGCTGCGGTGACACCAACGCATGACGGCCCGCCGCCTGCCCGATCTGCTGCTCGATGGCGTGCGTTCCTTCTTCGATGGCGGCCTGGCGCGCGCGCGTCGGTGCGCCCGCTTCCCCATCCCGCAGCGCGTCGGCGACTTCCTCCTGGCGCTGTGCCAGGGCCGCTGTTTCGGCGAGCGCGCGATCGAGCGCGTCGAGTGTCTCCTGCCGCCAGGCGGTGGCGAGTGAATCACGCCGCTGGCGCAGCTGATCGGGGAGTTGCGCGAGCGAGTCGGCCGCTTCCTGGCCCCCGCGCCGCGCCCCCCGCGAATCGCGCTGATCGGCGGCATTCGCCGCCTCTTGCATCGCACCGTGGGCGCGGCGTGCGGCGGCCTGCGATTGCTGCAGCGGCACGCTCTCGGCCACGCGATCCACACCGCGCGCCAGCGAATCGGTGGCCGCGGCGAGATCGCGCTCCGCGGCGGCAGCACCCGAATCGGCGTGTTGCGCGTCTTCCTTGTTCCATTCCGTCTGGCGCCGCTGCAGGTCTTCGGCGTCCTTGGCGAGCGAGGCCAGCTCGCCTTCGAGCGCGGCCCGCTTGAACAGCTCCTGACTCCGTTCGAGCTCGCGGCGCAGCTGCTGCTGCGCATCCGCCAGTCGCTGCAATGCCTGGCGAGTGGCTTCGGGGTCGAGCCGCGCCAGCGCTTCCTGCAGCTCGCGCAGCCGCTGCTCGAGCTCCGGCGTCAGCGCGCGCTGCAGCAGCTCCTGTACTTCCTGTAATCGCCTCTGAAATGCCGTGTCATCCACGCCGGCGGCCTTGGCGGCGCGCGCGATCTCCTCGACCGCCTGCGCCAACTCCTGGACGCGCTGCGACATCGCGGCTTGGTCCCGCGCGATCTCTTCCGCACGCTGGGTCGATTGGAACGACATCGACCCACTCTGTTGAGCCCCCGATCGGCCGTCCGTCCGTCCGGGGGTCTGGCCATCCGGATTGCGGCTGCGCTCCTGCGCGAGGTCGCGCGTGCGATCGCTCAACTCGCGCTGCGCGGCGGAGACGGAGTCCGCGGCACTCGCCACCTCGCGCGCCGCGGCGCGGGCCTCGGCGCGCAGCTCTTCCATGCTGGGCAGCCGCAGCGCGACCTCGGTGCTGCGTCCCCGGTGCGGCGTTGGGGCGTTATCCCACGCTTCGACGAACAGGCGCAGGGTGTCACCGGGCAACAAGCCGCGGTTCTCCGCATCGAGCTGTCCCTGCACGATGGCGCGATCGCCGACACTCGCCACATCCAGCGACTCGCGCACCTGCTCCCCGACTCGACCCGTGCGACTCACCCGCCAGCTCACGACGCTGAGACGCGTGATCCCGTGATCGTCCCGCACGTCCGCGACGATCTGCTGCCGCAACGAGATCGACAGCGTCGTATCGCGCCCCGGAACGGGCAACGTGACGACGGGCGCCGAATCGGGGACGATGAGGAGATGCAGCTCGGGCGCGTCGCCCTCGAGGGGCGTGTTGTCCGCGCTGCGCGCTTCAAGCCGCCAAGTGCCGCTCGCGGTCGGTGTAAACCGGCCTTCGATGCTCGTGCCGTCGACGCGGAGCGGCGCATGACGTGATTCGAGCGTCCAGGTAGCACTGCCGAGCGGCACGCTTGCGGCGCCGTTCGTCACGACGCTTGTGCCGGCGGGCAGAGGAATGACGTCGGGACCGGCGAGCAACGGCTCGTCTGCCCGGCCGAGATATGAAGGAAAGCGGGCCGTGAGTCCCAGGTCCGCGAGGAAAGCGGGGAGCGCGACGGAGACTTTGATGTCGCCACTGCGGCGCCCACCGGTCGACGCGCGCAGGTAGAGATCGGCGTTGATCTCCATGAAACCGCGCACCGCCTTGCCGTCGCGGTCCAGGCCGACCTTCATCGCTCGCCAGGGCTCGCCCGCGCCGCGCGACCACAGCGTCGCCTGCGTCGCCGCCGGGGCGATCACGGTTACGAAGACGTTGCCGCCGCGTGGGATGGTGGTGCGATCGACCGTCACGCGGATCGGCGTCCGCGCATCCCGCCAGGCGCGCATCGGATGCCAGAATGCCGCGGCCTGCCCCGCGTTGGGCGCGCTCGCCGCGAGCAGCAGCGCGCCGGCGAGCGCCGCACCGGCACCGCCGGCGACGCGCAGACGCGTCGTGCGTCGCATCGCGCTATCGACTTGTGGCGCGGCAGACGACACGACGGCAGCAGCGCGGGTATCGGCCGCCAGCAACAACGCCGCGCTCGAGCCGCTGCCCTTCCCCGCGGTGGGGGTGACGACCCCGACGATGCTGCCGGCCCGTCCACCGGCAGCCGACTCGACGAGTCTCCCCAACGCCGGTGCGGCCGCCTCGCGCCGCGTGCGCAGCACGGCCCTTGTCGCAGCCGCGGCGCTCACCAGGATCAGCGCCCACGCCAAGGCGATTCCGGGCACGGCCGGGGCGAGGGCGAGGCCCAGGGCAGCGGCCGCCAGTGCCGCACCGAAGCCGCCGAGCACCATGGCGAACGCCCGCGCACGTGCATGGGGCGCCCCCAGGCGCCGCAGCCGGCGGGCCGTTTCCGTCATTTGCTCGCGCTCACCGCGTAGGTGAAGAGGTTCACGCCCATCCGCAATGCCGCCTCGTGCAGCTCAGGAGGATCATGGTGGACGTCGGGGTCCTCCCAACCGTCCCCGAGGTCCGACTGATAGGAATACGCGCGCGATCTCCCGCCGGAACGAGACGTTCATCCCGTAGTTGTCGTCGGCGTGCAGGAACCCGCCCTGCTCCAGGTAGTGGCGCAGGTTGCGGATCTCGACGTCGGAGAAATGCACGTTGCCGTGCCCCGTCATATAAATGTAAGGGACGTCCCACAGCTCCGGCCCGGTCAGCGTCACCACCCGCTCACGCTCGGCGACGGGCAGGGTCGTCCGCTCCCGCAACGCCGTCAGGAGGTTGGGCAGGCTCGAGGGGTTCGCATACCAATCGCCGCCGCCGTCGTAGTGGAGGCGGCCGATGGTGAGAGAGGCGGCGGATGGGCGGTTGGGCGGTTCGGCGGTTGGAACAAACACCGCGCCGAGCAGCATCAAACCGCCAAACCGCCAAACCGCCAAACCGCTCATAGCTCGTTTACCAGTTTATAGGCCGTATTCCGTGAGATCCCGGTCTCCTCCACCAAACGATCAGCGACATCCTTGCGTGACATTCCTTCTGCCAGCAAAGCCTTGGCACGCGCACTCGGATCGGGCGGCGGTTCTTCAATCCGCTGTTTTCCAGTTCCCGCGACAACTACCGTAACCTCGCCCCGCGCGGGAGCCTCTGCATAGTGCTCTGACAATTCCTGCAACGTCCCCGCACGCGTCTCTTCGAACACCTTCGTCAATTCCCGAGAGACGACCGCCTGCCGTTCGGGACCACACGCCTCGGCGAGATCGGCGAGAAGCTGCGTGACGCGATTGGGCGCCTCGAAGAGCACGACCGTCCACTCAGAAGAGGCGACGGTCAATAACAAACGGCGGCGGTCACTCCCTTTGCGTGGGAGAAATCCGAGAAATAAATAGCGGTCGGCTCCGATGCCGGACACCGATAGGCTTGCAGCGACAGCGGTCGGTCCCGGGATGGTCACGATGGGAATAGCGCGTTCGCGCGCTGCCGCAACGAGTACGACACCAGGATCACTGATCGCCGGCGTTCCGGCGTCGGTGATCAGCGCGACATCCCTTCCTTCAGACAGGATGCGCAGGATGCGCTCGAGGGCGCGGTCCGATGAGTGCGCGTGAAAGCTGATCAGCTCGGCCTTCGAGCCGGCGTGATTGAGGAGCGGTTTGCTGTGGCGGGTGTCTTCGGCGGCGACGGCCGCCACGCGTTTCAGGGTGTCGGCGGCGCGCGGCGAGAGATCGCCGAGGTTACCGAGAGGCGTCGCGACGACATACAGGGTGCCGGCCACGTCACCACGTCACCACGTCACCCGCCAGGGGAGACGACCGTAGAACCCGGCCGCCTGCAGCACGTAGCGATGCTCGCGGGTGGCGTCCTTCAGCACCTTGGGCGCCGTCCCGGGCATCATGACCTCCGCGCCCTCGAGCAGCTGCAGGGCCCAGTCGGTCAGCGCCGTGGCTAGCTCCTCGGGCCGTACCACGGCGTCGGGGGTATCGGTGCCGCGCGGCACGCTGAGCAGCGCCAGCGCCTGATGCGTGTCGACAATCGCTGTCATGACTTTCTGCGCGCGCCGTTTGGCTTCGCCGGGAAACTCGCGCTCGACGGCGTCGACGATCCGCCAGTACAGCTCGCGATAGGTGTTGACCAGCGCCGTGGCGGCTTGCGCCGGCAGGTCATCCCCGGCGGAGAACGTTCCCGCCGACATCGCCGGCGCTTCACCCCCGGGCGCGGCATCGAACAGCGACTCGAGATATCGCGCCGGCTGCACGCTGTCCGGCTTGTCGCAGAAGTGACCGCTGAGGTACTTCCCCTGATCGAACTTGAGGTAGGACACCCGGCCGTTGGAGATCAGCTCGAGCACGCCGCTGATCTTTTCCTGCTGCAGCAAGGGAAAGAACTTCTCCGGCCGATTGACGTCGATATGGCGGGGCTCATACCCGCCGGAGCAGGACGCATACATCCAGGCGAGCTGTTCCATCGGAGCGGCGCAATAGGTGAGATCGCTGCGCTCCACCTCCGCGCGCATGCGCTTCAGCGCTTCGGTGATCGTGACGACCTGTCGTCCGGCGGCATGCAACGAGGCGGCGTTGACGGCCTCGCCTTTCCGGAAGAAGACCAGGAGGCATTCGTCGGGCAGGTGCGCGGCGAGATACCCGTCGATGCGGCCGTCGCGGTCGCGCTTGGCGTACGCCAGCAGATTGTCGAGATGAACGAAGGCGAGGCGGGTGCGATGAATAAGCCGGCTCACCTGCGGAAACTGAAGATCCGCGAGGCGAACCGGCGAATTCGTCAGGCGAGCGGTGCTCGCGCGCATCGTCCTCCGAGGAGGAAGCTACGAGAGGTGCTGTTCGATCTTTTGTTCGAACGCCAGTGACGGAAATGCGCCGACGATCGTGTCCACGTGGCGTCCGTCCTTGAAGAATAGAATACTCGGAATCGAGCGAACGTTAAAGCGCATCGCCGTGGCCTGATTGGCGTCCACGTCCACCTTCACGATCTTCACCTTGCCGTTGTACTTGCCCGCCAGCTGGTCCATGATCGGCGCGACCGCGTGGCACGGCCCGCACCAGGTCGCCCAGAAATCGACGACCGCGAGGCCCTTGTGCTGCTCCACTTCCGCCTGAAATGTGGCGTCCGTAATGGCCGCCGGATGCGTCCCTTCCATGTCCCCCACTCCCCTTCTATCACGTTAGTTTGACTTTGTATGAAAGCGTCGGTCGCGCATATCGGCATCGCCGTGACGAGCATCCGCGAAGCGTTGTCCTTCTACCGCGACGTCCTCGGTCTTGCTCCCGGGCCGGCCGAAACGGCGGACGGCGCCGAGATCGTCAGCCTGCGGTTCGGGGAGGTGGACGTCGAGTTGCTCCAACCTTCCGATCCGTCCAGCCCCGTGGCAAAGTTCCTTGCGAAACGCGGCCCGGGCATCCATCACGTCTGCTACCGCGTCCCCGATCTCGATGCCGCTCTCGAACGCTGCCGCGCCGCGGGCTACCAGCTGGTCGATCAAACGCCGCGGCGCGGGGCCGGCGGCCGGCGCATCGCGTTCCTGCATCCCACAGCGACGAACGGCATTCTGCTGGAGCTGACTGAGTAGGTGAAACGCACCGTCTTACGGACGGGTTCCCGTCCCTATCGGCTGGCAGCGTCCGCCCGGAGTTCCCGCGCTTTCGAGGTGCACGTCGTAGACCAACCAGCCACCGCTGTGCGTCCGTACCAGGTCGATCGGCAGCACCTGATTGCAGTTCTCGCGTTGCAGCTCCACCCGGAACGTCCGCAAGTCGTCGTGTCCGGGGACGAGCAACGGGCCTTCAACGATGCGGTAGCCCATGTGGTCGAGGTATTTCTGAATCACGGTGAGACGTTGCCGCAGGACACCGGCGTTCATGCTGGCGGACGCGGGGCCCCGCTCGGTGCCCCACAGGTCGCCCATGCGCTTCTGATCGTTGGCCTTCACCGCCGTGAGGAACTGCGCGACCGACTCGTTCATCGACTGCGGAATCACGGTCCCGGGCCGGGAGCCGCCGCAGGCACTGCCGGCGGTGACCAGGAGCAGACAAAGGGCGAGCCGTCGCTTCACGCTGCACGACCTGTGGTCAGGATGACCCGAAGGTAAGACACGATGCGTCTCTACGTCAACATCGATCACGTCGCGACGCTGCGTGAAGCGCGCAAGACCGACGAGCCCGACGTCGTGCAAGCGGCGGCCGCAGCGGAACGCGCGGGCGCCGACGGCATCACCGTCCACCTGCGCGAAGACCGGCGTCACATTCAGGACGCCGACGTCACGGCGCTCGCGCGCAGCGTGCGCACCGTTCTCAATCTGGAGCTCGGCGCGCACGCGGAAATCGTCCGGATCGCGGCGCGCCTGAAGCCGTTTCAGGCGACGCTCGTGCCGGAGAAGCGCCAGGAGATCACGACCGAGGGTGGGCTCGCGCTGCGGAAGGGTGATCGACGGCTCTCGGACGCGATCGCGCGACTCAAGGATGCAGGGATCCGCGTGAGTCTCTTCATCGACCCGTCCATCAAGACGATTGACATCGCGCAATCACTCGGTGTGCCCGCGATCGAAATGCATACCGGTCGCTACGCCCACACGTGGCGGCGTGGCGACGCCGCATTGAAGGAACTGCGCCGCGCCGCTGCGCACGCGAAGCAAATCGGCCTCGCCGTCCACGCGGGGCATGGGCTGACGTATCAGAATGTGCAGCCCGTAGCGGCCATCCCAGAGATCGAAGAGCTCAACATCGGCCATTCGATCGTGAGTAACGCGGTCTTTTGGGGGCTGGAAGAAGCGGTGCGGCGGATGGTGCAGCTAGTCGGTGCGGCGGGGATGCGTGCGTAGCCCGGCCGTCGCGGCGTCGATGCGGTTAATGTAGATCCGCACGGCCTCGCCGTGCGCGCGGCGCGGCACCACGAAATGACGATCGTCGGGCTGCGCGCTCTTCAGATCGTCCACCATCAAGTCGCCACCGTGCGCCTCGACTGCCTTCTCGAAGCGCTCGACGGCCGACAGCAGATCCGCGAGATCATCGGACCGCTCGGCTCCCGTCACGGCGATACCGCGTCGCCGCAACCGATCAGCTACTTCGGCGGCGGCTGTCGCGCGTGCGTCTTTTTCTTCGCGATCGGTGTCAGTCATGTGTCCCTCAGTCTAACCCACGCCACGGGGAGACGCGACCTCTCGCTTCGGCAGCACCCCAATCGGGCCGAACGAAGTGGCAGGTGCCATGGCCACCGAGCGCCTAATCTACTTATGTTGTTCCTCCATGACTCAGCCAGGCGCACCCCAGCCGCTCGGCATGGGCGACTTCTTCGCCCTCGAGGCGGGGGAGTATCTCGACCGGCTCGATGCCCTGCTCCAACCCGCGGCGCCGCCAGCGGCGGACGAGCTGGTGCGCCTGGCGCGCGCGTTGCGCGGCAGCGCACTGATGGCGAGCCAGCAGGGGATCGCGCGGGCGGCGATGGGACTCGAGGCGCTGGCGCGCGGCGTGCGCGAGGGCCGCCGTCCCTGGGATGCGGCAACGAAGCAAATCACCACCCGGGCGATCGACGACCTCAAGATCTTCGTCCGCAAGGCGGCCAGCTGGACCGATGCCGACACCGCCAGGGCCGAGGCGCTCGCCGGCCAGCTCGAGCAGCTCGGCGGACGCCCCTCGGCGCAGGTCCGCGCGGCCGAGGCGATGGGCCTCGACGCGGGCGCGCGCGCGTTCGTCGCGCGTGAGGGCGCGGCGATCGCGAGCGCCTTGGATCGTGCGGGCCGCACCCTGCGCAGCAATCCGCTGGCGCACGACCCGCTGCAGCACGTCCTCAAGGCGCTGCAGCCGCTGCGCGGGCTCGCGGCACTCAACGACTTGCCGCCGCTGCCGGACCTGCTCGACGGCATCGAGCAGGCGATCGGTGAATTGAGCCGGACCAGCGGCGCACCACCCGCCGGCGTGGGCGAGACGGTCGCCGAGCTGTTCCAGATGGCGGCGACCTCGATCGCGCACGCCGCACGCGAGGTCGCCGAGCGCGGCCGGCCCGATCCCGAAAGTGCGGAGTTCCGGAAGTTCGCGGGGCTGTTGGTGCACTTCATGGACAGCGAGCCCGACATCGTCCCGATCGAAACGGTCGCCACGATCGTGCACCGCGGCACACCACCGGGCGGAGAAAGCGCGCGTCCCGCGACGCTCGGCCGGCTCGAGCTGGTGAGCCACGGCGAGCATCTGCGCCAGGCGGCGGATTCGCTCGAGCGCGCGCCGAGCGCGACGCAACGCGAGCTGCGGGCGCATACGCTCGCCGGGACGTTCCGCGCCCTGAGCTCCGCCGGCGGCGGCGCCGTCGCCGAGCGCGTGGCCGAGTTCGCGCAGGCCGCGCGCGAGGCGGTGACGAGCGGGATCGCCGTGAACCAGCCGGCGCGCTTCGCCGCCGAGGTTCGCAAGGCAGGCGAGATTCTCACGGAATCCGGAAGCGGTGACGAAACGGCGACGGCCGCGGCGCTCGCGGGCGTCACGCTGGCGGTGCGCCGGCTCGGGGATCCCGCAGCAGCACCCACACCCCCGACACGTCCAGCACCGCCCGCACCGCCCGCACCGCCTCGGCCTGCAACCACGCCGGCCGATCGCGCGCGTCCGTCGGGTCCGAGCCGGGCGCCGAGCCTCGAGTCCTCGCCGGATCTGGCGGGCACGTGGATGCGGTATCAACAGATGGTCGCGGCCGGCGTGGGACCGGCCTCGCTCGAGGAGTTGTTAGCGGGGGGCGCCTCCAGCAAACCGACGAACGGCGGCGAACCGGTAGATATCCGGACCTTGCTCTATAAGGGCGCCAGTGCCCGTCAGCGTGCGCAGGAGTTACGCGAGGCGGCTAAGCGCGCGAGCGGCGAAAGCCTCCGCGCGATCATCGACGAAGTCTGCGACCTCGTTGTCCTCGCCATCGAACCCGAATAGTAGTCAGCGCTGGAGACGAGCCTGGCTGATCGGGCTCGGCGTCAGCGTGGCGCTGCTCGGCTGGGTCCTCTACAAGATCAATGTCCGCGAAGTATGGGCGGACGCGCAGCACGCCGACCCGCTGTGGCTGCTCCTCACCGTCGCCGTCGCCACGCTCACCTTCCCGGTCCGGTCGATTCGCTGGCGGCTGATCCTCCGCGACCAGGACGGCCGGCCCTTCCCGTGGCTCCCCTTATGGCACGCGACGACGATCGGATTCATGGCGAACAACCTGCTTCCCGCCCGCGCCGGTGAAGTCGCGAGGGGCTACGTCGCGTCACGTCAGCTACCGGTGCGCTTCTCGACGGCGCTCGCATCCATCGCGGTCGAGCGGGTGTTCGACGCGCTCGTCATGCTGGGGTTGATGGCCGTCGCGATCGCCGCGCCGTCATTTCCGGCGCACGCGGTCGTCAACGGGCGCTCGCTGTCGGCGATCGCCGCGTCCGCGGCCGCGCTGTTCGGCGTCCTGCTGATCATGGCGTTTATCATGGTGCACCGCCCGGCGCCCTGGCTGGCGCTGCTGGCGCGCATCGCCCGGCGGCTGCTGCCGGCACAGGCCGCAGATCGCGTGATTCACGGGGCGGAGGGCCTGCTCGCGGGCCTCGCCGTCCTCAAGAGTCCGGGCCGCTTCGCCGGCGTCGTTTTCTGGTCGCTGGTGCTGTGGATCAATAACGCGGCGGCGTTTGCGATCTGCTTTCGGGCCTTCGGCCTCGATGTGCCGCTGGAGGCGGCGCTGCTGCTGCAGGGGATCATCGGCTTCGGCGTCGCGGTACCCTCGACGCCGAGTTTCATCGGCGTCTTCGAGGCCGCCACCCTGCTGACGCTGCAGTTCTACGGCGTGAATTCCAACCTCGCGGTGAGCTACGCATTGACCTATCACCTCACGACGTTTCTGCCGATCACACTGCTCGGTCTGTGGTCGCTGTCGCGGCTGCACCTGCACCTGCGCGATCTCAAGACCGCCGCTGCGAGAGAGCCGGCATGACCGCGGACACGTTGCGCGTCGCGGCGCATGCCAAGGTCAACCTCTTTCTGCGCATCCACGCTCGGGAGTCGTCAGGGGAGGGCTTTCATCAGATCGAAACGGCGTTCGCCCTGCTCGAGCTGGCCGATGAGCTGGTCGTACGGCGCACGGCAGCCGGCGTCGCGCTGCAAGTAGACGGTCCCGACCTCGGCCCGGTGGAGGAGAATCTGGCCGTGCGGGCGGCGCGAGCCATTCTGAACGCCACGGGCAACCGCTTCGGCGTGGCGATCGAGCTCAGCAAGCGGATCCCCGTGCGCGCCGGGCTGGGGGGAGGCTCGAGCGACGCCGCCGCCGCGCTGCATGCAGTCAACGCGCTCGCCGGGAACGCCGTGCCGCAGCACGAGCTGCTCCATTTCGCCGCGAAACTCGGTTCCGACGCGCCCTTCTTCGCGAGCGGCGCGCCGCTCGCGCTCGCCTGGGGCCGCGGCGAGCGCCAGTTCCGCGTGCCGGCGCCCCCTGCCGCGCCGGTGCTCATTGCCGTGCCGCCGATCGCGGTGGCGACCCCGGACGCCTACAAATGGTGGGACGAACAGAACCCTTCCCCGACTTCACGCGGGCCCGTCACGCTCGATGCCGAAGCACTCGCCACCTGGGGAAGCATCGGACGGCTCGGCGGCAACGACTTCGAAACCGTGGTGTTCGGCAAGCATCCGCAGCTGCGCACGCTGTACGAGCGCGTCGCCGAGACGGGCCCGGTGTGGGTGCGGCTCTGCGGATCCGGCAGTGCCGTGGCGGCGGTCTACAAGAAGGAGAGCGAGCGGGACGACGCCATGACGCGGCTAGGCACCAAGACCCAGCGGCTGATCGCGACGGCTACGCACGCTACTGCTGCGCCCGCTCCTGCCACACTGCCTTAGCCACGGCGAGCGTGCGGAGCACTGCAGCCTGTTCCGCCGGCGTATTCCACGCCGTGCTCGCCCGCATCCCTGCCTCGATACGTTCGATCCAGCGCACAAAGAACGCCGCATCGTCGGCCGATCGAGCGGGCTTGTCGCCGACGCTGACGTAGATCGGGCTCGTCGACGCGAAGGGATACAGATCGAGCACCGGCAGCTCGGCGCGATCGGAGTAGGCGCGCAGTACGTACCAGCCGCTCGTGCTCACGGGAATCGAGATCGTGTCGTTCGCCGCTGTTCGGTCACCTCGCAGGGCGATCGCAGCCACGACCTTGCCGTTCCCGATGATCTCCAGGTGATCGACCGCAACATTGGACCGCAGAGCGACTCGCGCTGTAAGCCGATGGCTGCCGGCTGACAGCCGTATTTCATCGCCGATCGCATGTCCGGCAACCGAAAACTCGAGCAGCGGCCCGTTCGTCACGAACGTGCGCCCGGCCTTGAGTGCCGCGAGCCAGCTGCGATGATCGAGCGTGGCGCCTGAGTGCACGAACACGCGCACCAGCCCGGGCGGTCCCCGCAGGCTCGCGAAATTCGGGAATGCGTCTGTCCCCGCCGCTGCCGGCAGCCGGAATCCGCAGTTGAGCAAGCGGTACCAGATCTCCGACGTGATCAGATGGTCGGAGTATCCCATGACCTCGAGATAATCGACTTTGCCGAGCGCGACGTCGACGGGGAGCTCGTAGGAGAGCGACGCGGTGGTGTCGGCGGGATCGGGCTTCGTGTCGAACGGATGCACGTAGCCGACCAGCGCACCTTGCTGATGCGCCAAATCCGCGATCGTGGCGTTCGTAGGCGCGAGACTCGCTGCGGCGGTATTGGGATAGCCGGCGTATTCCGGCAGCAGATAGTGTGAGCCGAGACCGAGCAGCCCCATGTGACCCCAGACGCTGGTGTGAAATTCCTGCGCGTGAAGGAGCAAGAACGTCGCGCTCGACACCGGATCGGGACCAACCCGGAAGTAGGAGATGTCCGGGATCCGCTGCTCCTTGTTCACGATCAGGTTCTCGACGACGTGGAGATCCTCGGCGCGCGCCTGAAACGCGAGGTGCGGCGGCGTGTTGCGATAGGCGCCGCCGTAGTTCATGTGGACATGCACGTCCCCGCTCCACCAGCCGCGCGCCGGCAGATTGTCCAGACGCTCGAGCGTGATGCGGTGTGTGACACGAACAGCCGTCGGCACGTTCACGTCGGCACGAAAGACGTGATACTCCGGTCCACGCCACACCTCGACGTGTATTCGTCCGGCTGGTACCGTGAGCTCGGCAGAGCCGTTCGAGTGGAAGTACGGATACTCGAATTGCCGCTCGGCGCGGTCAAAGGCCTCGTCGGCATGCCACCAGGCGTCGTCGGGTGCGTAGCCGCGTCCCGACGAATCCGAGACCGAGACGCGAGCGGCGAGCGGCCTGCCCGCACGGTCGACAATGTTCAGATGGAGAGCTCCAACGGCGCCGCGGTAGCTGCGCACCCGCGCTTGGATTGGTTGCTTGCGCCCACCGACGACGTCGATCACCCACAGCGCCGTGTTCCCGCCTTCATTAGAGACGTAGGCGATCCGTGTGCCGTCGTGTGACCAGCGCGGCGCGGTCGCATCGAACTCGCCGTACGTGAGTGGAAATGGGTCGCCCCCTTCGCTCGTCATCAGCCAGAGCTGATTCCATTGCCGGCCCAGGTAGGAGCTGTAGACGACGCGCGTGCCGTCCGGCGACCAGTCGGGACGGGCCTTCCAGGTCGTCTCCTCGTAGCGCAGCTCGCGCAGCGGAGCGTCGGGGTGCGCCTCCATCCGCCAGAACCCGCCGCTGCCGTGGATGTGGTCACGATTGGAAACGAGAATGATCTCTTTGCCGTCGGGCGACCACGTCGGCGAGATGT
>WNFX01006943.1_pt1 | contig 16749 bp, 15 predicted proteins | sample 5400111 | NCBI WGS metagenome assembly WNFX01 (sample SAMN13153363, study PRJNA577476) | soil metagenome | isolation source: 40 cm soil or saprolite under grassland replicate 1 | place: USA:California | collected 2016-06-15 | reverse complement strand
TTAATACGAGCTAAAATTTGTAACAAAAGACGGATCAGAATAATATCCTCGGACGGGAGTAAAAACATAAGATTAGCTTATCGCGGTACTTCTGTCCATGATTATCCAGATATTAATTAATACCGTGCATCCCATAATCAAACGAATCTGAGATCATTTGAACGCAAATTCTGACAATGAGGTCTCTGCTAGATTGGATGACGCTGGAAGGAACCAGAAGTTAGAATCCCCTTCCTGCAGCCCTGTTCGAGCTCTTAGACATCCACTCTAGATCGCCCCTAAATATATCAAGATCTACTCATTACTTCGATTTAGTCCCCATCTATCTCTTACTTTATTTGCTATTTTGGAAAAAACAAGTCTATCAAATACTAAACCAATTGCGAAGATAGTGATCATTGAGGCAATTATTTGATCCATGAGCTGGAATTCTCGGCCGACGTCCAGAATGTGACCCAATCCTAGAAATGCTGACATCAAAATCTCAGCTCCTATCAATGCATGCCATGCAAAAGACCAAGCCTGTGTCAATCCAATTATTAACGATGGTGTGGCAGCAGGTAACATTACATACCTAAATAAAGGTAGTCCGCTTGCACCCATATTTCTGGCAGCGCTAACGTAAAGTGGTGGGATGTTGCGAATTCCACTGTAAGTAGCTAACATTACTGAGAATACAGAACTCATGATTACAACAAATAAGATACCAAAATCGTTTAGACCAATGAACAAAATTGAGAACGGTACCCAGGCTATGCTAGGAAAGGATTGTAGTCCTACTGCAAATGAACTCATGGTTTTTCCAAAGTCCTTGAATTTGACCATCACCAACCCGATCCCGACTCCTAACATAATCGAAATTGAAAATCCAATCAGGAGACGCCACATAGTCCAAGCTATATTAGTAATCAATGAGAAACCCATTTGCGCAAAGGATTGTGCCACCATCGCTGGTGATGGCAACAAAACTCTGGGGAATATTCCCAGCATAAATGTTAGTTGCCAAATCCCCACAAACACCGCAAGGAACAGTATTGTGTTGGCAATATCGTTAAGGTTAACCTTGGTGTTTCTTTTTCTTATTATTTTTGCCTTAGTGATATACTGTCGTGGTCGCAAATTCCCTATCCTCTTTTATCAAAATACGATTTCATTGATCGTTTTATAATTGCTTTAGCAGTTGAGTATTTTATAAGATGACCAGTACTTCTACGATGACCCTTCGAAACATCATAGACCCGGGGGATACATTGTAGTTGATCTGGATATGATACAAAGGACATTCTTGGTAATTCTTCAGGTTATGAATATAAAATATATCTCTCTTCGATTACGCAATTATGACCAGATTTACGCAAATTTGGCATATATTGTAGTTAGAACTTCCTTATCTTATTGAGTCTGCAATCAAAACGTATTACTGATATTTCTGGACTGCGCCATCTAGTAGCGCTAGGTCATTGTCAATGGTTAACTGTAGACGATGTCAATACGTGTGCTTTCGTTCGCCCGAAGAGTAAATGTAGAGTAAGAGTGAGTATATTCCATATGCTTGAATACGCTATTATTATGGAACCTGAATAGGAGTTGCACTAAAGTGAACATGATTGTTGCAATATTAGGTGGCGCTGCTGCTACAAATAATAATAATGTCATGGTTTTCAATCAAGTAGGAAATACGCTCACTCTTGAATATGGAATTCCGATATTCTTAGCTATGGTTTTTGCTGCTGCGCTGTTTTCTTCTAAAACTAAAGTGCCTCATACTATGATACTTCTACGCTTTGGAACTTCCATTTCACTTCTTAGTTTACCAATTTATCACTCTAAGTTAACAGGCCCAAAATGCATACGTAAATTATGATTCATCGTTCAGGTTCATAAGATATTACTATTGACTTAGTGCCAACCTAACCTTTCTAATGTCCTGCGATGCAATTTCTTATCTCTTTCTCTAATTTGATTAGATTTAGCTCTAATATTGACGTTCTTAACTTACGAAATGGATTGTTGAATATCCAAAGCAAGGAGTTACAGCCACATACATCGGAATACTTATCATTAGTCCAGATGCCAACAGAGTACAAACCAGATGCAGAGTGTCCAAAGATATCAGAGTTTTTCAAAGAGGTGCTAAGGCCTGATGAGCTTGATGTTATGTTCCGACTGATCGGCTACTGCCTGCATAAGAATTGTGAATATGAAAAGGCAGCCATGTTATACGGAACGGGTGCTAATGGTAAAGGTGTAGTAATAAGGATTATCGAACGGTTTCTAGGAGAGGATAACTGCAGTCATAGAAGTTTACAACACCTTGATACTAACAGGTTTGCAGTGGCTGATGTTTGTGGTAAGCTTGTAAATACGTTTGCAGATTTAAAATCAGTCAAGTTATCAGAGACAGGTAACTTCAAGATGCTTGTAAGCGGTGACTCTATATCTGGAGAACACAAATTCGAGAATTCGTTTAAGTTCAGAAACTTTGCTAAATTAATTTTCTCTGCAAATGAAATCCCAGAAAGTAATGATAAAAGCGATGCGTTCTATAGAAGGTGGTTAAACTTTCATTTCGATAAAAAATTCGTAGGTGGCAAGGAGGACACGAAGTTATTAGAGAAATTAACAACTCCTGATGAATTGAATGGATTGCTAAACATGGCTTTAACAGGTCTAAAACAACTGATTGATGAAAGTGGATTCCATGACAAAGATATCGAAGATATTCGTAGAGACTATGAAGAGCATACTAATGATGTGAATACATTCCTATACAGGGAATGTTTAGTAGACATTACAAGATCTGACTACTCTACACTTGCAACTGATTTATATGCTGCATATGTGACGTTCTGTGTGAAAAGAGGTAGTAGGCCCAAGGAAATGAGTGTTTTTGGCAAGAAACTTGCGGATCAGGGAATATACAACATGCGACATCAGGACCATGGAGATAGAGACAGGTACTATGATGGCATACGTTTACTTAGAGACATGGGGAATCGAATCAAACAACAGTTGACTAATATGAATCTTATAGAAGAAAAAGTGCCTGGGCTACCCTACCATTTTCATATTTTTATTATTACTGGACATACTAGTACCAAGATAATTTTTCAGTTCTATTTGTATTGTTTTATATTATTGGTATCTAGTGTAAGCAATAATAGAGAAATGCCTAGCCACCCCAGCCATTCCGTAGAAGTCGCTAGTGGCTGGAGAAAGGCGATGATGGAGATTCGTAAAAAAAATTGAAAAACCTATGGGATAGTTCGATATTCTCGAAACCTATCTCTTTACCCAAGTTAATTAAAAGGATCGATAGATTGTGCGAACGGGCAAATCAACGAACAAATAGACTTGTAGCAAAAGTGGAGTCAGAAAAACTAAGGTCTGAAGCAAAAATTGAGTCGGAAATGCTCACTTCTTCTAATAATTCTAGAAATCTTCCACGTAATGTTACGATAAGAGAAGAGTATGTTAAGTGTGGAAAGATTTTCGACAAAGGAGAAGATTCGGCCATTATTACTACCAATTTAAAGGCCGGCCTAGAGCGAAAAATATTTCCAAAGTATTTCAATCAAAATTAATAGTTTCATATTGAAATAATAAGATGTCGTAAACGACTAAAACCAATCCGCATATAGCTTACGATCTTAAAATCAAATTTATATTAACTGAGGATTCCCAAGATTGAGAATCATAAGATTAATACTATTTGAAAGTATATAAAAAGATAAGAGAGGAAAAAATAGTAGTTCTTATTTTTTTATTCAGGTGTACGGAAGTGTAGGAGTTATTTGTTTCAAAGCAGCTAGTACTTTATTCAAATCCATACCAGCACTCGTCCAAACAAGTAATACGTTCCCAGAACCATTACGGAGAGCTTTGAATTGTTGCATACTGTCAATTCCAAACCCATGACTCTTGAATTCGGAAACATATTGGTCAACAGTTCTCGCAGGTACCATATACGCACCGACTGTATCAATTTTACTACTATTGGTAGTAGTTGACGCAAGAGAAGAAGCAGAAGGCTGGTTGACTACTTTTACCGTTCCAGTCATTACAAATCCTTTGACTCCAGCTTCTGTACTTTGAGCGTTTATCGGATCTGAATAGCTAAAAGTTCCCGTATTGTTGAATCTGACTGGCTTTGTAGAAGTATTGAAGATATAATTGCCGCTCTTAAATATAGAGGCATTGTTCTGATCATTTAGATTTATTACGTGGTTATGATTCACATCTGCGCTGAACCATACAATAGTAGTACCGGGATCAACAACTGCATTTTGCGGTAAATAAGTTTGGTTAATGAATCTCTTAGCAGGTAATTGTTTTGGTGTATGATGTGCTTCATCTGGAATTGTTATGATTAGGTTTTTTATATTATTTGGAAGCACCATTGTGCCAGTATTGAACAGACTTGCAGCGTTAATGTTGGGCTGCTCTTGTTGCTGTTGTTGACTCGTTACTGCAAAAGCAATGTTATTTGTTATCAATGATTGCGATGAGACTGCAACTACTAAAATAGACATAGTTATAGCTGCTAATATCATATTAATTGTTTGGGAATTAATGCAATACTTTCGTATTTTATGTATCTCTATCATATTATTCTCGTCTACTTGGGTGAGCCAATTATTAAAACATTCTTTAATGCGGTTCTATCTACTCATAACGATATATTTCTAACATGAAATATACATGATTTATTCTAATTAAAAATTAAAAAAAAGAAATATCGTCATAAAGCATATGACGAAAAGCATAAAAGCAACATAAAAAGCGACTTTAAACCTCCACAAAGCTTAACGAGTGTGCCCAAAAGAAATGGTTCAGAAGGATTGATCTTATCGGATTATGTCACCTAAGTTTTTGAGTTGGCTAAGCGACAACAAATTGAAGTTCACTACATTTTCACATCCGCCAAGTTTGGCAGCCAAAGGTAGTGCTGAAACGATTGCATTTGGCGGGGCCCCTAATAGAAGAGCACCATCCGCTAATAGCGCACCTTTTTCAATACAGCTTTTAACATGTTCACCTGTTTGTGTTAAAGTGTTGTCAGGATTGACGAGGTCACTACACGGGGAAATTAACGCACATGAAATCTTGTTGCATATGTTATTCCAATTCGTGCCCTGTGTTCAAAGTTGAAATTAAGGTACTAAATCTTTGATTCTTTAAGCAGGCCACTTTTTTCTTTATTCCGCCCGCTGAAGAGTTCTTTGGTCGTACACAATCAACCATAATCATAAGTCTGATTACTAATATTAAAACTCTATTTAGTATTGAACGGAAGTGAAAATGGAGAAATAGCAGCGCCAATTGTAGACAAGGGATAATCCTTTATCTGAAAAACGTTCTTGTTTGGATCATATCCGAGTTGATTTAATAACAATACCCTATATCCATTATCATGCAGATATTTCATTTCTTGAGCAAATAAGTCCACAGTTGTACTAGAAGCGTGGCTGACTAGGCTATAGTCTTGTAAGCTATTTGTTAGATTGTGATATACGATTATAGGAATTGCATTTATCTTTCCATTCGAATTAGAAGGGATTTGAGTATTAATAATCTGAAGGAAGACTTGAAACATTTCTGGAGGACTATAATTGTGGTTATTTTTGAAATGGTAAAAGCCAGCACTTCTAATATCATATCTATTTGCATGAGTGACCGTACCATTGGCCGAATATGTTCTACAATCAGCTTGGGGGTATTTCGTATATCCATTACAGTTTAAAAACATAATGTGATCAGTTCCAGATCTTCCAAAATCATAATATTTGGCCACAATATTAACAATCGTCGGGAGACCCTAAATTTAGAGGATATCCAAAGATAGTAGTATTAAAGCCGTGGCTTGCAAGACATTGTTTTGATCCTCCTACTTCATAAGTCAATTGATTTGGTGATGCCAATAGTGTATTCAAATGGGCATGAGTCATAGTATGTGATTCAATATCCATTCCATCGTTCTTTAAGGCTGATATCTCTTGCCAATTCATCCAATATGGTTTTGTAGCTACTTTGCCACAGACTATGAAGAAACTACTGTTGGGTACAGGTCACTATTCAGTTTGATACCAACATTAAGCATCATTGGTAATGTCTCTAAATCTACAGGTATCCTAATGCTCAACGGAGAAAATGATTCTCTGACTCCAGTTCAACAAGCGTTTCTCTTGCAACAAAGGCTAACTGAAGTAAATCATCCTGATCATACATTGATAACTTATCCCGATCTAGGACATCAATTCTATCCTTCATCTCAGTGGTCGACTGGAATTGGACCAATTGAACATTATGTTTTATCAGATATCTACGCATGGCTTGAAGCTCATTCTGGTCTTTCACATTCCGTCGCTACTACTACTGCCTCAACTATAGGAGCAAATACAAGTTCATCGAATACAAATACGACCTCTAGCATATTTGTCAGAAATAGCTATCTCTAACATTTTTGACCTCTTCAGCCTCTTCTCTGGGAATTGAAAACTTCGAACAATAGTGGTCGCCTGATTGCCCATAACGATGTAATGTGAATTTATGCCCATAGTAATTATTCCTACAATTGATATGGTGCTCGTCGCCAAAGGCGACTTGCATGTCAGTAGCCAGGTTCAGGAGAAAATAAATGATACGTTTAAGGATGCGAAGTTAAAGAGAAAGAGGTCTAGTTATTGTTATCCGACTAATCATACTACTACTACCGTTAGCCATTCAATTCGTTGGATTGATTCATTACTCGAGACTCCAATTGAGGATCATAGAAAAAATGCTATGTGGCGTATCCCCACTTCCCCCAAGCGCAAGCGCAGCAGATCGCAACCTACAAAGACCCTCAAGCAAGGTTTACGCTACGGTATCCCCTAACGTGGGAGATTGCACCAAGAAATTCTCTGTTTCCTTATTATGGAACTGCCACTGTGATAGCTTTCAAACCCGTCTCCGAAGGGAATGATCCACTATCACATTCCGTTTTCAGTATAACTCCTAATAATATATTGAGTTAGCTGTCTATAGAGTCCGCATCAGTTGGAAGCTAGGAACTCAATACAGACGAAATGAAACTAATAAAAAACCAAGTTGCTTTTCAATCATCCCCTCCACCAAAATAACGAATTTACAAAAGGTTTCAACTTTTGAAATAGGGAGTAAGAGCGCACCGCGCCGATCCATCGATTTCAGAATACTATTAGCCTAGTTCAATTTTGTGGAGCACTGGTACTCAGGCAGGCAGCGAGTGCATTTTAATTCACACAGACAGATTGCAGGTTATGGATACAACTCATAACTACACAAAGGGAATTGCCATGCTTGCAGATCAACCCAATGTCAATTTGTAAAGGTTAGATATAGAATACATGTTATCGACATAGACAGGTAATCCTAAAAAAATTATAGGAGAACTAATATCGTGCTTGCTTTTAACAGCCTTCATAACAGCTTTTTTGTTGTCTCACCTACTAGGCATCATAACCGCTGGGCTGTTAATGACAATGTCTGTCTTCGCTATGGTTAGCTCTCCATTCGCTTCTGCAGTGATTACCTCAGCTACGGACTTCAATATCCTGGGAGTGGCATTATCATTCCATTTTACGAAATTTAGCTGAAATAATGGACTGTATCCTTTTTCTCCTGGCAGTGCACTGGCAATACCTAGCTGAAATCCCATAGGAGATCCACTTGTCTTAATTCCATTAATAAAATCATAACCTTGCTGACGAGCAGAGATTGGAGCCAAGGCTAAATCAGGAGCGTAATTTACCTTAAAGCCAGTGTTATTTGTTATAGACGCGGCAACTCGATTATCTGATGCATCCGTTGCGATAAAGAGCGCTATTTTTCCATTTACATAACCTTGTGACAGTGGTAAGGATACTGAAATCGGTGGAGCAGTATTGTTAGAAGTAGATGGTGCAGTCGAGGAAGGATTGTTTGTTGGTTGCTGTGCTGTAACCTGGTGCTGCATCATATTTGATCCTAGTATACCGACAGTGACTATGAAGACTGAAGCTAGGAGTGTAGCTATCTTAAGGACGTTCATTTTGATTTTCATACTGCTGATAGTAGTTAGGAATTGCTATAAATGAGGTTCTATAGTAAGTCAAGCTATAACAAGTAATCCTCGCATCATAAATGTTTATTTTTGAAATCGTTTGACAGTTGGAATCAGTAAGTATTACGTGCGGGTTTCTGCATTCCTTCCTTAGTTAGTAAGCCTACGATGTGATTAAGGCAACAATCTCCATTTGTTTTAGCATCCTCTTGTTTCCGCTGTTAAATATCCCTCAGTATTTAGAAAGAAGCCATATAACTAACCTTTGTTGCGGTTTAACCATAAAACCCCAAATACAAGTATCAGGTTACCAATATCGCAAGTCGTATAGAACAATAAGTATGTTCCTGTCTGAACTCATGTAATCTGATCTAGCTACTCTTTAGCTTTCTATTCTTCAAATTCCTCTGTTCAAATTCCAATTTGCTGTTATAGTACGGCTACAAACTAGATAAAATAGATGCTTTCACAGTTTTTTTGCAAATGCAAGATGTTCGCTATTATTATTACTGATATTAAGACGGTTGCCTTGCATTTATAATAGTTGTAATGAAACAAGAACCATTACAGCGAACCCAAACGTCAATTTCCGAAACCCGGCTATTACGACATACTTTTATTTCAATATGACAACTACTAATTTTAGATGAGATACTTTGCAAATATTTTTTGTGCCAGAGCAGTACTGGCTTTGTCTGTTCTATTAATAATATTTGCTTTTTTATCAAATATAACTAGTACTGACTCATTTGAACAGAAGCAACAATCTGTAAACAAGAACGTACAGCATTCACAAGATAGTGTTAGTAGAAGCATCACACTATCGCCAAAATCATTTAACTCAGATATTGGTATTGAGACAAAAAATACGAATAATTGGATAACTGTCAATCATGACATCTATGGCACCAGATCTAGTAATCAATCAATAATTAACAAGGAGAATGTGGCCAAGTTACAGATTAAATGGAGACTAATCAACGACGTTGAAATACAAGATCCGCCTATAGTCGTAGGCAACAAAGGATACATTCAAGATTATGGTGGAACTGTTATGGCATTTGATACTGGAACTGGTAAGGTTCTTTGGAAAGTCAAACCAGGAACTGGTCCTACAATGGGTCTGACCTTTGATAATGGACTAGTCTACGCAGCTACAGCTTTCAACGACACAGTAGTAGCAATTAATTCAACAGATGGCAAAATCATCTGGCAGTCTCAAACTCTCGGTAACCCTAAAACAGGATATAATATTCCTACTTATCCTGTTGTATGGAGAGATTATGTAATTGTAGGTTCAGCTGGCGGCGGTGATGTACCCAATGGCGTTGAACCGGTAAGGGGAAACATTACTGCACTCAATAGCACTAATGGTAAAATCATATGGAATTTACATACAACCTCAGGACAATGGGTTAATCCGCGGACATTTCCTGCTTATAATTCTGGAGCAAATGATTGGTCGGGTGGCTCGCTGGATCCAGAGACAGGTATTATTTATCTGCCGTTAGGAAGCCCATCGCCAAACTTTAATGCTACTACAAGACAAAATGGGGACCTTTACTCAAACCACATGATAGCTGTAAGCATCACCAACGGACGAATAATATGGGCTACACCATTCGTAGCTCGTGGAACTGTTCTGAATGTAAAAGTTCCTGATACACATGATTGGGATACTTCATGGGGAAGTAGTATCAGCAGGGTTACTTTTGATAATGGAACACAAAAGAAAATAGTCATAGGTCATGACAAAATGGGAAATATCATTGCAATGGATGCGGCTACAGGAAAGGAGATATGGTGGAAGATTTTAGGAAAACAATACAATACAGATGCAGTCCCAAAACCTGATGGAAGTGGCATGGTATGGTCTTACGGAATTTTCAACTTTCATGCAGTAGATAACAATAATACTCTGTATATTAGCGCTACAAATAGAGGCTTGAATTATTTCACAGATAGCGGAGTAGCTGGACACAGAATAGCAGCTCCTCATACCATAGACCTGGGATTGCGAAATGGGACAATAGCTGCAATGGATTTACGAACCGGGAAAGTCAAATGGCAATCCGAGACAGAATTTCCACCAAGAGTTTCTCCACTGGTTACTAACGATATTGTATTCGCTGGCTATATTCCCTTTACAGAAAAGACAAAAAGCAATCACCACACATCATCAACAATAAGATCCGGAGTAATTCTAGCATTAGACAAAAAAACTGGTCAAAAGCTATGGGAATATAATGTTAATGCTCAAATCGGTGAGGTCGGACCATCCATAGGTAATGGACTGCTTTTTGTACCAACTGACAAGATCCAAGTACAGTCGAAAAACATGCCTAGGGGAGGAGGATCCATAGTCGCATTTGGAATTCCATAAATGAATCGAAGCTTTGCTCGTATTTATAAAAACTAGCAAAGCTGTTTCAAGTATCAATGGTACTAAAATTGATACAGTTGATGCATATATGACCCCGATATGTGTATTCAGCAAAATAAATTTATAGACGAAGTACAGTAGGTTTTATCATCAACTCATATACGAATATCATAACCACAGGAAACATCTTTGGTCAAAATAGCACTTGCATGTATAATCATGAAAATTTTATGATTATAGGCGCCATTCTACTTATGGTTGCGTTCACGATAATAATGGCGTCTTCTTTAATGTCTTTAATCCCGGTAATCAATCAGATATCATCGCTAATATTATTACCCCTACAATCAGCTTATGGACAAACAGTACCACAGGGAGCGAGCTGCAATTGTATAATTGATTATACCATTAGCGGTCATTCTAACAATAACATAACTGGAATTACGATACCCGGAGTAAAGCTATTAAAAAATGAGACTTACCAGAGTCAAACGGAAGGCCGTCTGAGCTCGATTGCCATCAAATCTACTCAATTAATGGGCATTCGTATGAAAGACTTTTCGCTTGGCAACTTTTCAAGTGGAACCGGTGCTACCGTAGCACTAAATACAATAAATGTAAGGCCAAATGAATCGTTAGGAATGAAGTTATCAGGTGGGACCATCCCAAGCCCAGGAGGTGTATTAGGAGAGATAGTTAAGGCTGATGTAAATGTGAACGGCACTTTGAACCAGATCAAAACTGTCGGAAACAAGACAATTCAATTCCCGCTGCATTACAATAAAGGAATAAAGCAGCCCGTATTCGGCATAAATAAATTCTTGGTCAATGTAAAAGAGCCTGGCTATTACGTTTTATTAATATCCTTGGGCTACAATACGAAAACTAATAACAGTAATATAAATGCCAATAGTGCTGTCACTAATGATAAGTTCATCGGAAATGAACAAACAAGATATCCTCTTATCGCAGTCTATGAAACCGTGTTAAAAGTAGGATGAAATCCTGTAGTTGCTTTTGAACTAGGATGGCTATGCTGTAAGTATTATCCTACTGGAATCGATGAAAGAGTTCGAATTCTTTTTGACCGCGCTTTTGATTGGAGTGGGTGGGACAACCTCCTATATATCTAGTCTAATCGTACGTATCCCAGCTGCTCCCTTAGATGAATCAAAACCACATTGGGTACTGCACATAACAGTAACGAATTTATCTTTATGTATTTTCATTTCACAATTCATTAATTCTTAGCTGGGGTAGAAGCTGTCTTCTCTTTTCGCTATAGTCCCGGGTAGGATAGGAACTCCGCGTAATTTCTAAGATAACTGCATCACCATCTCTAACACGACAATTGTATTCTTTCTGTTTAAATTTTCTACTTTTTTGATCTTTTGGAAGTGTCAATGTAAAACTTATAGTTGGTGACATCAATGTAATACCATACTTACTGACCTAACGCCGCAATAAACCATTGAACGTCATACTAGAAGGAACGCAATAGTACTTTGATTGTGTTTAGTTTAAAAGTCCTATAGGGGCTAAGCCATATCGCCGCTTATGGTATCTCAGTTTGCAGCTGCAATAGCATTATACTAGATTTGAGATGCTTCATACCAAATGCTAACAATATAGAAGAAATTGTCGATATATTCAAACTGTGAAATATTCATTATAAAAATTTAGTCATTATAATTGTTTACAACGACACAAATATCTTTTGTTGATTATATTATTTGACATTATTCGTTGCTTTTTATACCGCTACCAGTTCCCAGATCATTGGGATACATAGTTTGTTGTTACAACTGACTCTGCATACAATTAACACAAAAAAGAGGAGAGAAATGAATCCCACTTTTCACTTGACTTTTATTGTATTAGGATTAGCGGTGTATGTCAGCTTGATTGTCGGCCTCGTTAACACATTCTGCGAAGGAGCAATCATTCTCTTGATTGATCGTCTGACTAACATCTATCTTATTGCCGTTGTTGAGGTTGTGATGGTGATGGTATCCCCATGCGAAAGCCTGTTGTGGTATCGCGAACATAACTGCCGCCAATGCTAGCGCTGCTACTGCTACGATTGGTGCTATTGCTAAAGCTTTGTGGTTCATCTATTGAGCAAAAGAGATAATGCTATATACTATATTTGAGATGCTTCACAGCAACTCCTAGAAATATAGAAGAATTTGTTGGTATATTCAATGACTAATATATTTAATTAGAAAGATTATAGTTCTAATGTTACTTTATCTATTAAAGAGATCGATACTCTCACTAACACAAACAATTTTTTATCATTCATAAACGACGACTAGCGACAAAATGCAATTAATCAGTTGTGAAGGCTTTTGTAGCTTCTAGGAATTTCATGTATTCATCCGGACGTTAAAATTTTGGAAAATAGTTGTTCCTAAAATAGATCAACAGCGAAAAACAGCAGGGAAGCCGGCTACGATAAACTAATTTTTTATAACCATTTTCTGATTGCAACATGCGGGATAAAGGCAAGATTCCCTGAGCTGATCAGCAAAATCCTTGCCCCATTAGCCACTTAGGTTCGTCAAAATGCTAAAAAGAGTAAAAAGAGATTAAGAAGAAACTACTTGTTGATTTTGCTTGTATAACAACTAAGAAATCTGTCCACCGACTCAATTACCGTACCGCAGAAAAAACATTTTGGGAGAGTCTTGATTATGCAAATTAATTTTCGAGAAGATGAATACCTCAAATTGCAGGCAATGGTAATGGTTATCCTGCGGGATTAATTAGGCCTACTGTTATTATATTGTTACAAGTATTATCTAGCGGAGAAGACTAAAAAGGTTGCTTGAACTAATTTACAGAGTAAATAATTGAAAAATAAAAATTGTATTCAGTTACAGTTATGGTGTTGCTTTTATTACCGAAGGTGCTAGTATAGATGAAGATGCTGTCGTAGCATTTGGTGCATTTTTCGGTGTCGATGGTATGCTACATATCTTTGATTCAGTTGAATTAACAAACTTAAGTTTTGGATTGTTAGGATTACAAAATGCAGCCTTTTGTTGAGGAGTTAATAGTTGGGCATGAGTTATATTAAAAGTCTCAATCCCTGTTATTATTATTGTTGTTACGACAGCAGCGATCATAATGGCTATGGTGAAGATCCTTGTCATTATTGTTGATGCATTTCTTGCTTTTATATTCATTTTTCCCATAATAAATAGACAATCCCAAATATTTAAGCATCTATGATAAGGGGAACAGAATTTTAGCTTGTATATTTCGAGCCTTCTGAATTCACACTAATGAGGGTACGTAACTCCGTAGTTCTGATTTATCTACCTCATAATATAATAATATGGATTTTGAATATTCTCTCTATACCCACCTATAATATAATACCAGTAACAAAACGAAATGTGCTGCTAAAAATCAACCTTTTCTTTCTGGTCACACACACATTATGGCGATCAGCTTGGGCGTCCACAACAAACAGTTATTGAACAATCAAGTCTCGGAAGTATTGATAAAAATGGAGCCTCATGATATCCGTTATAATAACTCACACCAGGAGCACCTGGATCAGATACTTGCGTCTCTTGGACTGGAGAAATGAGTCGTTTTTGGACTAGAGAAAGTATTGAATGAGAACGGGGATAGAATAGTTATTGTCAAAGTGGCAAAAATAATATTCATAAATAATAATGCAACTATCTCTTCAGGTGATGCAGCCCCACTAAGTGTTAATTCGATTCCATCTATTCGTGCTCATAGGATTAGACTTGGTTTTCATCTTTGTATTAAGCCTTGCTCACTTGTTGGACTCCCTGGAAATGAATAATTGTTGATTAATATTCCATGAATTAATTTTAACCTGGAGTATGAAAATCCACGACCTGATTGTAACCGGTCATGTAAATCCTAGTAATAAATGCCTGCATGCAGCATCGGGGATAATAATAACAACTCACATCATTCAAATCATCATCAATCAGATTCAAATTCAGACATAGTCGCCGCTCCACTCATCTTCCACCCTGTCACAGACTGATAGTCCTTGCAGCATGTCTAAACAATCTAGTATATTTGGTCGTACGGCAATATGGACAACCTGAATCTTTAAGAATTGCTCATACGAAGAGATTCCAATAAGCACAGTCTAGTTCTTTCCTTTCTGCCTACTTTAAAGACATGAAAAAGAATTGATTAGTCCTTATTAGCAGTATCACTTCCCAATATCAAGAAGTCTAAAGAAAGATTATAATGAGCAAGGGCCTACCAATCAGGGAGATTATGTGAGATTGCCAATTCTACCTCTTCAATGATTGATAGGCCCTGTTTTCTACATGTCTGACCTAGGTGGGCTGCCTAGGTGTAATAATATAGTGAACACGAATCTTTAAGAATTGCTCAGCTGAGGCGAGTCCAATAAGAGAGTTTGTCGGTATGTTGAATCAGGATCTCTTCTCTGGCTTGTCGTTTTTTGTCACTGTGATAATAGGCTGTCTTAATGTTTTCTCTTTCTAACGTGCCCACTAATTGGGCAATGCCTGACATAGATCCAATATAGCCTTTTGATTTCCCTAATTTTTCGGCTAAATCTCTAGTCGAGTATGTTTCCAAAAGAATAGACAAGGCGAGTCTATTCTTTCTAAAGAAGACAGCCAGCAAGGCTTATCGGTCAGCGACGTGAGTTATTTTTTATTCTTGGTTGTTAATTTTTACTTCTTCTGAACCGGCAGTGACCGACTGATAGGCCTTGCTTCTGATAGTCCATCTTATGTTATGTGGCATAACAATACAGAGAACACGAATCTATAAAAATTGCTCACATGAAGGGAGTCCAATAAGGGAGTCTTACGGCCATTCTGCAGAAGGAATTTCATTCAATCAAAGGGTTCAATGAATGGTATTGTGTCAAGCAGAAAGAAATGAAAAAGGCCTAGTGTATAGAATTTATAATAAGGGCTCGAATATAATATAGGGTATACTGCTATGTTAGAAAATACAATAGCAGGTATTGAGTCGCTCACCAAGGAAAGAAGCTATAGGATCGAAGTAGTCGCAATGATCTTAGAACTGGCCAACACTCCCTATGACAGTAATAGCGATGCCAGAATGGGTGCAAAAATAATGCTTAAGGAAACTCTCTCAGATTCTAATAAGTTGATAGAAGACTATCTATCGTATATGCAGAAAAAAAGCTTTCTAAGATATCACGAAGAAACGCAGCTTTATATTCCGACGGATAAGGGAATGCATTTCCTAAAGATCTATAATATGTTGGCAAGTTTGTTAATCTAATAATGACTGTGAATGCCGCTAAATCACTTGATAATCCTACTAGGTGTATGTTCGGGTATGATTCCTCCGATCACCACTCCGACATTATTATTACTACTCTCGTTGCTTGAAGTCTTCTGTTGGTGTTGTTGATTTGGAGTAGGCTGTTGATTGTTGCTGGAAAAAGGGATATTATTATTGTTAATTGTGGATGAAGTTGAAGGGGTGTTTGAAGTGGATTCAAGTTCTTTACCATTATTACCATTATTACTAATCGGATGCAAAGGAACTATTCTGTATAGAGTTCCACCAAATGTTAGAACATAAAGATAGCCATCAGGTCCTACTTGTAGATCTGTTATCGTGCCAAAGCCACGTCCGAATACTACCTGCTGGCTTTCTTGTAGAGTATTTGCTACTTTATCTGCAAGAGCACTAGTAAGAGCTAATCCGTCTCTCTCTTGGCTTAATTTAAAATGGTAAAGACTACCTGTATTGACATCTCCTACAAACATATCATTTTGGTACTGTGCACCCAACTGAGCTGAATCGAGGAATTTTAGTGCAGTTGGACCAATTGTTGGTAGCCATGTAAGTTCAGGAGCTCTATATACGCCAGTACGTCCAAGACTTACCAAATTTTTGGGAGGATTATTATTATCATCACCTATAACAGGCCCAGGATGAGGTCCTGCCTTCCATATTCCCATTACTTGTGACCAACCACTATTGAATCCTGGGTTAACTAGATTAATTTCATCTCCAAAAGTAGGACCATTTTCTGTATCCCATAACTTCCCAGTAAGTGGGTCAAAATCTATACCAAAACTATTCCTTATCCCATAAGCATAATATGCACTATCAGGAGCACTCCTTCCAAAAATCCCATCTCCTACAGGTTCTCCATCTTGTGTAACTCTCAAAATTCCACTCGTGCCATCAAGTGGCTTTCCTCTCTCCACATTCTGGGCTTGGCCTTGATGGCTTCCCACATCACCAATAACGGTATATACGTTATTATCAGGTCCTATCAGAA
>WNFX01003060.1_pt1 | contig 16757 bp, 14 predicted proteins | sample 5400111 | NCBI WGS metagenome assembly WNFX01 (sample SAMN13153363, study PRJNA577476) | soil metagenome | isolation source: 40 cm soil or saprolite under grassland replicate 1 | place: USA:California | collected 2016-06-15 | reverse complement strand
GTTGCGCGCCGCGCGGCTGGTGGTCGACACCGGCATCCACGCCTTCGGATGGACCCGCGAGCAGTCGATCGCAACCCTGCGTGCCAGCGGCTGCGACGTGTGGCTGGCCGCCAGCGAGACCGACCGCTACTCGGCGATCCCGGGGCAGGCGCTGACCTACAAGCTCGGCCAGCTTGAGATCGAGGACCTGCGCAAGCGGTGGGTGGCTGGCGGGAGTGAGGTCCGCGGCTTCCATGACACGCTCTTGGGGCTCGGGCTGCTGCCCCTGGCCAGCCTGCGTCCCGAGCTGGAGACAGCCAGGAAGGGGCCACGGTGACCAACCCCACCCGGGCGCCTGGGGGACCGGCGGGTTGCAGGAGAGTATGCGCTGGGCGCTGCCCTTGTTCGGTCCGACGCTTGCAGTCGGCGCGAGCCTTTGGGGTGCTGGCTGAGCCGGTGATAGGGCCGGTCGCGCCGATCCTGATGAGCACCTTCGTGTTCGCCGGCGCCGCGCAGTTTGCCGCGCTCAGCGTGCTGGCTGTCGGCGGCGGCGCCGGGCGCCACCCCGATCCGGGAGATCCCGATCGATGAAGTGACCTGCAACTTCATGCGCACCAGCGATAGGGACAGCCCACGGGCATGGGCAACGCCGGCCGGCAGCAGGGATGGCGGGCGTCGCTAGGCGGCTGGGTTTACCGGTGGCTGCGGCGGGTCGGGTCTGCAGCCGGCCTGGGGATCGGGATCCCGATGACGAACATCCGGTCGTGGCGCTCCAGCCTGAATCCGAGCTTCTCGGCCACCCGGATGCTGGCGCCGTTCTCCGGCGCGGTCGTCCAGCTCGGCGTCCGGCCGCGCCGGCGGATGTCGCCGCAGACGCCGGCGGCGCAGGCGGTGCTCCATCCCTGACCGCGGAACCCCGCCTCGGTGGCCACGCCGATGTCCTCGTACCGGTCCCCCACAAAGAACGGGCAGGCCACGGCGACCAGCCGCCCGCCGGCGAACGCGCCCCAGGCGGTGCCGCTGCCGGCGAGCCCGGCAGCGCCGCCCCACGTCTTGCTGATCCAAAGGCTCTGGTCGCTCAGCGCGCCCACCGCGGCGGCGTCGGCCGTCCGGAGCCGCCGGACCATGCCCTGCCCGCGCCCGCGCAGCTCAGGGCGGCGTGGCTCGCCGTCCAGGACGAACACCACCCGCTGCCACTCCCGCAGGTCGGGGAAGGCGGCGTGCAGCAGCGGCGCGAATCGCTCCGGCGCCTCCACGAACCCGCCGACCGGGCCGCGCACCGCGGCTGGGGCGAGCGCTTCCGGGTCGCCGCACAGCGACTGGTTCCCCGCCGCGTCGACCACGACCGCCCGTGGCTTGGGCCAGCGGTCCGCCCAGGCCACTCCGTTGCCCGTCTGGATGATATGCAACCCGACCAGCGGCCCGGGCCGGTCGGGCAGGAACCACTCCCGCAGCGACGTGAGCTGCTCGACCATCAGCGACACCATCGCCGCAGTCATGCGCGCAGCTTGATGAACCCGGCTGCCCAAGGCAAGCGGATGCTGGGATCGACATGTTGTCAAGGTTGAATTGACGATCTCGCTGCGCCAACCCGAGCTCAGCTCGAAGCGCTGGTTTCCCACGAAGGTCGAGAACGACGTCGCGACCTGGACGAAGCTTCCGAGGGCGCCGGCAATTATGGCGAGGAGCAGCAGCGCCGAGTCCGGGTCGAGGGTCAGCCGCACGACCACAAAGACGGTCACGGTGGCGGTGCTCCTGGGAGGCGCTCCCTGGGCGGTCGCCGTGCCCGCCATGACCGCCGGCCAGATGGCGACCAGCAGGTAGATCAGGACCCCGCCACCGATCAGGAGGAGGAGACCGATGAGCTGGACGGCGGCCGTCGAGGTCGATGGTCTGGAGCGGGGACCGCCCTCGGGGCCGTTGGCTGGCCGCACGGTCGGCCTCATCCCGAGATGATCTCCCTGGGCTTGGTGGGCAGGTCAGGGTCGGCCCCCAAGTATTTGTCGCGCTCCTCTGGGGTGAGCTCTCTGGTCACCCGCTCGCGTGCGCGCGCCAGCAGGTCCGCCAGGGATGTCTGGACGTTGAGGGCGTAGATACGGGCTGAGCCATCGTCGCTACCGGTCGCCACCCAGCCACCATCGGAACTCACCGCGGCGGTGTTGATCGGGCCGGCATGGCCACGCAGCTCCGCGAGGGGACGGCCATCGACCGCGTCCCAGATGATCGCGGTGCGGTCCTCGCTCGCGGTGACCACTCGGGTCCCGTCCGGGCTGAAGGCCGCGCCGTAGACCCGCCCCGTATGTCCGCGGAACTCCTTCCCGCGGAATCCCTCGGTCGCCCGCCCGGCGGCAATGTCCCAGGTGCGCGCGGTCCGGTCTGTGCTGCCGGTGATCAGCCAGCGCCCGTCAGGGCTGAACCCGATGGTGGTCAGCGCTTCGGCGTGGCCGGTCACCTCCGCCTCCATCTTGCCCGTCCTGCTGCTCCACAGACGCCAGATCCCGTCGCTGCCCCCGGTGGCGATGCGCTTGCCGTCGGGGCTGAACGCAACGCTCCTGACGGCGCCCTCGTGCCCGATCAAGATGCGCTGGGTCGTGCCGGTATCTGGGCCCTCCGACCGCCAGATTCTCGCCGTCCCATCGAGGCTGCCGGTCACGACGCGGGTCCCCTCCGGGCTGAAGGTGACCGAGGACACCTCCCGGGTGTGCCCGCTCAGCTTGACCAGGATCTCACCGGTCCGAGCGTCACGGATAGCGGCTGTGCCGTCCCAGCTCGCGGTCACGACGCGCTCGCCGTCCGGGCTGAATACGGCGCTCGAGACCTCACGCCGGTGGCCGGTGAGGCGCAGGATGGTCCGCCCCGTGGCGACGTCCCAGATACGGGCCGTGTCGTCGCCGCTGGAGGTCACCAGTCTGCTCCCGTCGGGACTGAAGGCCACGTTGAGCACCGGCCGGATGTGACCGCGCAGCTCCTTCGAGGCTTGGTGAGTGTCCGCATCCCACAGCCGAGCGGTCGAGTCCACGCTGGTCGTGGCGACGCGCCTGCCGTCCGGGCTGAACACCGCGTAGTTGACGCCCCGGGAATGGCCACGGAGCCGAATGATCGTCCTGGCCGTGTCGGCCTCGAAGACCCGGGCCGTATTGTCCAGGCTGCCGGTCAGCACCCACCGGCCGTCGGGGCTGAACGACGCGCTGTACACCGAGTGGAGGTGGCCGCGGAGCTCTGCCATCGACCGGCCGGTCCCCGCATCCCAGATGCGGGCCGTCTGGTCGAAGCTGGCTGTCACGACGCGCCCGCTGTCCGGGCTGAAGACGGCGCTCCAGACCTCGTCGTTGTGCCCTTCGAGCCTGGCAACCAGCCGGCCGGTGGCCAACTCCCAGACCGCGGCGGTCCGATCCTGGCTCGCGGTGGCCACCAAGCGGCCGTCCGGGCTGACGGCAACGTCCCACAGCAGTGCCGCGTGCCCGCGGAGCACGGCGAGCTCCTGTCCCGTGCCGGCGTCCCAGACGCGGCCCTCGTGGTCGAAGCCGCCGGTGACGATCGTGTTGCCGTCCGGGCTGAAGACCGCGATAGGGATTTGGTCGGAATGTCCGCGTAGCTCGACGGATTGCCCGCTCCGGCCGTGGCCATCCCAGATGCGGGCGGTGCCGTCGTCGCTCGCGGTGACGATGCGCTCGCCATCGGGGCTGAACCTCGCGCTGCGGACGGCGCCGGCGTGGCCTTGGAGCCTGGCCAGCTCCCTTGCGGTCCGCGCGTCCCAGATGCGGGCCGTCGCGTCCCCGCTCGCGGTGCCGATCCGGCCGCCGTCGGGGCTGAAGACAGCACTCCACACCCAGTCCTTGTGGCCGCGGAGCTTCGCCAACTCCCCACCGGTCCGCGCGTCCCAGATGCGGGCCGTCGCGTCCTGGCCGGCCGTGACGATCCTGTCCCCGCTGGGGCTGAACACCGCCCCGCGGACGTCGCCGACGTGTCCGCGCATGACCGCCCGGATGCGGCACTCGAGCAGCGCCTGCCTGAGCGCGTTCCGTGCGAGCGGAGTCTCGCTCTGCTTGACCGCCTCGACAGCCAGCAGCACGCTGAGCTCTGGATCGACGCTGAGCTGCGCCATCGCCTCGGTCGCGAGTGCGTTGGAGCGGTCGAGGCGGCCGCGCTGTTCAGCGTGGCGGCGGCGCTCCTGCTCCTCGGCCTGCTGCTCCACGAGTTGGCGCCGCAGCTCCTCGCGCTCGGCCTCCTCCGCCTGCCTGCCCCGCCAGTCGAGGATGGCCGGCGCCAGGACGTCGTGAAATATCTCGTAGCAGAGGACGTTTCCCTGGCTGCTCGCGGGCGGGACCTGGCGGAGGATGCGCCGCTCGGCGAGCTTGCCCAGAACCGGCGCCACGTCGCGCTCCGGCAGGCCGGCGAGCTGGCTGAGGTCCGGGACGATGTGCGCGAACTTCGTGCCTGACGGCGTGACCAGGTAATGGAAGACGGCGGCCGCCACTCGCTGCTCGTCGCGGGACAGCTCGTCCATCGAGGCGTCGAGGTGTGTGCGAACGACGTGGTCGGCGCCTCCGAGCTCCTCGGTGAGTGTGCGTACGCGGAGGACACGGGAGCCGTGGGCCATCTCGGTGTCCCACAGGCGCCGCATCACAAGCTGGAGATAGGGAGTCTCGATCGCGCCCTGGAGCGAATCGACGGCCGACTCCTGCCCGACCAGCCCTCGTCCTCTGGACCTGAGCGCAACCTGCCCGAACCTGACGTCGTCCAGCACTCTGTCGACCAGCCCTGGCTCCAGGCTCACCCGCTCATCGGCTGAGCGCTCGCGGTTGTACGCCTCGAGCGGCCGGGTGATCGCTCGGCGGGCCGACTCCCTGTCCAGATGCTTGACGCGGACGATGTTGTCGAGCAGGTTGGGGAGCCTCGTCTTGAACTGGTCGAGCCAGGCCAGTGCGTCCTCACGGATCGCGATGAGGAAGTTGGCGGGCACCTTGGGACTGGCGGCCAGATAGGCGAACTGGCTGGCGAACGTCCCCTCCCCGTTCTTCTGGCCCTGGTACAGGAAGTATTCCTCGAACTGATCCAGGATGATGAGGATTGGGCCGTTGAGCTGCTCGGCCCAGACCGTCAACGCCTCGTCGAACTTTTCCGGGGCGGATTCGGCGAGTGCCTTGGGGTCGGGATGGACCAGCCGGACCGCCTCCTCGACTCGCTGGCGCAGCTCGCTGAGCGGGTCGCCGCGCCAGTTGCTGACCACCGCTATGGCAAGCTCGGGGACTCCGCGCTCGGCGATGTTCTCCGCCGCGGACCGGCCCAGCGAATGAGCGACGCCGGCCCGGAGCAGCGAGGTCTTGCCGACGCCCGTGGCACCGTAGAGCACGGTCAGCGGGTAGGCGCGCAGGTTGGCGATGAAGATGTCCTGCTCGACCTCGCGGCCGAAGAAGAACATGGCGTCGTTCTCGTCGTAGGGCGTCAGGCCCTTGTAGGGCGTCGGCGGTGAACTCTGGCTCATGGCGCGCGCCCCGCGCCCGCCACGACCGTGAGGAACGCAGCGCGCAGCTTCACGATGTAGTCCTCCAGCGGCACGTTCAGGATGGTGACGTCGCGGTTGCTCCACAGCAGTTGGTCCAGCCGATCGGGGTTGAGCTGAATGGCCCAGGAGGTGGAGCGCAGCTTCTCCTCCCCCCAGATACGGTTGAGGATCACCCGCAGGTTCCAGTCCTGCAGGCCGTAGCCGAGGAACTGGCAGTGGCTGCGGCGGAGCTTGTCGACCAGCGTGACCGGGAACAGCTTGGACACGTCAGTCCTGGCGAGATAGTCGATGTAGTGATCCTCGGTGATCACGAAGCTGTCGCGGCTCTCGTCCTCACGGTTGACCGCACCGTGGATCTTCAGGATGACCGTACGCTTGCCGACCGAGAGCTCCGAGTACCGATTGGGGTCCAGGATCGTGGTCGTCTCGCCCTCATGCGGGTGGTGGACGAACTTGCCGCGGTACTCACCCTCCGCGTCGTAGCTGACCAGGTCGAAGGGCTCGTCCACCTGACGGAATGCGCGCTCCAGCACGTCGTCGTAGTTGGTGGTGACGATGAGTTGGTAGGGCGGGGGGTCGAGATGGCGGCGCAGGATCGTGGGCACCTCGGCGAGGAACTCGTGCAGGGCAGTGGGCGGGTAGTCGCCGTTGAAGAGCTTGCGCAGCTCTGCGTACAGGGGGAAGGCGCCCACCATCAGCTTGATGTACTGGGAGACCTTGAGTAGGTCGTCAGGGTGCTTGCCCTGATAGGCGAACAGCCCGGCGAGGTACTTGGCGAGCTCTTTGCCGCTGGGCAGCCAGTCGAACCGGAGTGGATTCCAGACGTGCTCCTCTGGCCGCCCGCACAGGTTGGCGCCCGCACCGAGGAAGGGGATCACCCGTCCGGCCCGCATCTCGCGCGCGACCAATTCACAGTGGAGGTCGATGGTGGCCGGGTCAGTGATCGACACGCGCCTGCCCCTCGCTGTCGCGGCGGCCCTTGAGCCGGGAGTCATCTAGGCAGTATCAAGCCATACGAGTTAAATGAGTTTTTGAAGAATCGTGGGCAAGCCTAGCGCACAGTGACAATTGTTGGAAGATCAGGCTGTCGGCGCGCTTGGCCCTGAAAGGAGCGGACGTGTCCGGCGTCATCCGGGTGACGGTGTGGAACGAGTACGAGGTCGAGCGAATCGAGCCGGAGGCCAGGGCGGCCTATCCGCGCGGGATCCACGAGGAGATCGCGGCCGGCCTGCGTGGGTGGCTCGGAGATCGGGTGGCGGTGCGCACGGCGACGCTCGACCAGCCGGAGCACGGCCTTCCCCTGCCGGTCCTCGGCGCGACGGATGTCCTGGTGTGGTGGGGGCACATGGCCCATGAGGACGTCTCCGACGCGGTTGTCGCTCGCGTCCACGCTCGAGTTCTGGCGGGAATGGGGCTGATCGTGCTGCATTCCGGCCACCTCTCGAAGGTATTCGTCACCCTCATGGGCACGAGCTGCAACCTCCGCTGGCGGGAGCGCGAGGACCGCGAGCTGGTCTGGACGGTCGACCCCTCCCACCCGATCGCGCACGGCGTCCCGCACCCGATCGTGATCGAGCGCCACGAGATGTACAGCGAGTTCTTCGATATACCACGACCCGACGAACTCGTCTTTGTCAGCTCGTTCAGCGGGGGAGAGGTGCTCCGCAGTGGCTGCTGCTTCCGGCGCGGGAAGGGACGGATCTTCTATTTCTCGCCCGGGCACGAGACGTTCCCGGTGTACGCCCAGCCCGGGGTGCAGCGCGTCCTCGCCAATGCGATCGAATGGGCCCACAGCCCGGAGCCGTCGCTGCTCGTCCTCACAGCCTCACTGGAGTCGCCAATCGGCTGGTTTCGAGGTCAGGGTGGCTCATGACCGCCGACCTGGTCGAGCTGCACCTCGTCGAGCGTTCGCGCCAGGAACCCGGCGACCTCGACCGGCGCTCCGGTGCGGCTGCTGCGGACCGCGGCGAACGTAAGCGCGACCGAGCGGAGGTTGTCCTGGACGTTCGTCTCCATCGGGTCGCCGCCATCGAGCCAGTCCAGGAACTGCTCGATGAGCAGGAGGTGACCCCATCGGCTTCCCTGTAGCAGCGGAAGCCGCTTGCCGCTGCCCTCCCGTCCTGCTGCCCAGGGGCCGGCCGGGTCATAGTCGAACCGCTCGATGCGGCGATGGTCGAGGATCAGCGTGGCGAGCTCGCACTCCGCGCGGAGGTACTCGTCGGTCCAGCCGTTCAGCCCCACCGCATTCGACTTGGCGCCTTCGTAGAAGGCACGACTGCCGTTCTTGAACCGCATGGTGACCAGCGCCTGTGATGGGCCCGCGTAGTGGCCCCAACCGGGGTTCCACGCCTCGGCGTAGACGGTCTCACAGGGGCTGCCCGCCAACTCGGCCAGCACGTCCAGGTGGTGGACGCCCGCCTCAATGAGCAGTGGGTTGCTGATTTCGTGCCGGAACGCTCCCCAGCTCCCGTAGGTCCGGCAGTTGCAGGTGAGGCGCAGCACGAGGTAGTCGACCCGGCCATAGCGGCCGGATCGTAGCTCGTGCCGGAGCGTTGCCTTGTCCTGGGCGAAGCGGTTGCTCATCGTGACGCCCATCTTTCTTCCTGCCTGTCTGACTTTCTGCGCAATCCTGACCGATGCCTCGAGCGTGTCGGCGATCGGCTTCTCGGACAGGATGTCCAACTCATGTCGGAGTGCGAGATCGACGACCGCCTCGTGCGCCGCTGGCGGGATGACCACGGTGCAGAAATCGGCGGGGTTCTCGGCGAACGCCCGCTCGGGGTCCGTGTAGCAGCGCTCGGGTGGTAGCCGCAGATACCGCTGCGCGTTCTGGAGCGCGGCCGGCTCCAGGTCCACGGCTGCAACGACCTTCACACGCCTGTCGCGCACGCTAGGGGAGAGGAACTCCCGGCACCAAGCGGCTCCAAAGCCCCCGGTCCCGACTTGGATCATCCGGTAGCTCAACCTCACCTCCAGCCACCGATGACGTCCACAACCGTTCCTGCCAGGATGAAGCACTTGGCAGGATTGAGTAGTCTACCCGAAACGTTGCGGCCTGGGACTGAAAGGGAGGCGCTTCCGTGCCCGCTCGATCGTCCGCTGGTACAGCTCGGCATAGCCTTGCGCCATGGTGGTAGCCGAGAAGTTGCGCTCGACGGATCGCCGGCACTCCAGTGGCTCGATCGCACTGACGCGGTCGAGGTAATAGGCGAACTCCCGCTCGTTGTCGGCCAGGAAGCCGTTGACACCATGCTCAATGATGACGGGCATGGCACCACGCCGCATGGCCACGACCGGGGTGCCAGAGGCGAGTGCTTCGATGACGGCCATGCCGAACGGCTCCTCCCACCGAATCGGCATCAGCATGGCCCGGGCGCGTGCAATGAGCCGCCGTTTCTGGTCGCCACCCACGCCACCGAGCCAGGTGATCTTGTCGTTCTCGTGGACGCGGACGGAGCCCAGGTAATAGGCGACGTCCTTGTAACCGTGGAAGGGGCTGGAAGGGTCCTCGAGCTCCTTGGAAAGGTGGTCCGGTGACTCGATGCCGCCCACGGTCCCGGCCATCTGCAGCCGGTGACCGAGCTCGCTGCAGATCCGCGCGGCGATGTCCTGGCCCTTGTCATGGGCGAAGCGGGCCAGGGTGATGAAATAGTCGTCCTTGTCCTTGCGGAAGTCGAAATCGCTGACGTCGATCCCGTTGTGCACGACCCCCAGGCTCTGCTGGCGCACATTTTCAGGGGCGCGCTGCATCTGCGGGCCGGAGATCCCATTGAAGAAGACCTGGTTGCCGCCGTTGAACCGGCGGTAGAACCTGCTGTGACCGGCGAGGTCCCACTGCAGCGTGTGGAGGACCGGCGGCGCGTCGGGTCCGAGCGTTGCCAGCATGCTGGGCCCCACCACCTCGAGGACGTCGTGGACGACGTCGATTTCGGGCGTTGTCCTGATGGTCTCAATGACGTCCTGCATGTGCGTGTGAGCGATGCCAATCGCGTCGGAGTACGGCGCGGCGATGTGGCGGAGTTGTCCTTCCTCGAAGGAGTAGTTGTACCGGTCGACGGTGATTCGACTGTCTCGCACGGTGCTCAGCACGACACTGTGCCCGAGCCGGCGCAGCTCCGGGATGAGGTAGGACAGCATGTTCTCGACGCCGCCGTAGCTCGATGGCGGCACGGGAAGCCACGGCCCGGCGTTAACCAACACCGTGAGGGGCATGCACGCTCCGTTTCGATGGGAGGGGAATTTGCGAGAACGGCCCAACCGGCGGGGATCTAGGGCCGGATCGACGGGCGACTATGTCGATCGGTCGAACACGACATTTCCGGTCTCCTGGGTGGGAGGCAAGCTGCTCGGATTCGGCGGACCATACCACCACCCCATGGCGCGCCGTCGCGCATCCTGACCTTCGATATTGGATCGAGGCTGAAGCCGAACGCCTGGCTTCCCACGGTCACGTCCCTTGACGTGGTGTACGACAAGGTGGCGGCAGATGTCGCCTTTGTGGACGTATCGTGGTGGCGCTGGCGCGTTCGAGATCGAGTGGCGGACGCGGACCTATGCGCGTACGACGCTGCGCCATACGGCCGGAGCCTGTGGGTGAGCGCCCGGGGCGTGAGGCAGGTCAAGCCGTGGCGCGTCGACCGGTGTCCCGCCAACGCCGACTACTGGCGCGTCGACGACCTCACCAACCAAGGCTGGGCCTGCTGAGGAGAGCGCGCGGTGACGTCTCGTGACCGGGCTCAGGCTCTGGGCGTCAGGCCCTCGCGGTAATGGTCACCACCGGCAACCCGCAGCGGCGCTGCACTTGATGGGGAAGATCCGTCCTGAGCCACCTCGAGATGGGCTGCGGCAGGGTGGAGAGAATCAGCTCGTCGAATTGGCGGCTCGCAAGTGCGTCGTCGATGGCCTTGATCGGGTCGGCGCGCCCGAGCGCTCCCTCGGCCTTGGCGCCCAGCTCCTCGAGCCTGCCGAGGAGCTGGTCCAGTCGGTGCTCGGCCTGAGCGGTCGCTTCCGCGTCCATTGAAGGGGCGCACTCCGTGATCACGGCGGGCATCGGCAGATGACCGCCTGCCGCCGCGAGCGAGTAGTAGTCCACCGCACGGGTATTTGGGGACCAGGTAAGGGGTCCCCGCATGACTAGCTTGTCCGATTGTTGCTGTGGAGGCATGCCGGGGCGGTAGGGTCCCGGCGTGGACGTCGACGTCGTGCTGGGCGGGCTTTACGAGCTGATCGCCCCACACCTGACCGAAAAGCAGCGCCGCTGCTGGCCGGCGCGGCTGCCAGAGCGCTGGGCCGTGGCGGCGGCGCTCGCATGGCGAGGATCAGCGGGCTGTCACGTCCGACGGTGTACGCAGGCGTGCGGCAGTTGGACGAGCAGCCTGATCCGCACGGCCGCGTGCGCGGTCCGGGCGGCGGGCCAAAGCGGCTGGTCGAGCGCCAGCCGGGTCTGCTGCGGGCATTGGATGAGCTGGTCGACCCTGACACTCGCGGGGATCCTGAGTCGGCGTTGCGGTGGACGTGCAAGTCCACCCGCCAGCTCGCCGATGCGCTTGGCGCGCAAGGGTTCCAGGTCAGCGACGACACCGTCGGGCGGCTGCTGAAGCAGCAGGGTTATACGCTGCAACCTATCGATTGAGGTGCGATGAAGGAATTTGACGAGCTCGGTCTGTTCTGGCTCCCTGGCCACGAGGAGGACGCCCTGTCTGGGCGCCTCCAGTTCGACCCCAAGGAAGGCGGAATCAATCTCTCGCTCGTCGGTGGCTTCGACAACGCGCCGGACCACGGCGATAGCTCGAAGCTTCGAATCCTCGGCTGGCGGGGAAACGACAGGGTGACCTTGGATCAGTGCCTGTCACTTGGAACGAACCGCCGCGCGCCCGGGGTTCCTGAAAGCAGGTACTACGCGAATCAGATGTTCGTCGGCCATCACTTTGAGGAAGAGGAGCTTTCCTTCCAGTCGGCGTCATTGCGACTGAGCGATCTCGATAGCTGGGTCGGCCGCAGCGGCATAGCAGTAGAAGATGATCATTCTGGCTGGGTTGCGCCCTCCGCGCTGCCTCGTTCCGATGCCGCGGACGTGCGTGTGGGATTTCGATCCGGGGAATCGATCCGCCGGTCCGTAGGAAGGGCTGGTATGCGCACGTGGATGGTGAGGCCGCCGTCGCGGCGGGGTATGGCATGGACGTCGCCGGCGTGGGCGTGGGCCACGGAGCGAACGATGGACAGGCCGAGTCCTGCCCCCTGGTTGCCGCTGACGGCTGCGCGTCGCTCGGTGGTGGCGAGTCGGCGGAAGGGTTCGAACAGGCTGGGGATCTCGTAGGTCGCCACCGTGGGGCCGGGGTTTTCCACGGTGAGCTGGGCGTTTCCGTCATCGAGGCCGCTGGTGACCGCGACCCATCCGTGTTCGGCGATGTTGTATCGGATGGCGTTGTCGATGAGGTTGTGGGCGAGTCGCTCCAGCAGGGCCGGGTCGCCTGCCACAGGTGCCGAGGCGAGCGCGGTGCGGATCTCGACCCCGGCTTGCTGGGCGGCGGCTTGGGACTCGGTGGCGATGCGCCGCAGGATGTCGGCGAGGTCGACGGGGATGGGGTCGGTGAGGTGTTGTTCGCTGCTGGCGAGGGTGAGCAGGCCGTCGATGAGGCGTTCGTGGCGTTGGTTGACGGCGAGCAGGGTAGTGCCGAGCTGACGCAGCGGCTCGCTGGCGTGCGGGTTGTCGAGGGCGACCTCGATGAGCGTGCGGTTGATGGTCAGTGGGGTGCGCAGTTCGTGGGAGGCGTTGGCCACGAATCGGCGTTGGCTGTCGAAGGCGCGGTCGAGCCGCTCCAGCATGGCGTCGAAGGTGTCGGCGAGGTCTTTGATCTCGTCATCGGGCCCGTCGAGGGCGATGCGTTCGTGGAGGCTGCGGTCGGCGACTCGGCGGACGGTGGCGGTGATGTCCTGCAGCGGTCGTAGTGCCCGCCCGGCCAGCAGCCAGCCGAACCCTCCAGCCGCGACTCCGATGACACCGAGGGCCACCAGCGAGGCGATAAGCATCGCGCGCAGAGTGTCGTCGCGGCCCTGCCGGAACTGGGTTTGGAGCTGATCGACAAGTCCGGGCGGCACCTCGTGCGACCGCAGTTGCTCGGTCGACGCCGCGCGGGGCGTCAGCTGGTGGTCGAGCGACAGCCCGAGGTAGAGGTACATGAAGGCCACAAGGATCGCGCCGGCGAGAAAGAACGCCCCGGCATACAGCAGGGTGAGCCGGACCCGGATCGTGGACCGCCACCAGCGCTTCATGGGATGCGGTATCCGGCGCCGGGGACGGTCTCGATGACCCATGGTTCGCCGAGTTTGCGGCGCACCATCATGATGGTGAACCGGACGACACCGGTGAACGGGTCGATGTGTTCGTCCCAGGCCTTCTCCAGCAGCTGCTCGGCCGACACCACGCCGCCGTGGGCGCGCAGCAGCTCGGCGAGCACGGCGAACTCTTTGCGGGACAGCGGAATGTGCTCGCCGTCGCGGGTGACGGTGCGGAGATGGGGGTCGAGCCGGATGCCGGCGCGTTCGAGCGCGGGGGGCGCGGCGGGCCGCGCCCTGCGCGCCAGCGCCTGGATCCGGGCGGTGAGCTCGGCAAACGCGAATGGTTTGGTCAGGTAGTCGTCGGCGCCGAGCCCGAGACCGGCGACGCGTTCTTTCACCGCGGTGGCGGCGGTGAGCATGAGAATCCGGGTCTCGGCGCCGGATTCGACCAGCGTGCGGCACACATCATCCCCGGAAACGACCGGCAGGTCGCGGTCGAGCACAATGACGTCGTAGTCGTTGACCGCCAGCCGCTCCAGCGCGGCATCACCGTCGTAGGCCACGTCGACGGCTATCGCGCGGTTGCGCAGACCCGCAGTGATCGTGTCGGCAAGGAGCCGTTCGTCTTCCACCACCAGAACCCGCATCTGCCCATCATGCCGTGGTCAGACGTTAGGGCGGTGTTAGGGAATCCCTCGCGCCGCCCTAACGGCCCGTCGGGTGAACTGGTGTGCATGAAAGGACACGCATCACAAGAAGGACGCACATGACAGGAAAGCGGCAGGCTCGACGTCTGGTGCCGGCGCTGCTGGTGGTGCCGCTGCTGGTGCTGGCCGCGTGCGGACAGAACAACCGAAACGTCGTCACCTCGGTCGACAAGGCGGCGGCGGGCCGGGCGTACGCGCAGTGCATACGGGATAACGGTGTGCCCGACTTTCCCGACCCGGACGCCAACGGGCAGTTACGCGGCCCCGCCCACGAGAAGGAAGGCGACCCGAAATTCCGAGCCGCGCAGGAGAAATGCCGCGACCTGGCCCCAGGCGCCGAACATGAAAAAACCGACCCAGCCACTGTGGAGCAGATGCGCAAGTTCTCGCAGTGCATGCGCGACAACGGTCTGCCCGACTTCCCCGACCCGGACGCCAACGGGCAATTGCGCGGCGCCGGCCACGAGCAGCAAGACAACCCGACGTTCCGAGCCGCGATGGAGACCTGCCGCCAAAAGCTGCCCGGCGGAGGCGACCATCGATGAGGCCCAAGCTCCTGATCACCGGCACCGCGGTGGTGATCCTCGGTGGCACGGTCGCCGGATTGGCGCTGGCCTGGGGATCGGCCGCCAAGGAACCCCCAGCCAAGCCCGCGTTGCCTCCCGCCACCGCGAAGGTCACCAGGACCACGCTCGTGGAAACCAAGAAAGTGTCGGGCACGCTCGGCTACGGCGATGCGGTGCCGGTCAGCGCGGCCCAGACCGGGACACTCACCTGGATCGCGCCGGAGGGCTCCACGGTCAAGCGGGGCGAGCCGCTGTTCAAGCTCGACGAGCGACCGGTCGTCGCGCTCTATGGATCGCTGCCGCTGTACCGGACGCTGCGTGTGGGTGTCGAGGGCACCGATGTCAAACAGTTCGAGGAGAACCTGTCGAAGCTGGGCTACACCGGGTTCACCGTCGACGACACCTACACCGCGGCCACGGCCCAGGCCGCGCGGAGCTGGCAGGCTGACCTTGGCCTGCCCAAGACTGGAGCCGTGGAGCCGGGCCAACTGGTGGTCATCCCAGGCGCAGTGCGAGTCGCCGAGCACACCGCCCGCGTCGGTGAAAGGATCGGCGGCGATACCGGTGGCGGCGCGTCTGTGCTGTCCTACACCGGCACGACCCGGCTGGTCACCGTCGAGCTTGAGGTGGCCGACCAGGCGCTTGCCGCCAAGAGCCGCACGGTCACGGTTACAGTTCCCGGCCAGGGCCCGGTGAAGGGAAAGATCGCCCAGGTCGGCACTGTCGCCACGGCGCCGGAACAAACCGGCAACGCGCCTGGGGACCAAGCGAGCAACGCGCCTGGCGGGAGCAGCTCGACCGCCCCCGACGCCCGTATTCAGGTGACGGCGACGATCGCCGATCAGAAGAAGCTCGGTTCGCTGGACGGCGCCCCGGTGGATGTGGACTTCGTCAGCCAAGAGCGTGAGGACGTCCTGGCGGTGCCGGTCGCGGCGCTGCTCGCGCTGCCCAAAGGCGGCTACGGGGTCCAGATCGTCCAGGGCGGTGCGACCCGCATCGTGGCTGTAAAGACCGGGATGTTCGCCGCCGGGCGAGTCGAGATCAGCGGCGACGGCATCGCCGAGGGTCTCACGGTCGGGATGCCCAAGTGAGCGGCCGGCCCGAGGCGATCGTGACGCTGCGCGGAGTTAGCCGCGACTATCCGGGCGGCGTCACCGCGCTCCGCGACGTCGACCTGGACATCGACCGCGGCGAGATGGTGGCGATCGTCGGGCCGTCGGGGTCGGGCAAGTCGACGATGCTCAACGTGATGGGCACACTGGACCGGCCCACCAGCGGGGATGTCGTCATCGACGGGTTCGATGTCGCGGGCCTGTCCGACCGTGAGCTGTCGGCCCTACGGGCGCGCCGCCTCGGCTTCGTCTTCCAGCAATTCCACCTCGCCCCAGGGGTGCCCGCTCTGGACAATGTCGCCGACGGGCTGCTCTACACCGGCGCCAGCCTGCGGCAACGGCGCGAACGGGCAGCACGGGCTCTGGAGCGGGTCGGGCTGGGACACCGGTCGACCCACCGGCCGCACGAGCTGTCGGGCGGGGAGAAGCAGCGCACCGCCATCGCCCGCGCGGTCGTGGGCGAACCCACCCTGTTGCTTGCCGACGAACCCACCGGGGCGTTGGACAGCCGCTCCGGTGAAAGCCTGATGCGGCTGCTGACCGAGCTCCACGAGTCAGGCACGACCATCGTGGTGATCACGCACGAGCGCCAGGTCGCGGCGTACCTGCCCCGCCAGGTGTCCATGCTGGACGGTCAGGCGGTCGGCGACCGGACGGCGGTGGGGACGTGATGACCGCACTACGACCAGGTCGGTTAAGCCCTCGCGATGTGTTGCGGGTGGGTGGGCACGGGCTGCGTGCCCGACCCTTACGGGTGGTGCTCTCGGCGCTGGGCATCGCGATCGGCATCGCGGCGATGGTGGCCGTCGTCGGCATCTCCACCTCCAGCCGCGCCCAACTGAACCGGCTGCTCGACGCGCTCGGCACCAACCTGCTCACCGCAGGGCCGGGCAGCACCCTCTTCGGCGAGGAAGCCACCCTCCCCGACGACGCAGTCGCCATGGTCGGGCGGATCGGGCCAGTCGAGTTCGTCTCGGCCACCAGCAAGATCGCTGACGCGAAGGTGTACCGCACCGACCGCATCCCCCAGGCCCAATCCGGAGGGATCGCCACCCTCGCGGCGCGCACCGACCTGCCCGACGTCGTCGGCGCGACCGTGGCGTCGGGAACCTGGCTCAACGACGCCACCGCCCAGTACCCGGCGGTCGTGCTCGGCGCCAAGGCCGCCGAACATCTCGGCATCGGAGCGGCCGGGCCGGACATGCAGATTTGGCTCGGCGGCCAGTGGGCAACCGTGGTCGGGACCCTGAACCCGGTGCCGCTGGCGCCCCAACTGGACCTGGCAGCGCTGGTCGGCTGGCAGGCCGGGCAACGCTACCTCGGCTTTGACGGCAGCCCGACGACGGTGTACACCCGCACCCACCCCGACAAGGTCGAAACGGTGCGGGGTGTGCTGGCCGCGACCATCAACCCCGCCCAGCCCAACGAGGTCGAGGTGTCCCGCCCCTCGGACGCGCTGGCCGCCCAAGCCGCCGCCGACGTCACCTTCACCGGGCTCCTGCTCGGCCTTGGCGCCGTCGCCCTGCTGGTCGGCGGGATCGGGGTGGCCAACACCATGGTGATCTCCGTGCTGGAGCGCCGCGCCGAAATCGGGCTGCGCCGCTCGCTG
>WNFX01003055.1_pt1 | contig 16763 bp, 18 predicted proteins | sample 5400111 | NCBI WGS metagenome assembly WNFX01 (sample SAMN13153363, study PRJNA577476) | soil metagenome | isolation source: 40 cm soil or saprolite under grassland replicate 1 | place: USA:California | collected 2016-06-15 | reverse complement strand
TGAGCCCCTCGCAATTCCAGAAGCGGCTGCGGCTGCTGGAGGCTCGCCGTCTGCTGTTGGGTGAAAATATCGACGCTAAAGTAGCAGCCTATCGCGTGGGCTACCAGGACACCTCACACTTCAATCGAGAGTACAAAAGCTTCTTCGGCGTCCCCCCGATGCGCGACGTGCAACGGCTGCGGGAAGGGGCGCAGGATCCAGCTCCCCGATGAGAAAAACGAGAACCGTTTTCCAGGCTGAGGAGAGAGTGTTGCATGCATCCTCGTTCTCTCTGTCGTTCTCTCTCACGGGTCTCGTCTATCAGCAAGCTGGGCTGACAGCAATGATCAGACCAAATTCAGCGCTTTGGACGCGGTAGGCGAGGGCGCGAGCAGTTTATTTCCACCATTCCATGTTGATACCCCAGATGCGGAGCAGTTTTTCCTGCTGATGCATGACCGATTCCTGTGATTGGCGCTGATGCGCTTACATGATCCCTCAAAATCGGTCGAAGTCTCATGCAAATTACCAACTGGCAGTAGTGCTACGTGCGGCGTCTTTTTTACTTGGTAGATGACCCATATTTGTAACAACCTGCAATCGTAAAAGTTTCTTACAAGTATCTCTTGCTTATCAGTGTTACTCCGCCAATGCCGAACGTTTCTACTGCCATGAAGACCTATACGAGCAAAGGACTGGTGAGTGCGCTGCGGACGATCAGCATGAGGATGCCTACAAAAGAGGAGCAGGATGAACCTTTATGTTTGCAGTTCATTACAGATATTTCATGGTATTTACCACTCCCATAGAAAACAGCCAAGCGGAAGTGGGAAATTCGAGCGGTCGCGTCGCTATTCTCGCATCTGCTTGGCTTCGCCAGCAAACAGGGCGAAAGCTGTCCTCTTTACATGTTACACTCAAAGCAGTTTGAGCAAACGGGAGGACACAAGCTGATGCTGACCCTTTCACGCGCCGAAGCGCGGCACTTTCTGGCTACCTATCACTTTACCCCAACACATGTCCCTGGCGTCTTCGAGCGCCTGGGCACGGTGCAATATGACCCGCTCAACCCAGTAGGGCGCAACCCTGATCTGGTCTTGCAGGCGCGAGTGCCGGGTTACCAGGTAGATGACTGGCAAAAGACAGCCTACACCGACCGGATCGTATACGACGCCTGGGATAAAATGGCATGTTTGGTCCCGATGAGTGATTGGCCCATGCGCGCACGACTGCGCGCCCATACCTATGAACTGCACCCGCAGCTCCTGGAAGAACACGCAGACGCGGTGGCGGCGGCACTGGCCGAACTGGATGCGCGCGGACCGCTTTCCTCGCTGGAGTTTGAAGATCAATCGCACTTCACCCATCGCAGTGCCTGGTATGGTCCCAAGCGCATCAAGCATATCTTGCGGGCACTGTGGGATCGCGGGGTGATTGTGACCCATCACCGTCAGGGTGGCCGCCATTACTATGATCGGGCGGAGCGCGTTATTCCCCCCGAATACTTTTACGCGCCGCCGGTGGAGGATGAGGACGAATCGACACGCTGGATGGTGGCCCGGCGCTGCCAGAGCATGGGCCTCATCCGCCCTATCGGGGAATACAGCATCTGGTTTGGCTGTGGTCCGGCATGCCGACGCGCTACCGCATTCAAAGAACTGGTCGAGATGGGACAGTTAGCAGCCGTGCAGATAAGCGAAAACGGTGCCAAGGGCTGGCCTGCTTATCTGCCAGCAAGCGCGCTCAAGCTTTTGGAAGTCCCCGCCGCCACCCCACGTGTCATCTTTCTGGGTCCGCTGGACAGCCTGCTGTGGGACCGGCGCGGCGTGATGCAGTTGTTCGATTTTGAATACATCTGGGAAGTCTACAAGCCCGAACCACAGCGCCGTTGGGGTTATTATGTGCTGCCGGTGTTCTATGGGGATCGCTTTGTGGCCCGGCTGGATAGTCGCCTGGAGCGAGGAAGGTGGACAATTACCCGGTGGTGGTGGGAGCCGGATGTGACGCCCACGGCTGACCTGCTGGACGCGCTACAGGTAGCCGCCGGAAACTTCGCCCGATACCTGCGCGCCAACAGCGTGCGCGTTGAAGCGGGTGTGGCGCCTTCGATCCGTCAGGCAATGACGATCGAGTAGCGTGGCCCAGTCGAGATCTGTTCGTCCTGACGTATCTTGTGCAATGCCTGGAGCCTGTTCGGTGGAGTTGACCCGCTTATCTATCGCGGAACGCTAGAAGATCGTATGGCCGTCTTTCACAGTGATCTACGAAGCTTGCTTATCCCATGCATCATACATCAGTCGCTCACCATAGGCCGCCTTCTGCCAATCATCAACCTGATAGCCAGGGACACGAGCGGCAAAAACCAGATCAGGATTGCGTCCCACCGGATTGAGCGGATCATACTGTACCGTTGCCAGCCGCTCCATCACCCCAGCAATATCGGTCGGAGTGAAATGATACAGAGCAAGAAAACGGCGTGCCTGCTCGCGAGAGATATGTAATGTCATAGTTAGCTCTACCTCTGTTTATTGGTTTCGAGCTAACCACTGCTCAACTGGCCCACTATGCTCGTCGATATGCTCATACGTATTGCCTGCCACAATCTGCCATAGTGCGTTTCCATTGTTCCAGGCAAACTTGTGTGGATCATTCAAGTCTTCATCACTCAACACCTGGACAGCCTCCAGCATGCGTAAATGCGTTGCCTTCCAATCAGCCAATACATCGAAAAGAAGTCGCGCCTTGTTCTCCTGGTAGAACTGCTCATTGAGAGCATTCATCTCCTCTTCATTGGAAATCGGTGTCATAGTCGGCTTCCTGCCCTCAGCCGCTGCCTGCAAGCGATCTATCGTGCGTTTCTGCCACGCCGTCATATGCGCCAGCACATCCTTAATTGACCATGCGCCATTCACTCCCACCGTAGTCATCTGAGCCTCGCTAAGAGGTGCCAGTACGCTTTCAAATTCTGCCTGCCGCGTACGAATTTTGTCCAGTAAAGCAGCTTTATCCATGTGTTCGGTCATGCGTGTTCCTCCATGCTGAAATCATGATTTGAGTTTACCATAAAAAGCGGCTATAATTTGTCCTGATTTCAATTCAATTCTGCCAACGTGAAAAAGGAAAAAAGCCTATGTACTTCCCAACTACACGCGTCTTAACCGTCCTGGAGCTCCTCCAATCTCACCCACGGCTCAGTGGGCCGGAGCTGGCCGAACGCCTGGAAGTCAACACACGTACCGTCAGGCGTTACATCACCATGCTGCAAGACCTGGGTATTCCAGTTGAGGCAGAGCGAGGGCGATATGGCACATACCGCCTCCGTCCCGGCTTTAAACTCCCTCCACTTATGTTCACTGAAGAAGAGGCCCAGGCACTCACCCTCGGCTTGCTGGCCGCTCGTAAATTAGGACTGGCCGTAGAGGCTCCTGCCGCCGAGGGCGCGTTAGCAAAAATTGAGCGCGTTCTGCCTGACAAAGTACGAGCGCGAGTACAGGCCATCTACGAAACGTTGATCTTCGATGTGCAATCTCCCGATACCACGCCCAGCGGTGAGGTCATAGGCACCCTTTGTGCAGCAGTGCAGCAAGGAAAACAAGTATGGTTAGAGTATCAATCCTGGCAAGCCGAAACAACTCGGCGTAAAGTCGAACTCTACGGGCTTGTTTACCGCCATGGCCTCTGGTACACCGTTGGCTACTGTCATCTACGCCAGGACCTGCGCGTCTTCCGCCTGGATCGCGTTAAGAGTGCCGAGATCAGCGAAGAAACCTACATTCGCCCATCTGACTTTGATAGCCTGGCATATATCACCCGCTCCATAGCCATGACCCCGGCTCCCTGGCTGGTCGATGTGCTACTGGAAACAACCCTGGAAGAAGCACGCAAGATGGTTCCTCCAGCTTTAGCTACACTAGAACAAACAAGCGATGGCGTCGTCTTTCGCTGTTATGTCAACCACCTTGAATGGATAGCTCATTTCCTGGCTGGCCTGGATTGCCCCATACTTATACGCCAACCAGAGGAGCTATACGAAGCCTTACAAAAACTGGCAGAGAAAATCGCCGCTATGGCAATACACAAATTCACCGCAAATCAAGAAATCCAATCCCCCTAACGCATGGAAAATGCTGAGATAGCGCAACCGTGTATAGTAGTGATGACCCTTGCGGTCATCAAGCACGCAAAAATCATACTCTGAAAGCTCTGGCTCTACAGGAACATCTCTAATGGAATGCACTCCAATGCGACCGACGCTCCCATTCTGGGCTATTCACACTCTCGCGGCTGTCAGCTCCCCACCTCCAGGCTATCACATTAAGCGCAAAGACCACTACCAGTACAATAAAGATCGCGTCCATGATATTTTCCTTCTTTCTTAACTACACATCAATACTGCCAGGCAGTGTCGATGAAGAGGATACAGGCTTGACTTCTCCCAGGCATTCCAGCTTCTTCCCCCACTCCACCATGTGCGTGCCAAGCCAGAGAATCAATGTCCGATAAAGCCCCTTACCATCTTGACCGGCTCTCACCAACCGCTCATTTGCCGCCTGCTGGAGCATCTCCTCCTGCCGTTCGCGCACAAGAGCATACTCATCAAATGGAAACATAGACAAATCTCCTTTCACCTTTACCGTTTACACGCCACCCCAACCCCTTGACAATCGGCTCTTAACCGTTTAAAATGGTTTTGATGGTTAAAGTATACCTGATTATAACTAACCTGTCAAGTGCTTTTTGGCAGTTAATTTTAGATGTGATAACATTACTATTTAGGAGGTGAGAACGTGGCTGAAACCGACACACCCACACCAATTTTTGAGTTTACCGGCAATCGTTTGTGCCTGGACTTTACCAATACCGTTCAAGATCGCGCCAGTACTCCACGAGAGCTACTGCGTAGTTATAGCGACCTGCTAACATGGGGCGAACAAGCCCACATTCTCTCGCAGTCTGAAGTACAGCACTTGCGCCAGCAAGCCGAGCAGCACAGGGACGAAGCGCAAACCGTACTCCACGCGGCCATCGCTATGCGCGAAACCATTTACCGCATCTGTCAGGCTATCGCTACTGGCTCCGTACCTGCAAGGGCCGACCTGGATGCCTTCAACGACATGCTGGCCCAGGCCATGTCCCAAGCATGTCTCCAACTTCAAGGTGAGGACTTTATATGGGAATGGCGCAATAAAGGTCAGGCTCTCAAGAGCGTACTCTGGCCTATAGTGCGTTCAGCAGCAGACGTACTCACATCGGAGGATCGAGAGCGCGTGCGCATCTGTGCTGCCGATGACTGCAACTGGCTGTTTTTAGACACCAGCAAGAACCATAGTCGCCGCTGGTGCGACATGAAAAGCTGCGGCAATCGAGCCAAAGTGAGAAAGCACTATAGCCAGAAGAAACAGTCTGCCTCGTAGTACTCTCGCCGCAGGCACGCCATGAAGAAATCAGTATCTGTTACCTACCTCTCAAACGTGGAATATGCAGAGTTGCATATTCCCAATCGCACCACCTATATCATTAGCGATTGTGCTTGAAACCTATCCAAAGGCCTATATGGTAGCAAATACTCTGACGAAGATGGAGAACTATGAGCAAGGAAATGTTGAGACGCTACGCCGCTGAATTTATCGGCACGTTTGCCCTTGTCTTTTTTGGCTGTGGGACACGAGACATGATCGGGGACACGCAGAACTTTGCGGGCATCCTTGTGGTGCATTTGGCCTTTGCCCTCACTGTCGCAGCTATGATTTACACATTGAGCCATATCTCCTCAGCTCATTTCAATCCTGCTATCACCTTTGGTTTTGCCCTATCTGGGCGTTTTCCCTGGCGTTATGTTGTACCATATTGGATCGCTGAATTTGTCGGAGCATTGCTGGCAATCACCCTGCACTTCCTGCTTATTCCTGACAAAGCGGCGGCAGCCCATTATGGAGCCACGACACCCAAAGAAATCGGTATCTTCCCATCGCTGGTGTTGGAGATTGTGTTAACCTTCTTCCTCATGCTGGTGAGCATGGCCTCAGCCACCGATAAACGCTTCAAACGCTCTGATAGCGGTCTCACCGTTGGCTTTACCATCCTGGTATCTGGCCTCCTGGGCAATTCGCTCTCAGGGGCAAGCATGAACCCAGCTCGCAGTCTGGCTCCCGCCGTCTTCGCTGGTGGCCCCGCTCTAGCTACCCTCTGGCTCTATTTTGTTGGGCCCCTGATTGGAGCCGCGTTAGGAGCAATTGCCTACGGGATGTTACGTAGCCATAACTATGTCAAGGGCGTACTGGAAGAGCCACCCACCGACGAAGAGATGATCACCCAGGTCAAACAAGAAGTCAAGAAAGAGATCAGCACGGTGCGGTAGAACAATACATATAAGGGAAGAAGGGCGACCCTCGTGGTCGCCCTTCTTTAATTTGGGCCAAACTTAGGTAAATATCATCCCACCCGTCAGCAACTGTGATATCTCAGTTCTCTCGAACGTATCTATTATGTTCTCTGTGTCCAAGCTACGACGAGGGAGCTGAAAGATGCTTACAAGCGTAAGGAACTACGGCTTAAAACACATCCTGCTCTTCTGTACCCTTCTACTTGCTACCCTTCTATCAGCCTGCGGCTCTCCGCTCCTACCACCACAGACGCCTACTCCCACACCGGTACCCTTCTACACACTGCTGGGCGGGGGTTCCTGCGTACAACTCAACAATCATCTCCAACCGCCCTATGCGAATATTCAGGTAAGCCATGACACCTATCGCGCCCATAGTGAACCGATGCTCGTGGAAGACTCCCATAACCCACTCCATCTGGTCGGTGGCTCCAAGTTCTTCACCGATCCCGCCCATTACCGCTTCCAGATCGGCACCTACGCCTCATTCGATGGCGGCTGTACATGGAGCGATGGCGGCGTCCTTCCTGGTTTCGCTAAGAATGTCACTACCTCAGATATTAGCTTCGCCTTCGGTATACATAACGAGGTCTACGCTGCCGTTCTGAATACCATTGGTAAAACTAGCAGTATCTCAGTCTCAACTTCGACTGACGGTGGCAAAACTTTCAAACAACCGGTCTCCGTCATGCTGGATACCACAGGGCGTACTTTTCAAGATAAACCTTGGATGGCCGTTGACGAGACCAAAGGCCCGCATAGTGGCTCAATCTATGTAGTCTGGAGTTACGATCACAATGGCGATTGTGGCAACGGCAACGATTGCAGTGAGGAACTGGCTTTTTCACGCTCAACCGATGGAGGCAAGACCTTTTCACCCATACGCCTCATTGAGGGCAACGCCCCCTTCTGCACCAATCCGGCCAGAGGGCGTCCAGTCCACTCCACGCAATGCGATGCAGTGCAAGGTGCCATCCCTGTCGTCGCCCCCGATGGTACGCTCTATGTCGCCTTCCCCTATATCGAACTGACCAATGCACGCATTCCCACCCGTCTGCTCATGATATCGTCACCCGATGGGGGCACCACCTGGACCAATCCGACCCTGGCCGCCACTATTCACGATATTGCTGGCCAGTTTCCACCTGAGAAGTATCGCAACGTCTCGCTACCGGCCTTTGCCTGTGACCCGCATACGGGCCAGTTGTATCTCACATGGTCAGACAAAGTCCATCAGGAAGCCGATGTTCTTTTTATCACATCCAGGGATAGAGGCCACACCTGGACTTCCCCTCTGCGTGTCAACGATGATACGTCTGGCAATGGTGCGTTACACATTCAGCCGCAGATGGTCGTTGCCCCTGACGGCGTCGTCAGTATCTCCTTCTTTGACACACGCCGCGACCCAGCTCACAAGTTGATTGATGTTTACCTGGCGCAGTCAGTAAATAGAGGCCAATCTTTTCTCGCGAATATACGTGTCACTACACAAAACTGGGACCCGGCGGTCGATGCCCCCCTTGACGGTGCAGGAAACCAATTCATCGGAGATTATCAAGGCCTGGCCGTAGACGATCACTTCGTCCACCCCTTCTGGAATGATACCCGTACCGGCACACAAGAGATATTCACAGCTGCCGTGCTGGGTGTACGACCGTAAGAGGCTTATTTCGCTTTCTGCTGCAACTCATCCTTATACCGTCGCAGAAAGTGAAAGAGATCGTAGGCTTCCTGCGCCGTAAATATAAACTGGATCTTGCTCTGTTCATCGGTCAGTACCACATGTCCATTGGGCCGCATCGTAGCGCAATACGCCATCTTCCCCAGCCAGACACCATCTTCCTGCTCATGAGCAAGTGCCTCTTCAGGACTAATCTCCTGCTCATGTTTCCACTGCTCATACGCTTCATTCATGTGCTTTGTGCGTATGACGGAACTAAGCAAATCCGCTCTGGCTAGCTCCACTGCTCGTTGCTCTATCCACTCCATCGCCTCTGGCGCTAGCTTTTTCGCCAGCTTCTCCCTGCGCTCTTCTGCCCGTTTGGTATGCTCCATAGCCTCTGCCTCCTTTCTAGTAGATGTTAACCTCTACCGTTATCCGAAACTTACCCATTTATGGACAGGCCATAAATCGTGTTCGGTTCCTGCTTCTACGACCAGTTGCCTAGATTTCCCAGGTCTTACACGATCTCCACAGGCGTGACTTCCCGTGTAACTCACGGTAGTTCTGTTCTACACCGACGCGGCTAACACACGGGCCGCATTGAGATCACGGTCTAGAGAGAGACCGCAACACTCACACACAAACATCCGCTCACTCAAGCTTAACTCTTCTTTGACCGTGCCACAGTTGCTACACGTCTTGGAAGAGGGAAACCAGCGTGAAACGAATTGCACTACGACGCCAGCATCACGAGCTTTGTACTCGATCTGGCGTCGGAACTCGTATAAACCAACATCGGCTATGGCTCGTGAGAGACAGCGGTTCTTGAGCATGCCTGATACATGCAAATCTTCCAGAACGATCACAGACGGTCTCTCACTCTCCGGCTTGGTTTTCGCTATGAGAGCTGAGGTCGCTTTGTTCAAAGCATCTCTGCGAACGTTGGCAATACGAGCGTGCATTTTAGCAAGCTTACGTTGGGCGTATCGTCTCTTCTGAGAGCCTTTTTTCTTACGGGAATGTTGACGAGAAGCCCGTTTAAGCGCGTTAATCTTCTTCCTGAGAGCTTTCGGGTTGTCGAAGGTGCGCCCATCTGAACAGGTTGCCAGTGTCTTAATGCCCAGGTCTATCCCGATAATCGGGCCTGTTGCAGGTAGAGGTTCGACTTGTTCCTCATGCACACAAATGGAGACGTACCAGCGACCGGCTTTCTCGCTGATGGTGGCACTGCCGACGTGCGCGTTCATGGGCAAGTAGCCATGCTCTTTAAGTCGGAGCAAGCCCATGCGAGGCAATTGGATAGCATCAGGATAGACACGGATAGAGCCGGTAAACCGAGCACCGCCGATGGCTTTCTTCTTGCTCTTGAACTTTGGATATCCGCACTTGCCCTTATGCTTGCCTTGCTTCTTTAAGGCGACTTTGCGAAAGAAGTGCTTAAAGGCGTTGTCGAGATCGCGCAAGGCTTCTTGCATGGCACATTTGCTCACCTCATAAGCCCAGGGGATATCTGTCTTTTTGAGAGCGTTAATCTCACGATGGAGATCGATGGCAGAGGGCATCTTCTCACCTGCTTTGTAGGCTTGCTGCTTGCGTCGTAAGCCGTAGTTATACGCATAGCGAGCAGCCCCGCAATGCTTGCGAGCAAGGGTGATTTGCTCATTATTCAAGTCCAGTTCGGCACGATAGCCCTGCTTCTCGCTCATTCGTCATCCTCGGCTTTCATGACTTGCTCAACACACTGCTTGATTTTTTCGGCCTGTCTCTTACTCTGTCTGCGTCCATAGATACGAGCGGCCATACTGGTGATCACGCTCACAAAGTCGTCTACCAGTTCATCACCCCTCCACCAATCCATCATATCATACACATCTAGATCTGGGCTTCACAGAGACTATATATGCTCTGGCAAAAAAGCTAACGACGCCTCACAGAAGAATCCGGCTTTCTATTTATGCGCCGGTCCCGCAATTTTTGCCAGATAGTACGCAGCATTTGTATCTCCTGAGTACTTAACCCCATTCCTTGTCTTAAAAGAACATCATCTGTTATGTCCAGAACAGGATAGATACTGCCATTACAAAAGATACTCCTCTACACTTACTTACCCCAACGCCTCCGCCAACTCCCTCAAAAACAACTCTGCATCCGTTACCAACCCCGCTGCCTGGAAACTGCCTCGATCGGCCAGCTTCGTCACCACTGCTGGATTGATATCCACCACCACCGTCCTCACCGTCGCGGGGAGCAAATTACCGGTAGCAATCGCGTGTAGCATTGAGGCCACCATAATCGCCATCTCAACCCCCTGCACTTCTTTACGCATCTGCCGTTGGGCCTCCTGCATATCATTAATGACACCGGGCATAGGCCCATCGTCACGAATAGAGCCGGCCAACACCATCGGAATGTGACGCTTCATCGCCTCATAAGTAATCCCATCATGCAACAAACCCATCTCCATCGCCTTCTCCAGCGAACTAGCTCCACGAATGGCGTTAATCGCCCTCAAATGGTTGCGATGACCGCCCTCAACCTGTTCGCCGGTATGCAGATTGACACCGAGCGAGGTACCAAATAGTGCCGACTCCACATCATGCGTTACAATCGCATTACCCCCAAAAATCACCTGCACATAGCCGCGACGAATCAGATCGGCCACATAACGCCCGGCACCGGTATGGATCACAGCGGGACCAAGTACAAAGAGAATTTTCCCGTTGCGAGCGCGAGTCTCTTTCATCTGCTCGGCAATTTCATGAATAGCCAGAACTTTGACCTTTTCGGAGGAGACACTACTCTGCATGAAGGCAAAAGCTTCACGATCACGCGCACGCTCAAAGGGATGAACGCGAATGCCATCATGCCCCACAACCACCTGGTCGCCTACCCGTACCTCGTGCATGGGTCGACTGTAAGCCCGCCCTGCAGCTTTATCAATCACCACGGCCACGTCCATTTCGATATCTTCAACCTCAACCCATTGACCATTTAAGCGTACCTGGGTAGGCAGATTAGTAGTGGAATAGAAGTTGGTGGGAAGCACACCGTTTTGCTCAACTGCCTCTGTCTGAGCACCCGCAGCGTGGACCAGGACGGCTCCAAATTGTTGTAATTCGGAAATGATCAATTCTAGTACCGCATCGCTGGGAGCCTCAACTTTCAAACGTGCATAGCTCGGCTCGGTCTTACTTTTCCCGACTCGCATCTCTTCAACGTTAAAGTTGCCACCACGATCCATAATAATATCCCAGGAACGCGGCAGCGTCCACGAGTCAATGATATGTCCACTCAGTTCAATCAGTTCACTTGGCATAGGTGTTCTCCTCCTAACATAGGCCACACTAAAATAGTTTTGTGTCATAAAGGCATGCTCAATCACAATGCAATGCAAGAGATAATTCTGGTGTACTCCCATTGTAAGTTGGGAGTCAAGGGGATCAGGATGAGCATCACTTTTTTTGTATGGACTCAAGAGACATGGTAGAAGCGGCATTATGAAAGTTAACAAAATACTTACGGTCGTGGTAGCGGCGGCATTGATGACGCCAGCCCACCTGTGAAGCGGACTGGCGTCATCAATGCCGCCGCTACCACGACGTAGCCATAGCCGGATTAATTTGTTAACTCTCATTATGACGCCCGTCCAGCTCTCAGAGTCGGACGGGCGTCATAAATGCCGCTTCTACCATACATCTGCTTCTGTATGCAAAAGAGTGACGCTCACCTCAGAAAACCGTTTTCAGTTCAAGTGGACGTTTCTCACACGTTGCGCTTGCACAATGTTCTCTGAATAAAGAGCATACCACTGGCGTTTTCGCTCCCACTCAGGGCTATCGATGTCATCGGTACTATCAAAGCCCCAACGTAAAGCTGCTACATCCAGGATGATGGCCGCTATGATCAAGATGAGGAATTCCATGATGCCCTCCTTAATGGAACTCTGCCATACATATCAAAGCTATATTTTGTATAGTAAGGTCTAAAAGAGCGAAACACTACAGCCAAGTTGCTCGAAAAGGGAGGGAAATTGACTCCCGGTTAGCTCATCTGCTGCCGTTCCTGCGCCAGCAAGCGTTTTTTGCGTTCGATCCCCCAGCGATAACCGCCCATATCCCCATTTTCACGCACAACCCGATGGCAGGGGATAACCAGGGCAGTTGGATTGGTCGCGCACGCATGAGCCACAGCACGCGTAGCTTTGGGATTACCGATAGCACGAGCTACATCGCTGTATGAGCGTGTGCTACCATAGGGGATATTTTGTAACTCTTGCCACACGAGCCGTTGGAAGGCGGTGGCCTGGATGTCGAGAGGCAGAGCCAGATCGGGCTGCTGACCATTCAGGTGAGCAAGAATAGCATTGACCTCGTGCTGCAAGTGCGTGTTGTCACTCTGGATGGTGGCGGCTGGATATTCGCTGCTGAGCGTTGCCACCAGTGCATCTTCCGTGTCTCCTAAGCTGACGGCACAAATGCCTTTGCTGGTAGCCGCGACAAGCAGGTAGCCCAGCGAACAAGGGACGATAGTATAGTGAATGGACATGTCTTTGCCTCCTCGGCGATAAGTGCTAGGGGTCATTCCAAGTTGAGTTGGCGTTCGCTCATAGAGTTGGCTACTGGAAGTGTAGCCTACGTCGTAGAGCGAAGCGGTGACGGATGCGCCATGTTTGAGCTGCGCCTTGAGTTCTTGTAAGCGATAGGCTTCGGCATATTGGCGCGGTGTGATACCCATGATACCCTTGAAGATGCGCTGCAAGTGATATGGGCTAAGATGAACTTGTGTACTCAGAGTGGCAAGCGTCAAAGGTTCATCGAGATGAGTTTCGATATAGCGACAGACCTTCTGGACAAGTTCGCTGTATGTGGCAAGCAATGTTGCCTCATCAGGATGGCAACGCTGGCAGGCACGAAAGCCTGCTCGTTCAGCAGCAGCTGGCTGTGGGAAGAACAGCACGTGTTTGCGCTGTGGCCGACGCGAAGGACACGAGGGGTTGCAGTAGATACCCGTAGAACGCACAGCATAGACGAAGGTACCGTCGCATGTGGTATCTCTAGTCAGTACAGCTTGCCAGTATTTGTCTTCTTGCATTGTTAATTTTCCTTCTATCGCGAGCCTAAAAGTCCCAAAAGCAATATTTCATGTCCATATGATAGGATAAGAGCATGTAAATTACTATCTGATTCTTGCGTTCAAAGTTGGATACAGGAATCCCAATTATCCTGGAGGGCATATGCCTGAAGTTGATCGTCTGAAAAGTGATATTGATGAACTTGTTCCTGATATGCTGGCGTTGCGACGCGACCTGCATGAACATCCTGAATTAGCCTTTGAAGAGGTACGCACCTCTGGTATCGTGGCCAAGCGTCTACAGGCACTAGGCTTGGAGGTACAAACAGGAGTGGCGAAAACGGGCGTAGTGGGCCTCTTGCGTGGTAGTGCCAGCAAATCTGGCGCAAAAACCATTGCTATTCGCGCCGATATGGATGCCCTGCCGATTTACGAGTTGAATGACATTGATTATCGCTCGACAGTCGATGGCAAGATGCATGCCTGTGGACACGATGGGCACACCTCGATTGCGTTGGCTGTGGCCGATATTTTGAGTAAGCGCCAGGCAGAACTGACAGGTAATGTGAAGTTTATCTTCCAGCCTGCTGAAGAGGTCATCGGCGGAGCCGAGCCGATGGTCAAAGAGGGAACCATGAAAGGGGTGGATGGCGTGATCGGCCTGCACCTGATCAGCGATTATCCGGTTGGGCGCGTGGGTGTGCGTGCCGGTACGGTTTTTGCCAGTGCCGATGCCTTTACGCTAACGGTAAAAGGGAAGGGAGGACACGCGGCTATGCCTGAGTTTTCGGTTGATCCGATTGTGATTGCAGCCTATATTATTACGACTCTGCAAACGTTGATTAGCCGTGAGACATCACCGTTTAGTCCCGCAGTGATCACCATTGGACAGGTACAGGCAGGTACAGCCTTCAATATTATTCCAGAAACAGCGGAACTGCGTGGAACGATGCGTGCCTATAGTAAGGAACATCGCGAGAAATTGCTACGGCGTATTCAGGAACTGGCAGATGGCGTGGCACGTGCCATGGGAGCCACCTGCGAAGCAGAGTTTGCCGATATTAGCTGCCCACCCTGTATCAATGATGAGAAGATGACAGAAGTGGTACAGAGAGCAGCGACAGAGGCCGTGGGAGCCGATAAAGTGGATACCGGCGAAGAAGTGATGACGTCAGGTAGCGATGATATGGCTTACTTCCTGAACGCTGTGCCGGGCTGCTACTTCATTGTGGGAGCGAGGAATGAGAATAAGGGAGCCAGGTATCCCCATCATCACCCACGCTTCAATGTTGATGAGGACGCCATGCCTATTGCGGTTGAGGTACTCACACGAGCAACTCTAGAGTTTCTAAAATAGAGCCTGAATCATCTTTCCATGCACCAATTTCTTTGAGAAATACTCAAAGCAGTACCCAGTTGTGAAAGGAGCAATAGCATTATGCCCGATAAAGAGAGCAATCCCCCGGCAAAGGCGCTAGGGGAGCATGGGCCGCGCACCGTTCGCGCACCGCGAGGAAGCACAATTAGCTGTAAAGGCTGGCAGCAGGAAGCTGCTTTACGTATGCTGATGAACAATCTTGATCCGGATGTGGCCGAACGTCCAGATGAGCTTGTGGTCTATGGAGGCTCAGGACGGGCCGCTCGTTCTTGGGCTGCTTTCGATGCCATTGTACGTTCTCTGCGTGATCTGGAGAACGATGAGACGCTGCTGGTACAGTCTGGAAAACCGGTGGGTATTTTTCGCACATTTCCCAATGCGCCGCGAGTCTTGATCGCGAACTCCAACCTCGTGCCCCACTGGGGTAACTGGGATGAGTTTCGTCGCCTGGAGGCTCTGGGATTGACGATGTACGGACAGATGACGGCTGGCTCGTGGATTTATATTGGTTCACAGGGTATTGTGCAAGGGACGTATGAGACGTTTGCCGAGGCGGCTCGCCAGCACTTTGGAGGGACCCTAAAAGGTAAGTTTGTGCTGACCGCCGGTCTGGGTGGTATGGGTGGTGCGCAACCACTGGCAACCACAATGAACCAGGGTGTTTGCCTGGCTGTGGAGGTCGATCAACAGCGTATTCAGCGCCGCCTAGATACTGGCTATTGCGATGAGATGGCCAGTACGTTGGACGAGGCGCTCGCGCAGGTGAGAGAGGCTTGCAATACGGGTCAGCCACTTTCGATTGGATTGATTGGCAATGCTGCCGAGGTCTATCCCGAACTGGTGCGGCGCGGCATTCTCCCCGATCTGGTCACCGACCAGACCTCAGCCCACGACGCGCTCAATGGCTATATTCCTGCCGGTCTCGCTGTGCAAGAGGCTGACGCATTACGCAAACGCGACCCACAGGGATATATCGCGCGTTCTTTCGAGTCGATGGTGACACAGGTACGGGCGATGCTGGAGATGCAGAGGAGGGGCGCGATTGTGTTTGACTATGGCAACAATTTGCGTGGGCAGGCCTTAGCGGCTGGCGAGACGCACGCGTTGGATTTTCCGGGATTCGTCCCTGCCTATATTCGCCCACTCTTTTGCCGTGGCAAAGGCCCATTCCGCTGGGTCGCACTCTCAGGGGATCCCGAAGATCTCTATCGCACCGACGAGGCTCTTGTCGAACTCTTCCCGCAGGATACGGCACTGAAACGTTGGATCACGCTGGCCCGCCAGAAAATCCAGTTCCAGGGGCTGCCGGCGCGTATCTGTTGGTTGGGCTACGGCGAGCGCGACAAAGCGGGGCTGGCATTCAACGAGCTGGTGCGCAAGGGCGAGGTCTCGGCTCCCATTGTGATCGGGCGCGATCATCTCGATAGCGGCTCGGTGGCCTCGCCCTATCGGGAAACCGAGGCCATGCGCGACGGCAGCGACGCCATCGCCGACTGGCCCCTGCTCAATGCCTTGTTGAATACGGCATCGGGGGCGACGTGGGTCTCCATCCATCACGGAGGCGGCGTGGGCATCGGCTACTCCATCCATGCCGGGCAGGTGATCGTGGCCGATGGGACGCCGGAGGCAGCGCGCCGGCTGGAGCGAGTGCTGACCAACGACCCCGGCTCCGGCGTGATGCGTCACGTCGATGCCGGCTATGAAGAAGCCAGAGAATGCGCGCAGGAACGAGGGGTGAAGATACCGATGTTGTAGTTGAAGGTGAAGGGTATTGGAAACAACGAAAGACACGAGCAACGAGACACGCTCACCTCACCTCTCCCTTCCATCGCGTTCCCACCCTCCTTTGAGGGGAGACGTTCTGGGTTGGGAGTCGCCCCACCGAGAAGCGCTCTCGCTGCTCGCATCAGATGCGAGACGTCTCGCTCGCTGAGCGTCGCATCGCGCTCAAGCGTGAAACGCGCATACCAGAACCGAGCTGGCACCTCACGCGAGTGGGACTTCGACGGCAACGTCGAGCTTGGGGTAGTAGGACTGCACGTTCCTCCCGTACTTGTCTCGGAACTTCTCAAGGACCTTGCCGATCTGCGCCTCGTCGGTGAGCAGACGGGCGCTCGTGGTGAAGGTCTTCCCACGGGCCCCCAGGCGGATGGTCGGGGTCTTGCGCACGTTTTTGTACCAGTCGGTATCTGATCCCCTCACTGGGAGCAGAGAGAGCTTGTCGCCTTCCAGGGCGAACCACACGGGGTAGGTAAGGGATCGACCGGACGTTCGACCGGTCACAGTGATCT